>WBZV01001090.1_pt1 | contig 13323 bp, 3 predicted proteins | sample 5204221 | NCBI WGS metagenome assembly WBZV01 (sample SAMN12344360, study PRJNA552823) | activated sludge metagenome | biome: Activated sludge suspended growth; feature: Nitrification reactor; material: Wastewater; isolation source: activated sludge from nitrification reactor of wastewater treatment...
CACTCTCGGCTTTAGAGTGCCAAATAAACCTAACAATTCCCTTTTAGGGTGTCAAGTTATCTGGCCGTAGTCGCGTTGCGACACTATCGTCAAAGCGGCGAGCCGGTTTATCCGGTTTCAATCGTCAGGCGACTTCCGTCGTTCCGCCATGATTTTTCGCAGCGACTGCAAAGCCTGTTCGTAAGCGAAGCGACCGATTTGCCGTTCCAGTTCGTTCGCGGCATCGCCTAAAACAGCCCGCAGCAACGGCGCGGCTTCCTGAAACACCGCGTTGGTCCGGATATTGTCTTCGGCCAGCAAGGTATCCAGTTCGCCCAGCACAACGTCCGCTTGCTCTTGATCCGCTGTTGTCGCGGTTTTCATCTCGGCCGGCGGCAGCGCGTGTCGGAGCGCGACGACCAAACCCGCGAGCTCGGCCTCGACTGCCATGCCGAGGCGCTCGAGCTCGGCCATCGACTGACTGGTTTTGACGGCGGTTTCCAATTCGGTCGCAAGGGTCTGGAGCCGCGTAGCGCCCAGGATGCCGGCAACGCCTCGCAAAGAGTGAGCCAACCGCCGAATCTGGTCTTGGTTAGCGACAGCCAAGCCACGATGCAGGTCAGCCAAGTCGTTGTCATGGCCGACAACGAACTGTCGCAATAACCGAATGTAGGTATCGGGTCGATTATGCGCCAGCTTGAGCCCCGTACGGGAGTCGAGTTCCGGTACGTCGGCCAGCCAAGCCAAACCCTCGCCAGCCGATGCTGACCCGAATGACGGCAGTGCGTCGCCGGGCGGTGGAGAAATCCGGTCCAACCTCTCGGGCAGCCACTTCAACAGAGTAGCAAACAAAATTTCAGGATCGACCGGCTTGCCGATGTGGTCGTCCATGCCCGCTTCCAGACATCGAATACGGTCTTCGCCGAAGGCGTTGGCGGTCATGGCGATGATCGGCGTTCGCTCGCGGCCGGCTAATCGGCGAATGGCACGGGTAGCGGCCAAGCCGTCCAGATTGGGCATCTGTACGTCCATCAGAATCAGGTCGTAATCAGTTCGACCGGCCAACTCAACCGCTTCCTGGCCGTTCGTCGCCAACTCGACGACCAAACCCGTTTCCCGCAACAGATCGAGCGCCACTTCCTGGCTGATCAGGTTATCTTCGGCCAGCAACAATCGAGATCCCTGATGGCGCTGAGCCAGGGTGCGTTCCAGAGCGGTGGTGATCGAGATCGATGGCAACTCGCTCGGCTCGACCGGCTCGACCGGCGTGTTCAAGGCGTCTAGCAGGGCGTCGTGCAGGGCCGAGGGCGTGATCGGTTTGATGAGGACGGCATGCAATCCGGCTTGGCGAGCGGCATCTTGCAGTTTGGGTTCGTCGTAGGTGGCGACCAACAAACCGACCGGCGGCCAGTCGAGCGACAACGCGCGCAGGCGGCGGGCGGTTTCCAGGCCATCCATTTCCGGCATGCGCCAATCCAGTATAACCAAATCGAAGGGTTCATCTCGGGCATCGGCGGCGGCGGCGGCGACCAGGGCCACCATGCCCGAACCCACTGCTTCCACCTGCAACCCCAGCGCGCGCAGCATCCCGCTCAACGCCAGTCGGGCTTCGGGCAGATCGTCGGCCAGCAATACCCGCTTCCCGCGCAGCGCGCCATCCAAGTGTCGCGCCGAAACTTTGGAACCCTTGCCCAGCCGGACGGTACACCAGAACGTGCTGCCGTTGCCAGGCACGCTCTCGACGCCGACTTTGCCACCCATCAGGCTGGCCAATCGCTGGTTAATGGCCAATCCCAGCCCGGTACCGCCGTGGCGGCGCGAGGTCGAGCCATTGGCCTGCTCGAAGGCGGCGAACAGCCGGGGGAGAACGCCTGGCGCGATACCGAGACCCGTGTCCTGCACCTCGAAGCGCAACAGCAGTTGATCGGTGCTCTCCTCCAACACCCACCCGCGTAGAGTGATCGAACCGTGTTCGGTGAACTTAACGGCATTACCGAGGTAGTTGAGCAGCAGCTGGGTCAGTCGGGTCGGATCGCCGCGCAGGATGCAGTCGCCGGCGAGCGCGGGGTCGATCTCCATCACCAGCTCGATCTCCTTGGCCTGTGCCTTGTCGGCCACCAGGGTGCAGACGTGGTCTAGCACGCTGTCCAGGTTGAAATCAGTCTGCTCCAACGTCAGCTTGCCAGCTTCGATTTTGGACAGATCCAGAATATCGTTGAGGATTGCTAACAGGTGGTGGGCCGCCGCCGCAATCTTGCCCAGCCGGTCCTCCTGCTCAGGGTCGCGCACACTGCGCCGCAGCAGGTAGGTCAACCCCACGATGGCGTTCATCGGGGTGCGGATCTCGTGGCTCATATTAGCCAAAAAAGTGGTCTTGGCCCGATTGGCAGCTTCAGCTTCGACGGCTCGACGCTCCAGCTCCATGTTGAGCGCCGCGATTTGCCGCTCGCGTTCCTTGAGCTCGCGGTTGTCGAACATCGTGGCGCGGGTGTACAGGAAATTGCCCTCGGCGTCGCGCACCACCACCGCATTGATCATCACCGGCAACAAGGAACCGTCTTTGCACGTAATCTCGTAATCCAGGTTATGGATGTAACCGGTCTTCGCATACTCCTGGAATCGCTGCTCGAAAAGGGATATCTGATCGGGCGATATCAATTGCCGGAAATTCAGCCGCCCAACCACCTCCTCGCGAGCGTAACCCAGCATCGAAAGTTCGGTATCGTTGATCGCAACGAAAGTACCCTCGGAATTGAGCGAGTGATAACCGCAGGGCGCGTTATTGTAGAGATCGGCGATTTCGGCGGCCCGCTCCGCCAGAGCGCGATTGACATCCTGCAACTCGGTGGTGCGTTCTGCCACCCGATGCTCCAAGTCGGCGTTGAAGCGATGGATTTCTTCCTCTACCCGTTTTCGATCCGTGATGTCCAGGCAATAACCGATATAGCCAGTGAACTTCCCGGTACTGTCGTAACAAGGGCATCCGTCATCTTGAATCCAGCGGTACTCGCCGTCATACCGGCGCAGCCGATAATCGATGCTGAATCGTTCATGGCGATCAAACGAATCGACATAAGCCGCTAGGCAATGTTCTAGGTCGTCTGGATGAACCCCCTCGACCCAACCATTGCCCGATTCCTGCTCCAGGCTACGCCCGGTAAACTCCAGCCAGACTCGGTTGAAGTAGTTGCAAAGTTTGTCCGTCCCCGCCCTCCAGATCAGGGCTCGGCCGGAATCAGCCAAGGTGCGATAGTTCTGTTCGCTCTCGCGCACCGCATCCCGCGCTTGTATCTGTTGGGTAATATCTTCGGACATGATCACGATGCCACCGACAGTTTCGCCGCTCTCGTACCAAGGCCGAATTTCCCAACGCACCCAGTCAATGATGCCATCGAGTCGCGGGAACGGGTCTTCCTCGCAACGTTCGGTCGCGCCCGCCAAGCAACGGTGGTGGATCGCTTTCCAGCGTTCGGGAATCTCGGGAAAAATCTCGTAATGACTGTGGCCGATGATCTCCCGATCCTCGAGCCGATAATCGGTTATCCAGCGGCGGCTGGCGAAGAGATAGCACATGTTTCGATCTAACATGGCGATGGCCGCTGGGGCATGTTCGATGAACAACCGCAACTTTTCCTCGCTAGCGCGAAGGTTCTGCTCCATTCGCTTGGATCCGGTGATGTCCTGGAAGGAGCCTCGCACGCGCACGACCTTCCCGTTCTCCAGGACCGGGTGACAAATGGTGCGAACCCATTTGGGCGTACCTTTGGCCGAGACAAATTCGAGCTCGAGATCGTAGGGTGTACCGTGTTCGATAGCCGCCTTGACTGCCGCCTCGATGCGGGCGCGGGATTCGCCGGAGTAGAAGCTCAGGCCCAGAGTGGTGTCGGTTGGAGCAGTCGGGTCCACCTCGTGAATGCGGGCGGTTTCCTCGGTCCAACTGCCCTGAAGCGTGGCCGGGTCGAACTCCCAAGCGCCGATATGGGCCAGTTCGCCGGCTTCCCGCAACAGGATTTCCTGGTGCCGGAACGTCTCTTCGGCTTGCTTGCGCTCGGTGATGTCATTGCCGATGGCGAGAATTTCCCTCACCTGGCCGTACTCGTCGAAGATCGCGCGGTTGGTCCAGGTCATCCAGACGCGGCGGCCATCGCGACAGATATTTTCGTTGACGTTGTTTAGGTAGCGATCCGGGTGATTTACCACTTCCTGGACGAGCGCCGTGAGGTCGGCGCCGGTGGATTCCCGGTCGGGCACCAGAATGCCAACATGCTGACCGATCACCTCGTCGGCACGCCAGCCGAAGAATGTCTGCGCGTATTCATTGAAGAACGTGATCGTGCCGTCGTGAAACCAGCGGATGATGGCGCTATTGGCGTTCTGCACCAATTCTCGATAGCAACGCTCGCTCTCGCGTAACGCTTCCTCAGTTCGTTTACGCTCGGTGATCACGTCGAATACCGCTACGAAATGTTCCTTGCACGGGCTATACACTGAGACCAAAAACCATTGCCCCAAGGACTTCAAATACAATTCGAACCGCTCGGGTTGCCCGGACAGAGCCACTCGACCGTAGATCTCGAACAGTTCGGCATCGGATTCGCGAATTCCTGGAATGACTTCGGTGACCTTTTTGCCGACGACATCCTTCAAGCCCGTCAAGGTTTCGAAAGCCGCGTTGACCCTCAGATAGATGAAATCCTGGGGTTGTCCGTGGTCGTATAACATCCGGCAATAGGCCAAGCCGTTCAGCATGTTCTCGAACAGTGAGCGATAAGTGATCTCGGCCTGCTCGCGCTCGACCTCGGCGCGGCGCAGTTCGGAAACGTCGGCAAAGATCAGCACCGCACCCGTGCGCTGACCAGACTGGTCGAGATAAGGAGAGATCTGCATCAGGTAATGCCGACTCTCCTGGCTGGCGCGCTGGATTACCGGTACGCCAGAACCCACCACCCCCGCGATCTGCTCGTGCAGCTCGGGCAAATCGAGTGTGCATGGCACGCCGCACAAACGCTGGCCAACATCTTCCGGCATTAAACCGAATACCCGCACCGCTAGCGGATTAAAGCAGCGCACTTTACCCCGCTCGTCCACCACCACCAGCCCGACCTGGATCGAGTCCAAGATGTTGCTCAAGGTATCGTTGGTGTCGGCAAGCTCCGTAGATTTAGAACCCAGCTCGTCGTTGAGGGTGATGAGCTCTTCGTTAGTGGACTGAAGCTCTTCATTGGATGCTTGCAGTTCCTCGGAAGAGGCTTGCAACTCCTCGTTGAGGGATTGGAGTTCCTCGTTGGAAGTCTCCGTCTCCTCGATCACCGCTCGGAGGTGCTCGCGAGTGGCCGCCAGCTCCAAGCGCAGCTCGTCGACTTCGTCAGGTGCGATTTCCCGAGGCGGCTGCTCCTGGTCAGCCGCGAGCGTCTCTGGAAAAACAGGTTGTTCCTCGAAGCTGATGAGGATGGCACCATCGTTTCCCACCAGATCCAAATCGACGCGACGTGCCACCATCCGCACCAGTACGGCGCCATCCTCCAGTGCGAGTGGCTGAGATCGCCCCACCGTTGATGTTTTCCCTTCCTGGCTCATGAGATGCAACAAGGTTCTGATCTCGCCATGTAGCTCCGGCCGGCATAAAGCGAGCAGGGAAAAATCCGCCGCACCTTTTGGAAGGTTCAAATAGCGTTCTACCTTCCCGAAGAAATGCAGCGGCAACCAATCGCGATTCACCAGCACGCTCGCAGGGGCATACTCTTGCAGCAGACGCTCCTGCATGGCCGATTCAGCGGACAACGTGCGCCCAGCACAACCTGGCAACGGTGATGGCTGTTGCGGTCGGTTGGACAACGCGCTTTGCGAGATCAGAAGAGGACGAGGAGTGGGTACATTGCACCGCCGATAGAGCCGGTATTGACCATCCGCCGGCTCGAACAGCTTGCTGGTAGCTCCAGCGGTTTCGGACTGGCCTAGCAACAGGTAGCCGTTCCGGTTGAGAGCATAATGAAACTTCACAAGCACTTCGTCTTGCAAACTGGGCTGGAAGTAGATCAACACGTTGCGGCAACTGATGAGATCCATACCCATGAAAGGTGGTTGGCGCACCAAATCGTGGTTGGCGAATACGCACCGCTCCCGGATTGTCCGGCCGACCCGCAGCGCTCGGCCCTGTGGCACGAGGTAGCGCTCACGTAGATCGATGTCCAAATTTTCTAGGGCGGATCGGGGATAGACACCCAATCGTGCCGTCTGGATGGCGTTCGGATCGAGATCGGTGGCGAACACCCGCACATCGAACTGCGCGAGACGTTCTCCCAGCACGTCGGCCAAGATGATGGCGATGGAATAGGCTTCCTCACCGGTGGCACTGCCCGGCACCCACGCTCGGATCGCGTCGCCGGGCTGTTTAGTGGAAATCAGGCCAGCGATGACTCGCCGCAAGACCGTAAAAACGGCAGGATCCCGGAAAAACTCGGTCACCGAGATCATGAAGCTTTGCTGGAGCAGCTTGATTTCGTCCGAGTTAGCGCGCACGAAGCCCAGATAATCTTCCAGGGAAGGCAGGCGCAAGGCAGTGATTCGTCGTTCGATCTGGCGGCGGAGCGTGCCCTCCTTGTAGTGGGTCACGTCCATCTGAGTGGCTTCCAGCACGCGCTGGAGTAATTCCTGAAATAATCGTTCGGTTTTTTCCCTTCCCTCTTCCCCCTTCTCGCCGGTTTGCGGACGAAAAGGATGAACGATGTCAGTGTCGGGCGTGGTGGCAACTGGCAATTGCTCGATCAACGCACTCGGATAGCTGGCACTAACCAATGAGGAGGGTTCTTTCGGGGTGTATTGCCCCAATGGCGGTGTTTCGTTCTCGGCTGAAGAACTCATGATGCACCTGCCTTACTTTGTAAAAATTTAACACCTGATACCGCGCAAGTTAGACCCCAATCAACCAATGAATTCTATTTGCAGCAGATATGACACGCACGATGCCAACAACACTCCATAAATATTATAAATCAATATCATACACACACAAACGGTTTACCCCATTCACCGTCACGCGCCTCTTTCCCCCATCACTTCGCCATGGCCGTCCGCAACGCACGGAGAGCCTGTTCGTATTCGAATACATTAAGCTGCCGCTCGATTTCATTGGCCACATCGCCCAAGACGGTCCGTAGCAGCAGCGCGGATTGTCGGAATACTGCGTTGGCCCGGATATCGTCCTCGGCCATCAATACGTCCAGCTCAGCCAGCACGGCGCGCGCTTGCTCTCGATCCGCGGCCGTCGCGATTGTTGTTTTAACCGAGGGCGGCGCTTTGATCTCGACCGCGCTCCGCTCGGGCCGTTCCGGCAACCACTTGAGCAAAGCGGCGAACAGGGTATTGGGATCGACTGGCTTGATGACATGGTCGCTCATACCCGCCGATAAACAGCGCTGACGCTCTTCGGCGAAGGCGCTAGCAGTTACGGCCAAAATCGGAACGCAGTCGTAACCGGGCAACTGGCGAATGGCGCGAGTCGCTTCCAAACCATCCATCACCGGCATTTGCACATCCATTAGGATCAAATCGTAGGCAGTCCGCTGCGCCAACTCAACCGCTTTACAGCCGTTTTCGGCCGTGTCTATCACGAAGCCAGCCCCCTCCAACAGGGTCAGAATTATCTCTCGGTTGAGATCGTTGTCTTCGGCCAAGAGCAAATGGGCACCAGCATAACGCCGAAATAATTCAGTCTTGGCGTCCCGCTCGCTTATGGCTGACGTGGCGGAGAGGCTGGAGCGCCCGCGCCGGAGCCGGGCGGTAAACCAGAAGGTACTGCCCTCACCCAAGGTGCTTTCGACCCCTACCTCCCCATTCATCAATTCCGCCAGTCGGCGGACGATAGCCAACCCCAAGCCGGTGCCACCGAAGCGACGAGTGGTGGAATTATCGGCTTGCTCGAAGGTGGCGAGCAGCCGAGGTATCGCCTCGGGGGCAATACCAGGACCGGTGTCGCGCACTTCGAAGCGCAGCAATAATTCGTCGACGTAGTCCTCCAGCAGCTGCCCGCCCAGAGTGACTGAACCTTGTTTGGTGAATTTGACTGCGTTGCCGAGATAGTTCAGCAACAGCTGGGTTAATCGGGTCGGATCACCGTGCAAACTGCGACAACCGTCCAAACTCGGGTCGAGCTCAACTCGCAAATCTACACCTTGGGCGCGCGCTTTATCGGCCACCAGCGCGCATGCGCGATCAATCACGGTCTCCAGATCAAAATCGATCTGCTCCAGTACCAGCTTGCCGGATTCGATTTTGGACAGGTCAAGTACGTCGTTGAGCAGCGCCATCAGATAGTGGGCAGCGGCCATCACTTTGCCCAGCTTATCCTGATGGATGGAGTTGTGGATATCCCGTTGCAGCCAGCTGGTGAAACCGATGATAGCGTTCATCGGCGTACGAATTTCGTGGCTCATGTTGGCCAGAAACGCACTCTTGGCCCGGTTGGCAGCTTCGGCCCGTTCCCGCGCTTCGGCGAGTTGCGCGGTACGCTCGGTGACCAACTCTTCCAGATGATGGCGGTGGCGATCCACTTCGAGTTCCAGTCGCTTCTTTTCGGTGATGTCGGCTTTGATCGCCAAATAGTGGGTGATTCGACCGTCCGACTGGCGGATAGGGGCGATGCGCGCGAACTCGATGTACTCTTCGCCGTTCTTGCGCCGGTTGACGAATTCGCCTTGCCAGGCTTCGCCTTTTGTAAGCCGATCCCAAAGCCCGGTGAAAGTTGCGGCGGGTGTTTTTCCAGAAGCGAGGATGCGTGGATTTTGGCCGAGGGCCTCCTCGAGTTGATACCCGGACACTGCGACGAAGGCCGCGTTGACGTACTCGATCCAGCCATCGGAGTTAGTGATGACGATGCTTTCGGGGCTCTGTTCGACCGCCAAGGATAGCTTGTGCAATTTTTCTTGGGCGAGGTGATGTTCCGTCACGTCCATGATAATTGCCGCGAATTGCTGAGGCGCGGAGCGATAGGCGTAAACCTCGTACCACCGGTTCAAATCGCCCGAATAGCTCTCGAAATACACGGGTTCGCCGGTCAACACCACCTTGCCGTAGCGCTCGATCCAGTACGGTTCGAGGTTCGGAATAACCTCATGCACTCGCCTGCCGAGAATGTCGCCGCGTTTTAGGCCAGTCAGCCGCTCGAAGGAAGCATTGATGTCGAGAAACCGGTAATCGCAGGGTTTGTCGCTTTCGTCAAGGATGATTTCGTGGATAGCGAACCCTTGGGTCATGCTATCAAACAGGTTGCGATAGCGCGCTTCGCTGGTTCGCAGCGCTTCTTCCATCCGCTTGCGGTCAGTGATGTCGCGCATGCTGACCACCATGCCCGCCACCTCGCCTTCGGCGAAGAAAGGTCGATATTCGGCATCCAAAACGTGCAGTTGCCCGCCCGGGAAAATCCGCTCGACGATGAAGCGCTGATCCTCTCCAGCCAAGGCGCGCTCCAGCTTGGGTTTGATCCAAGCGTACATCTCTGAACCGAGTATCTCCTCTACCCGATGCCCCTGCAAGGATTCCGGATAGGTTTGGAACAAAGCGGCATAGGCCACGTTGACGACTTGATAGCGCTGGTCTTGATCGATGAAAGCCAACAGATCGCCCGATGTTTCCACGATCTGGACATAGCGTTTGATCTGTTCCTCCGTTCGTTTGCGCAGCGTGATGTCACGCCCGATTCCCAGCACGCCCATCAACCCGCCATCGACATCCCATATCGGCGTCTTGATAGTTTCCAGCAACACACGATGACCATCGTCGGCGAAAGTGATCCATTCTTCGTTGACGCTCGGTTTTCTGGCAACGATAGCTTCATGGTCCTTCCGGCGAAAGAAGTCGGCTAGTTTGGCAGAGACGAAATCGTAGTCGGTTTTGCCGACGATCTCGGTTTCTTTGGCGCCGAAAAAGCGCTCGAAAGCGTGGTTGCAACTTAGATAGATACCGTCCGGATCTTTCAGCCAGACCAGATCAGGGATGGTCTGGATCAGGGTGCGCAACCGGCCGCGTTCGTTGGCAAGCTGTTGCAAGGACGCCGTTCGCTCCGCCTCCTGCTGGTGCCGAAGTAGCGACAGGCGCAACTGCCGGCCTTGCTGGAGGAGAATGGTGAAAGCGGCGGCGGCGAATAGCGCCAACACCCCCACCAAAATGATCCAGATGGCATCTTGCTCGGCTGAGCCGTACAATTCACCCTGATCCAATTTAGCGATCAAAAACCAGTCCGTGCCTGGAACCGGGTTAATCACCCCTACGGCTAGTACCCCTCGATAATCCACTCCCTCGATGACGCCACCCGATTCCACCGTGCCTCGCAGGGCACGCGCGACTAACGATTGTTCTGCGGTCACGAGCAAACTTGACAGATCGACTGCGCCCGAAAAACGGTGCAGATTGTCCAAAAATACCACTCGGTCGCCCTCGCGGCGGAAAAGGTGAGTTTCCGCACTGGCACTGGGAATCGGCCAAGACCGCAGCAGTGGATAAAGAGAGACTTCGGGATCGACCCGCAGAACGATGGCAGGCCCCACCCGACCTCCCGTTGTCGGTAGCGGCGCAACAAAATCCAAATATAATGTTGCCGGATTGTTTTCGTCGCGATACAAGCCGGTGTCCACGACCCGCCTTTCGGCGATGGCCCGCCGAGCGGCAACCCGCAACGGGGGCATCAGGTTGGGAATCGCATCCCCTACCGTCGCCAGCACGGCCTCGCCCCGTTCGTCAAGCACTAGCATGTTTTGATAGCGATAAATCCCCTGATACTCTCGCAGACGCTCCACCAATTGTCGTTGGCTCGATAGGTCTCCCTCGTCGCGCCATCGCCGGTAAAGTTCAGCGAAAAAGCGACTGCCATGAACGAATTCGGCATCGCCCTGGCGCTCCCAAAGCCAAGCTGAAATCTGGCTGGTTTTGAGGCTGGCAATAACCTGAAGCCGCACAATCTCTCTTTCCTTGTGGTGGTGGATGGTATAGCCGATACCGCCCAACACGAGAGCAACGACGACGAAGGCGAGCAGAAAAAACGGCCAGGTCAACAGAACATTAAAGCCAATGCCGGTGACGACGTTAGTCGCCGATGTTTCGGCCGGTGGCGAAGGGAGCGAACCAAAACCCGGCTCTGGTTCGCGGGCAAGCTTTTGGTTTACCAACCGCCATATCAGAACCCATAACAACAGCGAGGTGACCGCAACAAACGCCCAGCCTTTCAAGGTCGCGACGACGGCGACGCTCTCCGAATTGCCGAAAATCAAGCTCACCAGCTTGTCGGAGAGAAGAATCCATAGGGCAGCGAAGACCGCATAAAGTAAAACAATTTTTGTAGCCGCATAGGTTGTCTTAACGGGTTCGACCTGCTCGCGGTACCCGGGCTTCATGAAAGCGCTTCTCCCAACCAAAACAAACCAACAGCCCCATCAACGCATAGCGAGCGCCGTGCGATGCTATATATTTTGTCACAAATAAAGATATATTATTGGGTTTTCACGAAAGATCGCGCGTAGTATTCAGGATCAGAAGCAGGTAGTGTCTAAGTGCTGGCTGTCTTGATGATCAAGGATTCGTCGCTGTCGCCATACCGCTCCGCAATCGCTTCGAACTTGGCGAAAATGACTAGAAAAGCGTCCACGATCTCTGGATCGAAGTGGCGGCCGCGTTCGGCGACGATGATGTCACACGCTTGTGTGAACGGTATGGGTGGCTTGTACACGCGCCGACAGATCAGCGCATCGAATACGTCCGCCAACGCCATCAGTCGCGCCGATACGGGGATCGCCTCGCCAGCGAGTCCGTCGGGATAACCGCTACCGTCCCACTTTTCATGGTGCCAGCGGGTAATTTCCTTAGCCAAGGTAAAAAACTCCACGGGCTTCTCAGCGTCACGCTCCGCTTGCCCGATGGCTTCGCTGCCCAGTTGCGCGTGGGTTTTCATGACCTCCCATTCTTCTGGAGTCAGCTTGCCCGGCTTGAGCAGAATATGATCGGGAATGCCCACCTTACCGATGTCGTGGAGCGGCGCCGACCTCGCTATCAGCTCGATATTGTGATCGCTCAAGAGTGCGGCGAAGCGGGGCTGCGATTGCAGTTGCTTAGCCAGGATCCGCACGTATTCCTGGGTACGGCGCAGATGGTTGCCAGTCTCGGAATCGCGGGTTTCGGCAAGCCGCGCCAAGGCGCGGATGCTGGCTTCTTGAATCAGCAAGTTCTCACTCAGGCGGCGTGCCACTTCAGCTTCCAGAAAAGTGTTCTGCTCTCTGAGCCAGTCGCGCGCCTGTTTGAGTTCGAGGTGGGCGCGCGTGCGAGCCAACACGATAGCTGGCCGTAGCGGCTTGGTGATGTAGTCGACCGCACCGAGATCGAAACCGCGCTGCTCGTCCTCTAGGGTGTCCATCGCGGTCACGAAAATCACCGGGATGTTCCGGGTTGCGGGATCGGCTCGCAACTGAGTGAGCACGGCGTAACCATCCATCTCCGGCATCATCACATCGAGCAGGATGAGATCCGGTTTCGGGTCTAAGGCGGCGATCTGCAAAGCGCGCGCGCCGGAGCTTGCAACCCGTACCCGATAGTAGGGCTGGAGCAACTCGCCCAGTATGATTACATTCTCTGGCGTGTCATCAACTACGAGGATCGTTTGGCGGAAGGTTTGCGCGGCGAAGACGGCCATGGTTTTCTCGCTGAACGGGTGGGTCCACTTGCGCCGGTGGGTTGCCTCGCTCGAAGCCCGACCCACCGTTTGCGCTCAGGAGGCGACGGCAATCGTGCGAGCAAATCCCCAACGGCAATCGCTTACTAACTCAGTGGTGCTAGTGCTTTCTCGATAATCAAGATCTAACGACTGACGACTCCAGTTTCGTTGGTACCCTAAAATCAGCACGTAGAAAAATCAATAGCTTGACCAACAAAACTAGCGCCATTGTCAATTATAGAATAATCATGTGCTTTCTAGACCTTCGGGAAAAGGCAATAGTTTGATATCGTTCGATGCTTGGCGCGATTTCCTCGAAAATGATAAGTTGCCGATCTCCACCACGCAGTATGGAAAAATGCCCACCCCGGTTTTTCACACTATTGGCCTCATCGGCAAGTTCGGTGATCCCAACGTCGCGGAAACGTTGAATCAGATTGCCACTCACCTCCTGCGCCAACTTCATTTGCGGGTACTGCTCGACGAGAGCTCGGCTCGGCTGATCCCGGAAAACGGTTTGGAGGTTGCCAGTCGCGCCACCATTGGGGAACAGTGTGATCTGGCGATCATCATGGGTGGCGATGGCACCATGCTCAATGCTGCCCGTTCGCTGGTGGATTACGAAGTACCGATTTTAGGGGTCAACCTGG
>WBZV01000605.1_pt1 | contig 13302 bp, 9 predicted proteins | sample 5204221 | NCBI WGS metagenome assembly WBZV01 (sample SAMN12344360, study PRJNA552823) | activated sludge metagenome | biome: Activated sludge suspended growth; feature: Nitrification reactor; material: Wastewater; isolation source: activated sludge from nitrification reactor of wastewater treatment...
CCCGGGGCTTAGCGGCGGCGGGCTGGTCGCGTTCCCCATCCACGGGAACAGTATGGAACCTGTCATCCAGGATGGCGATATGGTCATCTGCAGGGAGCTCCAAAGCCTCCATGAAATCAGGGACAACAAGATCTATGCCGTCAAAAACAACGGATCTATCTGGGTCAAATACGTCAAAAAAATCACCGATAAAAACAACCGGGTGGTCCGGTTAAAACTGATTTCTGCCAACCACCTCGAACACGACCCCTTTACCGAAGAAGTTAACGAGTATACCCGTCTTTACCAAGTGGTTCGGAAAGTAACCGAACTGGAATAATCTTGTCCTTTCTTTTCTCTGTAGTATAGTTCCTGCTTTCCAGGGGCTGTCTCAAAAAGCATCCTTAGCTGCTCCCGGGAGTGCTATGTACTGTTTTTTGACACAGCCCCTTTTTTTGTTATCGGCCTGCCCATCGTTGCCTAATGGCTTCATACAGCATGATCCCCGCAGCAACCGATACGTTCAAAGAATCCGTAACGCCTTTTTGCGGAATCAGGAAAGTCGTATCGGCAGCTTTTCGAACCGGATCGCTGATTCCCTCTCCTTCCGAACCAAGCACCAGCGCTGTCGGGCCAACCAAATCCATATCAAACAAGTACCGGCCTGCTTCCAGATCGCTGGCCATCACCCGCACCCCCGATTGTTTCAAATAATCAATAGCTGTTATGAGGCTGGATTCGCGGCAAACAGGAATATGGCTCAACGCGCCCGCAGACACCTTCATCGCCTCTGCATTGATCCAGGCTGTGCGCTTGCGGGGAACGATCAACCCATGCGCGCCGCAAACTTCCGCCGTTCGCGCAATAGCCCCAAAATTTCGGACGTCCGTTATGCCGTCCATTACTACAAAAAGCGGGGTTTCTCCTTTTTCGAATATCACAGGCAGCACCTCTTCCAGCCGTTGAAAAGCAATTGGAGCAATAAATGCGATCACGCCCTGGTGATTCCCCTGCACCCATTTCCCAAAACGCTCCCGAGGGCTGACGACCATCGGTATTTGCCACTCTTTGCACAATGCCCGGATTTCCTTTTCAAAATCTCCGCGAAGGCCTTGCTGTAACATGACCTTGTCTACGGAAATCCCAGCCCGGATTGCATCCGTCACCGGATGACGCCCGTAAATGATCTCCTTCCCCGATTGCGACCGCTCGTCCATACCTCCTGTTTCTTACTATATCCTTCCCCGGCAAAATAGATTTGTCCGAAAATGTAATTCCCACGCCATAATTCCAGGTCTTTTTTCTCTACTTTTCGCCCCTGATCGAAGTTATTAGGTAGAGGCGCCGGGCAAGCGGTATCAAAACCAACCCGGCTTCAAAAACTTGTTCAAAAGTACACAAAATACCTTTGTTCCTGATGGTGCGACTTTCCTCCCTTGTTTTTTGCCTGCTGGCCCTGACGACCTCTTCTTTTGTTGCCCAATCCGTTTCGGCTCCCGATCCGGCCCTTGCCTTCCTTCTCCAGGTCAAACACCAGTGGAATCTGACCGATGCCGATCTGGCCGACATGGTTGTTTCGGACCGTTATACCAGCAGCCATAACGGAACCGAGCACATTTACCTGCAGCAACGCGTTGCAGGTATCCCCGTGTTCAATGCTATTACCGGTGTTCATCTTAACTCCAAAGGCCAGGTCGTCCATATCGAAAACCGGTGTTGGCCCCAGGTTTCCCAGCGTATCCGTACTTCGCAAGAGTCCCTGGACGCCGGGACTGCGTTGAAAAAAACAGCTGAAATGCTCGGCCTTCCCATGACCCGAATCCCCGTTTTCCCAAGAAACCGCAACGGACAGCCTCTGAGCTATTCTGATGAACAACTATCCAGAACTCCCATACCAATCGAAATGGTCTATCTCCCGATGCCTGACAGCAGCCTTCGCCTGGCCTGGCAAACAGGGATCTACGACCCACGGAACCCGGATTACTGGATCACCTTTGTCGATGCCGAATCGGGACAAATTCTGGACCGCATCAACCGCACCATCTACTGCCATTTTGGGAATGCAGACCATCCTCAAACCGACGGGTGCAACGACCCGACGCATTGGGATATGGAACATGGCCGCCCTTTTTCTTCTGCAAGTTCTTTTTCCGCCCTTTCTACAGACCAGGCGGCATATCAGGTATTTCCCCTGCCGGTAGAGAGCCCTATCCATGGCAATCAGGAAATACTGATCAATCCCGCTGATCCGCTTGCTTCCCCTTTCGGCTGGCACGACACCAACGGCATTTCGGGGCCTGAGTTTTCCATTACCCGGGGAAACAATGTATATGCTTACCTGGACCGGGACGATGACGACGCTAGTGATGGATCCGAACCCGACGGCGGACCGGAACTGATTTTTGACTTTGCCTACGCTGATACAATAGAGCCTCTGGACCTTCCTAAGACCTCCATTACGCAGCTTTTCTACACCAATAACGTTATGCACGACCTGGCCTACCATTACGGGTTTACAGAAAAGGCCGGCAATTTTCAGGCCAATAACTACCTGAAAGGAGGAAAAGAGCAGGATGCCGTCCTGGCTCAGGCTCAGGATGGGGGCGGGGTAAATAATGCAAACTTCCTCACCTTGCCGGATGGCGACCCTGGTGTCATGCAAATGTATTTCTGGACTCCAAGTAATGCGGCATACCTGCAAATTCTTTCCCCTTCATCCGTTTCCGGATCCCGCCTGACCGGTACAGCCTCTTTTGGGCCCCTGATCTCCTCCAAACCCACTGCCGGGAAAATCGTACCTGTTATTGATAGCGCAAGTACCAACCTGGCCTGCAGTTTTATTTTGAACGCCTCCGAAATCCGCGGGAACATAGCCCTGATCACCAGAGGATCCTGTACATTCAAGAACAAGGTTCTGGAAGCGGAAAAAGCAGGCGCAATAGGGGTGATTATTGCCAACAACGAAGACCAACTTCTTACCATGGGAGGAAATACGACGGCGCCCAATCCGGCTATTCCCGCCGTTCTGATCCGTTCCTCCGATGCGGCCCTGATTCTGCAGGAGATCGGCCGGGGTAGTTCAGTAATTGGCAGTATCGCTTATCAGGGGCAAGGGCCAGCGCTGCGGGATGGAAGTTTCGACAATGGGGTCGTTGCCCATGAATACGCCCACGGGATCTCCAATCGCCTGACGGGAGGCCCCTCCAAAGCGGACTGCCTGTTCAACGACGAAGCCATGGGGGAAGGCTGGAGCGATTTTTTTACGTTGGTCACTACAGCACTTCCCGGCCAGACCGGCAAGGAAGCCCGAGGCGTGGGAAATTATTCTGTTCGCCAAAGCGTTCAGGGGCCGGGAATCCGCCGAAAACCGTATTCCACCGATTTTTCCATCAACAATCAGGTGTATAACGACATCATCGGTACCCGTCCGGCAACGGCGACGACCCGCATCCCGCACCCCGTGGGTGAAATCTGGGCCGCAACGCTATGGGATTTGTATTGGGCTCTTTCTGACCAGTATGGCTGGGATCCGGATATTCTCCGGGGCAAAGGCGGCAACAATATGGCGATCCAGCTCGTCATGGATGGCCTGAAACTCCAGGCTTGCAATCCAGGTTTTATCGACGGGCGGAATGCTATTTTAAGCGCCGATCTGATCAACTACCAGGGCGCCAACCAATGCCTGATCTGGGAAGTGTTTGCCCGCCGCGGATTGGGCTGGAGCGCCGACCAGGGAAGCGTCAATGACCGAAACGACGGCATTCAGGCATTTGACATGCCTCCCGCCTGCAAGGAAGACCTTGCACTGGAAAAAAAATCAACCCCGCTAATCCTCCCCGGAGAGGTCATCGATGTAGAACTTACCCTGGTGAATTACAAAAAAACCAAGGCGGTTAATACCGTTCTGGAAGACCCTATCCCTGCCAATGCTGCTTTTGTCCCCGGCTCCGTCCAGGGTGCATTGCAGGCAGAGGAAAAAAATGGCGTCCTGTTCTTTGATTTAGGGGAATTGGGGCCGGGAGAAAGCAAATCCGTGCGGTACCAGCTGAGATCGGATGGGGTTCTGGCCTCCACCCAACGCTTTAAAGAGGATTTTGAAACAGAAAATTCGCTTTGGCGCGCTGTAGCCTTGAAAGGAGAAGATTCCTGGACAAAAAGCAATATTAGCGCGGGAGGCGGCGCCCGGAGCTGGAATATTCCCGGAAGCATAAAAGAAAACCACCATGTGCTGGAACTTACGCAACCCCTTCAAATTAGCGGCAATAAACCTGTACTGCGTTTTTTCCACCAATACAACACAGAAACAACCTATGACGGAGGCATGGTAGAGATCTCCCTCAACGGAGGGATTACCTGGAGCCCCCTTCCCGATTCGTTGCTTTTCCGGATGCCGTATGCCCGGCCCCTTTACAACAATACATTTGGGGTTGCCAGATTAAACGGGTTTTCTGGCAGAGGCCCTCAGGGTTTTCAGGCGAGTTATGCCGACATGCGTCCGTATGCTGGAAAATCTATCCGTCTTCGCTTTAGATTCGCTACCAATGAAGATGCGGGAGGACGTGGCAACTCCTTCCTGCCCGGATGGTATATCGACGACGTAGAACTTTTCGATGCCTTTCATTACGCTACTCCTGCCTGCGCGGTAACCAGCGAAGGAGACAGGGTTTGCGCCGAAGCCGCCGGTTGGGGGGCTATTGTGGAGCCTGGAGTGTTTACCAGCGTAACCAATCACCCTGACGAGGCCCATTTTGTCCAAATTTTTCCCAATCCGGCCTCTGATTGGATCGCGCTTAGGGTGGGCAATACATCGCTGGAATTTATTGAGATCCATACGACAGACGGCCGTAGGGTGGCTCAATACGATCCGAAGGCGTTTGTGGATAGCGCTCAGATAACGATCCCAATCCAGGGCTTTCCCTCAGGAGTATATTTCCTCCGGGTGCAAAGCGCTAGTGGCAGCAGTGTGCACAAACTAGTCATCAGCAGGTAAACATCAGGGAAAGAATCGCTGACAGTCCCTGACTTTTTGCCTGAGCATAGGACTGCACCGGTACCGTTCTTCATGATATTCCTCAAAAAGGGTGTCTAAAAAGCGAACGCACTTGGACAGTCCCTTGGAATCTGCCCAAGCCAGCAGTCCCCGGGGGTAATTAACGCCCTTGGTCATAGCCAGATCGACGTTTTCCGGGGTAGCGATTCCCCAGAAGACCGCATCCGCCGCCTCATTGATCAACATCATCACCACGCGTTCGACAAGCCGTTGTCCCAAACCGGCGTCCTTTGTTGGTGATAGGGACTTGGCGTGTTCACTGTAATCATAGAATCCTCTCCCGGTTTTCCGCCCGAGATGCCCAGCGTCTACCAGCCGTTTTTGGGTATGCGATGGCCGGTACCTAGGATCAGAGTAAAAGGCTTTGAACACGCTTTCTGTCACCGCGTAATTTACGTCGTTTCCGATATAATCCATCAGCGCGAAAGGCCCCATCCGAAACCCCCCGATCTCCGTCATTGCCCAATCAATGGTCGCTATATCGGCCAGCCCTTCGTCTAGCAGCCGGAGGGATTCCCCATAAAATGGCCGGGCTACCCGGTTGACGACAAACCCTGGGGTATCTTTGGCTACGATTGGGGTTTTGCCCCATTGCCTGACCAGCATTTCGCCAAACGATGCATACTCCTGCGCCGTTTGAACCGCCGGAATTACTTCGACCAGTTCCATAACTGGGGCCGGGTTAAAAAAATGAAGCCCCAGCACCCGTTCCGGATGGCGCGTGCACCCTGCAGCAATGGCGGATACCGAAAGCGAAGACGTATTAGTTGCCAGAATACATTCCCGGGAAACAATATCCTCTAGTTGGGCAAAGAGTTGCCGCTTAACTTCCAGTCGTTCCACTACCGCTTCAACAACCAAGCCTGTTTGGCGGAATTCGGTCAGATCGTTCACAAAACGCACGTTTCCCAATATTTCCGCCGCCCGGTTAAGGGTTAGTTTGCCTTTTTCCGCTAAACGGTCAAGACCGCGGCGGATATCTTGTTCCGAACGTTTCAAGGCGCCGGGGTCTACATCCCAAACGACGACCGGATGACCGGCGGCGGCGGCAACCTGCGCAATTCCCGTTCCCATCGCCCCGCAACCAATGATGCCAATTTCCATCTTACTGCATTTGGGGGTAAAAATAGCCCAATACCACTGTTCTTCCAATGAAAAGAAATGCCGCCCTGCGTAAACCTAAGTCGATAGCGTATAATTATGGGGCTTTGCCGAAATCGTTTATTTTTGTGAAAATGCGTAAGCCATGCGGCAATTGATCGATTATTTACTCAGCGGAACAGACGACCCCCAATACGTTTCCATTATTAAATGGCTTTGGAGAATCGTTTTTGGCGGTCTGGCTGCTGTGCTTCTGCTATTTTTCGGCCTTTCATTTACCAATCTCCCTTCGGTTCAACAACTTGAAAACCCCAAAAGCGAGCTGGCAACGGAAGTCTATGCAGCCAATGGAGAAGTTTTAGGCCGTTATTACACCGAGAACCGGGTGCCTGTTCAATTCGACGAGCTATCACCTTATCTGGTTCAGGCGTTGATCGCCACGGAGGATGAACGGTTCTACCAGCATTCCGGAATCGACTTCAGAGCGCTGGGCCGGGTAATTTTCAAAACGGTTTTACTTCAAAGAGAGAGCTCGGGCGGCGCCAGCACTATTACCCAACAGTTGGCCAAACTTCTTTTTACGGGACAAAGAGCGTCTAATAAATTTGTCCGGGTGCTCCAAAAATTCAAAGAATGGATCATCGCAGTGCGCCTGGAACGCAAATATACCAAAGACGAGATCATTGCCCTTTATCTGAACAAATACGACTTCATCAACGGAGCGCAGGGTATTAAACTGGCCTCGGAAATTTATTTCAACAAATCTCAGGACAGTCTGGAAGTACAGGAAGCCGCCACCTTGATCGGCATGCTCAAAAATTCTTCCCTGTACAACCCGCTCCGCAGACCCGAGTTGGTGCTCAAGCGCAGGGAGGTGGTCCTGAAGCAAATGGTCAAAGCTGGCGCCCTTCCCAGCGCAGAATACGAAGACTTGCGGCAAACGCAACTCGGCATCCGGTTTTCTCCCCGGACTTTCATCGATGGGAATGCCACCTATTTTCGCAGCGAACTAGCTAAAGACATCAAAGAAATCCTTAGCAGAGAAGAAAACCTGAAATCAGATGGTACCATCTACGACATCTACCGCGACGGACTAAAGGTCTACACAACCATCGACGCTGAAATGCAACGGATTGCCGAAGAGGTTATGCTGGCCCACATGGCAAAAACCCAGGATGTTTTCTTCCGGGAATGGAAAGGCCTTGATCCCTGGAAATACCGCACCCGGTCGGACCATGAAGTGCCCCTTGCTACCCGGGAAATGGAACTTCAGCGCATCATCCGGGAAACCGAGCGCTACCAGGTTCTCCGCGAGCGTTATCTTGGTCCAATATTATCTGTGCTCCAAAATGAATTCCCGGAGATTACCTGGAGCTCGAATGACCGGGAAATCCAATTGACGATGAGGGAAAATGCAAGGCCGGGTCACCTGGACAGCCTTGAAAAAGCCCGGATTATCACTTCCCGCACAGCCAGCAGGCTTCGCCGGGTGGAGCGCAGTTCTGTCTTTCCCCAGTTAAAAACTACCTGGGATCGCCTTCAGGAAGAAACCATGCGGGAGTTCCGCACGCCTATTCCGATGCGGGTATTCGCCTATAACCGGGAGGATATGGAAAAGGACACCCTCATGTCCCCGCTTGACTCCATCAAATATCACCGGATGTTTCTACAAACAGGCATCCTTGCCGTTGACCCGCGCACCGGTTTTATCAAAGCATGGGTTGGCGGAATCAATTACAAATATTTCAAGTACGACCATGTGCGGACGAACCGGCAGGTGGGCTCTTCCTTCAAACCGTTCGTCTACGCAACCGCCATTGCCCAACAGGGGATATCGCCTTGTTTCAAGGTTTGGGACATGCCTCAAACGATCGAAGTGGGAGAAGGCAGTTTTGGACTGATTACGCCATGGACGCCCAAAAACTTTGGGGAAAGCTATTCCAACCGGCAGGTCACACTGTACGAAGGGTTAAAAAATTCAAAGAACACCGTTTCGGTCTATCTGATGAAGCAACTTGGGGATACGGAGCCTGTTCGGGCGTTGATTCACGAAATGGGCATCGACAGCAGCGCGCGATACCCCAACGGCCGGTTCAAAGTTCCTCAATCTCCTTCTATTTGCCTCGGATCTACGGACCTCACGGTAATGGAAATGACCGGCGCCTATACCACCTTTGCCAATAACGGAATTTTCAACCGGCCAAATACGATTTTGCGGATTGAAGACAAAAACGGCCGGGTTATTTACGAAGGGATTCCTGAAGAAAAACGCGCACTTCAGCCCAATGCCAACTACGTCATGGTGGACATGCTCCGATATGCCGGGGGGGTTGGGGGCGTGCGAAGCGAGGTCGGCGGGAAAACCGGAACCACCAACGACAACGTCGACGGTTGGTTTATGGGCATAACGCCCACGCTGGTTGTAGGTACCTGGGTTGGGGGCGAAGACCGCTGGATTGCTTTCCGGTCCTCTGCAATGGGCCAGGGAGCACGGATGGCCAAACCCTTTTTCGTAGAATTTCTCAAACGCCTCGAACGGTCCACGATGGCCGATTACGACCCCGAAGCACGGTTTTACCGCCCTCCGGGCGATCTTGGCATCGAGTTGGATTGCAGTAAATACCAGGGGGGAGCGCCAAGCATGGAGGGTCAATTTGACGAGGAGGAATCCATGTTCGGCGATGAAATCCGGCAAGAACCCCCAATACGCCAGAATTAACTACCGTCACTTCTAAAATTTCAGGCAATGATCAAACCCAGGGTTTGGCTGGCAGTAGGAATCGGGCTTGTCCTAACCTCCTGCATCCCTCCCAGAAAAGAGAAAATCCTCACTGAGATCAGGACCGATGTCCTTACCGACCCAGAATACCAGCGCATTTATAATCTTCAGGACCGGCTGCTTTCTGATAGTTTATTTCCCTACCTTCATCATTCCGACCCCACCTACCGGCTTGCAGCCGCAATGGCTTTTGCATCTATCCGAGACAGCAGCGCTGTAGATTCCCTGGCTCAGGCCCTTCACGATCCCATCGGAACGGTTCGTCAGGCTGCTGCCTACGCCTTAGGACAAATTGGTTCTGCCAAAGCAGAATCCCCTCTGATCAAAGCGTTTGATCCATACGACAGCTTAGGGCTTTCGACCCCGGTCAACGCTTCTATCCTGGAAGCGCTGGGCAAATGCGGTTCGGCAGCCACTTTGGAGCAAATGAGCAGTGTAGTCACCTATCGCCATACCGACACCCTGCTGTTGCTTGGGCAAATCCGGGGAATTTACCGGTTTGGACTTCGGGGGATCGTCTGTGAAAGCGGCACTAAACGCATGGCCGACGTAGCTATACAGCCTGCTTATCCTGTAGCGGTTCGGCTTATCGCCGCCAACTATCTAGCCCGGGCGGCCAAAATCCAACTCGATACCTTTTCCGGACCGCTTGCCCAATCAGCTCCTTCCGAACCTGATCCGTCAATAAGAATGGCCTTAGCCGCCGCGCTGGGTAAAGTCAAACGCCCTGTTGCTCTGGATACGCTGGTTTCCTGGTTTCCCAGAGAAGCCGACTACCGGGTAAAAGTCAATTTGATCCGGGCTTTTGCTAACTTTGATTACGCCCGGAGCAGAGATCTGGTCATCGCTGCGCTGAAAGACCCCCAGGTGCATGTAGCAAACCGGGCAGCTCAATTCTTCCTTGAATACGGCCAGCCAAATGATGCCATCGCTTATTGGCGTCTTTCCAGAGACACCCTTCTATCTGCCCCAATTAAGGCTGCCTTGCTGGGCGCCGCCCAGCGGCATTTACCCGCCTTTTTACAGGAATCTAGGGGCGCCATCAATCAGGACAGCCGGGTCCGCTTCGAAATGGCACAGAAGCCTTACAATAAAGCGGCCTACCTTCGCGCTTTAGGGGAATATGGTTGGAACTACCGCTACCTTTTCCGGGCATGGACGGAAGCCCAGCATCCCGCTGTGCGGAGCGCTGCCGCGGAAGCCCTGGCAGGGATCAGCGCCAAGCCTGATTTTGAAAAATATTTTGGCCTGGGCCACCGCAAGATCGCGGCGGAATTTGCGGAAATTTTTAAAGCCATCCTGCTTTCCGGGGATGCGGGTCCCATGGCTATTGCCGCAGGGGCTTTGCGTCAGCCCACCCGTCAATACCGCATTCACTTCGACACGCTGACATTCATCGACACCGCCTTGGCTGTACTGGAACTTCCCCGCGATCAGGAAACCTATCAGGAAATTCAGCAAACCGAAGCGTTTCTTCGTACGGGGAAAGCTCCAGCCCCTGCCAAACCAACATTCAACCATCCAATCAATTGGGATTTGATAGGCCAGTTGGGCCGCAAACCAAAGGCGGTAATAACCACTTCCAAAGGGCGGATCGAACTCGATTTATTCCCCGCTCATGCCCCGGGGACGGTTGCAAATTTTGTTGCTCTGGCCAAGGATGGTTTTTTTAACGGAAAGAATTTTCACAGGGTGGTTCCTAATTTCGTTATCCAGGGCGGTTGCCCCAGGGGCGACGGATACGGCAGCCTGGATTATACTATACGCTCCGAACTCGCACCCATGTACTACGACGGCGAAGGGTACGTGGGTATGGCTTCCGCTGGAAACCACACCGAAGGCACGCAGTTTTTTATTACGCATTCTCCAACGCCACACCTGGACGGAAATTACACCATTTTTGCCCGGGTGAGCAAAGGCATGGACGTTGTACACCAGATCCAAGTAGGGGATCTCATCGAAAAAGTAAATATCCCGTAACGGCAAACCCAATTTAAACCAAATAAACCATGAAAAATACGCCCTTAACAGAAAAGCACCTGGCCCTTGGCGCCAAAATGGCGCCATTTGCCGGGTTTAATATGCCCATTTCCTATGCCGGCATCAATGAAGAACACCATAACGTGCGCGTCAACGTTGGCGTTTTTGACGTGTGCCATATGGGGGAATTTATTGTTCGGGGAAAGCAAGCGCTCGATCTCGTTCAGAAAGTCACGAGCAACGATGCCTCTAAGCTTGCCATAGGACAGGCTCAATACTCCTGCCTGCCCAATTTGCATGGTGGAATCGTCGACGATTTGCTGGTGTACCGGCTCACAGAGGAAATGTGTTCCGAAGGAGAGAAGGCTTTTATGCTGGTCGTCAACGCCTCCAACATGGAAAAGGACTGGGAATGGATCAAGGCCCAGAATACCTTTGACGCCCGGCTCATTAACATATCCGACCAAACCGGGCTCATTGCTTTACAGGGACCAAGGGCTTCGGAAGTATTGCAGCCCCTGACGAATATCAATTTGTCCTCATTAAAGTACTATACATTTGCAAAAGGAACAGTTGCCGGCATAGACAATGTGCTGGTTTCTGCAACAGGATACACCGGAGCAGGAGGTTTTGAATTATATCTCGCCAGCGAACATACGGCAGCTATGTGGGATGCCCTTTTTGAATCGGGAAAGCCCTTGGGCATTCAGCCTGCCGGATTAGGCGCCAGAGACACCCTTCGTCTTGAAATGGGCTATTGCCTTTATGGGAACGACATCGACGACAACACTTCGCCGCTGGAAGCAGGCCTGGGCTGGATTACCAAACTGGACAAAGGAGAATTTATTTCCAGTTCCATTTTCCGGGAACAGAAAGAAGCCGGCGTTGCCAGAAAACTAATTGGGCTGACCCTGGACGACCGGCGCGTACCCCGCCATGGGTATCCCATCGAGGACCAGGAAGGCCATCTGATCGGCGAGGTTACCTCTGGCACTATGTCTCCTTCACTCAATATTCCGATTGGAATGGGGTATGTCAAAACACCATTTGCTGGAATCGGAACCCCTGTTTTCATCGTAGCAGGGGGAAAAAAGCTCCCGGCACGCGTAACCAAGTTTCCGTTTTACAAATAACCCGTGATTTGCGCATTTTCGCCAGAATCTACTATCAATGAACGTACAGGAAGGGAAAGAGAAGTTCTTGCAATCATGGGGCGCATTGGGATCGAGCTGGGGTATCAACCGCACCATGGCTCAAATCCACGCGCTTCTGCTTATTTCGCCCAAAGCGCTAAGCGCCGATGATATAATGGAAGAACTTCAAATATCCAGAGGCAACGTCAATATGAACCTAAGGGCATTGATCGACTGGGGACTAGTATTCAAGGAATTGCGAACCGGTGAGCGCAAAGAGTTCTTTATCGCGGAAAAGGATATGTGGGAAGTTGTCAAACACATCATTATCCAGCGCAAAAAGAAGGAATTGGAACCTATGATCAAGGTATTGGACGAGCTTGCCAACGTCCAGGGATCGGATGAGGAGACCCAGCAATTTGTCAATGTAATAAAAGATATCCGGCTTTTTTCCAATAAAGCGGACGCCACCCTTGATTCCCTTGTCAAAGCGGATTCCAACTGGTTTGTTGGGACCTTTATGAAAATGATCAAATAATGACTGTCTCGAAAGGATGTTCCTGCCCTGCCGCCAAAAAATATTTTCTTTTTCAATGCTCAAAAAGTAGCTTCGCTATTTTTTTGAGCATTGAAAAAAGAAAATAAAATTTCACGCATAAGGCAAAGACCGGCCTTTTTACACCGGCCTCATTAAAACGGGTTTTGCGCGGTTGCTGTATTTAAGGCACGCGTCAGCGCAGGCAAAACCCTTATTCTTTAAAGAGAGTATCAATCTGCCTGCCGCTGCAAAGCGTTACTTATCATCCCCGAAATAAGCCAAAATCCGGTCTGCAAGTTCCAGTCCGATATTTGCCTGCGCCTCAAAAGTAGACGCCCCAATATGAGGGGTTAGCGAGAGTTTCTGGTGCTGCAGCAATTCCTGGCGGGGAGTTGGTTCAAAATCAAAAACATCCAAACCGGCGCCGGCAACCTGGCCTGATTCAAGCGCTTCCAGCAGGGCTTCTTCGTCGACCGTTCCGCCCCTGGAGGTATTGATCAGAAACACGCCTTTCTTCATTTTTGCAAACTCCTCTCTTCCGATAATGGGCTTGCCCCCGCTAAAGGGTACATGTAGGGTAATGAAGTCAGATGTTTGCAGCAGTTCCTCCATACCTGAGGTTTCGACTTTCACAGAAAGCCATGCGTTATCGCTATTAAAGGCTTGAAGTTCAACCCGCGCTTCGTCGACGATGGGATCAAAGGGTACGATCTTCATGCCGAGCCCAACCCCAATGCGGGCG
>WBZV01001095.1_pt1 | contig 13298 bp, 8 predicted proteins | sample 5204221 | NCBI WGS metagenome assembly WBZV01 (sample SAMN12344360, study PRJNA552823) | activated sludge metagenome | biome: Activated sludge suspended growth; feature: Nitrification reactor; material: Wastewater; isolation source: activated sludge from nitrification reactor of wastewater treatment...
GACGAGGTGCTCGTAGATCTCGTCGGTGACGACCCAGATCCCCTTCTCCGCGGCCCACTTGCCGATCGCAGTGACCTCATCGGGGGAGTAGACGGCCCCGGTCGGGTTGGAGGGGGAGACGAAGACGAGCAACTTGGTGTTGGGGGTCAATGCTTCGTCGAGGTCGGCCACCGATACGCGGTACCCCGTGTCCTCTGTGGTGGGGATGACCACCGGCACGCCGCCGGCCAGCCTGATCGACTCCGGGTAGGTGGTCCAGTAGGGCGCGGGCAGCAGTGCCTCGTCGCCGGGGTCGAGCAGCGCGGCGAAGGTGTTGTAGAGCGCTTGCTTGCCGCCGTTGGTCACGAGCACCTGGTTCGCGTTGACGTCGTAGTCGGAGTCCCGCTTGGTCTTCGCGGCGATGGCGTCACGCAATGCCGGAAGGCCGCCGGCGGGCGTGTACCGGTGCATGGCGGGGTCCTCGCAGGCGGCCCGGGCAGCCTCGACGATGTAGTCCGGGGTCGGGAAGTCGGGTTCGCCCGCGCCGAATCCGATGACCGGGCGCCCCGCGGCTTTGAGAGCCTTGGCCTTGGCGTCCACGGCGAGGGTGGCCGATTCTGAGATGTTCGCGATCCGGCGGGAGATGCGGTTGAGTGCCATGGTGACAGTTTGGCTGAACCGGTGGGCGGGGTCGACCGCTGGGAGGGGGTCGCGTATCGTGGTCGGAGGTGACCGCGTCGCTGTGCGGTAGCCTGCCCACTTCCCCTCGCGCCAGCGTTCGGGTGGTGGGTCGGAGGTCACCGTAGGGTCGTAGCTCAATTGGTAGAGTCCCGGTCTCCAAAACCGGTGGTTGGGGGTTCGAGTCCCTCCGGCCCTGCAAGGTGAAGGAAAGGAACGTCTGACGTGAGCGAGCCGACCTCGGCCGACAGCGCGGGTGCACCGACCCCCAAGCGGGGCTCGAAGCAGCAGCGCAAGGGTCTGTTCGCGCGCCTGGCGCTCTTCCTGCGCCAGATGGTCGCGGAGTTGCGCAAGGTCATCTGGCCCACCCGGAAGGAATTGATCACCTATACCTGGGTGGTGCTGGTGTTCGTCGTCGTCATGGCGGGGTTGATCGCACTGTTCGACCTGGGCATGGCACGAGTGGTGTTCGCCATCTTCGGCGAGTGAGAAGAGCGAGGATATGTCGATGCAGACCCCGGACGAGTGGCCGGCTGACGAGCAGGGCGGCGAGCAGCCGTCAGCTGCCGACGTCGCGGGCACCGAGGCCTTCAACGCTGTCGAGATGTCCGACGGCACCACGATCGTCGAGCAGGTCGACGTCGAGCAGGCCGAGGACGGCTCCGTGGTGACCACCGAGACCGAGGCGATCCGGGAACCGGACGGGTCGATCATCATCGACGAGACGGTCACCACCGAGCAGCCCGACGGCAGCGTGGTGCGCGACGAGGTGCACACCGTGGCCGATGAGCAGGGTGTTCACATCGACGAGACCCAGATCCTCGAGGATCCCCACGGCCGCACCGAGGTGATCGAGCACTCCGAGGATCTCGACGTCGAGGTGGTCGTGGACCCCGAGACCGGCGAGATCGTGGAAGCCGTCGAAGCCGTCGAAGAGGAAGAGGTCGACCCGGTCGAGGCGTTCCGCGAGGAGCAGATGAGCCTGCCGGGACTGTGGTACGTGGTGCACTCGTACGCAGGCTTCGAGAAGCGCGTGAAGACCAACCTCGAGACCCGGATCAACACCCTCAACATGGAGGACTACATCTTCCAGGTCGAGGTACCGACCGAAGAGGTCGTGGAGATCAAGCAGGGGCAGAAGAAGACCGTCAAGCGCAACAAGTTCCCCGGCTACGTGCTGGTCCGCATGGACTACACCGACGACAGTTGGGGTGCTGTGCGGCACACGCCCGGGGTCACCGGATTCGTCGGCAGCACGCACGAGCCGACGCCGCTGACCTTGGATGAGGTGGTCCACATCCTGGCGCCCAAGCCGGAGCCGAAGAAGGCCGCCGCCGAGGCGTCCGGGCCGTCCGCGATGGGTCAACCGGCCCAGAGGGTGACCGAGGTGGACTTCGTCGTGGGTGACTCGGTTACAGTTATTGATGGACCGTTCGCGACGTTGCACGCAACGATCAGCGAGATCAACCTCGATGCCCAGAAGGTCACGGGCCTGGTTGAGATCTTCGGCCGCGAGACGCCGGTGGAACTCAGCTTCAGCCAGATCGAGAAGAACTAGACCAGCAACAACGAAGGAAGAGCAATGCCTCCCAAGAAAAAGGTCGCCGGCCTGATCAAACTGCAGATCCAGGCTGGGCAGGCCAACCCCGCGCCGCCCGTGGGTCCTGCGCTGGGCCAACACGGCGTGAACATCATGGAGTTCTGCAAGGCCTACAACGCGGCCACGGAATCCCAGCGCGGTCAGGTGATCCCGGTCGAGATCACTGTGTACGAGGACCGGTCCTTCGACTTCATCACCAAGACGCCGCCGGCTGCGAAGCTCATTCTGAAGGCCGCCGGCCTGCAGAAGGGCTCCGGCAACCCGCTGCAGCCCGTCGGCAAGATCAGCAAGGCGCAGGTCAAGGAGATCGCCGAGACCAAGATGGCCGACCTGAACGCCAACGATGTCGACGCTGCGATGAACATCATCGCCGGGACCGCCCGGTCCATGGGCGTCACCGTCACCGACTGACGCACCACCCGCGTGGGAGGGGCCGCATCGCCCCGCTGACCACATCACCGATAGGAGTCACGATGCGACACGGAAAGAAGTACAACGAGGCCGCCGCCACCATCGACCGCGAGAAGATCTACTCGCCGTCGGAGGCTTTGGCGTTGGCGAAGTCAAGCGCGAAGTCCGGCTTCGACGCCACCGTCGAGGTCGCGATGCGCCTCGGCGTCGACCCCCGCAAGGCCGACCAGATGGTCCGCGGCACGGTCAACCTGCCCCACGGCACGGGCAAGACCGCCCGCGTGCTGGTGTTCGCGCAGGGCCCGAAGGCCGAAGAGGCCCAGGCTGCCGGGGCTGACTACGTCGGCTCCGACGAGTTGATCGACAAGGTCGCCGGCGGCTGGACCGATTTCGACGCGGTCGTCGCCACCCCTGACCTGATGGGCAAGGTCGGCAAGCTCGGCCGTGTGCTCGGCCCGCGCGGTCTGATGCCGAACCCGAAGACCGGGACCGTGACGATGGATGTGGCCAAGGCCGTGTCCGACATCAAGGGCGGCAAGATCGAGTTCCGCGTCGACAAGCACTCGAACCTGCACTTCATCATCGGCAAGGCGAGCTTCAGCCAGGAAGCGCTCGAAGACAACTACGCCGCGGCCGTCGACGAGGTCATGCGCCTCAAGCCGTCGGCTGCCAAGGGCCGTTACATCAAGAAGGCCGTGATCTCCACAACCATGGGCCCGGGCATCCAGGTCGACCCCACCCGGTCACGCGACGCCTGAGCGTTCACAGTGAAAGCCCCCGGTTCTGCCGGGGGCTTTCGCGTTGGGTCTGCGTCCCGGCCGCCCCGATTGCGACGTTGTTGTCGGCCAGTTCGCCGGTTTGCGACGTTGTTGTCGGATTTCGGCTAGGTGGTGGTCAACAAGGTCGCAATCGCGCTGAGCGCGCGTCAACAACGTCGCACCCGGCGAAAACCCACTGGGGGTGGCCACCCGACACCCACCTGCGCTCGTGCCTGACCGCCTGTGTCACACTTGTGAAGAACCAGAGACCGCCGGTCGCCGAAGTTCAGGCATAAACCCTGCGTAGGTGAGCTCCTCCCGAGCCCAGGCCTACGTGCCTGGGCTTTCGTCGTTCGGGAGGAAGGAAACCCATGGCACGGCCCGACAAACAAGCCGCCGTCACCGAACTCACGGAGTTGTTCCGCAACTCCACCGCGTCGGTGCTGACGGAGTACCGAGGCCTCACGGTGTCCCAGCTCAAGGAACTGCGAGGCAGCCTCGGGCAGAGCACCACGTATGCAGTCGTCAAGAACACCCTGACCCGGATCGCGGCCAAGGACGCCGGCGTGGAGGGCATCGACGAGATGCTCGTCGGCCCGAGCGCCATCGCGTTCGTGGAGGGCGACCCGGTGGAGGCCGCGAAGGGCCTGCGCGCCTTCGCCAAGGAGCACCCCGCTCTGATCGTCAAGGGCGGCGTGATGGAGGGCAAGCTGCTCTCCGCCGAAGAGATCAACAAGCTCGCCGACCTCGAGTCGCGCGAGGTGCTGCTTGCCAAGCTGGCCGGCGCGATGAACGCCTCGCTGCAGTCCGCTGTGTCGCTGTTCGCCGCTCCGCTGTCGCAGACCGCACGGGTCATCGAGGCGCTGCGGGCCAAGGTCGAGGCCGAGGGTCCGGCCCAGGAAGCTCCCGCTGCTGAGGCGGAGGAAGCTCCCGCTGCTGAGGCGGAGGAAGCTCCCGCTGCTGAGGCGGAGGAAGCACCCGCCGCCGACCCGGCACCCGAAACCGAATAAACCACCACCACCCACCCGAAACTTCCGGCGACACCGGAGAAGAGAAAGGAACGCCGACCATGGCGAAGCTGTCCACCGAAGAGATGCTGGACGCATTCAAGGAAATGACCCTGCTTGAGCTCAGCGAGTTCGTGAAGCAGTTCGAGGAGACCTTCGGCGTGACCGCCGCTGCTCCGGTCGCCGTGGCAGCTGCTGCCCCGGCCGCCGGTGGTGCCGGTGGCGACGCTGGTGCCGCGGAGGAGAAGGACGAGTTCGACGTCATCCTCGAGGCCGCTGGCGACAAGAAGATCCAGGTCATCAAGGAGGTCCGTGCGCTGACCAGCCTCGGGCTGAAGGAGGCCAAGGACCTCGTCGAGGGCGCCCCGAAGCCGGTCCTGGAGAAGGTCAACAAGGAGTCCGCGGACAAGGCCAAGGAGGCCCTCGAGGGCGCCGGCGCCACCGTCTCGGTCAAGTAGTTCCGCGTTCCGCAACGCCTCAGCCGTCGCCCCGGTCATCAGGCCGCGGGCGGCGGCTGAACGCGTTGCTTGACGGATCCCAGTACAGGGGCCATCATTGTGAGTTGGCCCCCGATGTTGTACTTCAACCAACCTCAGTTATCCTGGTGTTCTGCGCATGCCAAAGACCACCCGTATGACCGTGCCCGGATGCAACCACGTATCCGGTGCGGTCGTTTCGACGTGTTCTGACGTGCGCGACCCACACACCGCGAGCCTCGGAAGGACCTCACTTGGCCGCCCGCGTTAATTCCCCAGCCCCGCACCGTGTTTCGTTCGGCAAGATCCGCGAACCGATCCCCGTCCCCGACATGCTCGACCTGCAGACCCAGTCCTTCGACTGGCTGCTGGGCAACGAGGCCTGGCAGAAGCGCGTCCAGGACGCGATCGATGCCGGTCGCACCGACATCCCGAACACCAGTGGTCTCGAGGAGATCTTCGAGGAGATCAGCCCGATCGAGGACTTCAGCGGACAGATGTCGCTGTCGTTCCGGGAGCACCGCTTCGAGGAGCCCAAGTACACCGAGGCGCAGTGCCGGGAGAAGGACCTGACCTACTCGCAGCCGCTGTTCGTGACCGCGGAGTTCACCAACAATGAGACCGGCGAGATCAAGTCGCAGACCGTCTTCATGGGTGACTTCCCCCTGATGACCGACAAGGGCACGTTCATCGTGAACGGCACCGAGCGCGTCGTCGTCTCGCAGCTGGTGCGTTCGCCCGGCGTGTACTTCGAGAAGACCTCGGGCAAGGCCCTGGACAAGGACATCTTCTCGGCGAAGATCATCCCGAGCCGGGGCTCCTGGCTCGAGTTCGAGATCGACAAGAAGGACATCGTCAACGTCAAGATCGACCGGAAGCGCAAGCAGCCGGTGACGGTGCTGCTCAAGGCCCTCGGTATGACCAGCGAGGAGATCCAGGAGCGCTTCGGCCAGTACGAGTCGATGCAGCTGACGATGGAGAAGGACGCCATCGGCACCCAGGACGAGGCCTTCGTCGACATCTACCGCAAGCTGCGTCCGGGGGAGCCGGCATCGATCGAGGCCGGCCGCAACCTGCTGGAGAACTTCTACTTCAACCCGAAGCGCTACGACCTCGCGAAGGTCGGCCGCTACAAGGTCAACAAGAAGCTCGGCACCCACGAGGAGCCCAGCAAGACGGTCCTGACCACAGAGGACATCGTGCGCACGGTCGAGTACCTGGTGCGCCTGCACGCCGGTGAGCCGACCATGCCGGACAGCGACGTCCGCGTCGAGGTCGACGACATCGACCACTTCGGCAACCGCCGTCTGCGCACCGTGGGAGAACTGATCCAGGGGCAGATCCGCATGGGCCTGTCGCGTATGGAGCGGGTCGTGCGTGAGCGCATGACCACCCAGGACGTCGAGGCGATCACGCCGCAGACGCTGATCAACATCCGCCCCGTCGTGGCCGCGCTCAAGGAGTTCTTCGGAACCTCCCAGTTGTCGCAGTTCATGGACCAGACCAACCCGTTGGCGGGTCTGACCCACAAGCGGCGCCTCTCCGCGCTCGGCCCGGGTGGTCTGTCGCGCGAGCGGGCAGGCTTCGAGGTCCGCGACGTGCACCCGTCGCACTACGGCCGGATGTGCCCGATCGAGACTCCCGAAGGCCCGAACATCGGCCTCATCGGGTCACTGTCGACCTTCGCCCGGGTCAACGCCTTCGGGTTCGTCGAGACCCCGTACCGCAAGGTCAAGGCGGGTAAGGTCACCGACCAGATCGACTACCTGACCGCGGACGAAGAGGACCTGCACGTCATCGCCCAGGCCAACGCGCCGATCGACGACAAGGGTCACTTCAAGGAAGAGCGGGTGCTGGTGCGCCGGAAGGACGGCGAGGTCGACTACGTCCCGCCGACCGAGGTGGACTACATGGACGTCTCGCCGCGCCAGATGGTGTCGGTGGCAACCGCCATGATCCCGTTCCTCGAGCACGACGACGCCAACCGCGCGCTCATGGGTTCGAACATGCAGCGGCAGGCTGTTCCGCTGATCCGCAGCGAGGCGCCACTGGTGGGAACCGGTACCGAGTACCGCGCCGCCAAGGACGCCGGCGACGTGGTCGTGGCCCACACCGGTGGTGTGGTGTCCGCGGTAAGCGCCGACGCGATCGAGATCACGCAGGACGATGGTCAGGTCTTCACCTACCGCGTGCTGAAGTTCCGTCGCTCGAACCAGGGCACCTCGTACAACCAGACCCCGATCGTCAAGGCCGGGGACCGGATCGAGGCCGGCCAGGTCATCGCGGACGGTCCGTGCACCGACTCCGGCGAGCTGGCACTGGGTCGCAACCTGCTCGTGGCGTTCATGCCGTGGGAGGGTCACAACTACGAGGACGCGATCATCCTGTCCCAGCGTCTGGTGCAGGACGATGTCCTCACCTCGATCCACATCGAGGAGCACGAGGTCGACGCGCGGGACACGAAGTTGGGCCCGGAGGAGATCACCCGGGACATCCCGAACATCCCCGAGGAGGTCCTCGCGGACCTCGACGAGCGCGGCATCGTCCGCATCGGTGCGGAGGTCGGCCCCGGCGACATCCTCGTCGGCAAGGTGACCCCCAAGGGTGAGACCGAGCTGACGCCGGAGGAGCGGCTGGTCCGCGCCATCTTCGGCGAGAAGGCACGTGAGGTGCGCGACACCTCCATGAAGGTGCCGCACGGCGAGAGCGGTGTGGTCATCGACGTGCGTGTCTTCGACCGCGAGGAGGACGACGAGCTGCCCGGTGGTGTGAACCAGCTGGTGCGGGTCTACGTGGCACAGAAGCGCAAGATCACCCAGGGCGACAAGCTCGCCGGCCGCCACGGCAACAAGGGTGTCATCGCGAAGATCCTGCCTGTCGAGGACATGCCGTTCCTCGAGGACGGGACACCGGTGGACATCGTGCTCAACCCGCTGGGTGTGCCCGGTCGTATGAACGTCGGTCAGGTCCTCGAGACCCACCTCGGGTGGGTCGCCCACCAGGGCTGGAACGTCATCGGCGATCCGGACTGGGCGAAGAACCTGCCCAAGGATGCCCGCTCGGCACCGCCGAACACGCGGGTGGCATCGCCGGTGTTCGACGGTGTGCGTGAGGGTGAGATCGAGGGCCTGCTGGACTCGACGCTGGTCAACGGCGACGACGAGCGGCTGGTGAACAACGAGGCCAAGGCCCGTCTGTTCGACGGCCGCACCGGTGAGCCGTTCCCGGACCCGATCTCGGTCGGATACGTCTACATCCTCAAGCTGCTGCACCTCGTGGACGACAAGATCCACGCCCGGTCCACCGGTCCGTACTCGATGATCACCCAGCAGCCGCTGGGCGGTAAGGCGCAGTTCGGTGGCCAGCGCTTCGGCGAGATGGAGGTGTGGGCCCTCGAGGCCTACGGTGCCGCCTACGCGCTGCAGGAACTGCTGACCATCAAGAGTGACGACGTGCTCGGCCGCGTGAAGGTGTACGAGGCCATCGTCAAGGGCGAGAACATCCCGGAGCCGGGTATCCCGGAGTCCTTCAAGGTTCTCGTCAAGGAGATGCAGTCGTTGTGCCTGAACGTCGAGGTGCTGGCCGGAGACGGCTCTGCGATCGACATGAAGGACTCCGACGACGAGTACTTCCGTGCAGCCGAGGAGCTGGGTATCGATCTGTCGCGGCGTGAGCCGAGCAGTGTCGAAGAGGTCTGAGGACCACATCACACAAGCCAACTAGTCCCCCAACGAGACAGCAAAGGACCACCACGTGCTGGACGTGAACTTCTTCGACGAACTGCGCATCGGCCTGGCCACCGGTGAAGACATCCGGGCCTGGTCGCACGGCGAGGTCAAGAAGCCCGAGACCATCAACTACCGCACGCTCAAGCCGGAGCGGGACGGACTCTTCTGCGAGAAGATCTTCGGCCCGACCCGGGACTGGGAGTGCTACTGCGGCAAGTACAAGCGAGTCCGCTACAAGGGCATCATCTGTGAGCGCTGTGGCGTCGAGGTGACCCGCAGCAAGGTGCGGCGTGAGCGCATGGGTCACATCGAACTCGCCGCGCCGGTCGCGCACATCTGGTACTTCAAGGGTGTGCCGAGCCGGCTGAGCCTGCTGCTGGACATCGCGCCCAAGGACCTCGACAAGGTCATCTACTTCGCGGCCTACATGGTGACCAGCGTCGACGAGGAGGCGCGTCATCGCGACCTGCCGAGCCTCGAGACGAAGATCGGCATGTCCAAGAAGCAGCTGGAGAACCGTCGCGACGACGAGATCAACAAGCGCCAGGAGAAGCTGGAAGAGGATCTCGCGAAGCTCGAGGAGGCGGAGGCCAAGGCCGACGTCAAGAAGAAGACGCGGGATGCTGCCGAGCGCGAGATGACGCAGATCCGCAAGCGCTTCGACAAGGAGATCGACCGCCTCGACGCGGTGTTCGACCGCTTCCGCACCCTGAAGGTCCAGGACCTCGAGGGCGACGAGCAGTTGTACCGCGAGATGCGCGACCGCTTCGGCAACTACTTCGAGGGCTACATGGGCGCGCAGGCGATCCAGGAGCGTTTGAAGACCTTCGACCTCGAGGGCGAGGCCGAGAAGCTGCGCGAGATCGTGCGGACCGGCAAGAGCGCCAAGAAGGTGCGTGCCGTGAAGCGCCTCAAGGTCGTCAGCGCCTTCCTCAACACGAGCAACTCGCCGCTGGGCATGGTGCTCGACGCCGTCCCGGTGATCCCGCCGGACCTGCGTCCGATGGTGCAGCTCGACGGTGGCCGCTTCGCGACCTCCGACCTCAACGACCTGTACCGCCGCGTCATCAACCGCAACAACCGGTTGAAGAGGCTGCTGGACCTCGGCGCGCCCGAGATCATCGTGAACAACGAGAAGCGCATGCTGCAGGAGGCCGTGGACGCGCTGTTCGACAACGGCCGTCGCGGCCGGCCGGTCACCGGACCGGGCAACCGGGCCCTGAAGTCGCTGTCCGACATGCTCAAGGGCAAGCAGGGTCGGTTCCGCCAGAACCTGCTCGGCAAGCGCGTGGACTACTCCGGCCGTTCGGTCATCGTCGTCGGCCCGCAGCTGCAACTGCACCAGTGCGGTCTGCCCAAGCAGATGGCACTCGAGCTGTTCAAGCCGTTCGTGATGAAGCGCCTGGTCGACCTGAACCACGCGCAGAACATCAAGAGCGCCAAGCGCATGGTGGAGCGTCAGCAGCGTCACGAGGTGTGGGACGTCCTCGAAGAGGTCATCACCGAGCACCCCGTGCTGCTTAACCGCGCACCCACGCTGCACCGTCTGGGCATCCAGGCGTTCGAGCCGCAACTGATCGAGGGTAAGGCCATCCAGATCCACCCGCTGGTCTGCACCGCGTTCAACGCCGACTTCGACGGGGACCAGATGGCCGTGCACCTTCCGCTCAGTGCGGAGGCGCAGGCCGAGGCCCGGGTGCTGATGCTGTCGAGCAACAACATCCTGTCGCCGGCCAACGGCAAGCCGATCACGACGCCGACGCAGGACATGGTGCTGGGCATCTACTTCCTGACCACACTGCGTGAGGGTGCAGAGGGTGAGGGCCGGGCGTTCTCGTCCATCGCCGAAGCGCTGATGGCCCGTGACCACGGTGATCTTCACCTGCAGGCGCAGATCAAGATCCGCCTCGACGGTCAGAATGAAGGCCGTCCGGTGGAGACGACCCTGGGCCGGGCGCTGTTCAACGAGTCCCTGCCTGCCGACTACCCGTTCGTCAACGAGCAGGTGGACAAGGGCCGTCTCGGGGCACTGGTCAACGACCTGTCCGAGCGCTACGGCAAGGGCGTGGTGGCGCAGACCCTCGACCGGCTCAAGGCACTCGGCTTCCACTGGGCCACGCGGTCCGGTGTCACCGTTGCCATCTCGGACTTCCACATGCCCGAGTCCAAGGCCGCGCTGCTCGCAGCGGCTGAGGAGAAGGCGGAGAAGGTTGAGGCCCAGTTCCACCGCGGCCAGCTCGACGACATCGAGCGCCGCCGGGACCTGGAGAACATCTGGCGGGAGACCAAGGACGAGGTTGCGGTCGCGATGGCCGAGAACTTCCCCGAGCGCAACCCCGTCTGGATGATGGTCAAGTCCGGTGCCCGCGGAAACATGAACCAGATCAGCCAGATCGCCGGTATGCGCGGTCAGGTGGCCGACACCAAGGGTGAGACCATCGTGCGGCCGATCAAGAGCAACTTCCGTGAGGGTCTGAGCGTGCTGGAGTACTTCATCTCCACGCACGGCGCCCGGAAGGGTCTGGCGGACACCGCGCTGCGGACCGCCGACTCGGGGTACCTCACCCGGCGTCTCGTGGACGTCTCGCAGGACGTCATCATCCGTGAGCGCGACTGTGGTGCCGAACGTGGCATCGAGGTCGAGATCGCCCAGGACGGGATCATCGGGGAGTACGTGGAGACCTCGGTGGCCACCCGCACCCTGGCCCAGGACGTCGAGGTGGACGGCAACGTCGTCGCGGCGGCCGGCTCCGACCTCACCACGCTGCTCATCCAGGAACTCGCCGCGCAGGGGGTCGAGAAGATCCGTGTGCGCAGTGTGATGACCTGTGAGAGCAAGGTCGGTGTCTGTGCGCTGTGCTACGGACGGTCGCTTGCGACCGGCAAGCTCGTGGACGTCGGTGAGGCGGTCGGCATCGTTGCCGCGCAGTCGATCGGTGAGCCCGGAACGCAGTTGACGATGCGTACGTTCCACACCGGTGGTGTCGCAGGTGAGGACATCACGCACGGTCTGCCGCGTGTGACCGAGCTGTTCGAAGCCCGGACCCCCAAGGGTCTGGCGCCGATCAGTGAGGCCACCGGCCGGGTGAGCATCGAGGAGACCGACAAGACCCGCAAGATCATCGTGACCCCGGACGACGGCTCGGAGCCGATCGAGCACCCGGTGTCGAAGAAGGTCAAGCTCGAGGTCGAGGAGGGCGAGCACATCACCGCTGGCACCAAGCTGACCGCCGGTGTGGAGGACCCGAAGCAGATCCTGCGGATCAAGAACGCTCGGGCCGTGCAGCAGCACCTCGTCGACCAGGTCCAGGCGGTGTACCGCCCGCAGGGTGTGTCCATCCACGACAAGCACATCGAGGTCATCGTCCGGCAGATGCTCAAGCGCGTCACCATCATCGAGCCGGGGAACTCCCCGTTCGTCACCGGTGACGTGGTGGACACCGCGAACTTCCGCGAGGTCAACCGCCAGGTGGTCATGGAGGGCGGCACGCCGGCCTCCGGACGTCCGGAGCTGATGGGTATCACGAAGGCCTCGCTGGCCACCGAATCGTGGCTGTCGGCGGCCTCCTTCCAGGAGACCACCCGGGTGCTCACCGAGGCCGCCATCCAGGCCAAGAGCGACCCACTGCTCGGCCTCAAGGAGAACGTCATCCTCGGAAAGCTGATCCCCGCCGGTACCGGACTCTCGCAGTACCGGAACCTGCAGGTGCAGCCCACGCAGGAGGCACGCGACGCCGTCTATGCCCAGTACCGGGCGTACGACGACTTCTCGTACGGTCACTTCGACGATGTGACCGGCGCGAGCGTCCCGCTCGACGACACCTACATGGGCGAAGGCAGCGACTACCGCTGATCCATCGCCCGAAGCCCCCGGCCGAGAACGGTCGGGGGCTTCGTCGTCTTCGGTGCCTTGCCGTTTGCGACGTTGTTGCACGTCCTCGGCACGGTTTGCGACGTTGTTGTCGGATTAACGGCCCGGAAGCGGCAACAACGTCGCAATCGACTGGGCTGCGGGGCAACAACGTCGCAATCGACGGGGCTGCGGGGCAACACGGTGTTGCCAACCGTGCGACTACCCGGGCAGGCGTCCCGACAACTACTTCGCGCCGACCAACTCCGGGTCGTCGTCGACGATCTCGTCGGACGAGCCCTCAGCCTCCATGTGGACCTCGGGCAGGAAGCCCAGCCACTTCGGCAGCCACCACGTGGGCGGACCTATCCAGCTGATCAGCGACGGGACCAGCACGAGGCGGATGATGAACGCATCCACAAGGACCGCCGTGGCAAGACCGACACCGAAGAGCTTGATGGTGTCTTCGGGGGTCGGGATGAACGCGAGGAAGACGCTGGACATGATCGCCGCGGCGATCGCCACGACGCGTCCGGAGCCGGCCAGACCGCGTCGTACCGCGAGAGCGTTGTCCTTGGTGTGGACCCACTCCTCGTGCATACGACTGACCAGGAAGACCTGGTAGTCCATGGACAGGCCGAAGAGGATCGCGAAGACCATGATCGGCAAGAACGGCAGGATCGGGCCGGTGGAGGTCACGCCGAGCAGGCTCGCCCCCCAGCCCCACTGGAAGACGGCCGTGGTGACACCCAGCGCCGCGCCCAGACTCAGCAGGCTCGTCACAGCGCCGATGAGGGGCACCAGCAGCGAT
>WBZV01001099.1_pt1 | contig 13259 bp, 9 predicted proteins | sample 5204221 | NCBI WGS metagenome assembly WBZV01 (sample SAMN12344360, study PRJNA552823) | activated sludge metagenome | biome: Activated sludge suspended growth; feature: Nitrification reactor; material: Wastewater; isolation source: activated sludge from nitrification reactor of wastewater treatment...
CAGCAGCAGGGCAAATGAACCGACATGGGGCATGCTGATGAAGGTCGCCGCACAAATCAGGAGGCCGGCCAGAATCAACGGCTGCCGTCCTATGCGATCCGAAACCCGCCCCATCACCGGCTTGGAAAGAAATGACGTCACTGCCTGCACACTAAACAGCATCCCCACCTGTCCCGCATTGAGGCCGATTGAAAGGCCATACAGCGGCAGAAACGCCATCAGAGCGCCGTTGGCCACCATCTTGGCGGCATCCGTTGAACTGGTGATCAACACCTTCCGGTTGCGCGCCACGGCGAGAAACCCCTTCCCCATCTCAGCCATCACCGGCGCTAAACCCCGCTCGCGCACACGCGGGGGCGGTTCATCCAGATGGAGACTGAAAAAGATCAGGATCGCGATACAGCCGAACACTCCGGCCGTCACGAAAGCCGTGGGAAATCCTGCCGTGTAGGCCAACCAGCCGCCCAGAAACGGGCCGAGCAGTGAACCGGATTGAGTGCAAGCCGTATAGGTTCCCAGCGCTGCGCCGCGCCGTTCCTTATACAGATCGGCCACGGTGGCCAGGGCACTCGGCGCGAAGATGGCCGTCGCCAGGCCATGCACAAACCGCAGCGCCGCCAACGCGTTGAGATCCGAGATGAAGGGGTAGATGAACGGCGGCAGTCCGAACGCCACCACGCCGATCCGCAGCAGCATTTTCCGGCCATAGATATCGGAGAGGGCGCCGGAAGGTAATTTCAGCAACACACCGGTGATGGTCGAGACCGACACGATCAACCCGATCCGCTCAGGGCCGGCCCCCAGCGATTCCGCAAAGAGGGACAAGACCGGCATGCGTACGAGGTTGTAACTGATGAAGCAGAACACGCCAAGGGTGCAGAGGTAGAAAAAACTGCGTGAGGTCGTCATGGATGTCTCATCAGGGGGTTGGACGAGGCGATTCGACAGGATTGTGCAGGCCCGCAAGGGCGGCTTTCAAGAAGGCTACTTCGTTATCCGGCAGAGCCGGTGGATCCATGGCCTCAAACAGGACCTGCTCGGGATGTTCGCGCATCGCGCCACCTAACCGGCGGGCGGCATCGAAGGCTTTCAAGAGCTGACGACTCACCACATTCCCGATCAACGGACGAAGCAGCGACAGCATCCCCGACAAGAAGCGACTGTCGAGTCGCAGGTAGGTGACCATCGTACTGTCGATCGATTCGACTCCCCGGTTGTCGGTCACAGGGTGCAGCCTCAAAAGGACCACCGCCCTGCCGCTCACCCGCGGCAGAAACCGTCCGTCATGACTTCCCTCCACGTAATACATACGCGTCGCAGGATCTCGAAACAGGGAATGGACGATCCCTTCCGTACCTTCCCCGTCGGTGGCCCAGAACTCTTCCGGCCCGCGCTGCTCGGCCTTATGCAACCCCAGATCGAGACGGTTGACCAACATGGCGGCCATCACCGGATGATCCAGGAGATAGAGGAAGACCGGTTGCGGCAAAGGCGTGCGTTGTGGTCCGACTTTATTGGCGGTGGTGTAATGCGTGACGATCGGCTCGATCCGGCAGGCCCAGGCGGCCTCGACTTGATCCAGCGGAAAGACGACACCGGCATGGTGTACGGGAAGGGAGCACCGGTCCGATTCAGTTCGCCCGGCGGACGCGAGGACCGCCAATCCGGCTGTGAGCACAACCCCGATCAGGCCGGCTCGTCGCGCGACCGGCAGGAACCTGTTCATGAAGGCCGTTGCGGCACTGAGAGCGTGAGATGAGCAGGATACAACTGTCCGGGGTCTTGCCTGAGCCGTGCCTGCCTCAGCAGCGTGTCGACCTGTGGCGTGATGACGCCCTCGAAGGAAACCTGCCCATCGGTGGTGATGATGACCGGCTTCGACAGATCGACGAGATCTTCATTCAAGAAGAGCGTGTATTGCCGGACACGATCGGTCTTGACCTCGATCCGATTCGGCCCGCTCACCTGCGCGATCAACCTGGCGTAGGTGCGCTGCCGGATACTCTCATCCCGCTTATCGACCAAATCTTCTGAAAAGGATGCGATCTGGTCCGTCGCATCGATCCGCACCCAACCGAACGGCAGCAAATGGCTCGCGTCACGCACCACCGTCAGCGCCTTCGGCACAGCAGTCCGCCGCTGATCGTCGAACCACTTCACCAGATCGGGAAGTTCTTCACGCGGGAAAAAGTGGCCCCCGGCCATCGCATGGGTGCGATCATGCTCGCGATAGATGTACGGATACCCGAGGTTTTTGAGTTCTCCTGCCAGCTTCCGGCTCAACTCCACCGGCATCACCTGATCCTGCGATCCATGAATGATATAGGTCGGCGTCGTCCGCAGGTTCTCCAGAAACGGAAACAAGACATCATCGATCCCGCTCGCCATCGGTGCCAGCCCGGCAAACAGGGGCGCATGATGCATGCCGATCAGCCAGGCGCCGATCCCGCCGTTCGACATGCCGCTCAGGAAAATACGGTTGGGATCGATCCGATACCGCTGCTGCACGGCCTGCACCGTCGCCAGCACGAGATCTTCCGCGCGCCTGGTGAACCAGGCACCGGCTGGATAGGTCGGACAGGCCAGGATATAGCCCTCGCCCAAGCGTGATTTCCATCGATCTAGATAGGCCTCGCCGGTGAATCCTGCGCCGTGGAGACAAACGATCAGGGCATAGTCTCTGGTCGGTTCATAACTCTGGGGGACAGACAGGCTCAACCGATACGGTCGTTCGCGCACGACAATCTGCTCGTCCGGCAGAAGTCCCACGGGCTGCAACCCGTGAGGCGGACCTTTGCGCAACAGGTCTTGTACGGCCTGTACCGTCGCGTCCGGCCGCTGCACAATCGACGCAAGCACGGTGCGCTGCTGTTCGGCATCCTGGGTGGTGAGATATTGCCAGACCTGCGAGGCCAGGTCGGCCGGGGCCCCTTCCTCTGCCGCATACGTGGCCGGAATGGAATGGCCCGCCCACAGCAGGCATGAGACAAAAAACAAGAACAGAAGAAGTCTGAGCTGGTGAAATCGGCAGAAGGGCCGGAAAGAATGTCGCACGACGCTCCTAATGAGTCTCGAAGTCAGCCTGTATCAACATATCACGCCCGACCGGCTCGATGCGCACATTCTTCAGGGGCACGGCACTCCGCAGTCGGCGCGGGGACCGTCCACCGAACAGTCCTTTTGCATCCTGCCCGCCGAGCAGCAACGGAGCGACATAACACATCAATCGCTGGGGCAATCCCGCCTGCAGCACGGCCGCGTTCAGGTCGCTGCCGCCTTCGACCAGGACCGTTGTGACGCCGAGCTGACCGAGACGCGCCCACAACACCGGCAGGTTCACATGGCCACCGGCTTTCGGTAAGACCAACACATCGATCCCCCTCTTCCTCAAGCGCTCAACTTTGCGCCCTGAAGCTGCCGCTGTCGTAGCAATCAACGTGTGAGCCGTTTGCTGATCCTGCAGCACCTTGGCCTTCAGGGGAATACGCAATCGACTATCGACCACGATGCGCAACGGCTGCCGCCCGGTCGTTCGTGGCGGGTCGTCGGTCACTCTGGCGGTCAACTGTGGATTGTCGCGTAACACCGTACCGATCCCGACCAGGATCGCGTCTACATCGGCCCGCAAGCGATGAGCCTGCCGTCTGGAGGCCTCATCCGTAATCCATTGCGACTCGCCGCTCGCCGTCGCGATCTGCCCATCCAGCGTCATCCCGGCTTTCAGGATGGTAAATGGGCGGCCGGTCTTGACCCAATGGAGATAGGCTTGATTGAGCTGCGTCGCCTCGGCCTCGCAGCAGCCCACATCGACGCGAATTCCTGCCCGCGTCAGCTGCGCAACCCCATTTCCCTTCACCTGAGGATTGGGATCGACCATGGCCACCACGACGCGGCGAACTCCGGAGGCCATGACCAGCGGAACACAGGGAGGCGTGCGTTTTTTGAGATGACTGCAGGGTTCGAGGGTGACGTAGAGGGTGCCGCCCTTGGCCCGTGAGCCGGCCTGGCTCAGGGCAATGACTTCTGCATGGGGACCGCCGGCTTTGCGATGGGAGCCCTGACCGACGATCCGGCCGCGGGTCACCACCAATGCGCCGACCATGGGATTCGGACTGGTGGAGCCCCGGCCCTTCGCCGCGAGGCGGAGAGCCAGGGTCATGTATTCACGATCGCGGGAAGACAACCTCACCGTTTCGTACGCTTGGGGCGACGGACCGCGCGCTTGGCCACAGGTCGTTTCTTCGCCGGCGCAGGCGTCGCGGCCTTCTTGACCGGTTTGGATTTCGCCACCCGCTTGCTGCTCGGTTGGACTTTCTTCGGCTTGGCTTTTTCCGTTTCTTCCTGCGCCAAAGCGGCCTGCGCCGCAGCCAATCGCGCGATGCCGACCCGGTAGGGTGAGCAACTCACATAGTCCAGGCCCAGTTGATGACAGAATTCCACGGAGCTGGGATCGCCGCCGTGTTCGCCGCAGATGCCCAACTTGATCGTGGGACGGGTTTTGCGCCCGCCGGTGATGGCCGTGCGCATCAGTGAACCGACACCTTCCCGGTCCAGCACCGCAAACGGATCGCTGTCGAGAATATTGGCTGTCTTATAGAAATCGATGAACTTCGCGGCATCGTCGCGGGAGAACCCGAAGGTCGTCTGCGTCAAATCGTTCGTACCGAAAGAGAAGAACTCGGCCTCTTCCGCGATACGATCGGCGGTCACGGCGGCGCGCGGCAATTCGATCATGGTACCGACCAGGTATGACAGCTTCACCCCGTAGCGCTTCATCGTGTCCGTGGCCACTTCGCGGACGAGATCCTTCTGCGCCTTCATTTCCGAGACCATGCCGACCAAGGGAATCATGATCTCCGGCACAATCTTCGTGCCTTCTTTCGCCAACTCGCAGGCCGCTTCGATGATCGCACGCGCCTGCATCTTGGTAATTTCCGGCATCGTAATCCCGAGACGACAGCCGCGCAGACCCAGCATGGGGTTAAACTCATGCAGCTCTTCCACACGAGCCAGCAACCGTTTCTTTTCCTCCAACACCGTCGGCGCGCCGCTGGTCAGTTCAAGCTGGGCGATTTCGACCATCAGGTCTTCACGCTTGGGCAGGAACTCGTGCAGGGGCGGATCGAGCAGACGAATCGTAACGGGATAACCTTTCATCTCACGGTAAAGGCCGATGAAATCCTGCTTCTGGAGCGGCAGGAGCTGATCCAGATACATTTCCCGCTCTTCGCGCTTCCTGGCCAGAATCATCTTCTGCATGATCTGGATACGGTCTTCGGCAAAGAACATATGTTCCGTGCGGCAGAGGCCGATACCTTCAGCGCCGAAGCTTCGGGCGATGCGGGCCTGATCCGGCACATCCGCATTCGCCCGGACCTTCAGCTTGCGCACGCCGTCGGCCCACTTCAGCACCGACTCGAACAATTGGTACTTCTCGGAGGCCGAGGCTTCCATCTTGCCCTGCAGCACCTGGATGACTTCGGACTCCACGACGGGAATGTCGCCGCCATATACGTTGCCGGTCGAACCGTTGACCGACAGGTATTCGCCTTCGCGAAACACCTGGGTCCCGATCCGCACCGATTGACTATCCAACACCTCGATGGCTTCACAGCCGGCCACGCAAACTTTGCCCATCTGCCGGGCCACGACGGCCGCGTGTGACGTCATGCCGCCACGCGCAGTCAGAAAACCTAACGCGGCGTTCATGCCGTGAATATCGTCCGGGCTGGTTTCCTGCCGGACAAGGACCACGCGATTGCCCGCGGCTTTCATCTCAACCGCACGATCCGCCGTCAACGCGAGTTTTCCGGCGGCAGCACCGGGACCGGCCGGCAATCCCTTACCGAGCGGCGTGCAACGCGATTCTTCCTTCGCGTCGAAAATCGGATAGAGATACTGGGCCAATTGATCGGGCCCGATGCGCTGGAGCGCCTCTTTTTTGGTAATGAGGCCTTCCTTCACCATATCCACCGCAATCCGGACGGCCGCCACACCCGTGCGTTTCCCGACACGGGTCTGCAGCATATAGAGCTTGCCTTCCTGGATCGAGAACTCCAGGTCGAGCATATCGCGGTAATGGCGCTCGAGCTTTTTGTAGGTCGTTTCGAGATCCCGATACGCCTGCGGCATGAACTTTTCGAGTTCCTTGACGGGCAGCGGGGTCCGGATACCGGCGACGACGTCTTCGCCTTGCGCGTTCGTCAAACACTCGCCGAAGAAATTCCGCTGTCCGGTCGCGGGATCGCGCGTAAACGCCACGCCGGTGCCGCTGGTTTCGCCCATGTTGCCGAACACCATGGCGACCACGTTGACCGCGGTGCCCCAGGTTTCGGGAATGTTGTATAGACGGCGATACGTAACGGCGCGCGCACCGTACCAGGAGGAAAACACGGCGTTGATTGCCATCCGCAGCTGTTCGAGCGGATCATCGGGAAAATCCCGCTTGGTTTCTTCTTTCACCAACTCCTTGAAGCTGACGACGAGTTCCTTGAGCGCCTTGGCATCGAGGTGCGTGTCCTGCGTGACCCCGAGATCCCGTTTCTTATGCTTGAGGATGTCCTCGAAATGCTCGCGATTGACCCCCATCACAATGCTGCCGAACATGCCGATAAAACGGCGGTAACTGTCCTGCGCAAACCGCTCATTCTTCGTCTTGAGGGCCAGGCCGTGCACGGTCTTGGTCGTCAAGCCGACGTTCAACACGGTATCCATCATGCCGGGCATGGAGGCGCGGGCGCCGGAGCGCACGGACACCAGCAAGGGATTGTCCGGATCGCCGAAACCGGCCTTCATCGACCGTTCGATCCGCTTCAGGGCGTGCAGTGCTTCGTCCATCATGCCGGGGGGATAGGCCTTGCCGCGTTTGTAGTATTCGACGCAGGCCTCGGTGGAGATCGTAAAGCCGGGGGGAACGGACACTTTCAGGTTCGTCATCTCGGCCAGTCCGGCGCCTTTGCCGCCGAGCAGTTCCTTCATGTTGCCGGTGCCTTCGGCTTTCCCATCTCCGAAATAATAGACGTATTTCTTGGCCACGCGACGCTCTCCTTGTGCTATGAGGTCAATGAGTCGGAACCGAATGGCGGGCGGCGGCTTCCAGTCGCATGCGGTAGCGGTTCACCACGTGCCTGGTCACCCGAATGCCGCACACGATGATTCCCACCACGAACGCGCCGACCGCAAACAGCCGGTAGTCCACGAACGGTCCATAATCGAAATAGAATTTTCCGTCTGCGCCCTGTTTGAGTTGTGCGTCTTTTTGAAACGTATGGGTCTTCCCGGTGGGATCGGCGAGATTGAGCCACTCCGAGCAGAACTGCACCGGGTTCTCCGAACCGGGGACATGTTGGTAGGCCAGTCGCAAGCAAATGTCTTGTCTGGAGTCATAGATATCCGGTGTCCGCACCAGCCGTTCGAAGTTGACGCCGGTCACCCAGATGCCGAAGAGGAACACCGCGTTGCACACCACCATCATGACGACGCTGATGCCGGACGCAAACCGCCGGACCTTGGTCGCCCTCAGTTGGGCCGCGGCACTCGCCTCGGGTGACTCAGGGAGGCTCTCTGACGTAGAGTCCAAACGCTCACCATCCGCTATGTCCCTTGTACCATAATCTGGGAGAAATCAGCGAATGACATGAACAAATCGTCGACGCTCTTCAACAGCGAGAGCCGGTTCCCGCGCACCGCCGGGTCCTCGGCGTTCACCATCACCGCATTGAAGAAGTCGTCGATCGGACCCTTCATGCGAACCAGCACGTCGAGCGCCTCCCCGTACTTCCCGACGCCCATCGCCGCCGCATACTCCTGATGACTGTTCTGCACGGTCTGGTGCAAGGCGGGCTCGGCGGCCTCTCGAAACAGACCGGACTCCACCGGCTTGCGGTCCCACTGTTCCTTCTCGGTCAACCGGTGAGCGCGTTTGAATCCGACGATCAGCGGATCGAACTCCGCCCGCACGGTGATCTGCTGCAGCGCCTTCATCTTGTCGAAGAGGTCGGTCAGGTCGATGGTCTGGCGGTCGGCCGACTTCAGCACGGCTTCCATCACATCGTCCCGTAATTGATGCGCGCTCTTTCCGTAGAAACGCACGCGTTCGAACAGAAAACCGATGACATCGGGAGCCCCGGCTTTGCCGGACTGGGGCGCCGCTGCCACATTCTGGCCGCTCAACACGTCCTGCGCCGCCCGCACAGCCTGGGCGAGATTCAGCCGCAGCTTGCTCTCGATCACGATGCGCACAATGGCCGTGGCATGACGCCTGAGGGCAAAGGGATCTTCGGATCCGCTCGGGACCAGGCCCACGAGAAAAAATCCCGCGATGCTGTCCAGTCGGTCCGCCAACGACAGTACTTTTCCCGCGAGCGACTCAGGCAGCTCCCCTTCCATGGCGCGAGGCATGTACTGCTCACGGATCGCCGCGCTGACCACCGGAGATTCGCCGTCATGTTTGGCATATTCCCCGCCCATGAGCCCCTGCAGAGTCGGAAACTCCCCGACGATCCCGGTCAAGAGATCGGCCTTGCTGAGTTCGGCCGCGCGCCGGCAATCCTGAACCAGTCGCTCGTCGCCGAGTTGCCCGGCCACATGAGCCGCCATCGCCACCACACGCTGCGTTTTCTGATGCAGGCTGCCGAGTTTCTGGTGGAACGTCACCGCCAGCTGTTTCGCTACGCGATCGATCAACGAGGTCTTGCGATCTTCATCGAAGAAGAACTTGGCATCGGCCAGCCGCGCCGCCAGGACCCTCTCGTTCCCTTCACGGATCAGCTGCATGTTCGACAACTTCATGTTGGTGACGGCGAGGAAATTCGGCAGCAGCGCGCCCTTCTGATCGACCAGGGAGAAATAGCCTTGATGCTCCTTCATGGAAGTCATGAGGATTTCTTTCGGGAGCGAAAGATAATGCGGCTTGAAGGAACCTAGAATCGTCAACGGAGACTCCACCATGTAGACGGCCTGCTCCAGCAAATCGTCGTCCTGGTGCAGATGCCCGCGAGCCGACTTGGCGAGCGAGGCCAACTGGTCGAGGATCATCGTGCGCCGCCGCTCCTGATCCACAATCACCCCATGCCGTTCGGTCTCCTTCAGATAGCGCGCAATCGACTTCACCGCGAAGCCCTTCGGGCTGGACACCTTGGCGCCCAGCACCCGATGGCCGTGACTCAGATTGCCGGCCTTGATCGTGGCGAACTGAATCGGGAGCACCTTCCCGCCGCACAACGCCACCAGCCAGCGCACCGGCCTCGCAAAGCGCACCCCGGTCTGGTTCCAATGCATGGCTTTGGGAAACGACAGTTTTCCCAACAGTTGCGGCAAGGCCTGTGTCAGGACTGCCGCCACGGCCTGTCCCTTTTCCTGCTTCACTGCAAAGAGGTACTCGCCCTTGGGCGTCTGCCGCACCTGCAGATTTTCAACGGGAATGCCCTGACCGGCGGCAAAACCGACGGCCGCTCTGGTGGGTTGCCCATTTTGGTCAAACGCCACCGACTTGGAAGGCCCCATGACTTCTTTGACTGCCGACGCCTGCTGCCGGGCCAGTCCTTCGATCAACAGCACCAGCCGCCGCGGGGTGCCCATCGTGCGGACGGCGCCGTAGGTGAGGCGCAGGTCTTTCAGCAGGGTCTCAGCCGATTGCTGCAGCGCACGCATGGCCGGAGCGACGAACTGATAGGGCAATTCTTCCGTTCCAATTTCCAACAGCAGTTCTGTGGTCACCGGAACCTTAGCGGATTTGGCAACCTTGGAGCGTGAGGCAGTTTTGGTCATGGTCTTTTTGGATGGCATCGTCAGGTACTGCCTGCGGATTACTTGGTTGGAACGGGTGAATGAACGCCGGTACGCTTGCCGGTCTGAGCCGATTGCTTGATCAAGGGATGTCCCATGGCTTCGCGATCGGCCAGGTACGATTCGGCACAACGACGCGCCAGCGCCCGCACGCGGGCAATGTACGAGGTCCGTTCGGTGACGCTGATCGCCCCGCGGGCATCCAGCAGATTGAACATGTGCGAGGTCTTGATGCAGTAGTCGTACGCCGGCAACGTCAGCTTTTTGTCCAACAACCGCTGGCACTCGCCCTCGAATGCCTGGAAGGTGGCCATGAGCATGGGCACCTCCCCCTCTTCGAAGTTGTAGCGGGAAAACTCCACTTCGCTGCGATGATGCACATCGCCGTAACTCACCCCGTCGGTCCAGGCCAGGTCATAGACGTTATCGACCTGCTGCAGGTACATCGCAATACGTTCGGTACCATAGGTGATTTCGCCGGTGATGGGATTGAGCGGAATCCCGCCGATCTCCTGAAAATAGGTGAACTGGGTAATCTCCATGCCGTCGAGCCGGACTTCCCAGCCCAACCCCCAGGCGCCGAGCGTGGGGGACTCCCAGTCGTCCTGTACAAACCGGATGTCGTGTTTCTTCGGGTCAATGCCCAGCTGTTTCAGGCTCTCCAGATAGAGGCCCTGAATATTGTCGGGGGCCGGTTTCAGCACCACCTGATATTGGTAGTAGTGCTGCATGCGGTTAGGATTTTCGCCGTATCGCCCGTCGGTCGGCCGTCGACAGGCTTGCGGATAGGCGGCTCGCCAGGGCTCCGGACCGAGCGAACGGAGGAACGTGGCGGGATGAAATGTTCCCGCGCCCATTTCCAAATCATAGGGTTGGTGAACGACACACCCGCGGTCGGCCCAGAAACGATGCAGGGTCAAAATGAGGTCTTGGAAATTCACCGGGTATCCAGATCTAGCAGCAGGCTGCTGGTGGTGGCTGATGAAAAACAGGCTGAAGCTAGCAAGAACGGTTACAGGGTGTCAAGAAACTGAAGCTCCGATTTCAATGAGTTGCATTCATGATTCCCGCAGCAGGAAGGGCGAATCACGTCAGCCGTCCGGCATCTGAAATGCTTGAATCACAGCACGCGCTGGTTTATTCTTCGAAATCTTGAGCAACTCACTAGACAAAATCTCCCGGCATGAAATTCTCCAAGAAGAGTGAATATGGCCTCCGCGCACTGCTCGAACTGTGCGAGACCTATGGTGGGCGCGTCCTCCAGCGCCATGAAATTGCAGAACGGCAGAATATCCCGGTGGAATTCCTGGAGCAGATCCTCCTCGCGCTGAAACGCGCCGGCCTGCTGGCCAGTCGTCGAGGAGTCCGGGGCGGCTATTCCCTCATTAAATCACCAGAAGACATCACGCTCGGCCAGGTCATCCGTATTCTGGATGGCCCCCTCGCCCCGATCAGCTGCGTCAGCAAGACCGCCTACCAGAAGTGTGCGGACTGCCCCTACGCGGCTAAACCTTCGTGCCCGCTCCAACAGGCCATGGGTGAGGTACGGGATGCCATCGCGAACATTCTCGACCATTACACATTGAGTCGATTCGCCCATTCGAAATAGGTGGAAGGAGCCGCGACCCGCTATGACTCGTCAGACACACACCATTTTGGGCCTTGCACTCGGCGCCTGCTTGACCATGCTCCTTCCGGCCACTGCCCCGGTGCAGGCCGCCGAAACCCGTGATCTCATCCTGGCCGCCTACAGCGTGCCGAAAGAAGCCTACGAACGACACATCATCCCCGCCTTTCAACGACATTGGAAACAAAAAACCGGGCAGGACGTGCGTGTGCGTAGCTCGTATGGAGCCTCGGGCGCCCAGGCTAGGGCTATCATCGGAGGGTTCGATGCCGATGTCGCCGTGCTCTCGTTGGAAGGTGATGTCGATCAGATCGTCAAGGCCGGATTGATTACCCATGATTGGCGAAAGGCTCCCCACGGGGGCATGATCAGCGCGTCGGTCGTGGCCCTCGGTGTCCGCAAGGGTAATCCCAAGGGCATCAAGGGATGGGACGATGCCGCGCGCCCCGGCGTGGAAGTGCTCTACCCGAATCCCAAGACATCCGGCGGCGCGATGTGGGATGTGATCGCGATTTACGGCGCCGGGCTGAAACTGGCGGAGCAGCGCGCAGGCGGGAAGCCGATCGCCCCGGATGCGGCGGCCTCGCAGGCCGTGGACTTACTGACCCGTGTCCAACGCAACGTCAAGGTGATGGACAAGAGCGGACGGGAATCGGTGACCACGTTCGAACGCGGGGTCGGCGATGTCATCGTGACTTACGAAAACGAATTGTTGCCGCGCGTAAAGAGCGGACGGCCCTATGAAATCATCGTGCCGGCCGAAACCGTCTGGATCGAAAACCCGGCGGCGGTCGTCGACACCTATGCCGACCGCCACAAGGCCAGGGATCTCGCAGACGCGTTCGTCGCATTCCTCCACGGACCGGAGGCACAGGCTGCCTTCGTTGAATTGGGATTTCGCCCGTTGGACAAGCATGCCGGTACCCCGGCCGCCACACTCCCGCAACCGGCTCGACTCTTCACGATTGCAGAGCTCGGCGGCTGGGATCAGGTGAGCAACAAGCTGTTCGGCGCGCAAGGTCTCTGGACGAAGATCGTCGAGGACGTATCAAAGAAATAGCAGCCTCCTGAGAAAATGATTCCTGAAGAATCATCACGACCAACGATAGGAATGGTGCCTGTCGAACAGGCGTGACCGTAACCAGTAAGGTAGACCGCTCGTATGACCGCCCATCTCTTGCTCAGCCTGGCCTTACGATCTGCCGCAGTCGGCTATGTGCTCGTGCTGATTTTCTTGCCCCTCGCGGCGCTGGCGCATCAATCGTTCGCGGCCGGATGGGACCGGTTCATCCAGGATCTGTCGGCTCCTCAAGCTGCGGCAGCGCTGTGGCTCACCGTGGAAACCGCCGCCATTGCGACTGCCATCAATGCCCTGTTCGGCACCTTGTCGGCGCTGGTGCTGGTACGCTACGAATTCCCGGGCCGGTGGCTCCTTAACGCGCTCGTTGATTTGCCCTTTGCCATTCCGACCCTGGTTGCCGGCCTTATGATCGCCGCGATCTATGGACCGACCAGCCTGCTGGGCACCTGGCTTCAACAGGGCGGGATGGCGGTGCTCTACAACCAGCCCGGGATCATCCTCGCTATGGTGTTTGTGACCATGCCGTTTACCATTCGCTCTCTGCAACCGGTGCTGATGGGCCTCGAACGCGATCAGGAAGAAGCAGCCTTCACGTTGGGAGCCAGCCCCTGGATCACCTTCTGGAAAGTCACGGTCCCGTCGATCCTGCCCGGTCTGCTGACCGGCGTCTTCCTCACCTTCGTGCGGGCGCTCGGCGAATTCGGGTCCATCGTGATCGTGGCGGGCAATATTCCGATGAAGACGCAGGTCGTCAATCTGAATTTG
>WBZV01000652.1_pt1 | contig 13258 bp, 12 predicted proteins | sample 5204221 | NCBI WGS metagenome assembly WBZV01 (sample SAMN12344360, study PRJNA552823) | activated sludge metagenome | biome: Activated sludge suspended growth; feature: Nitrification reactor; material: Wastewater; isolation source: activated sludge from nitrification reactor of wastewater...
AGCGTCTTGGCGAGTTCGGTCTTGCCGACGCCGGGTTCGCCTTCGAGGAAGAGCGGCCGGCGCAGCTTCAGCGCGAGGAACAACGCGGTGGCGAGCCGCCGGTCGCAGAGGTAGTTCTGCGCGGCGAGCAGCTCGACCACCGCGTCGACGGACGCGGGCAGGTGCAGCTCGGTCGTGTCCAAGCCGAGCGCTCAGCGCGCCAGCGCCGCGGCCACCGCGCGCGAGGCCATCACGCTGATCATCACGGCGCGGTAGGCGGCCGAGCCGTGCAGATCGGCGTTCAGGCCGTCGGCACTCAGCTTCACCGCCTTGGCGGCCTCGGGCGTGAAGCTCCTGGCCAGCGCATCTTCCAGCGGCTTGCAGCGGAATACGCTGCTCGCCGCGCCGGTGACGGCCACGCGCACCCCGCCCGCCGTCTGCGCCACGAATACGCCCACCAGCGCGAAGCGCGAGGCCGGCTGCTTGTACTTCACGTAGGCGGCGCGCTGCGCCGGCGGGAAGCTCACCGCGGTGATCAGCTCGCCGGGCTTGAGCGCCGTCTCGTACAGGCCCTTGAAGAAGTCGTCGGCCGCGATGCTGCGCTGGTTGGTCTTGATCGTCGCGGCCAGGCCCAGCACGCCGGCCGGGTAGTCGGCCGCCGGGTCGGCGTTGGCGATCGAGCCGCCCAGGGTGCCCATGTTGCGCACCATCGGGTCGGCGATGCCGCCGGCCAGCTCGGCCAGCGCGGGGATGGTCTTCCTCACCTCGGCCGAGGCGGCGACGCTGGCGTGCGTGCTCATCGCGCCGATCACGACCGCGCCGCCCTCGAGCCTGATGCCCTTGAGCTCGGCGATGCCGCCGAGATCGACGAGGCGCTCGCTGGACGACAGGCGCAGCTTCATCGCCTGCACCAGGCTCTGGCCGCCGGCGAGGTAGCGCGCGTCGCCCTGCAGGGCCGCAGCCGCCGCGGCGGCATTGGCGGGACGTTGATAGTCGAAGGTATACATGTGCGTCTCCTCAGGCCATCTTGTTGGCGGCGCGCCAGACGCGCTCGGGCGTCGCCGGCATCGCCAGATCCTTCACGCCCAGCGCGTCGGTGAGCGCGTTGATGAAGGCCGCCGGCGAACCGATCGCGCCGGCCTCGCCGCAGCCCTTCACGCCCAGCGGATTGTGCGTGCAAGGCGTGACGGTGTGGTCGACCGAGAAGCTCGGCAGGTCGTCGGCGCGCGGCATGGTGTAGTCCATGTACGAGCCGGTGAGCAGCTGGCCCGATTCGGGGTCGTACACGCAGCCTTCCAGCATCGCCTGCCCCAGCCCCTGCGCCAGCCCGCCGTGCACCTGGCCCTCGACGATCATCGGGTTGACGATGTTGCCGAAGTCGTCCACCGCGGTGAAGCGCTCCACCTTCGTGCGGCCGGTCTCGGGGTCGACCTCGACCTCGCAGACATAGCTGCCCGAGGGGTAGGTGAAGTTGGTCGGATCGTAGAAGGCGTTCTCGTTCAGGCCCGGCTCCAGCTTGTCGAGCGGGTAGTTGTGCGGCACGTAGGCCGTCAGCGCCACCGAGCCGAAGGGCAGCTTCTTGTCGGTGCCCTTCACCTTGAACTCGCCGCCCTCGAACTCGATGTCGGTGTCGCTCGCTTCGAGCAGGTGCGCGGCGATCTTCTTGCCCTTGGCGATGATCTTGTCGACTGCCTTGACGATGGCCGTGCCGCCCACCGAGAGCGAGCGGCTGCCGTAGGTGCCCATGCCGAAGGGCACGCGGCCGGTGTCGCCGTGCACGATCTCGACGTTCTCCACCGGAATGCCCAGCTTGGCCGCCACCACCTGCGCGAAGGTGGTCTCGTGGCCCTGGCCGTGGCTGTGCGAGCCGGTGAAGACGGTCACCGTGCCGGTCGGGTGCACGCGCACCTCGCCGGCCTCGAACAGGCCGGCGCGCGCACCGAGCGCACCGGCGATGTTCGACGGCGCCAGGCCGCAGGCCTCGATGTAGCAGCTGTAGCCCAGGCCACGCAGCTTGCCCTTCGCCGCCGAGGCCGCTTTGCGGGCCGGGTAGCCGGCCACGTCGGCGTTCTTCATGGCCTTGTCGAGGTGCGCCGCATAGTTGCCGATGTCGTAGGTCAGGCCGACCGGCGTGGCATAGGGAAACTCGGTGACGAAGTTCTGGCGCCGGATCGCCGCCGGATCCATCTTCATGTCGCGCGCCGCCTGCTCGACGATGCGCTCGACCACGTAGGTCGCCTCCGGCCGGCCGGCGCCGCGGTAGGCGTCCACCGGCGCGGTGGTGGTGAAGACGGCCTTGACGTTGCAGTAGATCGCCGGCGTCTTGTACTGGCCGGCCAGCAGCGTGGCGTAGAGGATGGTCGGCACGCTCGACGCGAAGGTCGAGAGATAGGCACCCAGGTTGGCGATGGTGTCCACGCGCATCGCGAGGAAGTTGCCCTTGGCGTCCATCGCCAGTTCGACCTTGGTGTGGTGATCGCGGCCGTGGGCGTCGGTGAGGAAGGCCTCGCTGCGCTCGGCGGTCCACTTGATCGGCCGGCCCACGCGCTTGCTCGCCCACACCAGCGCGGTCTCCTCGGCGTAGAGGAAGATCTTCGAGCCGAAGCCGCCGCCGACGTCGGGCGCGATCACGCGCACCTTCGATTCCGGCAGGCCGAGCACGAAGGCGCTCATCAGCAGGCGCTCGACGTGCGGGTTCTGGTTCGCCACCCAGAGCGTGTAGCTGTCGTCGTGGCGGGTGTACTGTGCGTTGGCGGCGCGCGGCTCCATCGCGTTGGGGATCAGCCGGTTGTTGACGAACTCCAGCGTGCTGACCTTGGCGGCGCTCTTGAACGCCGCGTCCACCGCGTCCTTGTTGCCGTGGCCCCAGTCGTAGCAGACGTTGTCGGGCACCTCGTCGTGCACCGCCACGCCCTGCGTCGCGGCGCGGGTGACGTCGATCACCGCCGGCAGCTCCTCGTAGTCGACCTCGATCAGCTCGGCCGCGTCCTTGGCCTGCAGCAGCGTCTCGGCCACCACCAGCGCCACCTGGTCGCCGACGTGGCGCACCTTGCCCTGCGCCAGCACCGGGTGCGGCGGCTCCTTCATCGGCGAGCCGTCCTTGCTGTGGATGAGCCAGCCGCAGGGCAGGCCGCCGACCTTGGCTTCGGCCAGATCGGCGCCGGTGAAGATCGCCACCACGCCGGCGGCCTTGGCAGCCTTCGATGTGTCGATCGACTTGATGCGCGCATGCGCGAAGGGCGAGCGCAGGAAGACGCCGAAGGTCTGGCCGGGCAGCACCACGTCGTCGGTGTACTGGCCGGCGCCGGTGAGAAAGCGGGCGTCTTCGCGGCGCAGCAGCGGCTTGCCGATAGGAGAGTTGGACATGTCGGTCATGTGTCTCTCCTCAGGCCGCCGCCCCGGCCTTGCCGCTCTGGCAATGCTGGATGGCGCGCACGATGTTGTGATAGCCCGTGCAGCGACAGATGTTGCCTTCCAGGCCCTCGCGGATCTCGGCCTCGCTGGCGCCGGGCTTGTCCTTCAGCAGGTTCACCGCCGACATCACCATGCCCGGCGTGCAGAAGCCGCACTGCAGGCCGTGGCACTCGCGGAAGGCGGCCTGCATCGGGTGCAGTTCGCCGTTCTTCGTCGCCAGCCCTTCGATGGTGGTGATCTCGGCGCCCTGCGCCTGCACGGCCAGCATCGAGCACGACTTCACCGCGCGGCCGTTCAGGTGCACGGTGCAGGCGCCGCACTGCGCGGTGTCGCAGCCCACGTGCGTGCCGGTGAGTTGCAGGTGCTCGCGGATCAGCTGCACGAGCAGCGTGCGCTGGTCCACGTTCACCGTCACGGCCTTGCCGTTGACGGTCAGGGAAATGGGAACGCTCACGGTTGTCTCCTCGAGGGGCGTACCACCGCGCCATGCGGCAGCGACGCGACCATTCTTCGAGGCGTGCCCGACCCTGCAAAGCGCAGGGCTTCCCTTATGAGCGGGCGTGCATAGCCGGTGTGGGGCGCCGTGCGTCGATCGGAGCGGCAAGGGCCGTGCGGGCCGCCCGCGGCGCTTCGATGAGGCGGTCGGCTGGCGCCGACTGCGCTGCGGTGCTCGGTCTCGCGGCCCCGCCGCGGAACTCACTTCGCGAGCTGCGTTCAGACACCCGCGGCGAGCATGAAGACGAAGCGCGCGAGTACGCGCGCGGGCCGCGAGCCCTGCGCTCCTCGCCGCCTCATAGGCGCGCCGCGGGCGACCCGCACGGCCCTTGCTGAACCTACGGTGACATGCCCGCTACGCGCCTGCCGCGCCCGCGCATCAGGGCGCGGCGATGAAGGCCAGCGCGCGCTTCATCACCTGGCGTTGGCGTTCGGGAAGAACAGCTGCTCGCCGCCGATCTTGTAGTCGGCGATCGCCTGCTGGCCGGCCGGTGACACCACCCAGTCGGCGAAGGCCTGGGCCAGCTCCTTCTTGACGTGCGGGTGCCTGGCCGGGTTCACGACGATCACGCCGTACTGGTTGAACAGGCGCTTGTCGCCCTCGACCAGCACGGCGAGATCGGCGCGGTTCTTGAACGACAGCCAGGTGCCGCGGTCGGCCAGCACGTAGGCGCCGGTGGAGGCCGCGATGTTCAGCGCCGGGCCCATGCCGCAGCCGCATTCCTTGTAGCCGGCCAGCGTGGGCTTGTCGAAGCCGGCCGCCTTCCAGTAGCGCAGTTCGGCGGCATGCGTGCCGCTCTTGTCGCCGCGCGAGACGAACTCCGACTTGGACGCGGCCAGCTTCTTCAGCGCCTCGATCACGTCGCGGCCCTTCACGCCGGCCGGATCGTCCTTCGGGCCGACGACGACGAAATCGTTGTACATCACCGGCCGGCGCTCCAGGCCCCAGCCTTCGGCGACGAACTTCTCCTCGGCCGCCTGGTCGTGCACGAAGACGATGTCGGCATCGCCGCGGCGCGCCGTGTCGAGCGCCTGGCCGGTGCCCTGCGCCACCACGCGGATGTCGATGCCGCTGGCCTTCTTGAAGGCCGGCAGCAGGTGGCCGAACAGGCCGGACTGCTCGGTGCTGGTGGTCGAGGACATCACGATGAACTTGTCCTGCGCCTGCGCGGCGAAGGCCAGCAGCGCTGCGGCGGCGAAGGCCAGAAAGCGAGAGCGGGTGCGAAGGGTCATGCCATTTCTCCTTTGACGAATTGCCGGGCGCGCCCTTGCAGCGCGCCGTCGAAGAACTGCGCGGTCGGCAGGTCGGCGTGGATCTCGCCGTCCTCCAGGTAGACCACGCGGGAAGCCAGGCGCTTGGCCTGGCCGAGGTTGTGCGTGCTCATCACCAGCGTCATGCCGTCGGCGGCGAAGCCGGCCAGCAGCGCCTCGACCTCCTTCTTGGCCGTCGGGTCGAGGCTGGCGGTGGGCTCGTCGAGGAAGAGCAGCGTGGGCTGCACGGCCCAGGCGCGCGCGATCGCCAGGCGCTGCTGCTGCCCGCCGGAGAGCGCCCGTGCCGGGCGCTCCTCGAGCCCCTGCAGCGCGACGCGCGCCAGCGCGGCGGCGCAGCGCTCGTTCCACTGCGCGCGCGGCACGCCGGACAGCCACAGCGCGAGGCGCAGGTTGTTGCGCACCGACAGGCGCATCATGAACGGGCGCTGGAACACCATGGCCTGGCGCTGCGCCTGCGGCCCGATGGTGCGCGTGCCTTCCATGCGCAGCAGGCCGTGCATGGCGCGCAGCAAGGTGGTCTTGCCCGAACCGTTGGGGCCGACCAGCGCGACCAGCTCGCCGCGCGCGACCGAGATCGACACCTGCCTGAGCGCCTGCACCGCGCCGAAGCGCACCGAGACATCGCGCAGATAGAGCATGTTATGTGCGCTCCCTCGCGCTTCGCGCGGTCCCTCCGAGAGGGACTGAGCGCTTGCTTCGGAACGGCCGTGCGCGCGCGCTCATCGCACCCCCGCCAGCGCCGAGCCGTGGCCGCGCTGTGCGAAGCCGATGAACAGGTTGACGACGCCCACCACCGCGAGCAGCACGATGCCCAGCGCCATCGCCAGCGGCAGGTCGCCCTTGCTGGTCTCGAGCGCGATGCTGGTGGTCATCACGCGCGTGACGCCGGCGATGTTGCCGCCGACGATCATCACCGCGCCCACCTCGGCGATGGCGCGGCCGAAGGCGGCGATCAGGATGGTCAGCACCGCCCAGCGGTCGTGCAGCAGCATCAGCAGCGCGCAGGCCATCGGGCCCGCGCCCATCGAGCGCAGCTGGTCGCCGCCGTCGCGCAGCGAATCACCGACCAGCTGGCGCGTCAGCGCGGCGATCACCGGCAGCACCAGGATGGTCTGCGCGATCACCATCGCCGTGGGCGTGAAGAGGATGCCCCAGGAACCCAGCGGGCCGCCGCGCGAGAGCAGCAGGTACACGATCAGCCCGACCACCACCGAGGGCAGGGCCAGCAGCGTGTTGAGCAGCCAGATCAGCGCGCGATGGCCGGGGAAGCGCGCCACGGCGAGCCAGGCGCCCAGCGCCAGCCCGACGCCGGCGGCGGCCAGGCAGGCCGTGCCGCTGACCTGCAGCGACAAGGCCACGGTGTGAAGCAGGACGGCATCGGCATGGACGATCAGCTCGGCGGCGGTTTCGAAGCTCTCTGCGAAGGCACTCATCCAACATCTCTCATACTCGGAGCATTCTCCCCGCCGACCGGCGCCAACGACCATATGAATCGACATGCATAGGGTGCACCTGACCTACACGCTGGGCGGCGAGCGCTCGCCGCAGCGTGATCTGCACCATCCGCTGATGGCCATGCTCGCCGCGGTGCACGACACCGGCTCGATCAGCGCCGCGGCGCGCGCGCTCGGCCTCTCCTACCGCCACGTGTGGGGCGAGCTCAAGCGCTGGGAAGGCGAGCTGGGCCAGGAACTGGTGATCTGGATGAAGGGCCAGGCCGCGCTGCTCTCGCCCTTCGGCGAGAAGCTGCTGTGGGCCGAGCGGCGCGCGCAGGCGCGCCTCGCGCCGCAGATCGAGGCGCTGCGCGGCGAGCTCGAGCAGGCCTTCGCGGTGGCCTTCGACGCCAGCGCCGGCGTGATCCCGATGACCGCCAGCCACGACGACGCCCTGCCGCTGCTGCGCGCGCTGGCGCAGTCGCAGCACAAGCTGCACCTGGACATCCAGTTCACCGGCAGCGTCGACGCGCTGGCCGCGCTCAACGACGGGCGCTGCCTGATGGCCGGCTTCCATGCCTTGACGGAATCGCCGCTGCGCTCGCCCACCGCCAGGGTCTACCGCGCCATGCTCAAGCCCGGTCACCACAAGCTGGTGAGCTTCGCTCGCCGCAGGCAGGGGCTGATCGTGGCGCCCGGCAACCCGCTGGCCCTCGCGTCGCTGGCCGACCTGTGCCGCAAGGGCGTGCGCTTCGCCAACCGCACGCGCGGCAGCGGCACGCGCGTGGTGCTGGACGAACTGCTGGCGGCGCAGAAGATCCCGCTCGAAGCGCTGCACGAGACGGCGCAGCCCGAACCCTCGCACCGCGCCGCCGCCGAGGCGGTGGCCAGCGGCAGCGCCGATGCGGCCTTCGGCATCGAAGCCGCGGCGCGCGCGCGCGGGCTGGAGTTCGTGCCGCTGGCGCGCGAGCTCTATTTCCTCGTCACGCTGCAGCATGCGCTCGACCAGCCGGCGGTGAAGACCCTGCTCGGCCTGCTGCGCAGCGGGGCCTGGCGCGCGCAGCTCAACGCCCTGCCCGGCTATGCCGCGGAGAACAGCGGCGAGGTGCTGTCGCTGCGCCGCGTGCTGCCCTGGTGGAGCTACCGCACGCCCAAGCGCTGAGGCGCGTACTGCGCTTCGAGGCGCGATCGCGCGCGCGGGTCGACGTTCACCTTGCCGAGATCGCCCTGCACGTGCGGCAGGGCGAGCAGCCTGGCATCCATCACGCGGAACCACCAGCGCGGGAAGTAGGCCATGGTGAACACGCCGAAGTAGCCCGAGGGCAGCTGCGGCAGGTCGGGAAAGTGGCGCAGGCTCTGGTAGCGCCGCGAGGGGTTGGCGTGGTGGTCGGAGTGGCGCTGCAGGTGGAACAGCGCGAGGTTGGTCACCAGGTGGTTGGTATTCCACGAGTGCCGCGGCTGCGGCGGTTCGTACTCGCCGTTGGCCTGCTTCGCGCGCAGCAGGCCGTAGTGCTCGACGTAGTTGGCCGAGGTGAGCTGCCACCACGCCACCGCGTTGTGGATGGCGAGGAAGACGATCATCGCCGGCCCGAAGGCGGCGATCAGCCCGAGCTGCAGCACGGCGCTGACCGCGTAGGACTGCAGCATGGTGTTGCGCCGGTTCCAGGGCGAGAAGCCCAGCGACATGAGCCGTTGCGACTCCAGCGCCCAGGCGCGCCGCATGCCGCCGGGCAGCTCGCGCAGCGCGAAGCGGTAGATGCTCTCGCCCATGCGCGCGCTGGCATGGTCCTCCGGCGTCGACACCCAGCGATGGTGGCCGCGACCGTGCTCGACCGTGAAGTGTCCATAGGCCGGCACGGCGAGGATCAGCTTCGCCAGCCACTGCTCGAAAGCGTTGTGCTTGTGGCCCAGCTCGTGGCCGGTGGTCAGCCCCATGCCCGAGTTGGCGCCGGCCGCATAGGCGAGGATGACGAACGCCCACCACGGCAGCGCCTGCGTGCCGGCCCACCACGCGCACACGATCAGCGTGAGGAAGTACAGCGGCACGCTCAGCCAGGTCAGCCAGCGGTAGTAGGTGTCGGCTTCGAGCTGCGGCACCACCACCTCGGGCGGGTTGTTGCGGTCTTCGCCGATCAGCGCGTCGAGCAGCGGCATCAGCCCGTAGCCGATCACGAGCGGCGCGGCCAGCATCGCCGGCTTGCCGGTGAGCGCGTGCAGCGCCACGCCGACCAGCGGCACCAGCGGGTAGACCACCGAGAGCAGCCAGGCTAGGCGCTTGCCGTCGCGCCACTGCACGCGCTGCCCGTCGGCCGTGGTCGCGCTGTAGGTGACGGCGAGCAGGCCCATGCGTCCGCTCCCGAACGCGGCTACAGCGCGCAGCTCCTGAAGCCGCAGAACAGCTCGTCGCGGTCGGGCAGCGCGAAGTGGCGGAACTTGGCACTGCGCACGCGCGAGCGCGTCGCGAACGAGGCGCCGCGCAGCACCTTGTGCGTGCCGAAGGCGGCCTGCGAATACTCGCGCAGCGGGCCGGGCGCGAAGCCCGGGTAGGGGCGGAAGGTGGTGGCCGTCCACTCCCACACGTCGCCCCAGCGCAAGCCGCGGCTCGCGCCCTGGTGCGCCGCCGCCTCCCACTCCACCTCGCTGGGCAGGCGCCGCCCGGCCCAGCGGCACCAGGCATCGGCCTCGTACCAGGCCAGGTGCATGGCCGGCTGCGCCATCGGCACGCGCATCAGCTTGCCGAAGCGCTGCGCCAGCACGCCGTGACGCAGCTGGTCGACGTGGCGCGGCGAGCGCCGCCCCTCGCGCTGCAGCCACTCCCAGCCCTGCGGGTGCCAGAACTGCTGCGCGTCGTAGCCGCCGTCTTCGACGAACTGCGCGAACTGCTGCCAGCTGACCGGCTGCGCATCGATCTCGAACTCGGGCAGCTCGACCTCGTGCACCCACTTCTCGTTGTCGAATACGAAGCCGCCCGGCTCGCAGCCCAGCGGCCAGCGCGTGGCCGGGAACAGCAGCGCATCGCGCGCATTCACCGCCGCCGGCGCGGTGAGCAGGCCGGACTCGAAGCCCAGCGTCTGGCTCATCTGCGCGAACAGCTCGCCGCGCAGGTCTTCGTGGAAGAGCGCGAGGCGGTAGAAGTAGAGCGCGTCGTCGTCGTCCTCGGGCGTGGCCTCGAGCAGCTCGAGCGTGGTTTCGAGCGTGTCGACGAGGTATTGCCGCGCCGCCTGCAGCTCGGGCAGGTCGACGCGCCAGCGTGCCGCGTGCGATACCTCGGCGGGATCGAAGCAGCGGTCGGCGTCGCTGAGGATGGAGGGCAGGCGCGCCTGCGAGGGATCGCAGCGCGCGCCGCGTTGGCGCTGCACGTTGCGCGCGATCCAGCGCTCCTGGAACCAGCCGAGGTGACCCAGCTCCCACAGCGGCGGGCTCAGGTCGATCTGCTGCGGCACCACCAGCTCGCTCGACGCGAGCGCGCGCTCGAAGGCGGCGATCCAGCGCAGCGTGTGGTTGCGCGAGTCCATCAAGGCCAGCGAGAGCAGCTCGCGCCCCGCGCGGCGCATGCGCGCGGAGTCGATGGCGGGAGCTTCGATGTCGAGCACGGCGGACCTCGCTGCGAAGGCATTGTGACACCGCAGCGCACCCCGGCGGAAACCGCGCCGCGCTGCTATTCTTGCCGCCCTTCGCACCCATGGCCGGCATCCACATCACCGACATCGAGGCCGCCATCAACTGGTGGCGCGCACGCTCGCCTTCCATCGACGGCATCAGCGCCTGCGCCGAAGTGCGCGCGCTGGCCGAGGTCTACGGCACGATGGTGTGGCAGCACGAGCTGCAGCTCGACGAAGACCTGCTCGAAGGCCGCGCACGCGAGGCCTGGCTGGCCTGGTACCGCAGCACGCCCGACACACCCTGCATCGCGATCTGCTCGACCAGCCAGGGCGACGAGGTCTGCAAGGGCTGCGGCCGCAGCTTCGACGAGGTGCAGCACTGGACGGTGATGAGCCCCGCCGAGAAGCGCGCCACCTGGCGGCGCATCACCATGGAAGGCACGGCCTGGCGCTTCAACCGCTATGCCGAGCGCGGCGCCGACGAGGCGGCCGCGTGAGCCGGCTCGGCCGCGTCGTCGGCAGCGCGAAGCGCATCGCCCCGCTGGCCTGGCCGGTATTCATCGGCCAGGTGGCGGTGCTCGCCTTCTCCACCGTCGACACCATGATGGCCGCGCGCGCCGGCGCCACCGACCTGGCCGCGCTGGCGATCGGCGGCGCCGCCTACATCACCGTGTTCATCGGCCTGATGGGCATCGTGCTGGCGGTGAGCCCGATCGCCGGGCAGCTCTACGGCGCGCAGCACTACGAGGCCTGCGGCGCGCAGCTGCACCAGGCGATGTGGCTGGCGCTCGCGCTCTCGGTGCCGGGCTGCCTGCTGCTGCTGTTTCCGCAGCCCTTTCTCGATCTCGCGCGCGCCTCGCCCGAGGTATCGATCAAGGTGCGCGGCCATCTCGCCGCGCTCGCCGTGGCGCTGCCGCCGGCGCTGATCTTCACCGCCTTCCGCGGCTTCAACACCGCGGTGTCGCGGCCCAAGATCGTGATGGCGCTGCAGCTCGGCGCGCTGCTGGCGAAGGTGCCGCTCACCGCGCTGTTCGTCTTCGGTGCCGGCGCCCTGCCCGGCTTCGGCGCGCCCGGCTGCGGCATGGCCACGGCGCTGTGCATGCTGGGGCAGCTCGCCGCGGTGTGGCTGATCCTGCGGCGCGACCCGTTCTACCAGCGCTTCCACATCGGCGACCGCTTCTCCAGCCCGCACCGCGGCAGCCTGCTGGCGCTGCTGCGCCTGGGCATCCCGATGGGCGGCTCGATCATGATCGAGGTGACCGGCTTCACCTTCATGGCCTTCTTCATCTCGCGCATCGGCGCCACGCCGGTGGCCGGCCACCAGATCGCGGTGAACCTGGTCTCGCTGATGTTCATGATGCCGCTGGCCATCGCCAATGCCTCGAGCACGCTGGTGGCGCAGCGCATCGGCGCGGGCGATCCGAGCGACGCGCACCGCATCGGCTGGCACGGCGTGGAGATCGGCGTGGCCATCGCGGCGGCGATGGGCAGCTCGGTCTACCTGCTGCGCGAAGGCATCGTCGGCCTCTACACCCGCGATGCCGCGGTGATCGCCGCCGCGCTGCCGCTGCTCGCCTGGGTGGCGGTGTTCCACGTCGCCGACGCCGCGCAGGCCATCGCCGGCTTCGTGCTGCGCGCCTACCGCATCGCGGTGGTGCCGCTGGTGATCTACGCGCTGGCCATCTGGGGCGTGGGCCTGGCCGGTGGCTATACGGTGGCCTTCGACCTCACCGGGCTCACGCCGCCCGCGCTGAAGGGCGCGGTGGGCATGTGGTCGGCGGCGACGGCGGGGCTGGTCGTCGCCGGCACCGGCATGTGCGGCTTCCTGGCCTGGATGATCCGGCGCGAGGCTTCCTCGCGCCGTGTGCTCGCAGCCTAGTGCACGTGGCGCTCGCGGTTGCGGGCGTTGAGCAGGTGCATGCGGCCGACACCCGCGCGCGCCGCCGCCGGCGCCACGCTGGCGAAGGGCGCGTCGGACCAGACCACGCGGCCGCCGACCACCGTCAGCAGCACCTGGGTGAACGCCAGCTCGTCATCGGCCACCTCCATGAAGTTGCGGTCCAGCACGATCAGGTCGGCATACTTGCCGAGTTCGATCGAGCCGACCTGCCTGTCCATGCGCAGCTGCGTCGCCGAATTCATCGTGATCGAGCGCAGCGCCAGGTTGCGCGGCAGCAGCGGGTCGTCGTTCAGGCGGCCCGCGTAGTCCGGGCCGAAGCTGGCCGGGTGATCGGGGTTGCCGCGCCGCAGCACGCCCACCGAGAGGTTGTAGAAATAGGCCATCGGGTCGACCGGCCAGTCGCTGCCGTAGGCGATCGTGGCGCCGGCGTTCATCAGGCTGCCCTCGGGTTCCATGCGCGCGTAGCGCTCGGGGCCGATCTGGTCTTTCACCGCCTCGATCGAATACGGCGCCTGCTGCGCCCACTGGTACGACATCACCGGGAACACGCCGAGCGCCTTGAAGCGCGGGTAGTCGGCCGGATCGACCAGCTCGTCGTGCGCGATCGCGCCGCGGAAGCCGGCCCCCTGCTGCTGGCGCGCATAGGCCATCGCGTCGAGCGCGCGCCGCACCGCGGCGTCGCCGATCGCGTGCACGTGCGGGTCGAAGCCGGCCTTGACGGCGGCGTCGACGGCCGCGTTCAGCGCGTCCTGCGAGAAATAGAGCTGGCCGGTCGACGTGCCCGCGACCCAGTTCGGCGCGCCCGGCGTGCCGGCGTCGACGAGGTAGGGCGCGAGCACGCCGGCCGTCTGCGCCGGCGCCTGCAGCACGCCGTCGAGGAAGAACTTGACGTGCCGCACCTGCACCACCGGCGCCGGCTTGTCGCTCGCCCGGCTGTAGCGCTCGGCCACCGCCTTCACGGCCGCCATCGCAGCAGCCGGATCGGCCGCCTGCGCGGGGTCGATCAGCATCGCGAACTGCGCGCGCGCCGTCAGCTCGCCGCCGTCAGCCAGCGTCGAGAAGGCCTTGACCTCGTTCTCGTTGCTCAGCGCGTCCATGAAGCTGGTGACGCCCTGGCGGTTCAGCAGGTCGAGCGCGATGCGCGCATGCTGGGCGCGCTCGGC
>WBZV01000963.1_pt1 | contig 13249 bp, 14 predicted proteins | sample 5204221 | NCBI WGS metagenome assembly WBZV01 (sample SAMN12344360, study PRJNA552823) | activated sludge metagenome | biome: Activated sludge suspended growth; feature: Nitrification reactor; material: Wastewater; isolation source: activated sludge from nitrification reactor of wastewater...
TAAATGGGGTAAGCAAATCTAAAACTTTAATACCTGTTTCAAACACCACTTGTTCTCCAGATTGATCAACAAAAGATGGTGCACTTTTATGAATGGAGGATGTGTCCTTCGATTCAACTTTTCCTGGTTCATCGATGGGCTTTCCTAAATCATCAAACATTCGACCCAATGTTGGCTTGCCAACCGGGACGCTAATTGAATGGCCTGTAGCTCTTACTTCAGCACCTCGTGTCAATCCATAGGTGTTGCCCATAGCAACAGTTCGAACACGACCGTCACCAAGGACTGCTTGTACTTCTAAAGTCACTGTTTCACTTCCATTCTGAGCTTCTAAGGCCTCATAGACGTGTGGAGTATTACTTTGATCAAAATCAATGTCAACAACAACTCCTCTAATCGCTTTAATGTGTCCAATGTGCATAATAAAATCTAAATTATTAACTTGATGATTCTTGTGCAGCAATCATATCTAACAGCTCGTTTGTAATTTGAGCTTGACGCAATTTGTTTCTGAGTAGTGTAAATTCATGTACTAAATCATTTGCGTTGTCGGTAGCACTCTTCATAGCCATCATTCGTGCAGAGTGCTCTGCAGCCTCACTATCCTCCATTGCAGCGCGAATCTGTTCCTTAATATAGTCAGCTAAAAGAGGCTTTAATACCTCTTCAACAGAGGGTTCGATAGTATACATAGATGATAAATCTGTTGATTCATCGCTGATATTTCCAACAGGCAAGAGCTGAAGGGAAGTTGGATCACTTTGCATTGAAGAAACAAATTTATTGTACAAAAGAACAACTGACTTGTATGTACCTGTCGCATACGCATCATCAATCATTGAAAATATTGCAGATACATTTGATGTAAATGGCATTTGGTGTGAAAAGTCAGCCAGTATGTGTCCATTGAGCAATGTAACAAATTTGGCACCTTTATCACCAGCCGTTATGAAATCAGCATTTTTCATATCAACGGTATGAAAAAAATGCTTGAAAAGATTTGAGTGGAATGAGCCACATAAGCCCTTGTTAGATGTAACCAAAATGTACAGAATTTTATCCCCGTCAGTACCCCTCAGCCATGGTAATTCAAGTGACTGAATAATATGTTCATCACTCATTACTTTCTTAAGAACGTGCGTCAAAACATCACGATACTCTCGACCTTCCAGTGCTACTTTTTGAGCTTTTCTCATTTTTACAGAAGAAACCATTTGCATAGCGTTTGTGATTTTTTTCACATTTCCGACAGTCTTAATTTTCTTGTTTACCTGTCTAAAGTTCATGCAGAATACTCTAACTTCATAAATGCTTCAGTTGCATTCTTGATTTCTCCTTCCAAATCCTCATCAACTACCTTCTTACTTGTAATCTCCTTCATAATCTTCCCATGCTTTGCATGCATGTAATCAAGGAATTTCTTTTCAAATTTAACGACATCCTGTGGATGCAGAGTATCTAGGTACCCGTGCCCTCCAACCCAAAAGATAGCTACCTGATCAGCCAATGGGTAAGGCACAGCCTTATTTTGTTTCAAAAGCTGTGTCATTCTTGCTCCCCTGTCTATAAACTTTTTTGTTTCTGCATCAAGCTCTGATTCAAATTGAGCAAAAGCTGCAAGTTCTCGATATTGAGCAAGATCACTTTTTAATGTTTTTACTGCCAGCTTCATAGCCTTGGTTTGTGCTGCACTACCCACACGAGAAACTGATGCACCAACATTAATAGCTGGGCGGATACCTGCATTAAAAAGGTCTGTCTCCAAAAAGATTTGTCCATCTGTAATAGAAATCACGTTTGTTGGAATGTAGGCAGAAACGTCGTTTTCCTGCGTTTCAATGATAGGCAATGCAGTTAAGGAACCGCCGCCATGTTCATCACTTAAGCGACATGCTCTTTCCAAAAGTCGTGAGTGAAGATAGAACACATCTCCCGGGTAGGCTTCACGGCCAGCTGGGCGGCGTAAAATTAATGATACTTGTCGATACGCCCATGCGTGTTTCGTAAGATCATCATAGACAACCAATACATCTTTACCTTGGTTCATAAAATGCTCACCGATTGCCGTGGCAACATAGGGAGCCACAAATTGCATGGAAGCGGGGTCAGATGCTGATGCCGCAACGATAATGGTATAATCCATCGCACCACGGGACTCTAATAAATGAGCAACAGCTGCTGTGTTAGATTTTCTTTGACCAATCGCACAGTAAATACACACCATATCTTCTCCCTTTTGATTCAATATTGTGTCAATAGCAATGGTGGTCTTACCAGTTCTGCGATCTCCGATGATAAGTTCTCTTTGGCCTCTTCCAACGGGAATAAGTGCATCAATTGCCTTTATACCTGTTTGAACAGGAACACCAACTGGTTTACGAGCAAGAACTCCAGGGGCAATTGGGTCAAAAAAGGTGAAGTTGTTTGCTTTTATCTTTCCTTTTCCATCTATTGGTCGGGCTATGCCGTCGACAACTCGACCTATATATTCATCTGACACTGGAATTTTAAACACATCTCCCGTTCCCTTTACGGTATCACCCTCTTTTATTGCCGTGTAGTCTCCAAATACAATAGCACCAACAACGTCTTCAAAAAGATCGATGATCATTCCTGTCGTTCCATCCTTAAATTCGATTAACTCCCCGTAAGGAGAGTCAAGGAGGCCTTCGATAAAGACTACTTCGTCCTTAATTTCTCGGACGTATCCAACATTTTTAAGATCAACACTATGGTTTGAGCCAGTGAGCTCTTTTTCAACATCTCGTAGAATATCATCAACAATTTTCATAGTTTCAGTTTAATGTGCTAATAATGAAGTGACAAGCTCATCGAGGCGTCCCTTCACTGAATAATCAATAATTTTAGATCCATCCACCAAGATCACACCAGCGATAATCTCCGGATCAACTTCATTTGTTAAGTGAGCTGTCTGCATATCTGGAAGGGCCTGTTTTAACTGAGAAATTTCTCCCTCGCTCATCTTATATGCTGAGCGTACTATTACAGTACGATTTTGAGGAGAATTAAGCTCCTTAATAATCTTTTTTCTAAGATTGGTGCGAATAGCTGCGTCAATTTTCATATATTTTAGAACTCTTGAGCTTTGTTAATACTTCATCCATTACGTTCTTCTGGTTCTTTTCTGAGAAAAAGTCCTTTAAGACAACAGCTGTCATAGTTTCACTTGTCTTGATGACTTTTGTACGAACATCGTCATAGAGCGATTGTCTTTCTGCTTCAATATCTTGTGCAGCTTTCTCTTTAATTATTTTAGCCTCTTGGTTGGCTGCTTCCAAAATTTCCTGTCGTTTAGCTATTGCAAGTGATTCTGCCTCCTTGGTGATTTCTGAAGCTTGCGCATGAGCATCTGCTAGAATTTTCTTATGAGCTTCAGTTGCTTTCTGATCCTTCTGTTCAAGCTCTCTTAACAGTTCTTCTCTTTGTCCCTCTTCATCATGTTGCTTTTTGATATAAGCCATGAAAGGCTTATACATAAACTTACTGAATATTATGACAAAAAGTACAAAATTAATGAGCTGAGCTATAAGTAGTTTTATATCGATACCAAGTGCTTCCATAACAGTATGTGATTATGTAAATTTCAAAATGAGAGCAATAACTAAAGCATAAATAGCAATTGCTTCAGCAAATGCCATAGCTAAAATCATTGTCGTTTGAATTATCCCCTGTGCTTCTGGATTCCTTCCAAGTGCTTCGACTGCTTTTCCTCCGATGATACCGACTCCAATAGCAGGCCCAAGTGCACCAAGGCCAATTGCTAACGCGGTGCTTAAAAGTCTCATTGCTTCTGCGTCCATATATATGAAATAAATTAATAATTAATGATGTTTTGCTGTCGCTGACTGTAGAAATACAGCTGTTAACAAAGCAAATACCAAAGCTTGAACTAAACCTACAAAAATCTCCAACAACATAAATGGGAATGATGCTAATACAGGAACGAGGAATGCAATTACCGTAAGAAGGACCTCACCAGCGAATATATTCCCAAACAATCTGAATGCGAATGAGAGAATTTTAGAGAATTCAGATATTAACTCTAATATACCGATAAAAAAATTGATCGGATTCATAAAATTAAAAAATTTCTTAAGATAACCAAATCCTAACTCTCTAAATCCAAAAAATTGAATTAATAGAAAGGCACATATTGCAAGTGCAAGAGTCATATTAAGATCTGCTGTTGCACCTCTGAAAAGTGGCGTTGGAGCCTCATGCTTTTCCTCAGCATCATGCGTAGCATCGGAGGTTTCCGAGGCGTATTCATCCTCATTTAGATGCTTTTCGGCTACATTTTCATGCTTATTAATCACAATACTTCCAAATCCAGGTAGCAGTCCCATCCAGTTTGCAATTAGAATAAATAAAAAGAAAGACATCATAATGGGAAAAAGTGTATTCTGAAGGTGACCAAGAACGGGCTTAAAAAAGTTGTACATTTGCAGAATAATGAACTTTATGAAGAATACAAATTGAGAATTCTTGTTACCAACATTGAGTGAGAAATATATGCTCACAAGCAACATGATAAGAACTGTAATCCATCCGGCCAATAACGAGTTCGTTATGGGTAAGCCATAGATGGTAAAAAGAACTTCGGGCTTAATGCTTATATGTAACATTTTCTGTTTTGATATCCTTAACTAATTTCACCATATTGTACACACTCGATACTGCACCAAAACCTATCGATACGAACGTAATGATTGGCTTTGTGTCTAGGTAGCGGTCAAGCGCTACTCCAACAGCAACAGCTACAAACAAGGGAATTATCACATAATACCCTACGTTCATATATTTTGCAAGTGAGATAAATGAGTTATTTAGCGCTTTGGGAGTGGGCTTTTCTGACAGTTTCACTACGTACTTTTGCTCGATCATGCCATTTTAGATAAATCCACAGCTTTCTCAATAATGATACTCATTTCATCATCCTTCTGATCAACTTTTCCTTTAAACAGTATAGGGATGCTATCCTGCCATAACTTCGGTGATAAGGCGTACGTTTTTGGAAACACAATACATTCAATTGATCCCGTTTCATCATAAAGAGAAACAAATGCCATCGGTTGCTGAGTTTTCTTTGTGATAACAACTTTTACAGCACTAATGCTCCCTGCAAAAACATAAACCTTTCCAACATCATCCTGACTCAAGTCCCCTATGTGCTTCTGGATTTTATTTGAAATCAAGTGCTGATACTGTTTGAGCAGATTTCTATGAATAGTAAAGCCAATTGTTTCTTTTTCCATAGCAATCAACTGAATCTCTGTAAATTCATCCTTTGTCAACTCCTCATCGGTAAGATACTCTTTAGATTGAGATGAAAATAAGCCGAACTGACCAGAATCGAACTGTTTTTTATGATTCTGTGCCTCAGCAATAGCTTTGGGATAATACTCAATTAGAGACTTTCGCGTGCCAAAGCGATCAAATGCCCCAGCTTTAATCAGATTCTCAACACAACGTTTATTTGCCTTGCTTAAATCAACACGAGATAAAAAGTCGCGAAGTCCAATAAAGAGATGCTCCTTACGAGCCTCAAGAATCGAATCAATAGCTGATGTACCGACGTTTTTTATTGAGTTCAATCCAAACCTAATGGTGTCACCTTCAATTGAAAAATCAGTTCCAGATGAGTTAATATCAGCCTGTGCAATCGCGATTCCCATTGATCGAGTTTCTTCAATGCCTTGAAAAACTTTTGCTTCCTTTTGGGCACCGGCAGCTCCTTGTAGATCCGCAGAGAGGACTGCAGCCATATACTCCACAGGATAATTTGCCTTCATATAAGCCGTCCAATAGGCAATTAATCCGTAGGCTGCTGAATGCGGTTTATTAAATCCATATGCAGCGAATTTTTCCATAAACCCATAAATTTTTTGTGCGAGCTCCTTAGGATATCCTCTCTCCTGAGCTTGGTCAACAAACTTTTTTTTATGGATTTCCATCAGTTTGATCTTTTTCTTACCCATTGCCATACGTAGACCATCAGCTTCGCTCATTGTGTAACCCGCTATTGAAGCAGCAATGCCCATTACCTGCTCTTGATACACCAAAACACCGTAAGTTTCAGCAAGTATTGGTTCCAAATCAGGATGCAGATATTTAATCTTCTTTGCATCGCGCTTACCTTCAACGAAACTTGGAATAAGCTCCATTGGGCCAGGTCTGTACAAGGCCACCATAGCTGTAATATCTGAAAGACGGCTGGGCTGCAAATCTTTAGCCAATCGCTGCATTCCTTTTGATTCAAGCTGAAAAACTCCTATGGTCTTTGCATCAGACAAGAGCTTAAATGTTTTCGGATCATCAAGAGGAATAGTATGAATATTAATTTTTTCTCCCGTTCTGTTTTCTACAAAGTGTTGAGCATTGTCAATAATAGTTAAGTTGCGGAGCCCCAAAAAGTCAAACTTTGTGAGGCCTACTCCTTCGTTATTTGATACAGCATTCAAATCCAAACAATACATGTCGTATTGCGTAACAATCTTCCCTGCCTTCGCTTCTCTTTGAAGTGGAACATACTCTGTTAGGTCTTGATCACCTATCATTAAACCAGCAGCATGTGTTGATGCGTGCCGCACTAAACCCTCAAGTTTCATTGCTACATCAATTACCTTCTTTGATTCCTCCTCCTGTACATATGCAAGTTTAAGTTCTGGGCTTTCCTCAATCGCCTGTTTCAGTTTTATATGAAAGCCCTGCTTGCCCTGCGGTATAAGTTTTGAAAGTCGATCTCCCTGGCTATACGACATACCAAGTGCCCGGGCGACATCTCGAACAACCATTTTTGCTTCCATTTTTCCAAACGTGATAATCTGCGCTACTTTATCTTCCCCATATTGCTTGGTTACATACTCAATAACGAGATCACGCTTGTTATCTGCAAAATCGATATCAATATCCGGAGGAGTTGGTCTATCAGGATTTAAGAAACGCTCAAATGGCACATCATAATCAAGTGGGTTAATCTCAGTAATATTTAGACAGTAAGCAACCAGCGAACCAGCGGCAGAGCCTCTACCAGGGCCCACACCCACATCATGTGTTTTTGCCCAATTGATAAAATCCTGAACGACGAGAAAGTACGTTGCAAAACCTTTAGAACAAATGATTTGCAATTCATATTCCAATCGCTTTTTTGCTTCTTCAGTAACTTCAATTCTGTCAGCCGCTCTCTCAAATGTAAGGTCTTTGAGGTGCTCCTCAGCGGTTGTATCCTTTGGAAGAGGGTATTTTGGAAAGATTGCCTTCCCATAGGGAATGTCAACATTTATTGAATCCGCAATTTTTTGAGTGTTATCGACAGCCTCTGGAAGATCCCTAAACAAATCTCGCATTTCCTCTTCTGACTTTAAATAGAATTCAGGAGTGTCAAGCATTGACATACGAGAATCATCATAGACGTTTGTGGAAGTCTGAATACATACAAGAATATCTTGGGCATAAGCGTCATCTTTATTGATGTAGTGTACGTCTGCTGTAGCAACGAGCGGTATATTGTGAGATCGAGAAAAGCTTATCAGATGCTTATTCATATCCTCAAGCTCTTCCATGCCTGGGATTCGTTGGATCTCAAGATAGAAATTATCTTTAAAAATGCTTTTGTATTTTTGGATAAGTTTCTCAGCCTTTTTAAGTTGATTATTTCGAATTGCTTGCGGGATCTCTCCATTCATACATCCGGATAAGCATATTATTCCCTCTGAGTACTTTTCCAATAGCTCAAAGTCTAAACGAGGTTTGTAATAAAAACCTTCAAGTTGCGCATATGTTGCAAGTTTCATCAGGTTTTTATACCCTTGATATGTTTGAGCAAGGAGCGTTAAATGGTAGCTGTTCTTCTCACCAGATTCTGGTTTATCAAGTCGAGAACCTGCAGCTTTGTATGCCTCCATGCCTATAATCGGCTTAATACCAGCATTTTTAGCTGCGATGTAGAATTTAAACGATCCGTACATCACGCCATGATCAGTTAAGGCTATAGAGTTCATGTTGAGCTCCTTTGCTTTTCCAATAAGGCCATCGATACGACACATACCATCCAAAAGTGAGTATTCGCTATGGACATGCAAATGGACAAATGACATAAAATTTAGTGATCGAATTTCAGTGTAAACTGTTTAACTGGCAAGTTGACTGAGTAACGCATCTTTAACTTGTTGCGCATCCGCCTTCCCCTTCATTTCCTTCATTACTTGACCTACAAGAAACATGAGAACTCCCTCTTTACCATTTTTAAACTGTGACACTGCATCAGCGTGTGCAACGATAACATTTTTGACTGATACTTCCAGTGCCTTTGAATCAGTTTCCTGAGGAGTTAGAAGCTCCTTCGCGCGGGTAATAAATTCAGAAGTAGTGAGGTCTACAGGTATCAACTTATTAACAATAAGCCGAGCAATTTCGTCATGTAATGTTTTCCCTTTCAAAGCTAGACCCTCTGACGATCCAAAACCTTCAATAACGTGGTCATAATAATCAGCTATTTTTTTATCTCTAGTAAGAATGTAAGCATTTTCGAATGTTACATTCTCTGATTCATATCGCTTAATTCGATCCTCAGGTAACTCTGGCATCTGCTTTTCTATATCTTTAATAAATTCCTCAGAAAGTTCAAATGGTGGAATATCTGGATCAGGTAGATATCTGTAGTCTGCAGCTTCCTCCTTTACTCTTTGAGATGCTGTAATGCCCTTTGCATCAACATATCCACGAGTTTCCTGAATTGGTGTGTCGCCTTTTTCAAGAATCTCCTTGTGTCGCTTGAATTCAAAGTCAATGGCATTTTTAGCAAATCTAAAGGAGTTTATGTTTTTTACCTCAACCTTATAGTTAGGCAACTCAGTTTCTCCAGGTTTCTTAAGAGAAATGTTTGGTTCAAGTCTCATCGAACCTTTCTCCATATCAACATCGGAAACACCTAGATACCTAACAAGCACCTGCAATTCCTCCAAAAACTGCTTTACATCATCAGAATTATCGAAATCCGGCTCTGTAACAATCTCAACAAGCGGAACACCAGCTCGGTTAAAGTCAACTAATGTATCAGTTCCCTGGTGGATCAATTTCCCAGTGTCCTCCTCAAGATGAACACGCTTAATCCTAATACGCTTTGTAGTCTTTGAAACTTTTGAGCGAAGATCATAGTATCCATCAAATGAAAATGGTTCGTCGTACTGACTGATCTGATATCCTTTTGGAAGATCAGGGTAAAAATAATGTTTTCGATCGAATTTGGAAACAGTATTTATTGAACAATTAAGAGCTTTGCCGATCAAGATCGCCCATTGAATCGCCTTCTTGTTTGGAACTGGCAATGTTCCAGGCAGTCCAAGGGTAAGTGGTCCTACAACCGTATTTGGAGCTTTTCCAAACCAATCGGCTGAACACCTCTCAAACATTTTAGATTGAGTAGCAAGCTGCACATGAATCTCCAAACCAACTACAAGCGTATATTCGTTATCAGACATATTTATTCATAACTGCTAATCTATCGAAGGCAATTTCTTTCTCAAGTTGATGTGCAAGATTAAGAATCGTCTGTTCATCAAGATGTCGACCCATGATCTGCATGCCAATTGGTAAACCATTTGAATGCATCCCAGAAGGAATTGATATTGCAGGAATTCCGGCTGCCGCAGCTGGCTCAGTTAAGACATCCATCATTTCTCCATAAAACGAAAATTTCTTTGTATCACCAATATGTGTTGCTGTAATTGGTGCTGTTGGAGCAAAAATGACATCAACATCCTTGTAAACATCCTCAAAGTTCTGACGAATCAAATATCGAACCTTCTGGGCCTTTTTGTAATACTTTTCGGCATAACCAGCAGATAATGCATACGTTCCAAGCATAATGCGCTTCTTTGCCTCATCTCCAAAGAATGAACGATTGTTTCCAAAACGAATACCATCATACCTTGAAAGATTTGATGATACTTCAGATCGTTGAAGCAACATATACACTGAGATTGATAATGTGGGTGGTAAGAGTTCAACCTGCGTAACTGTATGTCCGTTTTTTTCAAGGATTTTTACACAATTGTGAAAATTCTTAACAATTTCTGGATCAACATTATCAAGATAGTGATCAGAAATACCAATGTTTAACGACTTTGGAGTTTCAAGTTTTTTATGATACTGAGGAACGTCAGCGGTCAATGTTGTAGCATCTCTCTTGTCATTGCCAGCCAAAATGCTGAGCAAAAATGCTGCATCTTCAACAGTTTGAGTCATTGGACCAGGACAATCCCATGAAGATCCCATTGCAACTATTCCATAGCGGGATACTCGGCCATATGTGGGCTTCAATCCAACAACACCACTCCATGCCGCAGGAAGACGAATAGAACCAGCCGTCTCCGTACCAATTGCAGCAGGAGATAAACCTGCGGCTACCGCAACTGCAGAGCCTCCTGAAGATCCACCCGGAACGCATGTATGATCATATGGGTTCTTGGTAGTTCCGTAATCAGACGTTTCTGTTGAAGAACCATGAGCCCATGCATCCATATTAGTTTTACCACTGATTGCTGCCCCAGCAGACTTTAGTTTTCCAATGATTGTGGCTTCGTATGGCGCCACATACGTATCAAGTACTTGAGAAGATGCTGATGTTGTTAACTCCTTAGTAGAAATATTATCCTTTACGGCAAGTTTTATACCACGCAAATCTCCTAATCCTACTGTTTCCTTGTTCTCAGATACCTCTCGAAAAGCGACTAAATCTTTATTATTCTTTGCAATTCTTTCATAATAAAAATCATTGATTTCGGCACTGTGTACCTTTAACCCATACAAATCTGTCAGCGAGATCCCGAGGAAATTCATGTTATAAAATACGCTTGATAACAAAGTAACCGTCTTTTGTAGCAGCAGCATTCTTCATCACATCTTCATGCGAAAGCATTAGGCTTTCATCAACTTCATCTTCATCCATCACATTTTTTGCATCTGTTGTAAAAAATGTTTCTGGTACCAAGGATGTATCAATGTCAATTAAGTTTTCAACAAAATGAATACTTTCAGAAAGCTGCTTAGAAAGAGTCGATTTTTCTGCTTCAGTAACAGTGAGTTTACTTAATGATGCGAGCTTTTCAACTTCAGAAATCGGAATGTCTGCCATGTCAGTATTGTACACAAGAATCAGTACTTTTGCTGTAGAACTCACTTCAAAGCCTGACTAATTGGGTCCTCATCAGAAGAAACTTTATGAGCAGGAGAATACTCTCTGCCATACAATACCATACGAGCACTAAAGAGTCTCCACTGGTCTTGTGGCACAATTTCCATCAGATCCTTCTCAATCTTTATAGGATCTTTTTGAGTCGTGAGACCAAATTTATTACACAAACGAATCATATGTGTATCAACAGCAATTCCCTCATGAATTCCATAAATTTCTGATAATACAACGTTGGCAGTTTTACGTGCAACACCAGGAAGAGTAATGAGTTCTGCCATTGTTTTAGGAACATGCCCACCAAATTCTGAGCGAATTTTTTGAGCAGTCGCAATTACATTCTTTGCCTTGTTCATGTAAAAACCTGTTGATCTTATATCCTGACCAAATTCCTCTACATTTGCATCAGCAAATGCATCCAGAGTTGTATATTTCTTAAAAAGCTTTGCTGTTACTTCGTTAACCTTCTTATCAGTGCACTGTGCTGAGAGAATTACTGCAGTAAGAAGTTCAAAAGGAGTTGTATAGTTTAAAGCTACTCGTGCATTTGGAAAAAGCTTTTCCAAAACTAAGGCTATTTTATTGTATCTCTCCCTTGTTGTCATTACATTTCACGTAGAATTCTAACGCGTTCTTGAATCGGAGGATGTGTACTAAACAAGTTGGCTAGAAAAGATTTTGTTGATCCTGATTTGAACGGATTTGAAATGTACATATGTGCAGTGGCACTAGAAGCCCTATGAAGTTTATGAGGATCACCTGCAATTTTTTCCAATGCGTTTGCGAGAGCATCTGGATTACGTGTGAGCAATGCACCTGATGCATCCGCTAAATACTCCCTTTTTCTCGAAACAGCAAGCTTAATTATTGTTGAAATAATTGGCATTAAGATTAATAGCACAATAAAAACGACTGCCCCAATCCCACCACCTTTTCTATCACTATCTCTGCCACCAAAAAACATACTTCGAGACGCCATATCGGCTGCAATCGCTACAGTTCCAACAAGCACAGTCACAATAGTGATAATCAAAATATCATAGTTTTTGACGTGTGAAAGCTCATGGGCGATGACACCTTCAATTTCTGATCTTTCAAGTCTGCTTAACAAGCCTGTTGTAGCGGCAACTGCTGCATGCTCAGGATTGCGACCTGTTGCGAACGCATTAGGAGCCTGATCATCTATTACATAAAGTTTAGGCATTGGGATACCTGCAGCAATTGCGAGATTCTCAGTAACAGTGTAGTAGTCAAAATACTCCTTCTTTGTCGCTGGTTTGGCACCAGACATTTTCAGAACTATTTTATCCGAATAGTAGTACGAAAAGAAACTAGAGAAAATAGAAAAGATCAGCCCCATTATAAGAAAAGAATATGGATCACCAAAATATTCTCCCATCAAATAGAAAAAGAGAGTCATGAAAGCCATAAAAAACATGATCAAGAAGACTGTTTTAGTCCTATTCTGGTTTATTTGAGAATAAATCGTCATTACTTTTTAGAAGGTAACTTTCACATTCTCACGCTCTTTCTCAGATGCTGCAAAAAATTCCATTGCAGTAAAGTGGAACATTCCAGCAATGATACTGCTTGGAACAGTCTCAGTCTTATTGTTGTACTCCAAAACATTTGAGTTATAGAACTGTCGAGCATATGCAATTTTATCCTCTGTATCCTCCAGCTGTCTTTGGAGTTGACTGAAATTATCATTCGCTTTGAGATCTGGATAGGCCTCCGCAATGCCGATAAGTGACTTCAACGTGTCAGTCAACATATTGTTAGCCTCTGCTTTCTCAGAAAGAGAATGGGCTCCCATTAACGCAGAGCGAGCTTTTGAAACATTCTCGAAAATAGATTTCTCATGTTTAGCATACCCCTTGACTGTTTCAATAAGATTAGGAATCAAATCTATTCGTCTTTTCAGTTGAACATCAATGCCTGCAAATGCTTCCTTAATACGATTACGAAGCTGAATAAGAGTGTTGTACGTCATTACACCATATAAAGCGATTAAAACAACTGCACCGATAAGAATAT
>WBZV01001102.1_pt1 | contig 13231 bp, 13 predicted proteins | sample 5204221 | NCBI WGS metagenome assembly WBZV01 (sample SAMN12344360, study PRJNA552823) | activated sludge metagenome | biome: Activated sludge suspended growth; feature: Nitrification reactor; material: Wastewater; isolation source: activated sludge from nitrification reactor of wastewater...
TGGTGCTGGTGGCACTGTTCATCCCCGTGCGACTGGGGGCCAATCTGTTCCTGATGGGGATGATGGCGGCGATCACCGCGTTGCTGCTCTTCATCGTCGTCGAGGCGAGCAATCCCTATGTGGGTGCCACGGCCGTGCACTGGCCGGTCACAGGCACATCGCCGTAAGCCTGCGCACCAAGCCGGGAAGGAAAGGGACATCGGGGAAGGGAAGGAACGTGGATTTTCCTTCCCGGGTGTTCGTTTACTTCCCGGGTAGGCGCATGCCCGCGTGCGCAAGCCCCCGTAGAGTGAGCCGGTGACCGACGCCGAAGTTATCCAGCGCTTCTACGCCGCGTTCGCTGTGCGCGACGCGGAGACCATGGCGTCGTGCTACGCCGCCGACGTCGTGTTCACCGACCCGGCGTTCGGTGAACTGCACGGGGAGCGCGCCCGTGACATGTGGCGCATGTTGTGCCGGGCGGGCAAGGACCTTGAAGTGACCGCCAGTGGCATCGAGGCCGCTGATGGCCGGGGCAGCGCGCACTGGGAAGCCGACTACACGTTCAGCGCGACGAAGCGGAAGGTCCACAATGTCGTCGATGCGCGGTTCGAACTGCGGGACGGCCTCATCGTGAAACACACGGACGTGTTCGATTTCGGCGCTTGGGCGGCGCAGGCCTTCGGCCCGGTCGGTGCGGTCCTGGGGCGGACCCCGGTGCTGCCGTTCGTCATGCAGCGGCTGGCCAACCGGCAACTGGACGGGTTCCAGAAGCGTTCGCACGGCAGCGGATAATCGAAGGGTGTCCGCGGGCCGCCATCGTCTCCTGACCATCTCGGCCGCCATCGCGGTCGGGGTGCTCGTCGCGCTGCAGTCCCGCATCAACGCCGAACTGTCCCAATACGTAGGCGGGGGTGTGATCGCTGCCGCGGTGAGCTTCGGCACCGGCCTGGTCCTCGCCTGGGTGATCGTGTCCTCGCGTGCCCCACTGCGCGCCTCCGTCGCGGCACTGCCCGGGCTGCTGCGCGACCGTCGTTTGAAGTGGTGGCAGGTGCTCGGCGGCCTCGGCGGGGCGTGGCTTGTCACCACCCAGGGTCTGGTGGTGCCGGCGACCGGGGTGACGGTCTTCACCATCGGCGTGGTCGCCGGACAAGTGACGGGTTCGCTGCTGGTCGACCGTGCGGGGCTCAGTCCCGCGGGGCATCTGCCGATCAGCGGTGGTCGGGTGGTCGCCGCGGTGGTGGCACTGGCCGCGGTGGTGGTGTCCGGGTTGCACGCCGGGGTCTCCGAGGTGTCGTGGATCGTCGTGCTCGCGGTGTCCGCCGGACTCGGGATCGCCGTTCAGCAGGCGATCAACGGCAGGGTGGCGGTCGCCACCGGTCAGCCGATGGCTGCCACGGGCGTGAACTTCCTCGTGGGCTTCTCAGCCCTGTTCCTGCTGTCGACGCTGGTCATAGGCACGGGAGTGACCTCGCTGGGGTCCTTCCCCGGGCAGTGGTGGCTCTACCTCGGCGGTCCGATCGGGGTGCTGTTCATCGCGCTCGCCGCGTGGGCGGTGCGCGGGGTCGGAGTACTCGTCTTCGGTCTGCTGTCGATCGCCGGGCAGTTGCTCGGGTCAGTGGCCATCGACCTGCTCGCGCCGTCCGGGAACACCGGTTTCGGGTGGTCGGAGTGGCTCGCGCTCGCGTTGGTCGCTCTGGCGGTGGTGATCGCGACCAACCCGAGCAGGCTCAGTCCTTCGGCCCGCCGGCCACGTAGATGACCTGACCGGACACGAACCCGGCGCCCTCACTGACGAGGAAAGCGACGGTGTTCGCGATGTCCTCGGGCTGTCCGACCCGGCCCACGGGGATCTGGGAGGCGGCCATCTTGATGAAGTCGTCGAAGGCGACGCCGATGCGCTCGGCCGTGGCGGCGGTCATGTCGGTCTGGATGAAACCGGGTGCGATGGCGTTGGCGGTGACGTTGAAGCGGCCCAGTTCGATGGCCAGCGTCTTCGTGAAGCCCTGCATGCCTGCCTTGGCCGCCGAGTAGTTCGCTTGGCCGCGGTTGCCGAGCGCCGAGGTGCTCGAGAGGTTGACGATCCGGCCGAACTCCGCCTCGCGCATGTACGGCTGGACGGCGCGCGACATCAGGAATGCTCCGCGCAGGTGCACGCCCATTACGGCGTCCCAGTCGTCGACGGACATCTTGTGCAGCATGTTGTCGCGGATGATGCCGGCGTTGTTCACCAGGACGGTGGGTGCGCCGAGCTCAGAGGCGATCCGGTCGACAGCCGCTCCCACCTCGGCCTCATCGGCCACGTTCGCGCCGACGGCGATGGCGGTTCCGCCGGCAGCGCGGATCTCGTCGACCACCGGCTCGCAGGCAGCGGCGTCCAGGTCAAGGACAGCCACCGACATCCCGTCGGCCGCGAGCTTCTTCGCGACTGCCGCTCCGATACCGCGTGCCCCACCCGTGACGATCGCCGTGCGCGCCATGTCTGCCTCCTGTATCCGGTTCATCTCGAATTTATCCGCCCCCTCACGACGCCGGTTCAGTGGGCTCAAGGGCACCGCGTCGGGCGCCGATGAAGTGATCATGGGGATTCACGTCATGCGTTTCGAAAAGTCCTTGTCCGCCGTCGCGACCGCCAGCGCGGTGGTCGCGTCGTTAGCCCTTGGAGCGAGCCCCGCTGCGGCGGCGCCGCCGGACTACCCGCTCACCGGCGCCATCGAGAGCGTGGACGTCTCTGTGGCCCCCGACGGGACGTTCGCCTACGTCGCCGACCACGATCAGCAGGTGCTCAGGGTGGACACCGCCACCAACGCGGTGACCGACGACCTGCACTACATGTCGGGTCGGTGGGTGGAGGCGGTGGCTGTCTCCCCGGACAACACCTACGTCTACGCGGCTCACTACGTCACCCCAGCGATGAATGGTGTGGTCCGGCGGATCGACGCGGCAACGAACACCTTCGTGGGCAGCGACATCGCGGTGGGCAACTTCCCCTCAGATGTCGTCTTCGCGCCGGGCGGCGACTTCGCCCTGGTGGTGAATGGGGGGGGACGGCACCGTCTCGCGGATCGCGACGGCCTCCGATACGGTGACCGCGACGATCGCCCTTGGCGACAACTATTACCCCTACAGCGTCGCGATCTCGCCGGACGGCACATTCGCGTACGTGAGCAACACCAACCGCGACTCGGTCTCCCGCATTGATCTGTCGTCCAACACCGTGGTTGGTGCCATCGACGTGGGTGACTTCCCCATGGGTGTGGGGTTCAATTCCGATGGATCGAAGGCCTATGTGGCCAACGCCAACTCGGGGACGGTGAGCGAGATCGACACCGCAACGGACGCGGTCGTGCGCACCATCACCATGCCGGGTCGGGACGTCCGCGCGCTGGCGGTCACGCCTGACCGGGTGCTGACCGCCGAGTACACCACCGATGATCTGTACGCGGTGGACTCCACGAGTTCGCAGATCTTCGAATCCACCCTCGGGGTCGGCGCGTACGGGCCCAACTCGATCTCGTTGCCCAGCGACGGTTCGTTCGCCTACGTCGTGAACCGGACGGGATACGTCTCGCGACTGGAGGCTCCAACAACGCCCACCGTCACCAGCGCGGTCGGCGGTGACAAGGCGATCACGGTCTCCTTCGATCCTGCCGACGGCAAGGGTCTCGACGTGTCGTACCAGTACTCGCTGGACTCCGGGTCCACATGGAACAGCCCGGACCCAGCCGTCACCGGCAGCCCGATGACGATCCCCGGTCTGAACCCCGGAACGACCTATGCGGTGAAGATGCGGGCGGTCACGGCCTTCGCGAATGGGCCCGCCTCCTCTGCGGTGAGCGCCACGACCGACCCGGCTCCTGACCCGACGCCGACGCCGACACCCACGCCGACGCCGACACCGACCCCCGAGCCAGTGACGAAGAAGGTCCAGAAGGCCGCCGACGGCAAGGGCCAGCCGCCCGCACGGATCAAGGTCCGTGGCGTCACCGTGGTCACCGGGCGCAACGCCCTCACCAACGCGGGTCAGTCCATCCGGACACAGGTTGTGGCATCACTTCCCGATGCCACGGCGCAAGGCGAAGTCCGCTACGTGAAGGTGATCCGTGGCCCGCAGGGTCTGGTCAAGGTGCGCACGTATGGCAGGCCTGACCTCAAGATCGTGGTGCGCCAACACGCTCCGGCGACCTCCGAGTACAAGGCATTCAGCACCCGCTCGGTGTATGTCGGTGGCGTGAAGCGGTAGCGGCCGTTCAGACCTCGTCGAGGGGGACGTCGGGATCCACGAGGCGCGCGAGGTCCACTTCGCGGCCCGACAGGATGAGGTTTCGGATCGGGTCCACGACGTCCCACACGTTGACGTTCATGCCGGCTGCCACCCGGCCGTTGACGAGCCAGAACGCGATGAACTCCAGTCCATCGCCGCGTACGACGACCTCCGCCTTCCCGTCGGCGTAGCCCACGTACTCCATGCCGAGGTCGAACTGGTCGGTGTAGAAGTACGGCAGCCGGTCGTACACCGCGTCGCCCCCGAGCATCCCTGTCGCTGCGACGGCAGGCTGGTTCAGGGCATTTGCCCAGTGCTCCACGCGGAGCTGCCGCTGCAGTACGGGGTGGAAGGCGTTGGCGACGTCTCCGGCGGCGAACACGTCGTGGTGGCTGGTGCGAAGGTGCGCATCCGTCGTCACGCCGTTGTCGACATCGAGCCCTGCAGCCTGCGCCAATTCCACATTGGGCACGACTCCCACCCCCACAACCACGGCGTCGGCGGCCAGGTTGCGGCCGTCGGACAGGCGCACCGCGGAGACTCTGTCGGCCCCGACGAACCCGTCGACGCCGACCCCGAGTTCGAGGGCCACGCCATGGCTGCGGTGGACCTGCGCGAAGACCTCCGCCATCTGTGGGCCGAGCACGGCGAGCAGTGGCAGTTCTGCAGCCTCGACGACGGTGACATCGACACCCGCTTGCCGCGCAGCCGCTGCGACCTCGAGGCCGATCCAGCCGGCGCCTACCACCACGATGCGGCCGACCTCGTCGAAGACCTCCCGCAGCCGCAGCGAGTCCGGCAATTCGCGCAGGTAGTGGATGCCCGGCAGGTCGGATCCGGGGACCTCAAGCCGGCGCGGCCGTGTGCCTGTGGTCAGGGCGAGTTTGGTGAAGGGGATCTCGCGGTCTGTCAGCGTTACCGTGCGGCTGTCGAGATCCACGCCGGTGACCGGGCTGCCGAGTACGAGGTCGACCGCGTTGTCCGCGTACCACTGTTCCGGGTGGACCAAGGCCGAGTCGGGCTCGGCGGATCCCATGAGGATCCCCTTGGACAAAGGCGGGCGTTCGTAGGGGGGCAACGCCTCACTGCCGATGAGGGTGATGCTCCCGTCGAATCCCTGGGCGCGGAGGTGTTCAGCGGTCTTTGCCCCGGCCAACCCGGCCCCGGCGATGACGAAGTGATCCATTGATCGACGCTACCTCCGGCCGGGCTGGGGCGCGAGTGGCGAATGTGCTGCCGTGCGACGTTGTTGTCGTTTCCTTTCCCCGTTTGCGACGTTGTTGTCGTTTCCGATGCTCCTGAGCGACAACAACGTCGCAAACGAAGTCGATGAGCGACAACAACGTCGCAATCGGGACGGTGAGCAGCGGCTCAGCGCTTCTTCTTGCCCTTGTGATGGTCCTTGTGGTGGCCACTCTTGTGCCGCGGCTTGTGGGGTTTGCTCCCCGTGTCGAGCGTCAACTCGATGAGCTTGCCGGAGATCCGGGTCTTGCGCAGCTTCTTCCAGGTCTCCGCCGGCAGGTTCGCGGGCAACTCCACCAAGGTGTGATCCGCTCGGATGTCGATGTGCCCGAAGTCCTTGCTCTTCAAGCCGCCCTCGTTGGCCAGGGCTCCGACGATCTGGCGGGGGCCGATCTTCTGCCGCTTGCCGACGGCGATCCGGTAGGTCGCGCGCGCGGCGGGCTCGGGTGCAGGTTCCTGCGCCTGATCGAGCATGAACGGAGAGTCACCCTGCGCCACCACGGCCAGCGCTGCGGCGACATCGGCTTCCGGGACGTCGTACTCGTTGACGTAGTGGCCCACGACATCGCGGTAGAAGCCGAGGTCCTCGGACCCGAGCGCCTGCGTGATCGCCGCGTCGAAGCGGGCCAGTCGCCGGACGTTGATGTCCTCGACAGTGGGCATCTGCATCTGCGTCAGAGGTTGCCGGGTCGCCTTCTCGATCGCGCGGAGGAGGTGGCGCTCGCGTGGCGTCACGAACGAGATCGCGTCGCCCTTGCGGCCGGCGCGCCCGGTGCGACCGATGCGGTGCACGTACGACTCGGTGTCGGTCGGGATGTCGAAGTTCACCACGTGGCTGATGCGGTCGACGTCGAGGCCGCGGGCGGCAACATCCGTGGCGACGAGGATGTCCAGTGTCCCGGCCTTCAATTGCCCGACGGTACGCTCCCGCTGCGCCTGGCCGAGGTCGCCGTTGATGGCCATCGCGGAGTAGCCGCGGGCACGCAACTTCTCAGCAAGCGTCTCCGTCTCGTTCTTCGTCCGGACGAACACGATCATCGCGTCGAACTCCTCCACCTCGAGGATGCGCGTGAGCGCCTCGACCTTCTGTGGGTACGACACGATCAGGTACCGCTGGGTCGTGTCCGCCGAGGTGGTGGTCTTGCTCTTCACAGTGATCTCGAGCGGATCGTGCAGGTACTGCTTGGACATCCGCCGGATCTGGGCCGGCATCGTCGCGGAGAAGAGCGCGACGTTCTTGTCCTGGGGTGTCTCCGCGAGGATCGTGTCGACGTCCTCGGCAAACCCCATGTTGAGCATCTCGTCGGCCTCGTCGAGGACCAGGAAACGCAGTTCGGACAGGTCGAGCGTGCCCCTGTTCAGGTGATCGATGACGCGGCCCGGCGTACCCACCACGACATGCACGCCTCGCCGAAGGGCGCTGAGTTGGACCCCGTAGCTCTGCCCGCCGTAGACCGGCAGGACCTTGACCCCCGGCACCCCCGCGGAGTAGTGCTCGAAGGCCTCGCAGACCTGCAATGCGAGTTCCCGGGTGGGGGCCAGCACCAGCGCCTGCGGCTTCTTCTGGGAAAGGTCGAGGCGGTCCAGCACCGGCAGCGCGAACGCCGCGGTCTTACCCGTTCCGGTCTGGGCGAGGCCCACGACATCGCGACCGGTGAGCAGAGGCGGGATGGTGGCCGCCTGGATCGGGGTCGGGGTCTCGTACCCCACCTCGCGCAGGGTCTGCAACAACTCCTCGCGCAGTCCCAGTGAGGCGAAGTCCGCCGGTGCATCTTCAGGCACGGTTGGCTCCAGTCGTCAGGTGGCGTGGACTCCTGCGCCCGCGTCATGCCCGACTCTAGGCGACTGGCGTGTGTGACAGGTGGATCAGCGGGTAGGGGCTGCCATGGAACTCATTTTGTGGATTCTCGCAGTGGTCCTGGTGATCAGCGGCATCGTCGTGCTGGTGCGCGGCGAGGTGCTCTGGGGAATCGTGCTCATCGTGGTCGGGCTGCTCGTGGGACCCGGTGGCGTCAGCCTGTTCGCCTGAGTCAACCCAACGATGCGGCGACGGCGATGATGCCGGCGCTGACGATGAACATGGCCACGATCAGCGGCCAGACGAAGCGCAGGTACACGTCGTAGCCGACCTTGGCGATCGCCAGGCCACCGACCACGACGACCTGGGTGGGTGCCCACAGCATGGTCAGGCCCGCCCCACTCATCCACGCAGTGATGGTCGTCGGCCGGGAGACCCCCGCGAAGTCGGCCAACGGCGCCAGCAGGGGCATCGCCAGCGCGGCGTGTCCGGACGTCGAGGGCACCAGCAACGCCAGTGGGATGTTGATGACCGTGACGACGATGGCGAAGCCGGCCGCGGACAGTCCGCTCACCAGGTTCTCCATCGAATTGAGGATGGTGTCGAGCGTCTGGGTGTTCGTCATGATCGCCGACACGCCCCCAGCGAGTGACACGACCAACGCCGGACCGATCATGTCCGCGGCCCCGGCGCCGATCAGGCGAACGATCTCGGCCTCCTTCATCCGCGCGATCAGCCCGACGATGATCGACGCGAAGATGAACAGCATCGCCAATTGTGGGAACCACCAGTTGAGCTCCCACGCGAAGGGTTCGGCCGAGGTCTCGTGTTCGACGTAGTAGTCCGCCGGGCCTGTGCTCGCGCCGAGGATGCTGGACCAGGGGATGACCGAGAAGATCATCAATCCGAAGGCGAAGGCCGTGACGACGAGCACCCACTTCTGGGTCGAGGTCAGGGTGTGATCGGTGCCCTCGGGCTCGTGCTCGAGATGTTCGGCAGCGAGGTCGGTGTCGGAGGCATCCTCGGCGTCGGGGTCGGCCCAACCCACGAGCGACGCGTCGGGGTCCTTGCGTATCCTCGCCGCGTATCGCAGCACCCAGCCCACCGACATCGCGGTGAGAATCACCCAGAGCAGCATTCGCAGCCCGATCCCCTCACCGAGTGGCGCTCCCGCCTCACCGGACGCGACACCGATGGAGAAGGGGTTGACGGTCGACCCCATGACGCCGGTCAGCGCTCCCAGGATGATCATCGCGGCCGTCGTCAAGCGGTCGTAGCCGAGTGCGGCCAGCAGGGGGATGAACAGCGCGTAGAAGCCGAAGGTCTCGACGGAGAAACCCATCGTCGATCCGAGGATCGAGAACAGGATCATCACCGCCGCGATGAGCAGCCATCCCTTGCTGCGTAGGCGGTTCGCCAGTGAACCGACGGCCACCTCGAGGGCGCGGGTGGAGAACGAGACGGAGATGAACGCGCCGATGGCCATGATGAAGGCGATCACGCCGATCTGGCCGAAGAGCCGGCCGAACGCCTCCGTGCTGACGAATCCCTCAGCATCGAGCAGGCCGTACAGACCGTTGATGGGCGCCAACACGAGCTGCTGGACCCGGTCGCCGAACGACAACGGTGAGGGGATCTGCTGGTACGTACCCGGAACCGGGGAGCCGTCGGAGTCCAACTGGTACTCGCCGGCGGGGATGAGTAGGGCCGCCACCCACACCGCGACGGTGACCAGCGCCAGGGTCGTGACCGCGGATGGGAAGGTGAAGGAGCGCTTCTTCTTCGTGGGCGCCTCGGTGGTGCTCATGCGCGAAACCTAGCGGCTCATGATCTTCGAGGGGAACCCTACAGTTGAGCAGTGATCGAACTCCTCGTCGCCGCTGCGATCGCTGCCGCTCCCTCGGGTTCGGATGACGACCGCGACGTGCTCTACCAGGTCTCCACACTCGGCGCGCTGCAGGTGGGTCTGCTCCAGCCGGCGGCATCGATGCAGGATCTTCATGCGCACGGGGACTTCGGGCTCGGCACCTTCACCGGGCTCGACGGCGAGATGGTGGTGGACCGGGGCACCATCTTCCAGGTCCCCTTCAGTGGCCGGGCCCGGGTGGCGCCGGCGGCCTGGGAGACACCGTTCGCGGTGGTCACGTTCTTCGACGCGGACAAGACGTTCCGGGTGACGAAGCGTGTGGATGCCACCGGGCTCGGCGCGGCGATCGATCGCAGGCTCGCGACGACGAACATCTTCTACGCCGTGCGGGTGACTGGCAGGTTCACGTACGTGCAGACCCGTAGCGTCCCCAAGCAGACCCCGCCCTACCAGACGCTCGCGGACGTGGTCGCCGACCAGCGGACCTTCGAGTTGCGGAAGGTCAAGGGCACGATGGTGGGGATCCGGGCACCGCAGTACGTCGGGTCCATGAACGTCCCGGGGTACCACTGGCACTTCATCAGCAAGCACGGCACGTCGGGCGGGCACGTCCTCGCAGTGGACGCCAAAGACGTGAAGGTGGCTGTTGACGCCACCCGCCGGTGGACGGTCCAACTGCCCGGCACGAAGGCGTTCGACCGGTCCGACCTGCCCTAGGTCGGGTCGCCGGGCGGGATGTCCGAGACCTCCGGGATTTCGGGGATGTCGCCGGGTGGGTTGTCGGGGGGCGGGTAGGTCTCCTCGTCGAGAGGGACCTCCTCGTCCGAGCCTTCAAGGTTCGATTCGGTCATGCGGGACGAGTACCCGCCGCGAGTGCACCTAGCCCTCCTAGAGCGGCTCCCCGTCGCCCCGCTTCTCCCGGTACATGCTCGCATCGGCGTCGACGAGAGCCTGATCGATGTCGTCACCGGGTCCGAAGTCCGCGAAGCCGATGGACAGACGGGCGTCGATCAGACCGACCGAGGTCCGGACCGGCTGCGTACACACCACCCCGCGGATCCGGTCGGCGATCATCTGCGCCTGCTCGAGGGTGGCGTCTGTGAGGACGACGAACTCGTCCCCGCCCCAACGGCCCACGGCGTCCTTCGCCTGCGTGCATGAGCGCACCCTGCCCGCGACCGCTTTGAGGAGATCGTCGCCGGCGCGGTGTCCGAGGGTGTCATTGACCTGCTTCATCCCGTCGACGTCGAGCATGATCACCGAGCCGCTCGATCCCGCGCGCTCGGCGAACTCCACGGCCAGCCCACGCCGGTTGAGGACTCCGGTGAGCCAGTCCGTGTTCGCCTGGCGTCGGACCTTGTCGGCGTCGGCGGCGGCGAGTTGTGCCTGTGTGAGTTGGTCCTGGATCCGCATACGTTTCGCGGCGGCCGCGACGGCTCCGATCCCGACCACTGCCAGGATCCCCAGCCGGATGTACTGGGCGGGAACGTTGCCGTCGGCTGCCACCAGGCCGAAAGCGAAGGCGGCCAACCACGTGATCGCGCCGACCACTGCGGTGACGGCGGGCGTCGCGAAGACCGCACTGAGCATGGGGACAACGACCAGGACACCGACAAAGGCCGTCTTGGGCCCTTCTATCCAGTCGGCGGCCAGGATCAGTACCACCAGCGCCAGCGGTAGCCCTGCGGCCCACAACCACGACGAGGGCTCACCCCGTGGGCGGGACATGGCAGTCACCTTCCCGTTGTGACCGGAACTAGTCACAGCTACGACTCCAGAGTGAGACGCGGGGTTTCACTGACGCGCGTTCATCCAGAAGACTTAGCCCGTTCGGGTGATCTTGGATCGTCGATACGATGAGGGTGTGCCAAGAATCGTGCTCACCGCCATCGGTGACGATCGTGCCGGCCTGGTGGCGGCTCTTTCCGAGGTTGTGGCTGCCCACGGTGGCAACTGGGAGCGCAGCCAGATGGCCGAACTGGCCGGCAAGTTCGCAGGCATCGTCGTCGTGTCGGTCCCCGACGAACGCGTCGACCAGTTGACCCGGGCCCTTCGTTCGCTCGGAGGGCTGCTCGAGGTCTCGGCGCATCCGGGCGTGGACGCGGACGCGCAGCCCGGCGAGGTCCTGACGATCGACCTGCTCGGCACCGACCGGCCAGGGATCGTGCACGAGGTGTCCGCGGTTCTGCACCGTCACCAGTTGTCGATCGAGACCATCGAGACAACGACACGGGAGGCCCCCATGGCCGGCGGTCAGTTGTTCGAGGCGCACATCGTCGTGACCGTCCCGGCCGACGCGGACCTTGCCGCGATGCGCGCGGACCTCGAGCGGCTCGCCGACGAACTGCTCGTCGACATCGCCGTGGGACAGTGACGACGCCAGGTCGCGACTTTGTCACGATCGCCCGATCGCGCCGCATGGACCACCGATCGCGTCTAGCCTGACCGGTATCCAACGATCTGGAGGAAGTATGCGTCGGATTCTCGCCACTGCCACCGCTGGTGCCCTCGTGGGGGCGGCCGTTCTCGCCACCCCGGCCCAGGCCGCCAAGAAGGACGGCGGGGACCTCAAGGTCATGACCCAGAACCTGTACCTGGGAGCTGACCTCTTCCCGGCCGTTGAAGCGGCGTCGCAAGGGACCACCGAGTTCCTGCTCGCCGCGGCGAAGGTTTACCAGGAGGCGATGGCGTCCGACTTCGAGACCCGGGCCAAGCAACTGGCCAAGACCGTCAAGGCCAAGAAGCCCGCCATCATCGGGCTGCAGGAGGTCACCAACTGGGCTGCGGGCCGGACCAACGAGGGTCCCGCCCTGCAGAGTCAGGACTTCCTGAAGATCGTGAACAAGGCGCTCAAGGACGAGGGTCTCGCCTACAAGGTCGTCGGGATCAGCAGCAACGCTTTCCTCGGGCCGTTCCCGTACATCGACCCCGCCAGTTCCTGTGGCGCCCCGGTGGATGACAACCCTACGAACTGGGACTGTCGGATCTCGATGACGGACCGCGACGTCATCCTTGTCAACACCCGCGCAAAGGGCCTGAGCTACAAGAAGAAGTCGGTGAAGTCGGGCCTGTACAAGGCTCAGCAGACCTTCCAGATCGGTAGCCGGACCATTTCCTTCAGCCGTGGCTGGGTCTACGCGGACATGACCTACAAGGGCGCGAAGTTCCGCTTCGCGAACACCCACCTCGAGGTGGGTGGTGAGTCCGAGGCGATCCAGCAGAAGGAGGGCAAGGAGTTCGTCAAGGTCGTCAAGAAGGGCGCCAAGACGGTGATCGCGACCGGCGACTTCAACACTGACGCGTATGGCGCGTACTCCCCGAAGACCTACCAGCAGCTCACCACCTACTTCACGGACGCGTGGAAGCCGAAGCGCGACGGCAAGGGTCTCACCTGCTGCCAGAACGCTTTCTTGTCCAACCCGGTCAGCCAGAACGACACCCGGATCGACTTCGTGTTCGGGCGTGGCAAGGTGAAGTCCAAGAGCGCTGTGAACACCAACGTCACCCCGTTCCGCCAGACGCCGGCCCCGCTGTACGAGTCCGACCACGGTGGTGTGGTGGCGAAGCTGCAGGTCCGCTGAGGATTGGTGGGCGCGGGCTCGCATTGGTTAGTCCGCGGTTCATCGGTGAGAGGTTGGCGGCCGTTCAAGGTCTAACGGATGGGCCAAGGTCTAACGGATTCTGATGGCGCGGACATGCAGTGTCGCATCGGTTAGTCCGCGGTTCATCGGTGAGAGGTTGTGCTCAGCGGTTAGAGGTTGGCGGCCGTTCAAGGTCTAACGGACGGGCCAAGGTCTAACGGATTCTGGTGGCGCGGGTCGCCGGTCACGTGACGGAGATTACAGCGCCGGAGTCTTCCTTACCTACGACTCCGTAAGTTACGCTTGCGTAGGTAAGGAGAACACCATGACGACTTGCACCACCACACTCCACGGCGACGACCTCGCCTACGAATTCCACCAAGGCACCGGCACCCCGTTGCTCCTCGTCCACGGCGTCGGATCCTCGACCAAGACCTGGTCCGAAGTCCTCGGGCGCCTGCTGGACGCCGGCCGCACCGTGGTCGCCATCGACCTGCTCG
>WBZV01001103.1_pt1 | contig 13229 bp, 11 predicted proteins | sample 5204221 | NCBI WGS metagenome assembly WBZV01 (sample SAMN12344360, study PRJNA552823) | activated sludge metagenome | biome: Activated sludge suspended growth; feature: Nitrification reactor; material: Wastewater; isolation source: activated sludge from nitrification reactor of wastewater...
CCCGCGCGGCGGCCGTGACGAGGTCGCCGACTGCGTCCGCGGCACGACCGGCTGCGGTTCAGGCAACAAACCCGATGACGGTGTCGTCTCGTAAAGGTCGTCCGCACCCTGCCGCGAAGACGAATAGGCCGGTTCCGGCAGCGGGGCCGCTCCTCTGCTGTAGTCGTCGGTTCGCGGCGCGGGGTAGGCCGGGTAGGTCGGGGGAGATGCGGCCGCGCCCGGCGGATAGGCCGGTTGCCGATAGGAGCCGCCGCCCGATTCCGGTGCATAAGGTTGAGCCGGAACGCTGCCGTAATAGGCGTTCTGGTTGGCCGGCGCCACGCCCTGCGGCGCGGCATAAGGATCATCCGCCTCCGGATAACTGGAGGAGTATTCTCGCGGCAACAGCGGATCCTGTTCGAGCGTCCGTCCTGCGGTCGCTGGCGGCACCGGCTGTGGCTGGGCGTAGGTCTGCGGCGGGCGCGTGCTACGATTCACCACCGGTGCTCTGTATGGTTGTTGCGAGTACGGCGATGACGCACAACCGGCGGCCCCCAGCGCCAGCACCAGTACCCCAAGATGAGATTGCAGCCATTTGTTCATCGATTCTCCCCGCAGGTCCGGCGATCCCGATCGGCATCCCCGCACTTCAATTGAATCCATCGTTGCCCTAACTTTAACCGTTCATCATTCTCGCCGCCATGCGCGGCGACCGGCACGATATCGACGGACACGGGTCAGCTGACCCATGCTTGCCACGGCGGCTGTTTCATTCCATCAGCCGCCGGAAGAAATCGCTCATCCCACCCGAGCTCCCCGCATCCTCGGACGCAGCCGGAGTCGTCTCGCGGGGCCTGGAACGTCGGGCAGCGGATTGACCGCCGCAGGAGGTCGATCCGCGCGGCCCGGAACCGGCTAGGAATGGCACCGGTTGGCCACTTCGGCAACCCTGACTGACCTGCAAACCGCTGCGCGGCTCCACCCGGATTTCCTCGACTCCCGCCGGCAACGGCGGGTCCAGCGGCTCCAGATTCAAACCCGCCATCAAATCCATCCAAACCCGCAACGCGCCGCTGGAGCCGCTCAGGCCAGTGGGTTTGTTATCGTCTCGTCCCAGCCAAACCACCGTCAACCGGTTACCGCTAAAACCGGCGAACCAGCTATCGCGATAGTCGTCGGTGGTACCGGTCTTGCCGGCGATGTTCAGATCCGGGGACAGCTTGCTCTTCATGGCGCTGGCGGTACCTGCCTTTACCACCTGCTGCATGGCGTTGATCACCAGATAGACCGGCCCCGGCTCGACCACCTTCTCCACCTCCAGCGTGTAGTGCTGCAAGGACTTGCCGGTGGTGTCGGTCACTTCACGGATAGCGCGCAGCGGCATGCGAAACCCATTGCCGGCGATGGACGCATAAACTTGCGCGACTTCAAAGGGCGATACGTCCAACGCACCCAGCAGCAGGGATGGATACGGTTTGAGATCGCGTTCCAACCCCAACCGCTGGAACATTTTCACCACGTTGATGACATCCATGTCCAGACCGACTCGTACCACCGGGATGTTATAGGAACGAGCCAGCGCGTCCCGCAGGGTGACCCGGCCGTGGTAACGCTTGTCGTAATTGGCTGGAGTCCAGCGCTGGCCGCCCGAGGTGTAGACCAAAGGACTATCGTTCAACAGCGTCATCAGGGTATAGCGCTCGGGCTCTTCCAACGCGGTCAGATACACCACCGGCTTGACCAGCGAACCCGCTGGACGCTTGGCGTCGAACGCCCGGTTGAAACCGACCCTCTTCGGCTCGCGGTCCCCCACCATCGCCAATACTTCGCCAGTCTGGGTATCGGTCACGACGGCGGCGCCCTGCAGCGGCCGAGCCTTGCGTTGGCTCTTCTCCAGCACCGGCAAGCTATTGATCAGCGTATTTTCCGCCACGGCCTGCACTCGCGGGTCGAGCGTGGTAAATACTCGCAATCCTTCCGACACCAAATCCTCGGCGTTGTAATACTGCCGCAATTGCCGCCGCACCAGATCCAAAAAAGCTGGATAGGCGGTGATGCCACTAGCCACCTTGTCCGTCACCTCCAACGGCATATTCTTGGCGACACCGGCATCCTCGGCGCTGATCAGGTTCTGTTCGACCATGACATCCAGCACTAGGGCACGGCGTTCCTTGGCACGGTCCGGGTGGCGGCGCGGATCATAGTACGAGGGGCCCTTGATCAAACCCACCAACAGGGCGATCTGATGCAGCTCCAGATCCTCCATCGGCTCGCCAAAATAGAATTGGCTGGCGAGCCCGAAACCGTGAATCGCCCGGCTACCGTCCTGCCCCAGATAGATAGCGTTGCTGTAGGCTTCGAGGATGTCGTCCTTGCCATAGCGCGCGTCGATCAAGATCGCCATGAGGATTTCGTTGATCTTGCGCGCGAAGGTCCGTTCGTTGCTCAGAAACAGATTCTTGACCAACTGTTGGGTCAGGGTGCTACCCCCCTGCACCGTTCGCCCGGCGCGCAGGTTGGCCACCATGGCGCGAAAAATGCCCTTGGGATTGATGCCGGAGTGCTCGAAAAACGAGCGATCCTCGACCGCCAGCAGGGTATCCACCAGGGCCGGTGGCAAATCCTTGCCCTTAAGCAGAATGCGATCTTCATAGTGCGCGGGGTAGATGCCGGCGATCTCCGGCGGGTCCAAACGTAATAGGCCCGGCGTTTCCTGCCCGTCCAGACTGGCCAGTTCGACCAGGATGTTGCCGGCGAACACCAAACGAATCTTACGCGACGGCTCTGTGCCGTCCCAGAACGCGAACTCGCGGGTCATGACCTCAAACGTTTCCCCTCGTCGGGCAAAGCTGCCCGCACGGTCCGGCGACGCGCCACCACCAGGCGGCGGCACGCAGCTTGCTGGCGGTGGAGACTTCGACTTGCGTCGCAGCGAGCGCTTGTCACTTGGGGCCGGCGGCGGTGCTTCCGGGCAATTCACATCGCGGTAATTCAGTAGCTTGAGTTCCTGGGCAAAGGCATCGGCACTGAGCGACATGGTTTCGAACAATTCCAACGGCCGGGCGAAAACCTTGGCGGGCATGGCCCAGCGTTTCTGGTCGAATTCGGCGCGGATGACCGCATCCAGATACAGCATGTACAAGCTTATTCCAAGCACGCCCAGCAGCAGGCCGCCCAGCAATAGCGAAAAAAATAGCGACGACAAGGAGCGCAGTACGTTCGGGCCGGCTCTGCCGGGCCGCCGTCCAGTCTTCGTTTTGGGTGTGCGAGAAGGTTTGCCTTTAGCCATGCCTATTCCAATTCGGACGCGCCGCGCCTTTCAAGCCACTTAGCGCAATGTAGTATTTCTGCCTTATCCTACGGCCTCATTTTTCCGCTTCGGAGTCCGGCGCGTGCAACCCGCCAACGAAATCCTTGACCAGACTGCCCTGATCGCGGCGCTCTTGCAACCGGATCGCTATCCGCACCCGGTAACCACCGTTGAGCACTTGCAGACCCATATTTCGCATGTCCTATTGGCCGGGGACTACGCCTACAAGATCAAAAAACCCCTGAATCTGGGATTTCTGGATTTTACCAGCCTGGCCAGAAGGAAATACTACTGTGAGCAGGAACTACGCCTGAACGGCCGGCTAGCGCCGGATCTCTACCTCGATTGCGTACCGATCGGCGGCAGCGTCGCCCGGCCAATCTTTGGCGCCACCGGGGAAGCCATCGAATACGCCGTCCGCATGCGCCGCTTCCCCCAGGAGGCGCTGCTGGATCGGGCACTGGCCGCCGGCCGGCTGGAAAACCGACATATGGACGCCCTAGCCCGGCAATTGGTCACTTTTCATCATACCATTGCCACCGCGGCCGACCCCGCCGAACCGTTCGGCACCCCGGAACGGGTTCGCGGACCGATGCTGGACGACTTTACCTACACCCGGCCGCTGCTGACCGATCCCGTTGACCTCAATGCCCTAGCCGCCGTGGAACGCTGGACCCTGGCGACGACCGAGCGGCTGTGGCCGCGACTGGTGAAACGCAAGGCCGGCGGCTGGATCCGCGAATGCCACGGCGACCTGCATCTCGGCAACCTGGTGCTGACTGACACCGAGCAGGTCACGATCTTTGACTGCATTGAATTCAACGACGACCTCCGCTGGATCGATGTCATCAACGACCTAGCCTTTCTGCTCATGGATCTGCGCTTCCGCAGCGCTGGCGGCCGCGCCCAGCGGCTGCTCAATACCTACTTGGAATACGGCGGCGACTTCGCGGGAGTGGCGCTGCTGTCTTATTACCAAGTCTACCGAGCCATGGTGCGCGCCAAGATCAACGCCATCCAGGCCAGCCAGGATGATACTCCAGAGCCGGACCGCGCCGCTGCCCGGGCTCTGTGCCGCGATTATTTGCGGCTGGCGCTGGTGCTGACCCAGGAACCGACGCCGTTTCTGTTGATCACGCATGGCGTCTCCGGTTCCGGCAAATCGCGTCGGACCGGACAACTGCTGGAAACATTCCCCGGCGCCATCCGCCTCCGCTCCGATGTGGAACGCAAGCGGCTGTTCGGCCTCAGCCCCCTGGACGACAGCGGCTCCACCTTGGATGGGGGACTCTACACGCCGGACGCCAGCGCTCGCACCTATCAGTGCCTGTACGATCTAGCGGACAGTTTGCTCGCCGCCAACCATCCGGTACTGGTGGACGCCACCTTTATGAAGCGGGCACACCGGCAACCCTTCCGAGATCTGGCGGCCCGGCACGGCATCCCGTTCATCCTGCTCGATTGCATCGCCGATCCCGAAACCTTGCGAGCGCGGGTCACGGCCCGGCGGGCGCGCGGCGATGATGCCGCCGAGGCCGATATCGACGTGCTGGAACGGCAGCTCCGCCACGATGAGCCGCCGGCGATTGACGAAAACCCGCTGAAAACCGATGGCGACACCGATGTGGAGCGGCTGCGCGCGGCGATAGCAGCGGTGATGTAATATCGGTCTGGGTCGGCAGAGCCCGCCCCCGTGGGCGACAACTGTCCGAATCGCCGGCCAGCGGCTCCCGCGACCCCCCAATCATTGAACGCTCTTAACCATCGAGGATAGAGGCATTATGGCGAAGTATGACGTGTACGGGATCGGCAACGCGTTGGTGGATATGGAGTATGAGATCGAAGTTGCCGACCTGGAAACGCTGGGCATCGACAAAGGCGTAATGACCTTGGTGGATGAGCAATGCCAGTTGCGAATGATGGATCATCTGGCCGCATATCCTCACCAGCGCAGTTCGGGCGGGTCGGCGGCCAATTCGATGATCGCGGTCCGCCAGTTCGGCGGGACCAGCTTCTATTCCTGCAAGGTCGCGGAGGACGATCTCGGACATTTCTACATGAAGGACCTGCTCGATGGCGGGGTGGATACCAATCACCATACCGAGAAAGAGGCGGGCCACACCGGCCGTTGCGTGGTGCTGGTCACCCCGGATAGCGATCGCACCCTCTGCACTTTCCTGGGGATCAGCGGCGAACTGTCCACCAAGGAGTTGGTTGAGGACGCCCTGCGCGACTCGGCGTACTTCTACATGGAAGGCTATCTGGTCACCTCGGAAACCGCCCGCCAAGCGTGCATCGCGGCCAAGCGCGTCGCCGAGGCGACCGGAGTCAAGACCGCCATTTCTCTGTCCGACCCCAACATGGTCCGGTTTTTCAAGGCGGGACTGCTGGAGATGATCGGCTCGGGCGTGGATCTGCTATTCGCCAATGAGGACGAGGCCAAGGGTGTGGTGGGCGCCGCGAACCTGGATAGCGCCATTGACTACCTGAAGACTCTCAGTCAGGAGTTTGTGATCACCCGGGGTTCCAAAGGCGCGCTGGTTTGGGATGGCCAAACGCTGATCGACATCGACCCGGTCAAAGTGAAAGCCGTGGACACGGTTGGCGCCGGGGACATGTTCGCCGGCGCTTTCCTCTATGGCCGAGGGCAGGGTTGGGACCATCGACGCGCTGGCGCCTTGGCTTCGGCGGCATCGGCCAAACTGGTGACCAGTCTAGGGCCGCGCATGTCGGTGGCGAAAACCCAGGCGGTCCTGCACGGCTTTCCATAGGGCTGTCGCCGCGTCATCGGGCGTTGGGTGAGTTCTCGAATCGCATCACTCCGGCCGCGGCTCCCGCTTGGCCCGGTACAGTTCCCGCGTCTTCAGCACCCGCCCCCGCAACTGCTCGGCCAAGGCGGCGCGGGTCAGGCGCTTGACCTCCCGCAGCACGGCAGGGTCGGCCAACATCCCGTCGCGCAAGGCCAGCAATCCCCGACCGGAAATCGGTACGCCGGGCACCCCCGAATCGGCGGCCAGCGGACCTCGATCCAACACGTAGCAGTAACGCTGCTCGGCGACGATCGGCATCCCGCTGACCGCTTCGCGATCCAGGCTCAGCCCGTAACCCAGTTCTTCCAACAGGCACTTTTCGAACCGCCGCAGCGGCGGCTCCGCATCGGCCGCCGCCGCCAGTTCCGCCAGCAGCACCCGATAGGCGGCGAACAGTCCGGGCAACGAGTCCTGCCGTGGCAATAGACGCACCAACAATTCATTGACGTAGAGTCCAGCCAACACCTGGCTGGGCGGCAACGGTACGGGTCGCTCCGTTGCCTCGGCCACCGTCAAGGTCGCCAAATCGCCGGTTCCGCTCCAGGACAGCAGCAGCGGCACGAACGGTTGCAACACGCTTTTCAGTCGCGAGCGAGCGGATGCGGCGCCACGCGCCACCAGCCCCAAGCGACCGTGCTCGTGACTGAACGCTTCCAACAACAGGCTGGTATCGCGATAAGGACGGCGGTGCAGAATGAAGGCGGGTTGCAGAAGCACACGCATGACGCAAAAGAACCCGGCGATCGATGCAGTGGTTCAAAGATTCCGCGAGTCGGTGTATCCCAGGCTACGTAGCGCCCGCTCGTCGTCGGACCAGCCCTCGCGCACCTTGACCCAGGTTTGCAGGAACACTTTACGGTCGAACAGGCGTTCCATGTCTTCGCGAGCCTGGTGGCCAACCTCGCGCAGCGTCGCTCCCTTCTCGCCGATGACGATCCCCTTCTGCGTCTCGCGCTCCACCCAGACTACTGCGTGGATGCGTGCCAGCCGGCCTTCGTCGGCAAAACGCTCGATTTCGACGGTCAGGGCGTAGGGCAATTCCTCGCGCAACAGCCGGGTCAGCTTCTCGCGAATCAGCTCGGCCGCCAGGAAGCGCTCGCTGGCGGTGGTGATCTGCTCCGTGGGAAACAACAAGTCTCCGACGGGCAACAAGCGCGTGATCACCTGCTCCAAGGCCACCACGTTGTCGCCGTCGATCGCCGCTAACGGCACCACTTCACTAAACGGTCGTTTTGCGGCCAGCTCCTGCATAAACGGCAACAACCGGCTCTTGTCGGGGATCCGATCCACCTTGTTGACCGCCAGCACCACCGGCCCCGCAAAATCCGTCAGCCGTTGCAGGACATCCTCATCCTCTTCGGTCCAGCGCAGCGCCTCGACCAGCCATATCACCACATCCACATAGCCCAACACGCTGGCCGCCGCCCGATTCAGGTGACGATTCAAGGCCCGTTGGCCCCGACGATGCAGACCTGGGGTATCCACATAAACGATCTGGGCGTCCGGTAGGGTCTGGATGCCGAGAATGACATGCCGGGTGGTCTGCGGTTTGGGAGCGGTGATGCTGAGCTTCTGGCCAATCAGTCGGTTCAGCAGGGTGGATTTACCGACGTTGGGCCGGCCCAGCAAAGCGGCGTAACCGGCGCGGACAGTGGTCATCACATCTGCTCCAGCAGCCGGCGAGCGGCTTCCTGTTCGGCCTTGCGACGGCTGCTTCCCGCCGCGACCGCGCGCAACTCGGCGGCCGTGCACTCCACCGTGAAGCTTTGCGCGTGCGGCTCGCCGCCAATCTCCAGCACGTTATAGATCGGTAGCGGCTGCTGTCGGGCTTGCAGGCATTCCTGCAGACGGGTTTTCGGATCTTTCAAATCGCTGGCGTCGGCCAGCCGGGTTAGGCAATCCCGGTAGAGGCGCAATATCAAATCGCGGCAGGCGTCCAGACCGCTGTCCAGATAAACCGCGCCGAAAATCGCTTCCAGCGTGTCCGACAGAATCGATTCGCGGCGAAAGCCACCGCTTTTGAGTTCGCCCAAACCCAAGCGCAACCAGTCTCCCACTCGCAGGCCGCGCGCCAGTTCCGCCAAGGTCTCACCCTTGACCAGGCTGGATCGCAACCGACTCAATTCACCTTCGCTGGCCTTGGGGTAATGTTGGAATACGTACTCGGCCACGATCAGGTTCAGCAGCGCATCGCCCAGAAATTCCAATCGCTCGTTGTTGTGCGGCGAGGCGCTGCGGTGGGTCAGCGCCTCTTCCAACAACTCGGGTTGGCGGAAAGTATGGCCCAGGGCAGCGCTCAGGCGGGACAGCGGTGGGTTCACGGGTTCGGAGTCAGCGGAATGGTTTCGTTGACTTTCAACACCACGGAGAGTCCATAAAACAAATCTCGCTCGTCCTGGTAAACCAGATCGAGTACCCGACCCCCACGGTCGTTGCGGATCTTCAGATCTTTGGCCGTAATATTTTCGACATAACCGATATCGAAGCGCTTCTGGATGGCATTATGGATGTCGGTCGTGCTCATCTGCGTCAACTGCGGTTCCTTGCGGATACTCTCGATCGTCGACTTGACCGTGAACAGCTGGATGTACATCGGCACCACCTTCATCGCGATCAACGCAACAAATGCGATCACAATGATCAGCAACAACATACCAATGACGGTTATGCCACGCTGTTTCCCAACTCGTCCGCCATTCATCAACTGTCTCGCGCGCATCGTTCGTATCTCCCAGGTTCACCTACTTGATCCTACTGCCGATTCGGCCGCATTGACCATTAAAGGTTACACAATCCCAATTCATCCAGATGAAGAATGCCTTACCGATTAGATTTTCTTCCGGCAACGGTCCCCAAACTCGGCTGTCGCTGCTGTTGTCCCGGTTGTCGCCCATGACGAAGTAATGCCCAGCCGGCACCTGGTATTTCCAACTGACCGCGCCATCCGGCTCGCGGCGGACCTGAATCTCGGGCCAGAATCCGACCAACCCCCAACGGTTGTCGTTCAGCACCTGAATGCGATGGGTAACCGCACCCAGTCGCTCTTCGAATTGCCGGTAACCCGGCTCGCCGGGATTGTCCGGCATCGACGTCAGCGGGACCGGCTGACCGTTGATCCGCAATTGCTTGGCGTGATATTCCACCACATCGCCGGGCAGGCCGACCACCCGCTTGATGTAAGCCACTGTCGGTTCGCGCGGATAACGGAACACGGCCACGTCCCCTCGTTCCGGTTGCCCGTTGCCGATGATTTTGGTGTTGAGCACCGGCAACCGCAAACCATACGCAAACTTGCTGACCAGGATGAAATCGCCCTTGAGCAAGGTAGGCAGCATGGATTCCGAAGGAATGCGGAATGGCTCGACGACAAACGAGCGCAGCATCAGTACCGCCAGGATGACCGGAAAGAACGATTTCGACAGATCCACGTACCATGGCAGCTTCCCCGCCCCCGACCGCGCCTGACCGACCGCGCCCACCATCGGGGCGCGGGTCCGGCGCGGCGCCAATACCAGTGCGTCCAGCAGCCAGATGCCACCGGTCAATATGGTCAGTGCCACCAGCACGGCGGCAAAATCAATATTCATAAGCATCAAAATCCATACGACGAGACCCTGTGTCTCATGAGTTTTTGTCCACCTGCAACACGGCCAGAAACGCTTCCTGGGGGATTTCAACCTTACCGACCTGCTTCATCCGCTTCTTGCCGGCTTTCTGCTTCTCCAGCAACTTGCGCTTGCGGCTCACGTCGCCCCCGTAGCATTTGGCCAACACATTCTTGCGCAACGCCTTGACGGTAGTGCGGGCGATGACCTGATTACCGATGGCGGCTTGGATCACGACCTCGAACATCTGGCGGGGAATCAGTTCCTTCAGCTTGACCGCCAGCTCGCGACCCCGGTACTGGGCCTGCTCGCGGTGGACGATAACCGACAATGAGTCCACCCGTTCGCCGTTAATCAGCACATCCAGCTTCATCAGTGGCGCGACCTGGAATCGGTCAAAACTGTACTCGAACGAGCCGAAACCGCGACTGACCGATTTTAGTCGATCGAAAAAATCCAGCACCACCTCGCTCAGCGGCAGTTCGAAGCTCAGTTGCACCTGGCCGCCGGCATAATGCAAATCCCGCTGTACGCCACGCTTTTCGATGCACAGCGTGATGATTGCGCCCAGATAATCCTGTGGAGTCAGTATATGAGCGACGATGATGGGTTCGCGAATTTCGGCAATTTCGTTGACTGGCGGTAGCTTGGCGGGATTATCGATTTTCAGGATTTCGTCCCCGGTGGTCAGCACCTCGTAAATGACGGTCGGCGCGGTGGTTACAAGATCGAGATTGTATTCCCGCTCCAAGCGTTCCTGGACGATTTCCATGTGCAGCAGGCCCAGGAAACCGCAACGGAAACCGAAACCCATGGCCTGCGAGGTTTCCGGCTCGAAATGCAACGAGGCATCGTTCAAGCGCAGTTTTTGCAGTGCCTCGCGCAGGTTGCCGAAATCATCCGAATCGACCGGAAATAGCCCGGCAAACACCCGTGGTTGCACTCGCTGGAACCCCGGCAGCGCCGCCGCCGCCGGTCGGTCCGCTCCGGTCAAGGTATCGCCCACCGGCGCGCCGTCGATATCCTTGATGCCGGCAATGATATAGCCAACCTCGCCCGCGTTCAGGACTGGCCGCTCGCCACGCTTGGGGGTGAAAATACCGACCGATTCGACCTGGAACGTCCGGCCGGTGGACATCACTTGGATTTTCTGCTTGAGCGCGATCCGGCCATCCACAACCCGCACCAGCGAAATGACGCCGACGAAGTTGTCGAACCAGGAATCGATGATCAGCGCCTTGAGCGGCCCGTCTGGATCGCCTTTCGGCGGCGGGATATGCGCGACGATCGCTTCCAGCAGATCGGCCACCGCCAGTCCGGTCTTGGCGCTGACCCGCAGCGCCTGGCTGGCGTCCAGCCCGATGATGTCGCCGATCTCGCGCGTCACTCGCTCCGGGTCGGCGGCCGGCAGGTCGATCTTGTTGAGCACCGGCAGGACTTCGAGCCCCTGCTCAATGGCGGTATAGCAGTTGGCGACACTCTGCGCCTCGACACCTTGCGCGACGTCCACCACCAGCAGCGCCCCCTCGCAGGCGGCCAGTGAACGCGATACCTCGTAGGAGAAATCCACATGCCCCGGCGTGTCGATGATATTGAGCTGGTAGATTTGGCCGTCGCGGGCCGCGTAGCGCAGCGACACGCTTTGTGCCTTGATGGTGATGCCGCGCTCCCGCTCCAGATCCATCGAGTCGAGCACCTGCTCGGCCATTTCCCGCGCGCTCAGCCCGCCGCAAATCTGGATGAAGCGATCGGCCAGCGTGGATTTACCGTGGTCGATGTGCGCGATGATTGAAAAATTACGAATATGATCCATGAAATCCCACTACACCTCGACGACCGGCGCGCCATCCCGGCCGGCGAACGTTTGGGGTAGATGCGTAAAAGCCCCCGCTGCCGCTCGGGCGCGGAGGCTTGCGAGTATGGTTATCGAACAGGAAAGCGATTATAACGATATCACGGTTGGGAAAGTACACCCGCCGCCAGCACTCCGGCGCTCCGACGCAACACCCGGGGTTGGAAACGGCTATCGTCCTGAAAACGTTTCGACAAAACTCGCACTGCCAGAAACCCCAATCCCAAACCCAGCACGCTCGACAGCACCACCGGTTCCTCACCCGCGCCGGCGAACGTCACCTGCCCCAACAGCGCTCCCGCCAGGAGCAGAAGCAGCGGCAGCGAGTAGGCCAGCAACGCGCCCCGCAGCAGTACGCCATCGGCCAGGCCGACACACACCTCGTCGCCCACTCGCAGCGGCTCTTCCGCAATCGCCCGCACCCGGATCCGGCGACCGCTCCAAAGCTTTCCCAGTACCGCCGTGCCGCAACCCTCGCTGGCGGCGCATGAACCACAAGCCGAACGCCGCTGGATTTCGACCCAGGCATGGCCATCGCCAACCTCCACCACCACCGCGCGTTCCTCAATCATGGTTTGGCAACCTCGGAAGTGTCGGGAACATATTGAATCGTATCGGCGAAATGCCGCACGGTCGCCGCCGGCACTTCGCCGACCACCAGAATCTGATAGCCGTTCAGCAGTTTGCCAAAGGCGTTCATCGACCCCAGTTGCGAGCCACCCCGCAGCAGCGCCGGCGATCCGTCCAACTGCTCCAGGAACACCGAAATGGTCGCCAGCCCATCGGCGAACACCATATGCTCGGTGACATGGCGACTCGGGTTTTTGATGAAGCGGTTGTGCAACACCTTGACAAAACCGTCCGGTAACTGCTTCACGCGCCACGCCGACTGCGTCACTGGCTCGACGGCGGGAGACGGTTGCCCTGTGCTGGAACCTTGACTGGCCGCAGGTGGGTTGGCATCTGGAGACAGCGTTGGCGATTCGAAAGCCTTTTCATCGATCTGCAGCTTGATCTGGAAATCGGTGAACATGAGTTGCTCGACCGGAGAGCCTTGCTCGTCCAGCAGGACCGATCGTAGCAACATACCATTGCGTCGATCAAGCCACAACCGATAACCGAACCGCCAAGCATCCCGTGGTTTGATGGCGATTATCTGCGCTTCCAGACCCGCGATCCGATCCTCACCTAGCGTTTCAAATTCATAATGACTTTCCAACCGCCCGAGCTCACGGGGTATGGACAGCGGAAAGCGGGAACCCCCGTAACCATCGCCACCGAACGTCTCGTGCTGCTTGGGCAACAGACAGGTCACACTGTTGTTGGCCACCAGGATTTCCCGTAGTGGGCCATTCAGGGAAAACAACCGCTGCCGCTCGCCTTCGGGACCACCACCGTGAACGACCCGCATGGCCTCCACATGGGGACCCTGCACATAGACGAAGGTCCCTTCGTAATTCAAGGTTTGGGTCGCCTGAATCATTCGCTCCAGCCAGCGCTTCGCCTCTTCGGGCGCCGGTTGGGACCAGCCGGCGGACGACAGCGACCCGGCCGCGAACATCAGGGCGGCGCAGTGCAATAACTTGCGCTTCATTCGAAGAAAGTCGTCTTAGCGGCTGGGCTGCTGGTAGCCAACCATGCGCACGTAAGGCAGCATGCCGTGCATGCTGTTC
>WBZV01001104.1_pt1 | contig 13222 bp, 11 predicted proteins | sample 5204221 | NCBI WGS metagenome assembly WBZV01 (sample SAMN12344360, study PRJNA552823) | activated sludge metagenome | biome: Activated sludge suspended growth; feature: Nitrification reactor; material: Wastewater; isolation source: activated sludge from nitrification reactor of wastewater...
CTAACGCCCCTCCGCATTGCTCACGGTGCTCAGGATCGCTAACGGCTGGCCGCCGAACCGCGCCACAGGCCCCCGAACCCCCTAGCGTGATCGGCATGCACGTGGATTTCGTCCCCTCCGGCGGCCCCAGCCTGGGCGTCGAGGTGGAGTACGGGGTGGTCGACAAAGAGACCGGCCGCTATGTGGAGGTCGCCGACGAGATCCTGGGCATCGTCGGGGCCGATCACCCGGACAACGAACACCCGAAGGCCAAGCACGAGTTGTTCAACTCCAGCATCGAGGTCATCACCGGGGTGTGCCAGAACCCCGACGAGGCCGTGGCCGATCTCAAAGGCACGCTGTTGGAACTCAAACCACACCTCGACGCCCGTGGGCTCGCGATGGAGTCCTCCGGCACCCACCCGTTCGCCGACTGGGACTCCATGCGGCTCAGTCCGGGTGATCGCTACCAGCGGCTCATCGACGAGATCGGATGGCCGGCGCGGCGCCTGGCGATCCACGGCGTGCACTTCCACGTCGGCGTGCGCAGCAAAGAGAAGGCGATCCGCTTCATCGACTCACTCCTCGGCTTCCTCCCGCAGATGCTGGCTCTGTCCACGTCGAGCCCCTACTGGATGGGCGACGACACCGGCCTCGCGAGCATCCGCGCGAAGATCTTCGAGATCATGCCCACCTCCGGGCTGCCGCCGTGGATGAAGGACTGGGCGGACTTCGAGCGGTTCATGACCGCGCTCATCAAGGCCGAGACCATCCGCAGCGTGAAGGAGGTGTGGTGGGACATCCGCCCGCATCCGACCTACGGCACCATCGAGTTCCGCATGTGCGACGGGATCCCCACACTGCGCGAGGTGCGCTCGATCGCGGCACTGGCGCAGGCGCTGGTGGTCTGGATGGATTGCCGGGTCGATGCCGGCGAACCATTGCCCGACATCCCCAGTTGGGTGGCACGGGAGAACAAGTGGCGCGCCTGCCGCTTCGGCCTCGACGGCCGCGTGATGACCGACGTCACCGGTAACACGCAGCCGTTCAAGGAGAACATCGCCGAGATTGTCGATTTCCTGCAGCCGGTGGCGCGGGATCTCGGGACACTCGACGCGCTGGACGGCGTGCGTGAGATTCTGGAGACAGGGTCGTCGGCCAACCGCCAGCGCAAGGTCGTCGCCGACGGCGGATCGTTGAAGGATGTGGTGGCACTGCTACGCGAGGAATTGGCTGCGGAGTTGCAGCCGTGAGCCTGTCGGAGTTCCTGCAGGTACGCGGGGAGGAGTTGATCTCCTTCCGGCGGGATCTGCACGCCCACCCGGAGCTCTCGTCGCAGGAGACCCGCACCACCGCGTCCATCGTGCGTCGCCTTCAGGTGGCGGGCTTGGAGCCCAAGGTGCTCAACTGCGGCACCGGGCTGGTGTGCGACGTCGGCACCGGTGACGGTCCGGTGCTGGCTCTTCGCGCCGACATCGACGCGCTCGCCATGGAGGACGAATCCCATTCGTCCTACCGCTCGCACGTCGAAGGGGTGGCGCACGCGTGTGGCCATGACGTGCACACCGCGATCGTCCTTGGCGCCGGCCTGTACTTCGCGCAGAACCCGCCGACCGGTCGGGTGCGTCTCATCTTCGAGCCTGCAGAAGAGACCGTCCCCGGCGGCGCGGTGGACGTCATCGACGAGGGTCACCTCGACGACGTCGGCGTCATCTTCGGTCTGCACTGCGACCCCAAGAAGCAGGTCGGCACCATCGGGCTGCGCAACGGGCCGGTGTCATCGGCCTCGGACCTGGTGCGGATCACTCTCGACGGACCCGGCGGACACACCGCGCGGCCGGAGGCGACGATCGATCTGGTCGCGGTGACCAGCGAACTCGCACTGCGCCTGCCGCAGGTCTTGACCGAGCGCGTCGAGCGGGCGGACAAGGGGCCGATCCGGCTGGTCTGGGGGTCGTTCATCTCCGGCGATGCGCCCAATGTGATCCCGGCGAAGGCCGTGCTGACCGGCACCCTGCGGACCCCCGACCGTGTCGTGTGGGAGGCTCTGCGCCGCCTGCTCACCGAATCGGTGGAACTCATCCTCGGCGAGTCCGGTGTGCAATGGGACCTCTACTACCGTCACGGTGTGCCGCCGGTGGACAATCACGTGGAGCCGACCGCGCTGTGGGCCGACGCGATCGCCGACGAACTCGGGCAAGCCGCGGTCGTATCCACTGAGCAGTCCTGGGGCGGCGACAGTTTCGCCTGGTACACCGACCGTGTGCCGGGCTGTTACGGACGGCTCGGAGTCCACAACGGGCACGGCGAGACACTCGACCTGCACGCGTCGACGTTCGATGTCGACGAGCGGGCCATCGAGGTGGGGGTGCGTGCGATGGTGGCGGCCACCCGTAGTTGGTTCGCCCAGCAACGCTGATCAGACGAACGTGTGGATCATCCTGAGGAACGTCGGGTTCGGGTGGGCCTGCGGTGCGAGCCGCTGGATGGCCAGCAGGACCTCGTCAGCGGGTGCGTCGGTGAACCGAGCGCCGTAGAGGCTGGCGATGAACGGGGTCCGTGAGCGACCGTCGTTGCAGTGCAGGTACACCTGGCGGCCCTCCGCGCGCAGGTTCAGCACCATCGCCACGGTCTGCTCCGCAACGTGCTCGAGGTTCGGGTTGTCGTCGGGGTCGGGGGAATCGATGAGCCACACCCGCACGTGGTCGGGGGGATTCAGCGTGGGCACAGGTTCCTGGTCGACGCCGAGCCGGCACAACGAGACGACAGCGTCGATGTGTCCGGGCAGCGGCCGCAGTCCACGGGACCCCCCGAGCCAGAGACCAGCGTCCGCAGGGTGTGCGATCGGCGGCAGGCTCAACGGGCCCTTCGCGAACGTTGCGGGCCATCTACGTCCAGTGACGGCTTCGTCCACGAGTTGCACGAGGTCCTTGTCCCGGAGCCCGGGCCAGCCATGTACGTGACGTCGCCACTGCAGCGGGATGGCCGACACGCCCCAGCGCGCGCCAAGGAGGCTGCCCGCGATCGCAGCCGCTGTCGGGGTGTCACCGCCGGCGGCGATCACCTGCCGCAGCGTCTGTTCGAGGTGCTCGGGGCCGGTCTGTTCGCAGTGCACGATGGCCGACCAGACGTGCTGCACCATCTGGGGGCTCCACCCGTTGCGGATGGCGAAATCCTGCGGCATTCCGGATTCGGCCTGCACGAACAGGTCCTCCCAATACGCGCGTCGCGACTCCGGGAGGTGGGCAATGCCGGCGCGGATGTCGAAACGACCGGTGAGGATCGCCTCGCGTTGCGCGAGGTTCCACAGGATGCAGGCCTCGGCGGCAGTGGGGTTCCCGTGGGTGAGGTCGCTGTAGGTGCGGGCCGCGCGGGCGGTCGCCTCAGCGTCGTCCAGGTATGCGACGGCCACGGGCGTGGTGCGCATGAGTGAGGCGTTCCCTGCGCCACTGCTCCCCGACGCATGAAGAACCGCTGCGGCCCGGCGCAGCGACTCGGCACCGAGCGCTGGGTCGTGCGCGGCCAACACCTTGGAGATCAGCGGTGCCGCGTCCTTGGCGTCCATCGACCACTCGACCCACGCCGCGGCCACCGCGTCCTGGGTCGCAGGATCGAGCAGATCCCGACCTTCAGCCGCAGCCTGCAGGATCGGCAATGCCATCGCGGTGTCGTCGGCCCATTCGCCCAATGCGTACGGGCCTAGCCCGCCGGGCAGCATCCGGACCTCGACAGGGTGGGGCTTCGGCTGGAACGCGTACCCACTGCCGAGGGCGTTGCCGACCGCCAGGCCGACCATCGCTCCGGTCGCCCGGTCCATCTGTGCCGGGCTCAGCCCAGCCTTGTCGCCCTCCATAGGCCCCCGCTTTCCACCCCGATAATCGCAGGCAGATGCGACAAAGGCGAGGTAGGGCTACTCCGGGTCTTCGCGGCCGGCGAGGAACTGCTCGATCTGGTCCATCAGTTCGTCCCCACTGGGCAACTCGTTGGACCAGTTCGCCACCTCTGCGTCATGCTGTTGCTCGAGCGCGGTGACGACCTCTTGGTTCTCTTCGCTGGCTGAGATCGACTCGTCGATCTCCTCCCTGACACGGGCGGCCAAGCCCGGTAGGTCACCGTGATCGATCACCAGGTCCGCGGCCTTGCTCAGTTCGTCGAGCACGGTGATCGCGCCTGACGGGTACTCGGTGTTCACCAGGTAGTGCGGGATGTGTACTGCGAAGCCCTGGGCGGGGATCCCGGCGCGGCCGGTGGCGAACTCGATGAGCGTGGTGAGGCTGGCGGGCACGTCGACCCGATCGACCGGACTCGGGCGTGCTTCGATCATGGTCGGGTCGGTGGCATGCGGCGTGACCAGCAGATCGCGGGTGTGCGGGGACGGCCACGGGATCGCCTGCAGGCCGATGGTCTTGCTCACCTTGTAGTGCTCGGCGAGCTCGATCACGCTCTGCACCACCTGCTGCCATCCGAGGTCCGGCTCCGGGCCGTGCATCATGAGGAACGGCTTGGAGTGTTCGTCCCAGAAGAGGTCGAGAGTGACCTTGGGCAGGTCGATGTCGCTGAAGTGATCACGGTCGAAGGTCATGACCGGCCGCCGTGCGCGGTAGTCGTAGATGTCGTCGATGCCCAGCTCCGCCACCGGCTGGTGCGGCAGCGTCGCGATCATGTGCGACACGGCCTGCCGGATGCTGTGCCCGGCGTCCACGAACCCGGAGAAGGCGTGGACCATCGGCAGGTCCTTGGGGACCTCCGTCATGTGGATCGTCACGCGTGGGTGCATGTGAGTGTCAACCGTCGCGGGGGTCGGGCTATTCCGTGGGGCCTACGTGTCAAGAAGTGACGGTTCAGGGGCCAGATCTTCACCCATAGGCGTCAGGCGCAGTCTGGAGTCCCCTCCCGCAGCGTGCATGTGGTCAGGCTCTGGCCATCCGGCCTCACGAACTCGACATCCCACGCGCCTTGGCTCGGGTTCGGTCGCGCGAGGCCGAACGCGTGCTGCACCTGGATCCAGCTGTACGCGTCGCTGGGGTAGGGCTTGAGGCCTGGGACCAACGGTTCGCCCTTCGACGTGCTCAAGGGCCCGTACTCAGGCACGGTGTATCCACTGCTCGGGTCCAACTTCGTGCCGCCGCCGCCGAACACGAACTGCGGCGGGAGGCCCTTGACCTTGGCGACCTGGCTCAGGTGGAGATGACCAGACACCATCGCGGTGTACTTGCCGAGCAGGCCGTAGGACGCCGCGGCTTGATCGTCGGCCACCCAGTTCTGCCAGTCCGGGATGTTGCCGGGGTTGAACCTGGTCGTGGTGATCGCGGTCGGGGGTTGATGGGTGACGAGCCACGGTTCGACACCGGCGTCATCGGCGAGCTTCGCGGCGGTGCGGTATTCGGGCCGCAGGCGCTTGGAGAAGGGGGAGATCCCGAAGTCGTAGCCGTTGGCGGAGTCGACCATGATCAGCCGGAGGTTGCGTCCCGTCACAAGCGGCAGATCGATGCTCCACGTCGGGTCGATCACGACGGGGGCGCGCAGCCGACCGTCGCGGTCCTTGGGCGCACAGAGGTCCTCGGTGCCCGACCGCGGATCCATGTAGAGGTAGTAGCCGTTGCCGCCCTTGGAGCACACCTCGTGGTTGCCGCGCACGGCCAGGATCGGTGCGGCGCTGAACATGGCCTGGCCCGGTTCGAAGAAGTCCGCGGCCCATGCGGCGGCCGAATCCTCGAACGGGACGCCGGTCGGGGGCACAGGACTTCCGCCGCACCGTGCGTCATCCTTCGCGGGGCACGGCAACTCGCGATAGAAGTAGTCGCCCACGTGGATGAGCAGATCCGGCTGTGCCTTCGCGATCTGGTCGGCGATGGGCGCGAAGGGCCAGGCGCTGGTGGAGTTGCAGTCCTGCACCGCTCCCTTGATCCGGCAGCCGGTGTCGGCGACCGCCGCGATCGTCTCGGCCTCGCGCGGCATCGTCGCGGGAATCGTCACCCCTGCGACACGGGCGCTCGTGGCACCTGCGGGGATGTCGGCCGAGCAGACCAGCGCGTCGTCGAACGCCCCCTTGGTCGTGGCGCCCGCCTTGCGCTGATCCATCTGTACCGGGTCCGCCCCTTCCACCTCGAGCGGCGGACAGGAGGTTCCTTTCGGCAGCACCGCACGGGCGACCAGTCCGGACGGGGATTCCGACAGCGGAGCCACGAGTGAGTAGGCGTAGGCCTTCGCGGTCGGCTCGCTGGACGGCGTCGACCCTGGCTCGGACGATGAGCATGCGGCGAGCGCGAAGATCATCCCGGCGACGGTGGCGGCTTTGCGCATAGGGGTCAGGGTATTGGTCCGGAGTAGGAATACCTGGCGCGGGGACGTACCCTTGCCCTCATGCCACGTGGCACGCCACCGACCCACTGGGTGGCACCCGACCTGGGCTCCGTAGCCCGGGCGGTCCGCACTGCCCAGGAGCGGTTCCTGTCCGGGGACCGGGGAGTCAATGGCGTGCGTTCCATGGTGCTCGACTCGTGGCGACGCAGTGTGCGCGAAGGCGTCGACCCGGAGGCCGACGCGCCCCCCCTGATCTGGGCGCCCGACGAGTTGGCCGCTGCGCGTGACCGCTCGCCGCTGCAGGGTGCGATGCCGATGATCCGTTCCCTGCTCACCCAACCGGTGGAGGCGAGTGGACACGTGGTCGCCGTCGGTGACGCCGACGGTCATCTGCTGTGGGTCGAGGGGGACAAGAAGTTGCGCTCGCGGGCCGAGGAGATGGGCTTCGTGGCCGGCGCCGAATGGTCCGAAGGTGCGGCCGGGACGAACGCCCCCGGCACCGCCTTGACGCTCAACGCCCCTGTGCAGATCTTCGCCTCCGAACACTTCCGCGGAACGGTGCAGCCGTGGAGTTGCACCGCCGTCCCGATCCATGACCCGCACACCGGCCGCGTGCTCGGGGTGCTCGACGTGACCGGTGAGAGCCAGGTGGCAACACCGCAGGCGCTGGCCATGGTGCGCGCCACCGCGATGGCGGTGGAGCAGTGGCTGGCGACCCAGCAGCCGGCGCAAGCCAGCGCACAGTTGTTGGTGCTCGGCCGGCGGCGGGGAGTGCTCCGCCGTGACGGCGGCGAGCAGCAGCTGTCGACACGTCACTCGGAGTTGATGGTGCTTCTGGCCGGGACCTCCGAGGGGCTGACCGGGGAGCGGCTCGCGGTGATGCTGCACGAACACGACGTCCCGCTGGTCACCGTGCGTGCCGAGATGGCCCGTCTTCGCAAGATCCTCGGCGAGGGGTTCCTGCAGTCGCGGCCGTATCGCCTGACCGAGCCGGTGATGACCGACGCGCAGGAGGTCATCGATGCGCTGGACCGTGGTGACACCCGCGCCGCGATGACGCTCTACGCCGGTCCCCTGCTGCCCACGTCCCAGTCCCCGGAGATCGCGGAGATGCGTGGGGATCTGCGCGCGCGTGTGCGCCGGGCAGCGCTGGCGTCGAAGGATGCCGACGCGCTCATGCAGTTCGCGGTGGGGGAGGACGGCCGCGACGACGTCGAGGTCATCCAGGCCGCGTTGCTCGCGTTGCCGCCCTCGTCACCCAAGCGGATCGGGCTCACGGCCCGGTTGGAACGTTTGCACAAGATGCTCGCGGTGCCGCTGCCGAGGTTGCCCGGGACGGGTCGGCCCCGCTGAGGCCGCAGAAAAGTGGCGAGGGAACCTCCGTCCTGCCACCTTAGTGCGCTCGAAAGACCCTGAAACGTCACATACCGGGCAGGAATCCCACGCAAAGATGGCAGATTCCTGAGTCTGGCTTCGTGTCGCGCCACTTTCCTGCGGGGGAGTGTCTGTGACCCGGCGCACACCGATGTGACCCGGGTTACATTTTCGCAACGTAGTTGCAACCTCCCGAAACCTAGCGTTCATGGCAGCCCGGGAAAGCCGGGAACCAGACCAGGAGGTTTCATCCATGACCGTTTACGCACCGCCCGGAGCCGAGGGCAGCGTCGCGAGCTTCGAGTCCCGCTACGACAACTGGATCGGTGGCAAGCGCGTCGCCCCCGTCAAGGGCCAGTACTTCGAGAACGTGTCGCCGGTCAATGGCAAGCCGTTCTGCGAGATCGCCCGCAGCACCGCCGAGGACATCGAACTGGCGCTCGACGCCGCGCACGCCGCCGCTCCGGCCTGGGGCAAGACCTCGGTGACCGAGCGTGCCGACATCCTTCTCAAGATCGCGCAGCGCATGGAGGACAACCTCGAAGCACTGGCTGTCATCGAGACCTGGGAGAACGGCAAGCCGGTCCGCGAGACGCTGGCCGCCGACATCCCGCTGGCCCTCGACCACTTCAAGTACTTCGCCGGCGTTCTGCGCGCCCAGGAGGGCACCCTCGGCGAGCTTGACGAGGACACCGTGGCCTACCACTTCCACGAGCCGCTCGGTGTGGTCGGACAGATCATCCCCTGGAACTTCCCGATCCTGATGGCCGTATGGAAGCTCGCCCCCGCGCTTGCCGCCGGCAACTGCGTCGTGCTGAAGCCGGCCGAGCAGACCCCCGCCTCGATCATGTGGTGGATCGACCTAGTGGGCGACCTGCTGCCCGCCGGTGTGCTGAACATCGTCAACGGCTTCGGCATCGAGGCCGGCAAGCCGCTGGCGTCCAGCAACCGCATCCGCAAGATCGCGTTCACCGGTGAGACCACCACCGGCCGCCTGATCATGCAGTACGCGAGCGCCAACATCATCCCCGTGACGTTGGAACTCGGTGGCAAGAGCCCGAACATCTTCTTCGACGACATCGCCCAGTCCGACGACGAGTTCTACGACAAGGCTCTCGAGGGCTTCACGATGTTCGCGCTCAACCAGGGTGAGGTCTGCACCTGCCCGAGCCGCGCGCTGATCCAGGAGTCGATCTACGACAAGTTCCTGTCCGACGCGACCGAGCGCACCAAGAAGGTCATCCAGGGCAACCCGCTGGACAGCGAGACCATGATCGGCGCCCAGGCCAGCAACGACCAGCTCGAGAAGATCCTGTCCTACATCCAGATCGGTAAGGACGAGGGCGCCCGGCTGGTGTGCGGTGGTGAGCGTGCCGACCTCGGCGGCGACCTCAGCGAGGGGTACTACGTGACCCCGACCATCTTCGAGGGCAAGAACTCGATGCGGATCTTCCAGGAGGAGATCTTCGGGCCGGTCGTGTCGGTGACGTCCTTCACGGACTTCGAGGACGCGATGCACATCGCCAACGACACCCTGTACGGTCTCGGCGCCGGTGTGTGGAGCCGCAACATCAACACCGCGTATCGCGCGGGCCGCACCATCCAGGCCGGCCGTGTGTGGACCAACTGCTACCACGCCTACCCCGCGCACGCCGCGTTCGGCGGGTACAAGGGCTCCGGCATCGGACGTGAGACCCACGCCCAGATGCTTGAGCACTACCAGCAGACCAAGAACCTGCTGGTCAGCTACGCCCCGCAGAAGCTCGGCTTCTTCTAAATGACAAGTCGCGTTGACGTCACGGAGGAGGCGGCGGACATGCTCCGCCGTCTCTTCCGGGACAACGGTCCGCTGATGTTCCATCAGTCGGGCGGGTGTTGTGACGGCAGCGCTCCCATGTGCTACCCGGCCGGCGAGTTTCTCGTCTCTGAGGGTGCCGACGTGTTGTGGGGGGTGCTGGACATCGACGAGGTGGGTGAGATCCCCGTCTACATGTCCGCCCCGCAGTACGAGTACTGGAAGCACACACACCTGACCATCGACCTGGTGGTCGGCCGCGGCGCCGGCTTCTCGCTGGAGGCCCCGACCGGACACCGGTTCCTGATCCGCTCCCGTCTGCTCACCGACGAGGAGTACGCGGCGCTCGAAGCCTGAGCGCGGCATCGGTCCCGGGTGCGCCCCACCCCCTCCCAGGGGCGCCCCGGGACTTCACGTACGTACGTGTTCAGCGGTATCGTACGTACGTGAGCATCTCCGTCACTGAACTCCGCGCGAACCTCTACCGCCTCATCGACGAGGTGATCGAGACCGGGCAGCCGCTGATCATCGAACGCAACGGGCACACGGTAGTGATCGAACGCTCCCCGGTGGAGTCGAAGCTGGCGCGGCTGGTGTCGCGTCCAGGGGTCATCAAAGGTGACCCCGAGGATCTGGTGCACCTGGATTGGTCCCACGAGTGGCGCCCGTGATCCTGCTCGATACGCATGTCGTGCTGTGGGTCTACACAGGTGACTTTCCCCGGCTCAGTGCGGGCGCGGCTCACGCTCTTGAGACCCATGACTTGGCTGTTTCTCCCGTCGTGGAACTCGAGTTGGCGTTCTTGCACGAGGTCGGCCGCGTGACCGACCAGCCTGCGATGATTCTGTCCGCGCTCAGCTCCAGCATCGGCGTCACGGTCGCGCAGATCGGATTCGCGCCGCTGTGCGCCACTGCAGTCGGACTGGCCTGGACCCGAGATCCGTTCGACCGGCTTCTGGCCGCGCACTCGATCGCCGCGGGACTGCCGTTGCTCACTAAGGACCGGTCCCTGCTCGAGAACCTCGATCTCGCGTTCTGGGATTGACGGACAGCCCGCGAATGCCCACTGCGCGATCAGCCGCGACAATGGAAGGGCTATGACGAATCCTCTTCCGGTCGCGACCGATGTCCTTGTTGTAGGCGCCGGTCCGGCGGGCGCTTCGGCGGCGGCGTGGGCCGCGCGGCAAGGGTTCGACGTGATCCTGGCCGACGCCGCGGTCTTCCCCCGCGACAAAGCCTGTGGCGACGGGCTCACCCCGCGGGCGATCGCTGAACTGGACCGGTTGGGGCTCACCCCCTGGCTGGAGGGTCGCGTGCGCAACTGGGGCCTGCGGACGCACGGTTTCGGCCAGACGCTGTTCCTGCCCTGGCCCGACGGATCCTTCCCGAAGTACGGCTCGGCCGTGCCGCGGACCGTACTGGACGCGGCGATCCGGCAGGTTGCCCTCGACTCCGGCGCGCAGCCGCTCGAAGGTCACCGCGCTGTCGACGTCGTGCGCTCCGGGTCGCGGGTCACCGCGGTCATCTTCAGGGTCGGGCAGGAGCGTCGGGAGGTGGCGTGCCGGCGGCTGATCATCGCCGACGGCGCCCGCTCGCAGTTGAGCAAACTGCTCGGCCGCGAGTGGCACAAGGACACCGCCTACGGGGTCGCAGCCCGCAGCTACATCAAGAGCGGTCGCAGCGACGACCCCTGGATCACCTCGCACCTCGAACTGCGCGACGGTGACGGCAAGATCCTGTCCGGCTACGGCTGGGTGTTCCCCCTCGGCAACGGTGAAGTGAACCTCGGCGTCGGCACGCTGGCCACCGACCGGCGGCCGGCCGACGTGAACCTGCGCAACCTCACCACCGTGTATGCCGACCAAGTGCGCGAGGAGTGGGACCTCGGCGCTGAGATCCGGGCGGCGAAATCGGCGCTGCTGCCGATGGGTGGCGCGGTCAGTGGCGTGGCCGGGCCGAACTGGATGCTCGTCGGTGATGCGGCGGGGTGTGTGAACCCTCTCAACGGCGAGGGCATCGACTACGGCTTGGAGACCGGGCGGCTTGCCGCGGAGATGCTCGAGGTTGGCGACTATGTCACGGCGTGGCCGGCCGCGCTTCGCGAGCACTACGGGTCGGCGTTCTCGATCGCCCGCCGGCTCGCGGGTCTGTTGACCGTGCCACACCTGCTCCCGACCCTCGGCCCGGTCGGGATGCGCTCGGCGACACTGATGAAGATCGCGTTCCGGGTGATGGCGAACCTGGTCACCGACGAGGATGTCGACACCACTGCGCGGGCCTGGCGCGCGGCCGGCCGGGTCAGCAGCACGGTGGACGAGCGCGTGCCGTTCGGCTGAGCGCCCCTACCGCTACCCGCCGCGAAACGGCCGTGCGGATAATGAAGCATGAGTACGCCAGCCACCTTGCCCGAGCGTGACCGCCCCTGGATCATCCGCACATACGCGGGTCACTCCAGCGCCAAAGCCTCCAACGAGCTCTACCGCTCCAACCTGGAGAAGGGTCAGACCGGTCTGAGCATCGCGTTCGACCTGCCCACCCAGTGCGGATACGACTCCGACGACCCGATCGCGCGGCCAGAGGTAGGCAAGGTTGGCGTCCCGATCAACTCCCTCGACGACTTCCACGTGCTCTTCGACGGCATCCCGCTGGAGAAGATGAACACGTCGATGACCATCAACGGCACAGCCATGTGGTTGCTGGCGCTGTACGTGGCGCTGGCCCGCGAGCGCGGCGAGGACGAGTCGAAGCTGCAGGGCACCACGCAGAACGACCTGATCAAGGAGTACCTCGCGCGCGGGACGTACATCTTCCCGCCCGAGGCGTCGATGCGCCTCATTGCGGAGATGTACGAGTACTGCCTCGAGGCGATCCCCAAGTGGAACGCCTCCAACATCTGCTCGTACCACCTGCAGGAGGCCGGCGCGACGCCGGTGCAGGAACTCGCGTTCGCGCTGGCCAACGCCATCAGCCTGCTCGACCTGCTCAAGGAGCGCGGTCACTTCGACGACGAGCAGTTCGAGCGCGCCGTGGGCCGCATCTCCTTCTTCGTCAACGCCGGCATCCGGTTCATCGAGGAGATGTGCAAGATGCGCGCCTTCGGTGAGTTGTGGGACTCCTACACCGCCGACCGGTTCGGCGTGAAGGATGAGAAGTACCGCCGCTTCCGTTACGGCGTGCAGGTCAACAGCCTCGGGCTCACCGAAGCGCAGCCGGAAAACAACGCCTGGCGGATCATCCTCGAGGCGCTCGGTGTGACGCTGAGCCGCAACGCCCGCTGCCGCGCGCTGCAACTGCCCGCCTGGAACGAGGCGATGTCGCTGCCGCGGCCATGGGACCAGCAGTGGAGCCTGCGCTTGCAGCAGATCCTGGCGTACGAGACGGATCTGCTGGAGTACCCGGACCTGTTCGACGGCAGCCCTGTCGTCCAGGCCAAAGTGCAGGAGTTGATGGATGAGGCGACTGCCGAGATCGAGACCATCCTCGGGATGGGTGGGGTCATCCCAGCGATCGAGTCCGGCTACATGAAGACCGCGCTTGTGCGCTCGATGTCCGAGCGGATGAGCGCCATCAACTCCGGTGACCAGATCGTTGTGGGCCTGAACAAGTGGACCGAGGGCCTGCCTTCCCCGCTCACCGCCGGTGACGACGGCGGCATCTTCAAGGTCGATGAGAAGGCCGCCGAACAGATCATCGCGTCGCTGGAGGCCACCCGGGCCAGCCGCGATGCTGCGCGGGCGGAGGCCGCGATCGAGGCGCTGAAGCAGGCGGCCC
>WBZV01001105.1_pt1 | contig 13214 bp, 9 predicted proteins | sample 5204221 | NCBI WGS metagenome assembly WBZV01 (sample SAMN12344360, study PRJNA552823) | activated sludge metagenome | biome: Activated sludge suspended growth; feature: Nitrification reactor; material: Wastewater; isolation source: activated sludge from nitrification reactor of wastewater treatment...
CAGACCCTACCCTAGGGTAGGGTCTGCCCTGCACTCTGGAACAGGCGGGCAAGCTCCGGGACAACATGGATCAATGCGACCGCCATTGCTGCGGTGATGACGAGGCTGACAATGGCCGGGTAGAGGGCGATGCGCAGGGCGTAGGCGGCCAGCTCATCGTCACGCTTGAGGGCGTCGGTGAGGGCATGAAGGACTTCCGGCAGCCGCCCGGTGTGTTCGCCGGCCCTTACCAGGCTGCAAAAGACGCCATTGAAGACCTCGGGGTGGCGTTGCAGCGCCTGGGACAAGCTGAGTCCGCCTTCGATGGCCTCCACGACGTCGCCGATGATCTGGCGGAAGTGAGCGCGATGCAGGGCGTCGCGCAGGTCGGCCAGGCTGTCGATGATCGGTACGCCAGCCCGCAGGAACTGCTCAAGGTGAAAGCAGAAGTTGATCAGTTCGCGCCGGCTGATCTTGCGCTTGGGGCGCCAGTTCAGCGGCCGCACCGGCGTACCGTGGACCAGATCCAGTCCGAGTCGGCGCAGACGCAGTTCGAGATCGCCCGGGTTGGCGGCATCCATCCGCCCGCGCACGATGCGGCCGTGGGGGTTCATCGCCCGATAGCTGAAATCACTCATGGGAGCAGGCGTTCGGTCAGGTCGATGACCCGGGAGAGCTCCTCGAGGGACGTGCTGCCCTCCAGGACCCGGCGGGTGCCATCGTCGGCCAGCGGCCTGAAGCCCCGGGCGGCTGCCGCATGATGGAGTTCGCGTGCCGTGGCGCGACGGGCAATCAGTTCGTCCAGGTCCGCGTCCATGCGGAGCAGTTCCATGATGGCCATGCGCCCCCGGTAGCCCTGAAAGTCGCACTGGGGGCAGCCCCTGGCGCGGAACAAGGTGGGGCGCACGCCATTGTCGGTACAGCCCAGCAGCCGCATTTCGTAGTCGGCAGCGGGGTAGGCTTCGCGGCAGTGGGGGCACAGGCGGCGTACCAGCCGCTGGGCCACGATGCCGATCAGGTTGCCGGCCAGGATGTCGGGCACGATGCCCAGGTCGAGGAGGCGCGGGATGGCGCCGATGGCCGAGCTGGTGTGCAGGGTGGAATACACCTGATGTCCGGTCATCGCCGCCTGGAAGGCCATGCGGGCGGTGTCGCTGTCGCGGATTTCGCCCACCAGGATCACGTCCGGATCCTGGCGCAGCATGGCCCGCACCCCATTGGCGAAATCCAGCCTGGCCGAATCGGAGACAGCGGTCTGGCGGATCTGCGCCATGGGATATTCCACCGGGTCTTCGAGGGTCATGATGTTGATGCCCTCCGCATTGATGTGACCAAGGATGGAATACAGGGTGGTGGTCTTGCCGCTCCCGGTGGGGCCGGTGACGAGGATCAGCCCTTCCGGGCGGGCGATCATCAGTTTGAGCAGATCGAGGCGGGGAGCGCTGAGCCCGAGTTCATTCAGGCCGACGATGCCTTTCTGACGATCCAGTATCCGCAGGACGATGTTCTCGCCATGGATGGTGGGCTGCGTGGAGACGCGAAAGTCCACAGGGCGGCCGCTGACACTGAGGGAGATCCGGCCATCCTGGGGCGCGCGGGTCTCCGCAATGTTGAGTCCGGCCATGACCTTGATGCGCACCGCCATGGCGGGCCAGTAGGATCTGTGCAGGGCGCGGATCTGGCGCAGCAGGCCGTCGATGCGATAGCGGATGCGCAGGAAGCCGGCTTCCGGTTCGAAGTGGAGGTCAGAGGCGCCGCGCTTGACGGCATCGGCAAGCAGGGCGTCGATTAGCCGTACCACCGGCTGGGCGTAGGTGTCGCCCCGGCCGGCCAGACCGGTCGCGTCCGTCTCGCCCGTTTCGATCTCGTGAAGGATTCCGTCGATGGACAGCTCGTGCCCATAGAGCATGTCGATGGCGCAAGCGATCTCCGAGTCGCCAGCGAGCCGCAGTTCGACGGTGGCACCGCTGGGGAGCAGGCTGCGGAGCTGGTCCTGGGCCAGGATGTCCCGGGTGTTGCTTGATGCGACCACCAGGTGACACCGCTCGGCGTCGTAGCTGAGGGGGATCAGGCCGAGACGGCGGGCGGCCTGACGCGGTACCAGGGTGAGGGCTTCCGCATCCGGCAGCAGGCCGGTGAGGTCGGCACAGGTTTGGTCAAGGCTGCGGGCCAGGGCATCGCGCAGCGTGGCCTCCGAAAGAAAGCCCAGACGGACGAGCTGCCGGCCGATGATCTCCCGGGTGCGTGTCTGTTCGCGCAGGGCGATGTGAAGCTGGTCGCTGCTGATCAGGCCCAGGGCAATGAGCGTCTGGCCAATGGGTTGAGGGGTCTGCGGCGCCTTGTTCATGGGGATGCCTCGACGGAAGTGAGCGCGTGCAGGCGCGCCGCGCACTGGGACGGGTTGAAGCGCGCGGGCTGCTGCGCCGCCAGGTCCAGGGCCATGCGGTAGTGATCCGCGGCCAGGTGGCGCTGGCCTGAATGATCGAGGCTCACCGCCAGGTTGTAAGTGATGTCCGGATCTGCCGGTGTGAGGGCGTGGGCCAGGGCGTAGCTGCGCCGGGCTTCGGCCCAGCGCTGTTCGCGGGCGAGGCGTTCGGCTAGGGCAAGCCGGGGTGCAAGGGCGTCCGTTTGTCCGGCGATGCGCAGGCGAAGACGGGTTTCGGTGGCGGTGTCCGGTCGGATGAGGCTCAGTCCGGCGATGGCGACCGGGTCGGTCGGGTCGAGATCCAGGCTTGCAGTGAAGTAGGCCTCTGCGTCGAGTGGGCGAAGGGCCTGCAATGCCAGGGCGCCAAGGCCGCGGAGCGCGTCGACGTCTGTGGGTGCGATGTGGTGTGCAGCCCGATAGAGCGCCTCGGCACGGACCATGTCACCCGCCAAGAGGGCTGCATGGGCCGTGGAAGTGGGCGGGGTTTCGCCCCCGGAGTCGCTCCGCCGGAATTGGGGTTCGAGTCCGTCACGATGAGTGGTTGGTGGCTCGGGCGCGTCAGAATGTCGTGCAGGCCGGGGGCCGACTGCTGGCCTTGTAAGCACTGGGAGGGGAAGGCCCGGGCTCTCAACCGTTGTTAACAATGGGCCAATGGATGCAGGTGGCGTGGCTGCCGGAGGCGCCGGCGCCGCGGGCAAGACCTCCGGCGGCACCTGCCGGCCCGGGTGGGTTGCGTCGGCGTGGGCCAGGGGTTGCAGCTCCAGCCAGATGCCACCGGCCATCCCCGCCAGTGCCGCTGCACCGGCAAGTCCGACAAGCAGGGGGCGAACTAGGGATGAGGAGGGACGTCGTATCGGCGGGGCAGGCTCGGCGGTGGGGCCGGGGGGCGAGGCCGGCCTGTCCCCGGCAGGTTCAACGGACGGTTGCGAATCTCCGGTGAGGGGTTCGAGTGCCAGTCCTGAGTACGTCGCCCCGTGGGCTGGCGGTGCGGATACATGTCTGTCGCCTTCGGCTTGGCGCAGGGCTTCGAGGAGGCGGCTCATGGTTGCTGCTTTGCCGGTGCATCAAGGCGCCCGGTGTCGGGGGGGAAGTTGGGGGTGCCGGGTGTGGGGGTGTTGCGGAAGAAGCTTGCGTCGGGAAGGCGGTCGTGCAGATGACTTCCAGCACCGGCGGACCGGGCTGCATTGGCGACCACCGGGCGCAGGAATATGACCAGCTCGGTCTTCTGGATGCCATTGTCGCGGTTGGTGAAGATTTCCCCGAGCAGAGGGATCTGGCTGATCAGCGGAACCCGCCCGGTCTTGAAGTCGATCCGGTCTTCCATCAGGCCGCCGAGAATCGCCGTCTCGCCATTTCCGATGCGCAGGATGGACTCGATCTCGCGGGTTCGTATCTGTGGCACAAGGTTGGCGATGCCGCCCGGAATGCTCGGGTTGGGGTCACGGCGGAAGTCCGAGATGCTGGAGATGGTGGGGCGGACGTTGAGGATGACCTCATCGGTGTCGCTGATCTGGGGCGTGACGGTCATCACCAGCCCGACGGAAACCGACTGGGGGGTTGTGGTGACCGTGGTGAGTGCGCCGGCGTTGGTCGTCTGGGTGGTGTCGGCCTTTACGCTGAAATAGACATACTCTTCCACCACCTTGATGGCTGCGGTCTGGTTGTTGAGCACCGAGAGCTTGGGGCTCGAGAGCACCTTCACCGTGCCGAAGCTCTCCAGCAGCTTGACCGTGGAGTCGATACCGTCGGCGCTGTTGTAGGCGACGCTGAATGGGGTGACGGCGTTGCCCGCGGTGCTGCCCAGGCCCGGGCCGCTGATTCCGAAGCGCGTCCCGCTGGCGAGGATCCGGCTCCATTCGATGCCTTGCCGGTAGGTGTCACCGAGGCTGACTTCGACGATGGTCGCTTCGATAAGCACCTGGCGCCGTGCCGCCGACGTCACCCGGTCGATGAACTCACTGACCTTCTCATGCTGACGCGCCGTGGCGCGGACAGTGAGAACGCCGGTTTCCCGGTTGGCGATCACCGACGCGGCTTCGCGAAACGTGGACTTGTGGACCGTGGTGGTGGTGTTGCTCTGCATGGTGCCCGGGCCGATGGGCATGCTTGGCCGGCCGGCGGTACTCCGATTGCGCAACGGCTTGCCCCCGCCCTGGGTGCCGATGTCAGGCTTCACCCCTTGTCCGCTGCTGCTCGCCGTCTCCGTGTTCTCGACGACGGTTTCGCTGGACCCCTCGGGCAGTATCTTGTCAGTCTCGCGCAGGAGGTCGCGCAGGTTCTTTTCCAGGGACTCCCAAAGCTGGTTTCGCGAGAGGTTTTCTATCCGTGTGGCTGAGGTGTTGCCACCGACGGCCTGCCCTGCCGCCGCGCCCGCGCTGGCGAGCATGCTGCCGGTGCCGCCGGTGGCAATCTGGGTATTGGTGGAGACGGTACCTGTCACCGTTCTGTTGAGGTTCACATAATCGAGGCGGTAGCTGCGCAGGAAAGGGGTGTCCGGCATGACGGAGAGGTTCCGTCCGTGGATCTCGTAGCGCATGTCCACCTGCCGTGTGAGACGGTCGAGGATCTGGGGCAGGGTCTGATCGACCGCGTTGAGGGTGACGTTTCCGGTGAGGCCAGGGTGGACGTCGACGTTGATCCGGGCGTCGCGGGCCAGTGCGAAGAGCAGATCCTGGATGTTCACTCCGGTGACGACCACCGAGTAGGTTTCCAGCCTGGAGGCTGCGACCGGTGCGGGCAATGGCAGGACGTCCCGTAACAAGGGCGGCACGGGTGCGGTGGGCACCGCAGCGGCTTCGGTTCGCAGATGCCCCGACGACGGAAGCGCAGGAGGGCGGGAGGCGCACGCAGCCAGCAGGAATGGCAGGACCAGAAGGGAGCGGATCGGCATTGCGACGCCAATGATTTATCTCAATGGCATGCATTCTATTTCATTTAATGCATTATGAGTTTTTGTGCCGGCGTCTTGGGTAGGTTCACCCCCGACATGCACGAGAACGGTGCGGACTAAACGTCCCATGCCCGGAACGGGTGCCGAAGCTGTTTTGTGTAAGTCCTGTGTAAGATTGATCAACTCTAATGCCTGTCGGACCCAGGGCCGGTGCACCAATAAGCGCCACCACAAGGCGCATGCATCCACGAGGCATCAGCGGCCGGACTCCCCGCCAGCAAGGTTTCAGAGCTAACAACGTTGCACACTCATAACACGAGGAGAGGTGAAAAAATGACGAGCGAAACCACCCAGAAGTTCTACTATCCGTCTGAAGAGGTGGTAAAGAACGCGGCGGTGTCGGGCATGGATGCGTACAAAGCCCTGTGTGCCGAAGCCGAAAAGGATTACGAAGCTTTTTGGGGCACCCGTGCCAAGGAGCTGCTGGACTGGCAAACCCCCTTTACCCAGGTCCTGGATGAGAGCAATGCTCCGTTCTTCAAGTGGTTTGCCGATGGCAAGCTGAACGTTTCCTACAACTGTCTTGATCGTCAGGTCAAGAATGGTCTGGGCGACAAAGTTGCACTGATTTTTGAAGGTGACAAGGGTGATGTAACCAAGGTCACCTACGCCGATCTGCTCAGCCGCGTCAGCAAGTTCGCCAACGCGCTGAAGGGCCAGGGCGTCAAGAAGGGTGACCGCGTCGTCATCTATCTGCCGATGTCCATTGAAGGTGTGGTTGCCATGCAGGCTTGCGCCCGTATCGGCGCAACCCACTCCATCGTGTTCGGCGGCTTCTCCGCCCAGTCCCTGGCCGACCGCATCAACGATGCCGGCGCCGTTCTGCTGATCACCTCCGACGGTCAAAACCGTGGCGGCAAGGCACTCCCCCTGAAGTCCATCGCCGACGAAGCGCTGGCCAGCGGTTGCCCGACCATCAAGAGCGTCATCGTGGTCAAGCGCACCGGCGCGGAAACCGCCATGGTCGCCGGTCGCGATCTCTGGGCCGACGATCTGGTTGCCCAGCAGTCCGACGTCTGCGAGCCGGAATGGGTCGAGGCCGAGCATCCCCTGTTCCTTCTTTACACCTCCGGCTCGACGGGCAAGCCGAAGGGTGTTCAGCACTCCACTGGCGGTTATCTGCTGCATGCCGTGCTGACCATGAAGTACACCTTCGACATCAAGCCGAATGATGTCTTCTGGTGTACCGCCGATATCGGCTGGGTCACGGGCCACACCTACATCACCTATGGCCCCCTGGCCTGCGGCGCGACCGAAGTGGTGTTCGAAGGCGTGCCCACCTACCCTGACGCCGGCCGTTTCTGGAAGATGATCCAGGATCACAAGGTCACCGTGTTCTACACCGCCCCGACCGCGATCCGTTCGCTGATCAAGTCGGCGGACAACACCCCGGCCGTACATCCCAAGAACTACGACATGTCCAGCCTGCGCATCCTGGGTTCGGTCGGCGAGCCGATCAACCCCGCAGCCTGGGAGTGGTACTACGAGAACGTTGGCGGCAGCCGCTGCCCGATCGTGGATACCTTCTGGCAGACCGAGACCGGCGGCCACATGATCACCCCGCTGCCTGGCGCCACTCCGCTGATCCCCGGCTCCTGCACGCTGCCCTTCCCGGGCATCCAGGCCGCCGTGGTTGACGAAACCGGTACCGAAGTGCCCTGGGGTCAGGGCGGCATCCTGGTTGTCAAGCGCCCCTGGCCGTCCATGATCCGCACCATTTGGGGCGATCCGGACCGTTTCGTGAAGTCCTACTACCCGGCTGACTTCCAGGGCAAGCTGTACCTGGCTGGCGACGGCGCCATCCGCGACAAGGACACCGGCTACTTCACCATCACCGGCCGTATCGATGACGTGCTGAACGTTTCCGGTCACCGTATGGGTACGATGGAAATCGAATCCGCCCTGGTCGCCCACGAGAAGGTTGCCGAGGCTGCCGTGGTTGGACGTCCGGATGATCTGACCGGTGAAGCAATCGTGGCCTTCGTGGTACTCAAGGATGCGCGTCCGACCGGCGATGCTGCCGTTGCGATGATCAAGGAGCTGCAGAACTGGGTTGGTCAGGAAATCGGGCCGATCGCCAAGCCGAAAGACATCCGTTTCGGTGAGAACCTGCCGAAGACCCGTTCCGGCAAGATCATGCGCCGCCTGCTCCGTCAGCTGGCCAAGGGCGAGGAAATCACCCAGGACACCTCGACGCTGGAGAACCCGGCGATCCTGGAACAGCTCAAGTAAGAAATCACTCCCCGGCCCAATGGTCGGGGCGATTTGCAGAAAACAATAAACACGGCAAATCGGAAAAAGAAAAAACAGGGGAGGAACCCGGTGCAGTCAGGCCGGGGGTAGAGGGGGGGAAAAAGGCGCGAATCTCGCGCCTTTTTTTCGTCCACATTTCGGGTCGAATTCCCGGTAATTGATTCCGGCGACGTCGTTTTTTTCTATGTGCTTGATCCTGATGGGGTTTCCTGTCGGTGATCAAGGCGGCCCGTTTCTTCCGTTAGCGTAAGTTGGATGTAAGTGTCAGCCTGTAACTTGCACATACCCCTAAAGGAGTCCCTTTGGCTCCTGGCAGGTTTATTCGAAGAGGAGGAGAAATATGAAAGACGACCTCGGCGACCGCATCCGGGCAAATCCAAAATACCAGGAGCTGGTCTCGAAACGCAATTCCTATGGCTGGATCATGACAGCGCTGATGATGATCGTTTACTACGGTTACATCCTGCTGGTGGCCTTCAACAAGGACTTCCTGGCGCAGAAGACCGGCGCGGGTGTGATGTCGGTTGGTATTCCCATTGGCGTTGGTGTGATTCTGTTCACCATCATCATCACCGGTATCTACATTCGTCGTGCCAATACCGAGTTTGACGATCTGAAGGCTCAGGTCATCAAGGAGGCCACCAAGTGATGCGCAATTCCAAACTCTTGCTCGGCCTTTTGGCCATGCTGGCCTCCGGTGTTGCCCTCGCAGCCGGTGCCGATCTCGGTCAGTCGGAGAAGCAGGCCACCAACTGGACGGCCATCGCCATGTTCGGCGTTTTCGTCGCCGGCACGATGTTCATCACCAAGTGGGCGGCCTCCAAGACCAAGTCGGCGGCCGACTTCTACACCGCCGGCGGTGGCATCACCGGCTTCCAGAACGGCCTGGCGATCGCCGGTGACTACATGTCCGCCGCGTCCTTCCTGGGTATTTCCGCTGCGGTGATGGCGAATGGCTACGACGGTCTGATCTTCGCGATCGGCTTCCTCGTGGGCTGGCCGGTCATCACCTTCCTGATGGCAGAGCGTCTGCGCAACCTTGGCAAGTTCACCTTTGCCGACGTGGCCGGTTACCGCTTCCAGCAGACCCCGATCCGCGCCTTTGCCGCTTCCGGCACGCTGGTTGTGGTGGCCTTCTACCTCATCGCCCAGATGGTCGGTGCCGGTCAGCTGATCAAGCTGCTCTTCGGTCTCGAATACTGGATGGCGGTGGTGATTGTTGGCGCGCTGATGATGGTCTATGTGCTCTTCGGTGGCATGACCGCCACCACCTGGGTGCAGATCATCAAGGCCGTGCTGCTGCTGGCCGGTGCTTCCTTCATGGCCTTCATGGTGCTGATCAAGTTCGGCTTCAGCCCGGAAGCGATGTTCGCCAAGGCCGTCGAGATCAAGACCGCCCTCGCTGCCAAGGATGCCAAGCTGATCGCTGATGCGGCGACCGCCGCTGCCGCGTCCGGCAAGGATGTGGCCGAAGTGACCGCTGCGATGGCTGCCAAGAAGGGCGACTCCATCATGGGCCCGGGCTCCTTCGTGAAGGATCCGATCTCCGCCATCTCCTTCGGCATGGCGCTGATGTTCGGTACCGCTGGTCTGCCCCACATCCTGATGCGCTTCTTCACCGTGCCGGATGCCAAGGAAGCACGCAAGTCCGTGGGCTGGGCAACCGTCTGGATCGGCTACTTCTACATCCTGACCTTCGTGATCGGCTTCGGCGCCATCTGCTTCGTGCTGACCGACCCGACCTTCCTGGATGCCAAGGGTGTCCTGAAGGGCGGCGGCAACATGGCGGCTATCCACCTCGCCAACGCAGTGGGCGGCAACGTCTTCCTCGGCTTCATCTCCGCGGTCGCATTCGCCACCATTCTGGCCGTGGTTGCCGGTCTGACCCTGTCCGGTGCATCCGCTGTGTCCCATGACTTGTACGCCACGGTGTTCAAGAATGGCAATGCGGATTCCGCTTCCGAGCTGCGTGTTTCGCGCATCACCACCATTGTTCTCGGCGTGATCGCCGTGGTCCTGGGTATCGCCTTCGAAAAGCAGAACATCGCCTTCATGGTGTCCCTGGCCTTCGCCATCGCCGCTTCCGCCAACTTCCCGGTGCTCTTCATGAGCGTGCTGTGGAAGGACTGCACCACCAAGGGTGCAGTGATCGGTGGCTTCCTCGGCCTGCTGAGCGCCGTGGTGATGACCGTGCTGTCCGACTCCGTGTGGGTCGCCACCCTTGGCAACCCGAAGGGCTCTGCTCCGTTCCCCTATACCTCGCCGGCCCTGTTCTCCATGACCATCGGCTTCGTGGGTATCTGGATCTTCTCGCTGCTCGACCGCAGCCCGAATGCCCAGCAGGAACGTGCCGACTTCGCCGCCCAGCTGATCCGGTCCGAAACCGGTATCGGTGCCTCCGGTGCTTCGGGTCACTAAGTAGTTGTATTGCCGGCGGGCTTCGGCCCTGCCGGAAGTATTGGAAAACCCCGGCTTGCCGCAAGGCAGCCGGGGTTTTTCCATGCATGTGGGGCTTTGTACCAGGCTCGTTACCGCGCGTGACGACGGGCGATGGGCATGCGTGTGCGATGCCCGCACAGCCCTGTGCTAGACTCGGACGGATTGTTTTGGGAGCGTGCTGCAAGGGCCGAAAACCCCCTGATAGGGGTTGATCCGTGCAGCGGTCGATCGGGAATGGATGAAAAAAGACGGCGGGGGAAGGTCCGTCGGGCGAACCAACCCCCGAGGCGTTGCCACTGCTCGCGCGGCGACTTTGCCCCCAAGACCGAGTAAAAGGAGAACAGCGGGTCGACTGTGCAATATTCCGCTTACTTCAAACTTACACTTCTGGTTTCCAAGAAAACGCCATGCGGATCCTGTTGGCCGAAGACGACCTGATTATTGCCGACGGCTTGTGCCGCGCGCTCAAAAAAGCCGGCTATGCCGTCGATCATGTCCCCAACGGGGCGGATGCCGACCTTGCCCTCATGAGTCAGACCTTCGATCTGCTGATTCTCGATCTTGGTCTCCCGCGCTTGTCCGGCATTGAAGTGTTGCGGCGCCTGCGCTCCCGCAAATGTGCGTTGCCGGTGCTGATCCTTACCGCCCAGGATGGCATCGAAGACCGCGTCCGCGGGCTGGACGCTGGCGCCGATGACTACCTGACCAAGCCCTTTGCCCTTCCCGAGCTGGAGGCGCGAGTGCGCGCCCTGACCCGGCGCGGTACCGGTCAGGCCCGTTGCATCGAGTATGCCCGCCTCGCCTACGACCAGGCCGATCGCGTGGTCAAGATAGACGGTCAGGTGGTGGAGCTCTCTGCCCGGGAGGTCGGCTTGCTCGAAGTGCTGCTGCTGCGTGCCGGGAGGTTGGTGAGCAAGGAGCAGCTCGTCGACCACCTGTGTGGCTGGGGCGAGGAAGTGTCCAACAATGCCATCGAGGTGTATGTTCACCGCCTGCGCAAGAAGCTTGAGCAGAGCGGCGTGCAGATCGTGACCGTGAGAGGGCTGGGGTACTGCCTGGAAAAGCCCGATGTGGTCGCCTAGATGGCGCAAGGTGGCGGACGATGAGGCCACCGACGGGAAGGCCTTCAATTCCCTCTTCGGGGAAATCCTCGACTGGATGTTGGCGCCCCTGTTGTTCCTGTGGCCCATCTCCATCATCGTCACGCACAACGTTGCCAACAGCATCGCCAACCAGCCCTATGATCAGGCGCTGGCAGTCAACGTCCGGGCCATCGCCCGGCTGGTGAAGCTTGAGAACGGTCAGGCCCGCGTGAACTTCCCCGCGCCGGCCCGCCTGATCCTGAGGGCCGACGAGGACGATACCGTCTACTACCAGGTGCTCGGATTCAAGGGCGAGCTGCTTGCCGGCGACAAGGACATCCCGCCCATCGCAGCACCGGAGAACGTCGTTCCCGATCTGGTCATGTTCCGCGATGAGTCCATTGCCGGCGAAGAGGTCCGCGTGGCCTACCAGTTTGTGCAGCCCATCGACAGCGCACCCTCGCGCCTGGTGCTTCTCCAGGTGGCCGAGACACGCAACAAGCGCAGTACCCTCGCTTCGCGGGTGGTGACGGGCGTGCTGCTGCCCCAGTTTGCGATCATTCCCATTGCCGTGATCCTGGTGTGGTTGGGCCTCTCCCGCGGCATTGCCCCCCTCAATCAACTCCAGCGTCTGATCCGCCGGCGGCGCCCCTCGGATCTGTCCCCCATTTCCGTATCGGGCGTGCCGGAAGAAGTGCGGCCCCTGATCATCGCCTTCAATGAAATGATGGCCCGCCTTGAAGAGAACCTTCAAGCCCAGCAGCGTTTCATCGCCGATGCGGCCCACCAGATGCGCACCCCCCTGACGGGGCTGCGCATGCAGACCGATCTGGCCATGATGGAGACCGACCCTGTGCAGGTCCATCGCTCGTTGATTCATATCTCCCAGAGTGCCGAACGCGCCGGGCACCTGATCAACCAGCTCCTCTCCCTGGCTCGGGCCGAGGCCAGTTACGAAAAGATTTACGCGGTCGAGCGGGTAGACCTCGAAACGCTCCTGCGCGCCATGCTCAGTGATTTCGTTCCCCGGGCCCGCCAGAAGAATATCGACTTCGGTCTGGAAACCACCGGGGAGCCGCTGCTCATCGATGGTAATCCGGTGCTCCTGGGTGAGTTGGTCAAGAACCTGATCGACAACGCCATCAAGTACACCCCCGAAGGCGGGTGCGTCACCGTGCGCACCATCGCCACCGAGCGCGCCATCCTTGAGGTGGAGGATACAGGGATCGGGGTGCCCGACGTGGACCGGGAGCGCGTCTTCGAGCGTTTCTACCGGGTGCTCGGCAGCACCGAAAGTGGCTCCGGCCTGGGTCTTCCCATCGTTCGCGAGATCGCCGAACTCCATCGCGCCAAGGTCAGTCTCATCCCCAACCCCAGCGGCAAGGGCACCATCGCCCAGGTCGTCTTCCCCCGTAGCCGAGCGGGTGAAGAGGCACCGACCCCAGAACCTCGAACCCCCGCGGAGCAGTTTCCTCCCGCCTGAACACCTCCGACTCGAAAAACATGATTTCCTGTTTGACGAGGCGGTAGGTCTTGCCTATAATGCGGTCCTCGTTGGCCAGTTAGCTCAGTTGGTAGAGCAGCGGATTGAAAATCCGCGTGTCCGTGGTTCGATTCCGCGACTGGCCACCAAAATTTAGCGCCCAACTGTTCTCAGTTGGGCGTTTTCATTTCTGCTTCCCGCATGACACGCGGGGTTCCCGCACATTCTGCGTGTGCGACCGGGCGTGCAGTACTTGGTCGTCTCGGTGGGCTCCATACAAAATTCGTATGGGAACCCGCGAACAGATTGGATATCTCTGCTCACCCGAGTGGTTTGGCCAATCTGCGGACAGCCCGCCCGGAAAGGAGCGTGATCAGTGTCAGTAGCTCCTGAACGAAGGACTGCGCAGGTTTGTGGAAAAGGTCACGCGAAGGGCACGAGGGCTGCGATCACGCCCAAGAGAATGACGCCTTCCACCTGAGGGCTCCGGGGTTTTTCGCCCAGCAGCCACGTGGCGTAGGTTTCGCAATTGCGGTCCAGTAGCCGGTAGGGCCCCCGGTGTTGCAGCGATAGGGAGAGCCGCTGCATGATTTGCGCCCGCTG
>WBZV01001106.1_pt1 | contig 13207 bp, 16 predicted proteins | sample 5204221 | NCBI WGS metagenome assembly WBZV01 (sample SAMN12344360, study PRJNA552823) | activated sludge metagenome | biome: Activated sludge suspended growth; feature: Nitrification reactor; material: Wastewater; isolation source: activated sludge from nitrification reactor of wastewater...
ACCATGCGCGGTCCCGACGGCGACAAGATCATCATCGGCAAGGATGCGAACAGCGGTCACTGGATTTATTTCTCGGTTCGCAACGACGCCGATAACGGCACGATCATCGACTTTGTTCAAAACCGCTTTCAGGAGGGTCTGGGAGAGGTCAGGAAGGCTCTCCGGCCATGGGTGGGCAGTTCCCCTCAGTCACCCCGCCGACCGGCCCCAGAGAGCTTTGTAGGCGATGTGGAGCCTATTTCCAGAGACCTTGCCCGGATACGGGCGCAGTTCGCGGCCATGCAGCCGGTTCGCGCACACCCCTATCTTGAGCGGGAACGGTGCATTTCCGCCGCCGTGCTGACCGATCCGCGCTTTGCCGGAAAGATTTACATTGATCGCCACGGCAACGCCGTCTTTCCTCATCGCGACCGGGACGGGCTTTGCGGTTTCGAGCTGCGCAATACCCGCTTCAAGGGCTTCGCCAAGGGCGGCCAGAAAGGGCTTTGGTATTCTGCCCCAACCTCCGGTGACCGGAACCTGGTCATCACCGAGAGCGCCATCGAGTCCTTGAGCTACCACGCCCTGCACAGCGCCGAGGGAACCCGCTATTTCTCCATTGCGGGCGAGATGAACCCCGTACAGCGTCAGCTACTCGAATCCGCTTTCCGCAAACTTCCGCCGGGCGCGTCGATCCGGATGGCCACCAATCACGACGCGGGCGGTCGTGGGGCAGGGGAGGGAGAACGGTTTCAGACATCAAACCAACGTTACTTTAATACTTAAATAACGTCATTTGTTTTCGCAGAAGGAAAGAATTCGATCAAAAGACGCAATCCATTCAGATGGATACAGTGCAAGAAAACGCTCCACACAGGGCCATTGATGAAAAATTTATGGATGAATACGGGTGTATTTTTGGCTGGATTTATGGGTGAATATGGGTGTAAATAGGGGTGTGAAGGATTGACGGATGCTCAAAACTGATACCATCCAGATCACGCCCGAATTGCTGGCGCTGATCGCCGAGATTGACGAGTTCAAAGGCGCATGGCGCGCTTTGGGCACCCTTGCGCCCGAGCGGCTGAAAGCGTTGCGCCACATCGCCACCATCGAGAGCATCGGTTCTTCCACCCGCATTGAGGGCAGCAAGCTCACGGATCGTGAGGTGGAGCGACTGCTGGCCAATCTGGAAATCAGGACATTCGATACCCGCGACGAGCAGGAGGTTGCCGGTTATGCCGGGGCCATGGAAATGATCTTCCAGGCTTGGCGGGACATCCCGGTCACCGAGAACCACATCCGGCAGCTTCACCGCGACCTTTTGCGCCATAGCGTGAAGGACGAACGGCATCGCGGCGAATACAAGACCCTGTCCAACAGCGTGGCCGCTTTCGATGAAGACGGCAAACAGATCGGGATCGTCTTTGAAACCGCGACCCCCTTCGACACGCCGCGCCGGATGGCGGAGCTGGTGGCTTGGGTGAACGAGGCCCGCGAGCTGGGCCGACTGCATCCCCTGTTGATTGTCGCCGTCTTTATCGTGGTGTTTTTGGAAATTCACCCTTTCCAGGACGGCAACGGCCGCCTGAGCCGTGTTTTGACGACCTTGCTCTTGTTGCAGGCCGGTTATGCCTATGTGCCTTACAGTTCCCTTGAGAGCGTCATCGAGAACAGCAAGGAAGGCTATTATCTGGCGCTACGCCAGACCCAGGGCACCCTTCGCACCGAGGCCCCGAATTGGCAGCCATGGCTGCTGTTTTTCATGCGCGCCTTGCAGCAGCAAAAGCGCCGTCTGGCCGCCAAGGTGGAACGCGAAAAACTGGTCATGGCCACCTTGCCCGAACTTGCCGTCGGGATCATCGACCATGCGCGCCAGCATGGCCGCGTGACCATCGGCGACATGATCCGCGCCAGCGGCGCGAGCCGGAACACGCTCAAAGAGCATTTCCGGCGTCTGGTTCAGCAAGGCCACTTGGTCCGCCACGGTACGGGCAAGGCCACTTGGTATGCCTTGCCCTGAAACTATGGAGTGGAACGACGTGTTGCGGGCGGTATCGAGGCAGAGAAATATTGCTTCAATGACTCTCAAAATAACCTTATAACAAGGTTGGTATAACGTTATTCTGATTTCCAGAGCGGCATTCCGCGTGGCTCGCAACCCTAAAGCCGCATGGTGAGATGCCGCTATTCGGCCACAGGAGCCTTCTGGAGAGGGGGGGGAGGGCAAGGGATGTACGACCTATCCAGCAGCCTTTCAGGGCGATTTGAAGAGGGCCAGATTTTTTTGAACGGTCCGAACATGATGCAGGAGGAGGAACCACCCGAGCCGGTGCGACGATGACCACGATCTACCTTGAACGGCGGGAGCCTGCCCACAACCGGCAGCGTTTTTACACCCTCACCGTGGCCCAAACCCTGTTCGGTTCGTGGACGCTCATTCGGGAATGGGGCCGGATCGGGCATCCCGGCACGGTCCGGGAAGCCTGGTTCGAGAGCGAAAGCGCGGCCATTGAGGCGGGCGCAAAAATCCGCAGGCAGAAGGAAAGACGCGGCTATCGTGCCATTGGTGGGGCAGGGCAGGGGCTCACTCAGAAACCACCATTGTGAAAGTTCCGGAAACCCTCTACAACGGATCGTCATGAGTCAGAATATTATCAAAACGGATGACTACCGGAACCTGATTGCAGACCTGAAAAACCGCATTCAGGCCGCACAGATCAAGGCCGCGGTAACCGTTAACACCCAGCTTATCGCCCTGTATTGGGATATCGGTAAACAGATTGCCGAGAAGCAGCAGGCGAGCGGTTGGGGGGATGCGGTGATCGAACAGATTGCCGGGGACCTGACCCGCGAGCTAGGAGGGCTCAAGGGGTTTTCACGAAGCAATCTTTACAACATGAGGCAGTGGTATGGCTTCTATGCCGCTCACGGCGAAAAAGTCCAACAACTTGTTGGACAAATCCCGTGGGGCCATAACATATTGATAATAAATAATATAAAGAACTTGGACAAAGCCCTTTGGTATATCCGCAAAACCATCGAAAACGGCTGGTCGCGCAACGTGCTGGCCCACCAGATCGACAGCCAGCTTTACGAGAGGCAGGCTGAAAAACTCCGGATCGACAATTTCACCGAACGCTTGCCAGCCCCGCAATCCGACCTTGCCCGCGAAACCCTCAAAGACCCTTATGTTTTCGATTTTCTGAGTGTCGGAGACGAAGCCCACGAGCGGGAGCTTGAAACCGCCCTGGTCGAGCGGATTACCCGTTTCATGCTGGAATTGGGCAAAGGGTTCGCTTTTGTCAGACGGCAGTTTCATCTTGAGGTTGGCGGCGAGGATTTCTACATCGACTTGCTGTTCTACCATCTTCGCCTGCATTGCTACGTCGCCATCGAACTCAAGACCGGACCGTTCAAGCCGGAATACACCGGCAAGCTCAATTTCTATCTGACTGCCTTGGACGAACAGGTAAAAATGAAGGAAGACGGCCCCTCTATTGGCCTGATCCTGTGCCGGGACCGGAACAACATCGTGGCCGAATATGCGCTGCGAGACGTGAACAAGCCCATCGGGATTTCGCGCTACGCCTTGGCCGCGACCTTGCCCGAGGAACTCCGGTCCAGCTTCCCCACCGTGGAGGAGGTGGAAGCCGAGCTGGGCAAGGCGGCTGCATGGCAGGGCATAGAGGACGCCACGAACACAATTGACCCGACTCCGGAACAGGAGGTGCTGTCTTGTGGCAGGCTCTCAAGGAAGGCGAAGATAGCGGCCGGGCCGATTACTCGCTCAAAGGGTTGTTGGACGAATTAGATAGCGAAACCGACTGAGCCAACAACATCATGATAACGTTATCATGATGTTGTTTTAACGTTACTATTCTGTGGCATGAAGTTATTGTTTAAAAATGAAAAACCGTCATGAACCACCCGATTGTGCTTTGATTCGACCAGAGGTCGCTTTCAGACGGATCATGATGGCCGTTAATCCGGATTATTTTTCTTGGGAGACGGCGGAACAGGAACGATTTCGGCTTGGCCTGTCTGACGAGGAGTGTTTTCGCATCGAACGGGATGCGCTTAAAATTCTTTTCGATATTCGTGTCGATACCAAAGAAAAAATGGATGCAGTGTGCAAAACATTCAAAGATGAACATTATCTCTTGTTCAATGAGACCATGCTGTTTTTCCAGGGAATAGGCGATGATCTATTTTATTTGAACGAATATCTCGACAATGACAGAACGTTACTCGATTTCGAGACGCTCTACGATTACGATTATGACGATCATTGTTTTCAGGAGAAATCCTGGAAAGAGGAAGTGCCGGACTATATCGCCAAACCCTATCGGGGAGTTCTTTACTATCAATGGGCGCGTCTGCATATCGACGGCACGTTTTTCTATGCTGACCTTTCCATGATGGCAAACTATCTGTATGGCGTTATCGAAGAAATCGGCTTCGATAAAATACAGGAGCTGATCCCTTACGAGTATGTCGATGGCAAAAACCACGGCAAACGGGAAGGAAAGGGCACCCTTTTTGACTGGAAGCTTATGGCGAACGGCAAGGAAGCGCAGTTGGAAGAATTGCAACGTCGCTATCGCGTTTATACCGGCGAACGCCAGAAGGTGGCCTTGGATGACTTTGACGCCGGAGCCCAGAAACGGGTCTACCTCGTGGATAAAAGCGAGAAAGTGGACCCCCACATGAGATTTATCTTTACCGATCAAAGCGCATTACAGGGTGTGCGCTTTCGCCATTTCATGGCGGATTGCCGGAGCATGCTGGGTGACAATCAGGAGCTGGATGCCTTCATTGAACAGGAACGCCTAGCAGCGGCTGAATTTCTGGAGCAAAACCACCGGGACATCATGGAAAACTTTGACCCTAAAGTCACCAGATTCCGCAAGAAACGGAAAATCATCATCGCTGATGGTGCGTTGAACGATTTGTTTTAAAGCCGTCTTTTTTTGTTGTCCCTAGCCTTCAGACCAGTACGATGAAAACATGACACAGTCTTTTTCGCCTTGCCTCGACATTTTACCGCCTCCGCAACGCCGCTTGTGGCAGGAATTGGCTGAGGTGCCACGAGAGTTCATCCTATACGGCGGCACTGCGATTGCCTTGTATCTCGGGCACCGCCCATCGGTCGATTTTGATTTCTTCGGGGATCGGGATTTCGATCCTGACCAACTGATTAACTCAATCCCGTTTCTTGCCAATGGACAGGTGATCCAGAAAGCGAAAAACACCTTGACCAGTTTGGTTGACCGGGACGGACCGGTGCAAGTGTCGTTTTTCGGCGTCCCCGGTCTGCCACGCCTGTCCGAGCCCGTCGAAATTCTGGAGAACGGAATTCGGATGGCCTCTTTGCTCGATTTGGCAGGAATGAAAGCATCGGTTGTTCAAAAGCGCGCTGAGGCCAAGGATTATATCGACATTGACACACTCATAACGGCAGGCGCAGTCGATCTTCCTACCGGGCTTGCGGCAGGCCAGGCGCTTTATGGCCGTTCGTTCAATCCGCAAATTACCTTGAAAGCGCTGTCCTATTTCGAAGACGGCGACTTAAAGCGGCTTCCCGAAGAGGTGAAAAATCGCCTTGTCATGGCGGCCCGCGCGGTCAATCTTGACCGATTGCCGACCATTGGTGGCGATTGGCGGCAGATCGGGCAGGACACGGAGCGCAGACGATGAAGACTATCCCCCTTACACCGGAAACCGAGGCCATCGCTCGCCGTATCATCTGGTTCGAGGAACCGGAACAGGCATTATCCGATCCTGTTCGTTTCATGGCCTATGCAATGACTTATGCGACCCACGAAGATATGAGCGTCATACGGCGGTATGTCTCGGACGAGGATTTCCAGGAGGCGCTCAACAAAGCGCCCCCTGGTATTATCGACGGGCGTTCGTGGGCTTATTGGAATTCCAAGTTCGGCAGATATCCGGCCCCGCCGCCGCCAGAACGTCATTTTGGGAAAAATCTGTAGATCGACCTGTGAGAGGGTGGGGTTTAGGGCGCAACGGAACAGAAAAGGCATTTAAGACACCGGCAGGCTTGCGCTGTGGTGTGTTACACACGCCAACCACAAGGAAAACCTACGTTTTTCTGGTGATAACACCACCCGCTCGCTCCCTGAAAAAATCCACAAGAAAAGAAGAAATGTTTTTTTCTTTGACTCTTGGGGCAATATGGGTTGAAGCTGGTTGCTATAGGTGCAACCAGTCAGGGGAGAGCCATGACCAGCACGACGATGGGCGTCAAGCTCGATGAACAAACCCGCGACCGGCTCAAGACGCTTGGAGAAACCCGCCGTCGCTCTCCGCATTGGCTGATGCGGGAGGCGATCCGCGAGTATCTCGAACGCGAGGAAGAGGCCGAGCGGCGGAATCTGGAAGCGGACGAGGCGTGTGCGGACTATCAGCGTACCGGCCAGTTCGTTAGCAACGAAGCAATGACCGCGTGGCTCGACACTTGGGGCACGGACAAGGAAGGCCCATGCCCCGAGCCCCAGCAACGGCGCTAGTCTGGACGACGGCGGCTAGAGCCGACCTGATCCGCCTCCGCCGCTTCATCGACCCTCATAACCCCGCAGCGGCGCGACGGGCCGCCGAAGCCATTGCCGAAGGGGCCAAACTCCTGATCGAACATCCGGCCATCGGCAAGCGGGTGGAGGGACGGGACGACCGAGGGCTTTCCATTCCGTTCGGTCAGCGGGGTTATGTCTTGCGGCACCGTCAGGACGGTCAAATCGTGGTCGTCCTTCGGGTCTGGCACAGTCTGGAGCAGAGAGACGAGCCGCGATACGCTCTAGACGGCCGCTATCAACCCCAACAGGGCATTTCCGCACTATGAGAAAACGTAACAAAGAGGCTTCTGGGGCGGAAAAACCGCTTTTTGATGACCTGAAACGAAGTCTGCTGGAAGCAGGGACTATTGCCAGAGGCGAGGCGAAACCAGCTCGTCACTTTAAAGTCGAAATACCAGATACCCACCGATCAGATGAGACCGAGCAGCCTAAATCAAATTCTACAGGCAAGCGCGATGGAGATGGTGGAGAGGAATTTACTGCCGCCGAGCGTAATTTAATTCGCATTGCTTTCAGGGATCAAAGGTGGGGAGGAACACGGTCAATCGATGAAGGTCTCTTTTTGTATCGTTGGGTTGGTGGGCCGAAAAAGGGGCAGCCAAAGCTGAATAAGCATGTTCAGTCGTTACTGGAGCGTGGATTGATCGAGATCGTAGAGCCGGAGCGCGGATTTCCCTTTGCCCGATTTACGCCAGCCGGATTTAGTGCTTTGAAAAACATGGCTAGAAATAAAAATATGTTGCGACCGGAGCGATATCAGTATTTACGTCATGAGCTTTTGGCCAAAGAAAAGGGTGGTATGGATGACCAAGATTAGCGATTTGCAAGAACCAGATGGCCTTGAGGCATCCTTGCTCGAAGCCTTAAAATCTGGCGATTCCAGAGAATTCAGCCCGGATTTTTTTGAGCGGTTGCGCGAGCGGGCGCGGAAAGCGATAAACGAAAAGATTGGAGCAGGGATAGCCGCCGCCGAGCGTGGCGAGTTTGCCACCGAGGCCGAGATGGAACAGGTTTTTAACCGCTACCAAACGAAAAAATGAACAGAGAAACCAGCCACGAAGCCCTGAAGAACTGGAAACTTGGCTCCGGCTTCCAGCAACGCGAGATTGAAAACATCCGCCGCTTTTGGAATGAGGGTTTGGCAAGCGGCCCAAGTCGTTTTGCCAGCATGGCCGATCTCAAAGCGGAAGCGCGCCGCCGTTCTGGAGGAAACCCGTCATAGGCCCCATGTCGATGAAAGACCCACCGCATCCCGGTCTATCCATCAAGCTGGATTGTCCAGAACACAGGCGACCTCTTCGATTTGCGCGGCGGACGAGATCAACACAAAATCGCCCCGCCGCCATGCCTGATAGAGCATGGTCCGGCGGGGTTCCGCGCGTGAGGAGGGCACCGAGCAGGACATTGGTATTTAAGGACCAGGCGCACGGGCGGCACTCACGGCATCATCAATGATGCGCATCAATTCGGCCTGATCGGTCGAGGCGTTGCGGTTTTTGACGCGCTCCACAGTCAGTTCGAACAGCCGTTCTTTAACCGCCTCTTCCACGAAAGCGGACAAATCGCCTTTCTTGCTTCCGGACAGGCCCAGAAAAGCGCGCAAGGCGCGGTCGGTTTCTTCGGAGACTACAAGGGTCCATCGTGTACTCATATCGCCCTCCATTTAAGCGGATACTCGCCGCCATGAAACCATAATTTATGCTGCAAGTTGTGGCACAAATACAGGGGAAAAATTTGAGAAACAGCTTGTTGCACAAATTCTCAAGAGGGCTTACAAAAACGGAAGGATAACGCCTTGATCGGAAAGAAAAAGCAGGTTTTATCAGAAAAAACAAAGTCTTAAAAAGCTGAACCCCGGTCGCATGCGTGAGCAGAGGCGGGTCCGGGGTCTACATAATAAATATAAGAGATAAGTGCATGTCAGTCAAGATTTTTCCTTTTAGCGACGATGTGTTGGATGCTCTTGAGACCTCCCTTTCTCCGGAAAGGGTTGCAACCTATGCGTCCGCTGTAGGGGGAGATCGTGAGAAGGCTTTGCGCCTTTACACTTGGAATACGGCGGTGAGTGCGGCTTTTTACGGACCCCTTCAGGGTTTGGAAGTGGCGCTGCGGAATGCCATGCACTCGCGGCTTTCGGGTTGTTATGGCCCGGATTGGTACGATAACCCGGCTTGCGACCTGGACGGGATGACCATGAACCGGATTGACGAAGCCAAGGGCAAACTTCAGCGCGGCGGTTACGCGATAGACCCGCCGCATATGGTGGCCGAGTTGTCTTTTGGATTCTGGGTGTCCTTGCTGGGTTCGGGCGGGTATCCCCGAGGGCCGCGAGGACAGAAAAAGAAAAATTACGAGATGACCTTATGGCGGCCTGCACTCTACAAAGCCTTTCCGAATGCCCGAATGAAACGCACGCAGGTTCACCAGCCTTTGGATTATCTGCGGACCTTTCGTAACAGGATTGCTCATCACGAGCCGATTTTTAACAGGCATCTTCAAAAAGACTACGACTCCATCCTGATGATTACCGGGTGGATGTGTCCAAAAACAACTGACTGGATCAAACATCACAGCCGCGTCGATCAAATCCTGCAACAGGACCGGTATCGCGGAGAGGTCTTGTTCTGACCTCTTTCCTACCGCCATAACTTCTCAAACCGCGCCGGATTGGCGGCGGTATAGCGGACGGTATGCTGGATATTGCGATGCCCCAGATAGTCTTGGATGAGCCGGGTATCCGCGCCCTGATCGGCCAGAGCGAAGCCGCAGGCATGGCGGAGCATGTGCGGATGGGCGGGCAAGGGGAGCCCGGCCCCTTCGCCATAGCGGCGGATGGCGGCCCAGACGGTGCGGCGATTGAGCGGCGCGCGGCGTTCGCTGATGAAGAAGGACTCCCCCGGCGGGGCCATCGCCGCCCGTTCTTTCAGCCATGCCTTGATGAGCCGGATTTCATCACCCCGCAGCGGATGCGTGGTCGAAAGCCCTTTCTTGAGCCGGGCGACGTGGAGGCACCGGCTTTCGACATCCACTTGCGAGAGCTGGAGGCCGCAGGCTTCCGAGACCCGCAGGCCGTGGCGGAACAGCAGCAGCAACAGGCAGCGGTCGCGGGCCTCGTGCCGCGCGCCCTTGACGGCGTCCAGGAGTCGATCCACCTCGCGGGCGGTCAGGTGTTTGCGTTCATCCATCGTTTTGTCCCATGTTGGGGTTTTCGGCCCCTTGCGAATTCAAGGGCTTGCGGCGGGTTCCCTCGTCAACATAGGACAGAATGATACATTTTGTCTAGTCAAGACGAGATTGGCAAACCGAACTCGGGCTTAGACGGGTTGCAGGGCGTCAGGAAACAGCATATTTTCTAACCATCCAATATAACGACGAAGTGATGAAGATTTTTGAGGAAAGTAGAGAAATGGATAAAGGCGCTCATTTTCACAAGTGTGATTTCCAAGTTCACTCCCCTAGAGATATACGATGGACGGGTGCAGATGCTGTTACTGACGACGAACGAAAAGAATACGCTCGATCCTTGATAATAGCCTGTAGGAAAAAACAAATTGATGCGATATCTATCACAGATCATCACGATATGCTGTTCGCTAAGTATGTGCGTCAAGCTGCAATAGATGAGACTGACCAATCGGGATTACCAATCCCAGAAAAAGATAAGATTGTGGTTTTTCCAGGAATGGAGCTTACGCTTAGTGTTCCATGTCAGGCCCTAATACTTTTTGATGCAGATTTTCCGGATGATATGTTTTCGCTAGCTACAACAGCATTGGCTATAATTCCTTCTGATTCTTCTCAGTTGCGAACAGCGCCAGTCAATAGGTTAGAGATAAATTCTTTGGAATTATTGAAAAGTATGTTGGATAGGTATGAATATCTGAGAGGAAAATATATTATTCTACCTAATGTTAGTGAAGGAGGAAGCTCGACAATTCTTCGTGGTGGATTTTCTAATCACTATAAATCAATGCATTGTGTAGGTGGTTATGTTGATGGCAATATAAGTCAGTTTGGTAAAGGAAATAGTGGTATTGTAGCTGGGAAAAATAAAGAGTATGGAAATAAAAAAATTGCTGTTTTCCAGACTTCTGATAATCGCCGGGAAGATCATACTGATTTAGGAAAACATACAACGTGGGTAAAGTGGTCAAAGCCTACAGCCGAAGCTTTGAGACAGGCATGTCTTGCAGATAAATCAAGACTTTCCCAAGAGATTCCCCAACTACCGCAATTGTATATAACCGAGATCAGTATTTCAAATTCTAAATTTTTAGGTCCTTTGAATTTAGATCTTAATCGACAATTCAATGCAATCATTGGGGGAAGAGGTACAGGAAAATCATCGATTTTGGAATATTTGCGATGGGCTTTATGTGATGAGTCTGTACCAAGTGATGATGATGAGAGTATCGATTATCAGGTGAAGAGAAAAAAATTAATCGAAAAGACTCTTTTAAGTCTAGCGGCTACTATCCAAGTTGGGTTTATAAAAAATGATGTAAAGCATACGCTCAGGCGGTCATCTTCAGATAATAGTATTTTTCTGAAAATAGGAGAAGGTGAATTTGAAAAAGCAACGGAAGAGCAGGTTCGCTCCATACTGCCGATCCAAGCTTACAGTCAGAAGCAGCTTAGTAGTGTTGGGGTAAGAATAGATCAACTTCTCAGATTTATTGAGACTCCAATTCAAGAAAAATTGAACAACATTGAACGTACTAGGAATCAGCTTAAGCAGGAGATTCGTCAAGAACATGCGCGGCTAGAGAGATTTAATCTCCTAAACAAAAACAATGATCAGTTAAAAAAAGACATTATATCACTGACTGAGCAGTCTGAGAATATAAGGGGAAAACTTATTGGTCTTTCGGATGAAGATAGTAAATTGATTGCTCAAAAATCCATCGTGGATGAAGAGAAATACATTTCTGAATATTGGAAACAGGAATTGGGCACATTGTTACAATCTTTAGAAAAGTTGGAGACCGATTGTTCTGATCGTCCCCGTAGGAAAAAGCCTAGTCAACCCATTAACGATCAGTCTATAAATTTCTTGTTCGATGTTTTAGGAAAAACATATATTGATGTAAAGTCACTCGTTGAACAGGCTAAGACTATTTTGAAACAGACGATAGCACCTAGTTCAACTGTTTCCAGCCAATTTGAAGTTATCAATAAGAATCATACGGATTTTGAAACAAAATATAATCAGGCAAAGGAACGCTCACAAGCACATCAATCTACACTTACACAGTTGGAAAATATTGAAAAGAGGCTTAAGGAACTGAAAACAGAAGCTTCTGGGATCGAGGCGGAGATTGAATCTTTAGGCGATGTGAGCAGAAACTTTTCTGCGCTTTTGGATCGTTGGTTTTCTTTAGGGCACCTCGAAAAACCCCTGATTATGAGAAAATGGGGTTATTGATTTCCGCCAAGAGTCCGCACCTCTGATGATCAAAGAAAGCCTGTTTGCCGCTGAGGAACGCGAAGCGAAATTGGACCGTCTGGGCGATGTGTTGCGAGTGATGGAGGAGCATGTTGATTTCAAGGCGCTGGCGGCGGAGATGGACCGGATTGTGCCGCGACCGGGGCGGGAGCGCGGTGGACGTCCGCCGTTTCCCACGGAACTGATGGTACGCGCCTGGGTACTTCAGAATTTATATGGACTGAGTGACGAACAGATGGAATACCAGGTGCTGGATCGACTGAGCTTCCAGCGTTTCCTGGGCCTGCGGCGCAGCAGCCAAGTACCAGACCGCACGACGTTTTGGAGCTTCCGCGAGCGACTGACGGTGGCAAAGGCGGGGGACGCGCTGTTTGAGGCGGTGCATCGTCAACTCGCCCAGCACGGTTATATCGCCCGTGGTGGGCAAATGGTGGATGCTAGTCTGGTTCCCGTTCCTCGACAGCAGGTCACGGAGGAGGAACGTCAACTGATCAAGAAGCGGGCGATGCCCGTGGGCTGGAAACCGGCCCAGCGCCGGCAGAAGGACACGGAGGCCACCTGGACGAAGAAGCACGGTCAATCCTACTTCGGTTACAAGGTCTCGGTTAGCACCGACCGACGCTACAAGCTGATCCGCCAGGTCAAGGTCAGCACCGCTGCGGAGAACGACACCCTGCACCTGGAAGATGTCCTGGATCACGCCAATACCGGTCGCGATCTTTATGGCGACAAGGGCTACGTTGATGGTGAGCGTGAGCAGCGTCTCAAGGCCCAGGGCTGGCGCGTACACATCCAGCGCAAGGCCAAGAAAGGCAAGCCGCTGTCCGCCTGCCAGACGCGCCGCAACACCCGCATTGCCCGAATCCGTGCGCGGGTCGAACACGTTTTCGCCGCTCTGGAGCAGATGGGCGGAAAACTGCTGAGGGGCATCGGTCTGGATCGAGCGACCTTCCAACTCACGGGGAAGGCAGCGGTCTACAACCTACGTCGCCTGTGCAGTCTCAAGGCATGCGGTGTGGTCGCTTTCTAACGCCCAAGTGCGATCCCGGTACGACCGGGATGGTGATTTCGGGCGGGGATGAACCCTTCGGGTCGGGGCACAAACCAAAGATATTGTGAGGCTCACGCCTCAGGCACCTTGCTTTGCCCATTTTGCCGGCTTCATGTCCGGTTTTTCGAGGTGCCC
>WBZV01000066.1_pt1 | contig 13189 bp, 15 predicted proteins | sample 5204221 | NCBI WGS metagenome assembly WBZV01 (sample SAMN12344360, study PRJNA552823) | activated sludge metagenome | biome: Activated sludge suspended growth; feature: Nitrification reactor; material: Wastewater; isolation source: activated sludge from nitrification reactor of wastewater...
TGCTGGCCAGCCTGCTGCTTCTGGCGGGCTGCTCGGTGGCGCCCGGCTACGACAAACCGGGCATTGCCACCCCGGCCGCCTTCAAGGAGGCGGCCCCCGTCGACGCCAACTGGAAGCCCGCCGAACCCGCCGACAGCGCCGCCCGGGGCGAGTGGTGGCAGGTCTTCGGCGATCCTGTCCTCGACCGCCTGGAGCAGGACGCCATCGCCGCCAACCCGGACCTGCTGGCCGCCGCGGCCCGCCTGGGCCAGGCCCGGGCACTGGAACAGTCGGCCCGCGCCGCGCGCTTTCCACAGGTCGGCGTCGGCTTCGGCCCGACCCGCCAGCGCCCCTCGCCCGCCTCCCAGGGCCTGGAGGCCGACGCCGACACCCGCGCCACCACCCTGTGGCGCGGCCAGGCCACTATCGCCTATGAGGTGGATCTGTTCGGCCGGCTGGCCAGCGCCGAGGAAGCCGCCCGCCTCGACACCGAACGCCGGGCCGCCCTGTTCGGCGCCACCCTGCTCAGCCTGCAGGCCGATGTGGCCCAGGCCTATTTCCTGATCCGCGAGCTGGACGCCGCCCAGGCCCTGTACGGCAATGTGGTCAAGCTGCGCGCCGACACGGTGAAACTGCTCCAGCGCCGTTTCGAGGAAGGCGATATTGCCGAGCTGGACCTGGCCCGGGCCCGCAGCGAGCTGGCCGCAGCCCGTTCCGAATCCCTCGGCCTGTCCCGCCAGCGCGCCCTGGCCGAGCACGCACTGGCCATCCTGCTGGGCAAGCAACCGGCCGAGTTCAGCCTGCCGGCCATGCCCCTGGGCCACCTGTCCATCGACGTGCCGGCCGGCCTGCCCTCGGCCCTGCTGGAGCGCCGGCCCGACATCGCGGCCGCCGAGCGGGCCATGGCCGCCGCCAACGCCCGCGTCGGCGTGGCCCGGGCGGCCTGGTTCCCGCGCCTGTCCCTCACCGGCGCCCTGGGTTACGAATCCGACGGCCTCGGCGATCTCTTCAAGTACGCCAGCCGCAGCTTCGTCTTCGGCCCCCTGGTGGGTACCGCCCTGAGCCTGCCGATCTTCGACGGCGGCGCCCGGGAAGCCGGCGTCAATCAGGCCCGCGCCACCTACGTGGAAGACAGCGCCCGTTACCGCCAGACCGTGCTGCAGGCCTTCCGTGAAGTGGAGGACAACCTGGCCCAGCTGCGCATCCTCGGCGAACAGCACCGGGAGCAGGACAGCGCCGTCGGCTCGGCCGAACGCGCCGCCCGCATTGCCCGCCTGCAATACCGGGAGGGCGCAGTGAGCTACCTCAACGTCATCGACGCGGAGCGCAGCGTACTGCAGCAGCAGCGCCTGGCCGTGGGACTGGACGGCGAGCGGGCACGCTCGACGGTCAACCTGATCCGCGCCCTGGGCGGCGGGTGGACGGCGCCGTCCAAGGCCCCCGCTGCCGGTTGAGCCAGCGCCCGGGGCAGCCCGTGCCTGCCCGTGCTGCTTTGCACCACCAGGCCGAAGCCCGATAAGCTATCGGGCTTCGGCCTTTCTGCGATCACCACCATGCTCCGACTCCACCCCGGGCGCCTCACCGCTGCCCTCGTCCTGGCCCTCCTCGCGGCCTCCGCGCCCGCCCTCGCCGGCAAGACCCTGGAGGCCATCAAGGCCAAGGGCCAGATCGCCTGCGGTGTCAGCACCGGCGTGATCGGCTTCTCCGCCGCTGATAGCCAGGGGCAGTGGAAGGGGCTGGACGTGGACGTGTGCAAGGCCATCGCCGCCGCCGTGCTGGGCGACCCGAACAAGGTACGCTGGGTCCCCCTCAGTTCCCAGCAGCGTTTCACGGCGATCCAGTCCGGCGAGGTGGACATCCTGTCCCGCAACACCACCTGGAGCCTGACCCGCGATGCCGCCCTGGGCCTGCACTTCGCCGGGGTCAGCTATTACGACGGCCAGGGATTTCTCGTCCCGAAGAAGCTCAAGGTGACGAGCGCAAAGCAGTTGAAGAACGCCGAGGTGTGCGTGCAGTCGGGCACCACCACCGAGAAGAACCTGGCCGACTACGCCCGGGCCCAGGGCATCAAGCTCAAGCCGGTGGTCTTCGACAAGTTCGAGGCCTCCATCAAGGCCTTCTTCAGCGGCCGCTGCCAGGCCTATACCACCGACGCCTCGGCCCTGGCCTTCATCCGCAGCAAGGAAGCGCCGGTGCCCGACGACTACCTGGTGCTGCCCGAGATCATCTCCAAGGAGCCCCTGGGCCCGGCCGTGCGGCGGGGCGACGATGAGTGGTTCGCCATCGTCAAATGGACCCTCAACGCACTGATCGAGGCCGAGGAGCTAGGCATCACCCAGGCCCGGGTGGACAGCCTGAAGGCCTCCCCCGACCCGGCCCTGCAGCGCTTTCTGGGCGTGGGTGAAGACCTGGGCAAGAGCCTGGGCCTCGACCGGGAGTGGGCCGCCCGGGCGGTGAAGGCCGTCGGCAACTACGGCGAAATCTTCAACCGCAACGTGGGGGCCGACTCACCCCTGAAACTGCCCCGGGGCCTCAATGCCCAGTGGAACAAGGGCGGCATTCTGTACGCCCAGCCCCTGCGCTGAACCATGGCCCGCCGCAGCCTCGCCTGGCAGGCGCTGATCCTTGCCGGCCTCGCCCTGCTGGGCTGGTTGCTGGTGGACACCACCGCCAGCCGGCTCCAGGAGCGGGGTATCCGCAGTGGCTTCGACTTCCTGCTCGAGCCCGCCGGTTTCGCCCTCGGCGAGAGCCTGCTGCCCTTCGAGGCCAGCGACACCACCCTGCGCGCCTTCGCCGCCGGGCTGCTCAACACCCTGCGCGTGGCCCTGCCGGGCGCGGTGCTGGCAGTGCTGATCGGCGTGATCGTGGGCTTCGGGCGGCTGGCCGACAACCCGCTGGTGCGCGGGCTCGCCACCGCCTTTGTGAACGGGGTGCGCAATGTGCCCCTGCTGCTGCACCTGCTGGCCTGGTACTTCATTCTCACCGATCTGCTGCCGGCGGCCGATGCCGCCCTGCCCCTGGCGCCGGGGGTGTTCCTCAGCAAGTCCGGGCTGGCCCTGCCCTGGTGGGGCGAGGCCGGCTGGGAAGTGCCGGTGCCGGCCGGCTTCGGCATCGACGGTGGCGCCCGCCTGACCCCTGAATACCTGGCCATGCTCATCGGACTGTCCCTGTACGCCGCGGTCTACATCGCCGAGACCCTGCGCGGCGCCGTGCAGGCCCTGCCGCCGGGGCAGCGTCTGTCGGCCCTCGCCCTGGGCATGACACCCCGCCAGGCCTTTACGCTGGTGCTGCTGCCCCAGGCCTGGCGCGCCGCCCTGCCCCCGGTGACCAGCCAGCTCCTCAACCTGTTCAAGAACGCCTCCCTGGCGGTGGCCATCGGCTACCCGGATCTGGTGTCGGTGGCCGGCACCAGCCTCAACCAGACCGGCCGGGCCATCGAATGCCTGGCCTTGGTGATCGCCGTGTACCTGCTGCTGTCGCTGCTGGCGGCGGCGCTCAGCCATGGGCTCGAACGGCGCAGCCTGCGCGGGATGCCGGCATGAGGCTGGCCCACCTGCGCCGCACCCTGTTCGGTGATGCCCTGAACACGGCCTTGAGCCTGCTCGTGCTGGCCGCGGCCGTGCTGGCCCTGCCACCGCTGCTCGACTGGGCGGTGTTGAAGGCCCGCTTTGCCCCCGACGTGGCGGCCTGCGAAGCCCTCGACCATGCCGGCGCATGTTGGGGCGTGGTCGCCGAGAAGGCCCGCTTCATCCTCCTTGGCCGCTATCCCGCCGATGAAGCCTGGCGCCCCCTGCTCGCCGCCGGACTAATCGCAGGCAGCTGGCTGGCCGCGGCCTATGGTGGACTGCGCGGCCGGGCCTTGCCCCTGGCCCTGCTGCTTCCCCCGCTGCTCGCCCTGCCCCTGCTGGCCGGCGGCTTTGCCGGCCTCGGCAGCGTGCCCACCGAACTGTGGGGCGGCCTGCCCCTGACCCTGCTCCTCACCGGTGCGGGCATGGCCGGGGCGCTGCCCATCGGCATTGCCGTGGCTTATGGGCGCCGCTCGTCCCTGCCCCTGCTGCGCGGCCTGCTCACGGCCTATGTGGAGCTGGCCCGGGGGATTCCCCTGGTGGCTGCACTGTTCATCGCCTCCTTCCTGCTGCCCCTGTTCTTTCCCCAGGGCGTGGCGGTGGACATGCTGTGGCGGGTGCTCATCGCCATCGTGCTGTTCGCTGCGGCCTATCTGTCGGAGATCGTCCGCGGCGGCCTGCAGGCCTTTCCGGCCGGGCAGGTCGATGCGGCCTCGGCCCTGGGTTTCAGCCCCTGGCAGACCCAGCGCTGGATCGTGCTGCCCCAGGTCCTGCGCAACGTGGCCCCGTCCCTGGCCAACAGCGCCATTGCCCTGTTCAAGGACACGTCCCTGGTCACCATCGTCAGCCTCTACGAGCTGACCGGTGCCCTCGGTCTGGCCCTCTCCGGCGATGCCCAGTGGCGGCCCTTCTACCTCGAAGCCTGGCTCTTCATCGCCGCCATCTACTGGCTGGGCTGCGCCCTACTGGCCCGGATCAGCCGGCGTTTCGGCCAGGCCTGACGCCCCCACTGCGGCACTGACGATCTCTGCCAGGCGGCGCACGCCAGGACCGCACATCTCCGGGTCGGCAAACACCAGGTACATATCGACATACCGCTCCTCGGCGCCACCGAGGGGCAGGATGCGCAGCCGGCCATCGTCCAGTTCACGGGCGATCAGCGCTTCCGGATACCAGGCAAAGCCGTAGCCCGCAGCAGCCGCGGCAATGGACATGGCCATGCTGCTGAAGGTCCAGCGCTGCTCCACCTCGATGGTCTGGCTGCGGGAGCTGCGCGTCGAGCCGGTTTCCCGGACCATCAGATGGCGATGGGCACGCAGGTCCTTCTCCCCCAGGGGCCGTTCCAGGCGATGCAGGGGATGCGCCGGGCCGGCTGCGGCCACCAGGCGCATCCGCATCAACGGCCGCCCCAGGAAGCCCGGCGGGACATGGGGCGTCACGGCTAAGTCGGCCTTACCGCTGAGCAAGGCCTCGCCGGTACCGCCCATCACGGATTCGATCACCTCGACCCGGGTCCGCGGCGCCTCATCGCCAAAACGCGCCAGACAGTCCAGCAGCAGCCCAGGGGGGAAGAGGATCTCCACCGCCAGACCGATCTCCGCTTCCCAACCCGCGGAGAGTTTGCGGGCCATCTGCTCCAGGTCGCCCGCCTCGCCCACCAGGGCCAGGGCCCGCCGGTAGAGCATGCGGCCGGTGGCGGTGAGCACCGCCTTGCGGCCCTGGATCTCGAAGGCCTGGACGCCCAGCTGCGATTCGATCTTCTGTACCGCGTAGGTGACCGCCGACTGACTCTTGTGCAGAGCCTCGGCGGCCTGGGCGTAGCCCCCGGCCTCGACCACCGCGATCAGGGCTCGCCACTGTTCGAGGGAGACATGGGGTACGGGCTGAATCATCTGATTATTCGATTGTTTAAAACGAAATCTTCGTCTTTTTTATCTCTCCGGTAAATCATTTAATACACCCATCGACACCCCACACGGAGAACCACCATGACCACCCTGCTCAAGATCAACGCCAGCCTGTTTTCCACCCAAGGTCAGTCCAGCCAGCTCGCCGAGCGCTTCGTGGCCGCCCGCCTGGCCGCCACCCCCGGGCTGAAAGTCATCAGCCGTGACCTGGGCGCCGAGCCGGTGCCCCACCTGGATGCCGCCCGCTTCCTGTCCTTCCTGGCCAAGCCCGAAGAGCGCAGCGCCGAGCAGCAGGCCGTCGTCGCCTACTCCGACGCCCTGATCGAGGAACTACGCCAGGCCGACGAGATCGTGATCGGCCTGCCCATGTACAACTTCGGCGTGCCTTCCACCCTGAAGGCCTGGTTCGACCACATCGCCCGCGCCGGCGTGACCTTCCGCTACACCGCCACCGGCCCGGAAGGCCTACTCACCGGCAAGAAGGTGACCATCTTTGCCGCCCGCGGCGGGCTGTACGCCGGCACCCCGAAGGACAGCCAGACCACCTACGTGCGTGACTTCCTGGCCTTCATCGGCATCACCGACGTGGAATTTGTTTACGCTGAAGGCCTGAACATGGGCGACGAGAGCAAGGCTGCCGCCCTCACCGCCGCCCATGGCAAGCTTGCCGAACTCGCCGCCTGAACAAGGAGAACACCATGAGCACCCGCAGCCTCACCCGGATCATCCCGTCCATCCCCGTCTCCGATGGTGCCGGCGTCAAGCTCAGGCGCAGCCTGGGCCAGAGCCAGGGGCTGCGGCTCGATCCCTTCCTGATGCTCGACGAGTTCGCCTCGGACAATCCGGACGACTACATCGCGGGCTTTCCGCCCCACCCGCACCGGGGTTTCGAGACGGTGACCTACATGCTGGCCGGTGACTTCGAACACGAGGATCACCTGGGCCACAAGGGCCACCTCCGGGGTGGCGGCGCCCAGTGGATGACCGCGGGGCGGGGCATCATCCACTCGGAGATGCCCCTGCAGGAAAGTGGCCGCCTGCATGGCTTCCAGTTCTGGATCAATCTGCCGGCCAAGGAGAAGATGAAGCCCGCCGCCTACAGGGACATCCAGCCCGAGGAGATCCCCGAGGTGAAGATCGATGGCGGCAGCGTGAAGGTGGTGGCTGGCAGGCTCGAGACAGCCGACGGGCGGACGGCCGACGGCCCGATCCAGGGGCTGAGCACCGCCCCTCTGTTTCTGGATGTGCGCCTGGAGGCCGGTGCCCGCTTCACCCAATCGGTTGCCGACGGGCACTCGGCCTTCCTCTATCCCTACTCGGGCAGCCTGCACGTGGGCGCGGGCGAGGGGCGCACCCTTCCGAATCGCCAGGCCGGTGTGTTGTCCGACGGAGACAGCATCGAGGTGCAGGCCGGTGAGGATGGAGGCCATTTCCTGCTGCTGGCAGCGCGCCCCATCGGCGAGCCGGTGGTGCAGTACGGCCCCTTCGTGATGAATACCCGGGAAGAGATTGAACAGGCGCTGGCGGATTACCGGGACGGCAGGCTGACCGCGTAAGCCCCTGCAACCCACTCAGAGCGGGTGGATAAATCGACTGCGCGGGCCGGTTTCTCCCCGGGGACGCTCGCCCTGCCCCTTCGGAGCGAACTCGAACCGCCCACTACAGCTTTTTCACACCCGCTCAGGCGACGGATTCGTGGTCGGGCTCATCACGGAAGTTGCGGGCAATTGAGGCGAACTCGCCGGCGACCTGACACATGGCATCAACAATGCCGGGGTCGAAGTGGCTGCCCCGCTCCTCAACAATCATGGCGAGGGCTTGTTCATGGGGAAAGGGCGGCTTGTAAACGCGGCGGGAGATCAGCGCGTCGTACACGTCGGCCACCGCCATGAGCCGGGCTGAAAGGGGTATGGCGTCCCCGGATACACCCCGGGGATATCCGCTGCCATCCCAGCGTTCGTGGTGCCCATAGGCAATTTCGGCCGCATAGCGAAGGAAGGACGCGTCAGCCGAATCACCCAGGGCTTTTTCGGCCTGAAGGATAGCGTTGCGCCCGTACTCGCAGTGCTGCTTCATGATCACCCACTCATCCGGGGTGAGCTTGCCCTTTTTGAGAAGGATCGCATCCGGCGTGGCCACCTTGCCGACATCGTGGAGGGGAGCCGACTTGAACAGTAGCTGGATGACCTCCTCGTCAAGCTCGGCTCGGAAACGCGGGTGATCGCGCAGCGCTTCCGCAAGAATGCGCACGTAGTGCTGGGTACGCCGGATGTGGTTCCCGGTTTCATTGTCGCGGGCCTCGGCCAGTGCGCAGAAAGCCGTGATGGTGGCTGCCTGGGCCGCAATGACTTCTTGTTTGCTGGCCACCAAGCGGCGCGACTGCTCACTGATCTCGGCTGTGCGCTCGGCCACCAGAAGCTCAAGGTCGGCGTTACGCCGCTCCAGTGCCCGGGTGGCCCGTGACAGGGCGAGGTGGGTACGAACCCGGGCCATGACAACGGCGGGAGATATGGGCTTGTGGATGAAGTCCTCGGCACCCAACGAGAAACCCAGCTCCTCATCCTCGGGACGATCCAGGCCCGTCAGGAACATCACGGGAATCATGCGGGTGGATTCAGATGACTTGAGACGTCGACAGACCTCGAAACCGTCGATCTCCGGCATCATCACATCCAGCAGGATGATATCCGCAACACCCCCTCCTGCCAGATAGCTCAGGGCGTCGGGCCCGCTGGTGGCAGGATGCACGTCGTAGTACTCGGAAAGTACGTCCTCGAGGATCAGCAGGTTGTCAGCCTGATCATCCACAATCAGCACATGGGCGCGCTGTTTCATGCCTTGCTTCCACCTCCGTGTTGTCGTCCGGTTAGACAACGGCCTGTCGTCCCTGTTCTATAGCTAAAGAAACCACTTTCGGCGACCCTCCCGGTTCAATTCGCCCATCATCCACAAATCCATGGCCCTGATACACAGCTTTCCGCCCGCCGTGACGCCTGATGCGCACACCCTCATCCTCGGCAGTATGCCGGGCGACGCTTCGCTTCGTGCGGGTGAATACTATGCAAATCCGAGAAACCACTTCTGGCAAATTCTGGGTGTGCTGGTTGGCGCCGGCCCCGATCTTCCCTATCCGGAACGCCTTTCGAAATTGACCGGGGCGGGTTTCGCCCTGTGGGACGTCCTTCAAAGCTGTGAACGGCAGGGAAGCCTGGACAGCAGCATCGTTCCGTCCAGCATCACACCCAATGACTTCACCACCTTCCTGGCCACCTACCGGGGCGTGCAACGTATCTTCTTCAACGGTACGGCGGCGGAAACCGCATTCCGCCGTCACGTGATACCGGTCTTGCCGTCGCTGTCGTGCAGTCTGTGCCGACTACCCTCGACCAGCCCCGCCAATGCCCGCTTCACGCTCCAGCGTCACCTTGATGCGTGGCAGATTCTTCGCGCCGACGCTCCGACGCGTCAGGGCATGTAAGGAAGTGGTAGCAAGTGGTTCGAATTCGCACCGGGATGCACAGCCATACCCTGCGCACGGTGAGCATCCCAGGGGCGAACTCGGGCCGCCAGCAGATCTGCTGGCGCGCTTTCAGTGCTCCAGTACATAGGTGCCCGGCGCATCAGCCAGGGCCGGATAAGCCTTGCTCGAGAACGGTGCTGCATCCACCAGTTCCCCCGCCAGGGGCCTGAGCCAGGCCATCCAGTCCTCCCACCAGCTACCGGCATTCTCGACCGCAACGCTTCTCCAGGCTTCAGCGCTATCGCTGCGCCGCGCCGGCGCCACCCAGAACGAGCGTTTCGGAGGCTTGACCGGAGGATTGACGATTCCCAGGATATGCCCCGAACTGGACAGGACGAATCGCTTTGGTCCGGCCACATAGTTCATGGTGCGGAAGGTCTGCCGCCAGGGCGCAATGTGGTCATCCTCCGCTGCGACGGCGTAGACCGGCTGGACAATGGCCCCCAGGTTGATGGGCTCACCCGCGACCGTCAGGGCATCGTTCTCGATCAGCCGGTTGTGCAGATACAGCTCGCGCAAGTACCAGGAATGCATGGCGCAGGGCATTCGCGTGGTGTCCATGTTCCAGTACAGCACGTCAAACGGGGGTGGCGTTTCGCCATACAACCACCCATGGACGATGTAATGCCATATCAGGCTGTTGGAGCGCAGGAGCCGGAAGGACGAGGCCATCTCGGCACCGTCCAGGTAGCCCTTCCGCTCCATGTTCTGGGTGATGAAGCGAATACTGCCCTCATCAACGAAGACTTCGATGTCGCCCGGCTTATGGAAGTCCACCAGGGTGGTAAACAGGGTGAAGTGTGCGACCGGAACCTCATCGGCGGCGAAATGGCGGTTTGCCCACGCCATATAGGTGCTTAGCGCCGTGCCGCCGATACAGTAGCCCACCGCATGCACCTTGGCCGCCCCTGTGACCCCCCTCGCCGTATCCACCAGGGCCTGAACACCCTCGACAAGATAGTCGTCGAAGCGCACATCACGCATTTCCTCGCCGGGGTTCTTCCAGCTTGTGATGAAGACCTCGAACCCCTGATCAAGCAGGAAGCGGATCATGCTCTTCCTCGGATTGAGATCGAGAATGTAGAACTTGTTGATCCAGGGGGTGACGATGACGATGGGTGTGCGATGAACTTGTTCGCGTGTGGGGGTATAGCGAATGACCTCGAGCAGACGGTTACGGAACACCACCTTTCCAGGCGTCGTCGCCAGATTCTCTCCCACCTTGAAGTCATCCGGGTCCGTCATCCGCACATTGCCGGCTTCCACGTCCGCCAGGAAATTGCGGAAGCCCCTCGCCAGACTTTCGCCCTTTGACTCAACCGCCAGGCGCATGGCGACCGGGTTGGTCCACAGGAAGTTCGGCGGCGCGACGGCATTCAGCCAGTTACGCCACCAGAAGGCCGCGCGGCGTCGCTCCTTCTGGGAAAGACCCGGCGTGTCATACAGCATGTCCTGCACGTGGTGAGTGAATACCAGATACCACTCCTTGGCGACGTCCCATGTGGGTGACTCGACCCACACCGGATCGGCGAAACGTGGATCGTCGCCATGGGGCGTGACGGGGTCGGGGCTGGGAAGACCCAGCATGCGCCGCCAGCTATGCCATTGGAGCTCCCACAGGCTGGCCGACACCTTTGCCATCGCTTCGGTCAACTCCTGGGGATGAGCAGCCCAGGCAAGTTGCGCATGAAGCAGCGGAGCAGCCATGCCAAGGGGGTCAATGGACGACTCCACCGTATCGTGGAATTGCTGCATCGACTTACGCGCCAGGTCAATGGGGGGCGCAAATCCGTGACGGGTCATGATGCTCACTCCTGAAGATCGTGATTCGGGTCCGCATTCTTGACATCGGACTCCTTGAGTTGAATCCTGAGCCTGCCTGAGTGCGTCGCGCTTGACATTCATCAAGCCGATCAAGAAGAGCGCGCGCCCTATAATGCATGTATCCAGGCCCACGCAGGAGCACTACGATGTTCAAGAACATTCTCGTTCCCACCGATGGTTCCACGCTATCCGATTCGACGGTTGCGCGCGCCGTGAGTTTCGCCAGCGAGGCCGGCGCCCGCGTCACGTTTTTCTACGCTCAACCGGATTTCCCGATGCCGATTTACGGGGAAGGCGCCCTGATTGACCCGACGACCCCCGAGCAATTCAGCCGCGCAGCAGCCATGGAGGCCGAGCGGATCCTGGCCAAGGCCCGAGCGGTGGCAGACGCGGCCGGCGTGTCCTCGTCCGTGGACACCCAAGTCAGTGAAGTCCCCTACGAAGCCATCATTGAGGCTGTCGAGCGCAACCAGTGCGATCTCATCTTCATGGCATCCCACGGCCGGCGGGGACTGAGCGGGCTGCTTCTGGGGAGCGAAACCCAGAAAGTGCTCACCCACAGCAAGACTCCCGTGCTGGTCTATCGCTGAGCCTGCAGAGTACGTAGAAACAAAATGGCCTCGCTGTTGCGAGGCCATTTTGTTTCTACGTGCCACCATACCCTCCGGCGGCGTCACTTTTCTAGTCGGATGCGCTCTGATTGATTTCAGCGGAAGTTCTCTGAAAGAAAAGCGTCATCAGGCTTGATCCGGCACACACAAGCCAGAATCCGAAGAAGCCGATGGAGTACGTGGCAATGGGCGAAAAATAGACCGGCTGCCCAAACAGGTATAGCTCCTGGGGGGCGATCACCGTAAAGAAAATAATTTCGGCAATCCCCGCCACCAGGAATGAAGGCCACAAGACCTGAATCAGTTTCAACATGCTCCGGCTCCCCGAGGGCGGGCACAGGGCCCCACCCTCAACTATGCGAACGTCTTTCGTCCTCGGCGATATGGGTCTTTGCGAACCGGTAGAGATACCCACCAATCACAAGCACAAAACCGATCGTAAACAGGCTCAGGAGCCCAATATCGGTACTGAACAACTCTTTCCAGGCCATGACATCCTCCTTGTCAATCTACAGGTTTGAGATCGGTTGAATCGATCCGGATCTCGGTCTCTGTGGGGAGGAATGCGGTCCCTGACAGCCGCCAGCTGCGAGACTCGTCTTCTAGTAAAACCTTCCAGTGCGCAGTGCTCAGCGCCTCGGGAATCGCGGCACTGTAGACGCCATTTCTGCGCTCCAGCACCAGTTTCTGATCAAGCCCGCCGCGGGTGGGATGGGCCAGGGTTGCACTCAGGCGGGGGGGCAGGTCGATACCCGGCTTTGCCGACAATTCAACCTGCAAGGACTCAGCGGTGAAACGGACGCGGGCAAGCAGCCCCATCTCCTGCGCAGTGTTCGCCCGGGCCAGTGTCTGATTGATGGCCAATCCCTGCTTGTAGTAATCGTCCGTCACCAGCCCATCGAAAGACTTGATGGCAAGCCAGAGGGTGATGCCTCCCGCAACGATTGCCGTCGCGGGCATCAGCATCAGCAGCCAGGTCCACCGCTCCTTGTACCAGGGGGTCGGGCTGCGCTTGGCTTCGGTTGCAGACATGTTCATGGGCTCAGATCTCTATCGTGGAATGAGGAATGCGGTTTTTTCACGAACAGAGACCGTCTCATCATCGAGCGCCTTGACTTCGATATACACCGTGTTCGAACCAGGCTTGCCCGACTCAGGCGGGACGGCAACTTCCACCGTGACGGCCTTAAGCCCGGCGGCATCCACCTCGAACGGTTCAGCCGGCGTGATCTTGACGCCGTCGAGCCCGCTGGCCGAAAGGGCAAAGCGACGTGGCTTCTCGGTCATGTTCATGACCTGGAGATTGTACACGTTGGCGATCAAGCCCCCTTCGACTTCTCGGCTGAGGGTCGAGCGGTCCTTGATCACATCCACTCTCAAGTTGGAACGCGTCGCCAGCCCCCACACAAACGCACTGCAGATGGCAACAAGCACAACAGCGTAGATCATGATCCGCGGCCGCATTACATGCCCGATGATCTCCTTCATGCCCCAGTGACGCTTCATCGCGTTCTCGGTCGTGTAGCGAATGAGCCCCTTCGGGTAGTTCATCTTCTCCATGACCTGATCACAGGCGTCGATGCAGGCCGCACAGCCAATGCACTCGTACTGCATGCCATTGCGAATGTCGATACCTGTCGGACACACCTGGACGCAGATCCCGCAGTCAACACAATCGCCCTTCGAAATGGTCTTCGGATCCAGCCCTTTTTTGCGCGGACCACGGGGCTCGCCGCGTTCCGGGTCGTAGGTGATGACCAGCGTATCGGGATCGAACATGAC
>WBZV01001107.1_pt1 | contig 13167 bp, 10 predicted proteins | sample 5204221 | NCBI WGS metagenome assembly WBZV01 (sample SAMN12344360, study PRJNA552823) | activated sludge metagenome | biome: Activated sludge suspended growth; feature: Nitrification reactor; material: Wastewater; isolation source: activated sludge from nitrification reactor of wastewater...
GAGGGCCGCGCCAGCGTCGAGCCGCTCGACCTCTGGCTCGCGCCCTATGTGATCGCCGCGCAGCCGGCGCAGGTGGCGCCGCTGGCCGAGTGGTTCGTGCGCGAGGTGGCACGAGCCGCCCCGGAAGACGCGCCCTGGCTGACGCGCGCCGTCGAAGCCTTCGAGAAGCAGCTCGAGATCGAACGCACCCTGCCCGCCGAAGGCGGCGAGGAGGCCGCGGGCAAGCTGGCCCTGGCGCGCGCCATCGGCGGCGCCGAGGAGGGCGGCATGCTGCGCATCGTCTCGACCGCGCTGGAAGATGCGCTGCGGCGCCGCTGGAGCCCGGTGCACGTGGCGGCGCGGCTGGCGCAGCTCGACGAACTGGCCGCGCGTGCCAGCGCGCCGCTGGCCGATCTGCGCGAAGCACTGGCGGCACTGCAGGCCGCACTCGCCGGCCGCCTCTGGCTGCCGCCTTCGCTGGCGGCCGAACTGCTCGGCAACCGCCGCCACACGCTGGCCGTGCTCGAAGCCCTGCTCGCGCGGCTGGCCGCCGCGCGCGCGGGCTTCGCCGCGCTGCCGGTGGACGAAGCGCTGCCGCAGGCCGAGCCCGAGCCGATCGCACTCGGCGCCTGAGAGCCCGAGAGGCCGTGGACGAACCCTACGACCGCCTCGCCGCGCTGCCGCGCGAGCTGTGGCTGCCGACCCTGGTGACGGCCTGCGGCGAGAGCGCGCTGCGCCTCGACCATGTGCGCGGCTGGCTTGCAGCGCTCGTCGACGGCCGGCTGCCCGATGCGGCGCTCGATTTCGGCGACGCCGACGCGCTCGCGCCGATGCGCCAGGCCGTGGGCGAGCTCGCGCTGCCGGCGCTCGCGCGCGGCGTTCCGGCGCTCGCCGAGCAGGTGCTGCGCACGCTGTGCTGGCACCTCGACACCATCGTCGAGCGGCAGCCGCGGCTCGCCCGCAGTGAGGCGATCGCCGCCAGCGCCGCAGCCTTCCGCGACGAGTGGCAGCTCGAGAAGAGCGGCTGGGAGGAAGCGCTCGCGCTGATGCAGGATCTGGGCGACCTCGCCGAGCTGCGCTGGGACGAGCTGCGCGGCCGGCTCAACTCGCGCGAGTGGCGCGAGGCGCAGCGGCTCGGCGCCCTGCTCGCGCACCTGCAGCCGCTGGTCGAGCTGATCCGCGGCCTCGGCCGCGCCCACCATCATCCCGAGCGGCCGCCCGCGCCGCTCGCGCAGCCGCTGGTGAGCGACACGGCGCTGCCGCTCGCCGAACGCGAGACGCGCCTGCCCGACGCGCCCGGCGAGCTGATGGGCATACGCCACTCCGACCGGCTCGAGCGCATGCTCGGCAGCGAGGCCATGCAGATCCGCCATCCGGTGCTGCACAAGCTGTGGCGCGCGCGCCTGGCCGAGAGCCGGCTGCTCACCTACCAGAGCGAGGCGCTGCTGATCGAGCGCGTGCCCGACCCGCAGGGCCGCGCGCGCCAGCGCAGCGGGGCGCAGCCGCAGCGGCTCGAACGCGGGCCCATGATCCTCGCCATCGACACCAGCGGCTCGATGCGCGGCGCGCCCGAGAACATCGCCAAGGCGGTGGTGCTGGAAGCGCTGCGCACCGCGCGGCGCGAGAAGCGCGGCTGCCTGCTGATCGCCTTCGGCGGGCCGGACGAGATCGTCGAGCGCGAGCTGTGCCCGCCCAAGCGCCCGCACGAGGGCCTGGATGCGCTGCTCGCGCTGCTCGGCCAGGGCTTCGACGGCGGCACCGACGTGCAGGCCCCCATCGAACGCGCGGTGCAGCGCGTGCGCGAGGCGCGCTGGAGCAGCGCCGATCTGCTGATCGTCAGCGACGGCGAGTTCGGCTGCACGCCGGCCACGCTGCAGCACCTGGAGGACGCACGCCGCGAGCTGGGCCTGCGCGTGCAGGGCGTCCTGGTGGGCGACCGCGAGACGCTCGGCCTGCTGCAGACCTGCGACGACATCCACTGGCTGCGCGACTGGCGCCGCTACAGCGGCGAGACGCCGCAGCGCGAGGCCTTCGTGCCGGTGCACACCGCCAGCCTCACGGCGCTGTACTTCCCCAATGCGCTGAACGCGCGCGCCAGCAGCACCGCCGCGCGGCGCCCGCGCTGAGCGACGCGCAGCCGAACCCGCCACCAGCTGTTTCAAGCTGCTGCCGATGGTCAACCGGCGGCATGCCGGCGTCACGTTTGGACACCGCAGGCGCCGCGCTTCGCGCATCGTTCGGGCACAGGCCGCGCATCGACGGCCAAGGGAGTGCCATGAGCGAATCCATCGTGCGTGCGCAGCGCCTGCGCACGCTGTTCGTGGCGGCAGGCGCCGCGGCCCTGCTGGCGGCCTGCGGCGGCGGCAATTCCGGCACGGCGGCCACGGGCGGAACGCCCTCGCCTTCGCCTGCACCGAGCCCGTCGCCGGCGCCCGCCACGGTGAGCGTGCGCGACGCCTGGCGGCTCGCCGACCAAGCCAGCTTCGGCGCCACCGAGGCGCTGGTGGCCGACATCCGCACGCAGGGCCGCGCCGCCTGGGTGGCCGCGCAGATGGGCCTGTCGGCATCGCACTACGTGTCGGGCGGCGGCGATGCGATCCACAAGAACACCAGCAACACCGGCTTCTGCGACCAGGCCGCCAACGCCGGTGCCAACTGCTGGCGCGACTGGTACTCGAGCCAGCCGCTGCTGTGGGACTTCTACCGCAACGCGACGCGCAACGCCGACCAGCTGCGCCAGCGCACCGCCTATGCGCTGCAGCAGATCCTGGTGGTGAACAACCTCGACGTCGAGGGCACCTACGGGCTGCGCAACTACCACAACGCGCTGCTGGACAACGCCTTCGGCAACTACCGCCAGCTGCTCAGGAAGGTGACGCTCTCGCCGGTGATGGGCGACTTCCTCAACAACGCCAACAACGACAAGGCCGCGCCCAACGAGAACTTCGCGCGCGAGCTGCTGCAGCTGTTCTCGATCGGCACCTGCGAGCTCGAGGCCGACGGCACGCTCAAGGGCGGCGCCTGCAGCGCCACCTACAACAACGACACGGTGCGCAACTACGCCTTCGCGCTGACCGGCTGGACCTACCCGGCCGGCGGCGCCACGCCCTACGGCTGCTGGCCGAGCGGCGCGAACTGCCAGTACTACGGCGGCGACATGGTGGCGGTGGCGAGCTTCCACGACGCGAGCGCGCGGCCGCTGCTCTCGGGCATGAGCAAGCTGGCCGGCAGCACGCCGGCCAGCGCGCTGGAGACGGTGCTCGACAGCGTGATGCAGCACCCGAACACCGCGCCCTTCATCGCGAAGCAGCTGATCCAGCACCTGGTGACGAGCAACCCCAGCCCGGCCTACGTGCAGCGCGTGGCCGCCGCCTTCACCGCTGGCAGCTACAGCGCCGAAGGCCGCAGCTTCGGCGCCGGCCAGCGCGGCGACCTGGCCGCCACGGTGGCGGCGATCCTGCTCGATGCCGAGGCGCGCAGCGAGAGCCCGGCGCGCGGCGCGGGCAAGCTGCGCGAGCCGGCGCTGATGTTCACCGCCGTGCTGCGCGCGCTCAACGGCAGCAGCGACGGCGACGCGCTCGGCTGGTGGTGGGGCGAGACGCTGCGCCAGCACATGTTCCGGCCGCCTTCGGTGTTCAACTTCTACCCGCCCGACTACCCGGTGCCGGGCAAGCCCGGCATGGTCGGGCCGCAGTTCGGCATCCACAACGCCAACGCGGCGCTGGAGCGGCTCAACTTCCTCACCTACCTGCTGTACTGGGGCGGCTCGGACCCGGCCGCCGGCGTGCCCGGCGCCTTCGGCACGCGCATCGACACCGCGCCCTTCGAGGCCGACGCCGCCGATGCCGCCAAGCTGGTCGACCGCCTCTCGGTGCTGGCCACCGGCGCGGCGCTGCCCAGCGGCACGCGCGGCCGCATCGTCAGCGCCGTCGAGGCCTTCGCCTCCTCCAACAGCGCCAACTGGCAGAGCGAGCGCGCCCGCCAGGCCGCCTACCTCGTATTCGCCACGCCGGCCTTCCAGGTGCAGCGATGAAGGAGCCGCGCATGAACCCCTCCCGACGTCACTGGCTCAAGGCCGCCGGCCTGGTCGGCGCCAGCGCCGGCCTCGGTGCGCTCGGCAACCTGCTGCTGCCCGCGACGCCGGCGCGCGCCGCCGACTACAAGGCGCTGGTGTGCGTCTTCCTCTACGGCGGCAACGACGGCCTGAACACCATCGTGCCGACCGACGCGACGCGCTACGCCCAGTACGCCGCGGTGCGCAAGACGCTGGCCCTGCCGCAGGCCAGCCTGATCGGCCTGGGCAGCAGCGGCTACGGCCTGCACCCCTCGCTGGCAGCGCTCGCGCCGGCCTGGAGCGAAGGCCGCCTCGCGCCGGTGTTCAACCTCGGCCCGCTCTACCAGCCGATCACCAAGGCGCAGTTCCGCGCCGCGCCGCAGAGCTCCGAGCTCGTGCCCGACAGCCTGTTCTCGCACAGCGACCAGCAGGTGCTGTGGGAGACGGCCAGCACCGACGCTCTGACGCGCACCGGCTGGGGCGGCCGCGCCGCCGAGGCGCTGGCCACGGCCAACCCGGTGATCTCGGTGGGCGGCAACGGGCGCTACGGGCTGTCCTCGCTGTCGGCGCCGCTGGTGCTGCCCGACCCCGGCGCCGACTTCGGCGCCTACGAGCTCGGCACCGAGAGCTGGCGCACCAGCTCCGCGCCGCTGGTGGCGCGCGCCAATGCGCTGCGCGGCATCTACGAGGAGGTGCAGGACAACGATCTCGCCGAGGTCTACGCGAAGATGCAGCGTGACGCCTTCGCGGTGTCGGACCGGCTCGCCGCGCTGATCAAGGCCACGCCCGGCCAGGCCGGCTCGGTGGCGGCGATCGACACGGCCTTCGCGCCGCTGATCAGCAACGGCACCGTGGCCGACGGCCTGCCGCGCCAGCTCTACCAGATCGCCAAGCTGATCGCCGGCAACGCGACGGTGCAGGGCAACCGGCAGATCTTCTTCGCCCAGCTCGGCGGCTTCGACACCCACGGCAACCAGATCGGCGCCAGCGTGCTCGACGGCAAGCACGCCGCGCTGCTGCGCCAGGTGGGCGATTCGCTCGCCTGCTTCCACAACGCCATGAAGGCGCTCGGCCTGGCCGACGCGGTGACGGCCTTCACGCAGAGCGACTTCGGCCGCACCTTCACGCCCAACAACAGCAACGGCACCGACCACGCCTGGGGTAACCACCACCTGGTGATCGGCGGCGCGGTGCGCGGCGGCACCACCTACGGCAGCTACCCGACGCTGACCCTGGGCGGGCCCGACGACGTGGGCGTGGACAGCTGGGAGCTGCAGGGCCGCTGGATCCCGACGCTGTCGGTCGACCAGTACGCGGCCACGCTGCTGGCCTGGTTCGGCGCCACGCCGGCGCAGCTCGACGCCGTGCTGCCCAACCTGAAGAACTTCGGCAGCGCACGCTCGATCGGCTTCCTGTAGCGCTTCGTCGCGCGCCGGCGCAGCCTGTCGCAGCGCGCTCGCGCGCGGCGCGGCGGCGCCGTACAGTCGCGGCCGATGAATACCTCCGCCCCTTCCACGAGCCGCTGGTCGGCCTTCGCCGCCGCCGTCGTGCGCGGCTACCACGCCTACGGCGGCTGGCTGGTGACCATCAGCTGGTGGAAGTTCATCGCGCTGTCGCTGCTGCTGATGATCATGAGCGGCATCCTGCAGAACATCCCGCCGTTCAACATCCGCCTGCCGACATTGGCGCGCGTCGACGAGACCGCGGCGCCGCCCACCCCGCCCAAGCCGCCCAAGCCGGTGGTCCACATCGAGCGCAGCCAGAAGGGCAAGGCGGCCGAGGGCGCGGCCAGCGGCGTCACGGCGACCAAGGGCGAGGTGCAGATCAGCATCAACGGCGACGGCATCTTCGTGCGGCGCGCCCCGGCCGCGGCCAGCTCGGCAGCCAGCTCGGCGGCCGGCAGTGCATCGGCGGCCTCGCCCGGGCTCGAGATCAGCCGCGACGGCATCGAGATCAAGGTGCCGCCCGGCGCCGACAGCGAGGTCGTGCGCGAGGCCGTGCGCGAGGCGCGCGACCAGATCAAGGAGGCCATCGAGGCCGCCGCCGACGCCGCCGCGGAGGCGGCCGCCGAGAGCGGCGCGCAGGGCGACGTGACGGTGAACATCACGCCGCCCGGCCGCCGCCGGGACTACTTCACCCTCGGCGACGAGCTGCCGACGATCGCCTTCCTGTGGATCGCGATGTCGATCATCCTCAAGATCACCTACAAGGGCCGCCTGCAGGCCGAGGTGAAGGCCGCGCAGGCCACCGAGACGGCCGAGGCCGAGCAGCTCAAGCGCCAGGTGGTGGAGGCGCGCATGGCGGCCATGCAGGCGCAGGTGGAGCCGCACTTCCTCTTCAACACGCTGGCCTCGATCGACCACCTCATCGAGACCGACCCGAAGCGCGCCTCGGTGATGCAGAAGAACCTGATCGCGCTGCTGCGCGCCAGCATGCCGACCATGCGCGAAGCCAACGGCGGCGGCAACGGCGTGCGCGATCTCGGCCGCGAGATGGCGGTGATCCAGCCCTACCTGGAGATCCTCAAGGTGCGCATGGAAGACCGGCTGACGACCGAGATCGACGTGCCCGAGGGCCTGCGCTCGGCCGCCTTCCCGCCGATGATGCTGCAGGGCCTGGTGGAGAACGCCATCAAGCACGGCCTGGAGCCCAAGCCCGAGGGCGGGCTGCTGTCGGTGCGGGCGCAGATCGTGCACGGCAAGCTCGCGGTGACGGTGGCCGACAGCGGCGTCGGCTTCGGCAAGGCGGCGACGGCCGGCACCGGCATCGGGCTGAACAACATCCGCGAGCGGCTGCAGCTGCTGTACGGCAACAAGGCCTCGCTGGCGGTGGCCGAGAACCCGCCCGGCGGCACCAAGGTGACGATCACCGTGCCCTACGTGGCCCAGACGGCCGACGACGCTACGATGGCCGCATGAGCACGAGCAGCACGCCGGCCCCTCGCGCCGTGATCGCCGACGACGAGCGCCTGATGCGCGAACAGCTGCGCACGCGCCTCGCGGAAGCCTGGCCCGAGCTCGAGATCGTGGCCGAGGCGAAGAACGGCGCCGAGGCGGTGCAACTGGTCGAGCAGCATCACCCCGACATCGCCTTCCTCGACATCCGCATGCCCGGCATGACCGGCGTGGAGGCGGCGCGCGCGATCGCGCAGCTGCCCTCGGGCGACGAGAGCGCCGATGGCTGGGCCGGCTGCGAGCTGGTCTTCATCACCGCCTACGACGAATACGCGGTCGAGGCCTTCGAGCAGGGCGCGGCCGACTATGTGCTCAAGCCCGCCGAGCGCGAGCGCCTCGCGCGCACCGCCGAGCGGCTGCGCAAGCGCCTCGCCCGGCGCGAGCGCGGCGAGGGCCCGGCGCTGGGCGGCATGCAGCAGCTGCTGCAGAAGCTCTCCGGGCACATGAACCCGGGCGCGGCGGCCAGGCTGAAGTGGATCCAGGCGAGCGTCGGGCAGAGCATCCAGATGATCCCCGTCGAGGAGGTGTTGTTCTTCATCTCCGACGAGAAGTACACCCGCGTCCAGACGGCCACGCTGGAGGCGCTGATCCGCAAGCCGATCAAGGAACTGCTCGACGAGCTCGACGCCGAGCTGTTCTGGCAGATCCACCGCTCGACGCTGGTCAACGTGAAGGCGATCGCCGGCGTGAGCCGCGACCTGCGCGGCCGCCAGCTCGTCAGCGTGAAAGGTCACCCGGAGAAGCTGGAGGTGTCGCGCAGCTTCACGGGCTTGTTCAAGGGGATGTAGCGGTCCCGCTCGCGCGCAGCGAGCCGGCGATGCACCACTGCGCCGCCCAGTAGCTGGCCAGCACCCACAGCGAGGCGAGCGGCAGCGGCCCGGCGAACTTGTTGGTGGCGAGCAGCGCATCGGAGAGCACGAACAGCGCGCCGCCGAGCGCGCCGATGCGCGCCAGGCCCTCGCGCTCGCCGCCGCGCGAGCCCAGCCACACCACCGCCGCCTGCGCGGCCATGGCCGCGAGGCAGGCCACGTAGAGCAGCACCGGCACGCGCAGCGCCGTCGGCACGCCGGGCCACAGCAGCATCAGCACCGCGCCGGCGACGAGCGCATAGGCGGCGAAAGGCGCGCCGCGCGCGGCAAGACGCGCCCGCGTCGAGAACGCCGCGATGTAGGCCAGGTGCGCGAGCAGGAAGGCGATCAATCCCGGCAGAAAGCCCTGCTCGGGCCACAGCAAGGCCACGTCGCCGGCCAGCGAAAGCAGCAGGCCGGCGAGGATCCAGCGCCGTGCGCGCGCCTCGTCGTGGCCGCGGCGCGCGGCGCGCACGATCAGCAGCACGGTGGTGAGCGGCTTGGCGACGAACAGCAGCGCGGCGGGCAGCAGCCCGATGCCGGCGGCTATGGCCGTCAGCGCCGATGCCAGCACGAGCAGGCCGAGCACCATGCTCAGGGCTCGGCCTTGACCGCCGCGCGCGCCGCCGCCGCCTCGCGCAGCGCCTTGAGCCTGGCGCGCGGATCACCCTTCTCCTGCACCTCGTGCAGCTTCATCTCGGCGATGAAGCGGCTGGGCACGCCGGCCACCGTCTCGCGGCCGCGCTTGCGCCGGCGCAGCGTGGAAACCAGCAGCGTCTGGCGCGCGCGCGTGATGCCCACGTACATCAGCCGGCGCTCTTCTTCGAGGCGCTGCGGCGTCATCTCATCGTCTTCACTGCGGAAGGGCAGCAGGCCTTCGTTGATGCCCGCCAGCAGCACATGCGGCCACTCCAGGCCCTTGGCGGCATGCAGGGTCGAGAGCGTCACCACGTCCTGCTCGTCGCCGCGTTCGGCCAGGCTGATGATCACCGAGATGGTCTGGGCCACCTCGAGCACGCTCTTCTTCTCGCTCTCGACCGACACGCCGCCGTCGTTCTCCAGTTCACCACCGCAGCGCTTGGCCACCCAGTCGACGAAGTCCATCACGTTGGACCAGCGCGCCGCGGCGAGCTTCTCGCTCTCCTCGCCTTCGTAGAGGTGCTTCTCGTAGGCGATGTCCTTCAGCCAGCCGGTCAGCAGCGCCTTGGCGTCCTCCGCGCCGACGGTGTGGCGGGCGCGGTATTCGAGGTCGTTCACGTAGCGGCCGAATTCGTGCAGCGAGCCGACCGCGCGGGCGTTCAGCGCCGTGCCCAGGCTCTCGGCGAACAGCGCCTCGTAGAGGCTGGTCTTCCACTTCGCCGCGAATTCGCCCAGGCTGGCCAGCGTCTGGTGGCCGATGCCGCGCTTGGGCGTGGTCACGGCGCGCAGGAAGGCCGGGTCGTCGTCGTTGTTGACGAGCAGGCGCAGCCAGGCGCACAGGTCCTTGATCTCGGCGCGATCGAAGAAGCTCTGCCCGCCCGAGACCTTGTAGGGGATGCTCGCCTTGCGCAAGGCCTGCTCGAAGATCCGCGCCTGGTGGTTGGCGCGGTAGAGCACGGCGAAATCCTTGAACGCCACTTGGCCGCCCTGGCCGCGCTGCGCCTGGATGAAGGCCACGGCGCGCTCGGCCTCGTGCTCCTCGCCGTCGCACTCGAGCACGCGCACCGGCTCGCCGTCGCCGAAGGCGCTCCACAGCTTCTTCTCGAACAGCTTGGGGTTGTGCGCGATCACCGCGTTGGCGGCGCGCAGGATGTGGCCGGTGGAGCGGTAGTTCTGTTCGAGCGGAATCACCTTCAGCGCGGGGAATTCGTCCGGCAGGCGGCGCAGGTTCTCGATGGTCGCGCCGCGCCAGCCGTAGATGCTCTGGTCGTCGTCGCCCACTGCGGTGAACATGGCGCGCTCGCCGGCCAGCAGCTTGAGCATCTCGTACTGCACGGCGTTGGTGTCCTGGTACTCGTCGACCAGCAGGTAGCGCAGCTGCGCCTGCCACTTGGCGCGCGCCTCGGCGTCGCGGCGCAGCAGCGCCACCGGCAGGCCGATCAAGTCGTCGAAGTCGACCGCCTGGAAGGCCGCCAGACGCTCCTCGTAGCGCTGCATCACACGCTGCGCGACGCGCTCGTCGTCGTCGGCCGGCTCGACCTGCGCACTGTTCAAGCCCTGGTTCTTCCACAGGCTGATGGCCCACTGCCAGCGCCGCGCCAGGGCGTTGTCGGTGCTGCCGCCGGCGTCCTTGAGGATGCCGAGCACGTCGTCGCTGTCGAGGATGCTGAACTGCGGCTTCAGGCCGACACGCTGACCGTCCTCGCGCAGCAGGCGCACGCCCAGCGAGTGGAAGGTGCTCACCACCAGCGGCCTGGCCGCCTTCGGGCCGATCAGCGCCTTGGCGCGCTCGCGCATCTCGGCCGCGGCCTTGTTGGTGAAGGTGATCGCGGCGATCTGGCCGGGCGCATAGCCCGCCTGCAGCAGCCGCGCGATCTTGTGCGTGATGACGCGCGTCTTGCCCGAGCCGGCGCCGGCCAGCACCAGGCAGGGCCCGCCGAGGTGGTGCACCGCTTCCATCTGGGCCGGGTTGAGCGAGGCGGGTTCGGACACGGGCGGAAGGCGTCGGGCGGGCGGGGCGCGCCATCATAGCGGTGGGCGGAAGTCACGCGGCTGTGGCTGGCGGCGCGACGCGCGAGGCCATTGCGGTGACCGATTCGGTCCGATTGACGTTCGTTTTGACGACGAAGGTGTTCGTTCCGATTCGCCTGGGGGACACTACCGGCCAGCTGCCCCACGAAGGCGGCGGCTCCAACGACATGCTCCACCCCGCCATGCTCTCGCCCACCGACACCTGCTGGAAGCGGGCCCTGCGCAGCGTGCTGAAGTTCACGCGGCCGCAAGCGCCCGCGCAGACGCTCGACGACGAGCGCCGCGTGATGGCGCTGCGCACGATCTGCCTCGCACTGGTGCAGGACCTGCCCGACGAGACGCGCCGCACTCTGGACACGCGCATCCTGCGCGCGCGCAGCCTCGACGATCTGTGGGAGCTGCGCTCGGCGCTGTTCGGCGCGATCTCGCTGTGTCTCGGCGAGCACGAGGCGCGCGAGCGGCTGCAGCGCCTCGACGCCCACTGGCACTGAACGCCGCGCGCGCGAGGCGGCAGCGGCGCGTGGCGCTGCGATACTCGCGCACCATGCAGGCGATCCTGGCCGTCACCTTTCCCTTCTTCGCACTCGTCCTGCTCGGCTACCTCGCGGTGCAGCGCGGCTACCTGCCCGAATCGGCGATTCCCGGCCTGAACGGCTTCGTGCTGTTCTTCGCCCTGCCCTGCATGCTGTTCCGCTTCGGCGCGAGCATGCCCTTTGCGCAGCTGATCGACCCGGTGCTGATCGCGATCTGGGGCGGTGGCGCGGCGCTGATGGTGCTGTTCACCATCGCCATCACGCTGCGCTTCACGCCCGGCGGGCCCGGCGTGAGCATGAAGGATGCGGCCTTCGGCGCGCTGGTCGCGGCCTTTCCGAACTCGGGCTTCATGGGCTTCCCGCTGCTGATCGGCCTGCTCGGCGAGAAGACCGCCGGGCCGCTGATCGGCTGCATCCTCATCGACATCGTCTTCACCAGCTCGCTGTGCCTCGCCCTCGCGCAGCTGCGCCCGGCCAGCGAGACGGCCACGCAGCACGGCGTGCTCGCGCCTTTCGGCCGCGCGCTGCGCGGCGCGCTGAGCAACCCGCTGCCCTGGGCGATCGCGCTGGGCGCGATCGTCGCGGCCACGTCGCTGCCCTTGCCGGGCCCGGTGAAGGAAATCGTGCGCATGCTCGGCGACTCGGCCACGCCGGTGGCGCTGTTCACCATCGGCGCGGTGCTGTGGCGTGCGCAGCAGCATGCGCACAGCCGCACGCCGCTGCGCGAGTTCCTGCCGGTGGCGCTGGTCAAGCTGTTCGTGCACCCGCTGCTGGTGCTCAGCGGCGGCGTGGTGGCCAACGCGGCAGGTGCCGCCGTCTCGCCCTTCGCGCTGACCGTGCTGGTACTCAACGCGGCGCTGCCGAGCGCGAGCAACGTGGCCATCCTGGCCGAGCGCTACGGCGCCGACAACGGTCGCGTCACGCGCATCATCATGGTCAGCACGGCACTGGCGTTCGTGAGCTTCTCGGCCATCGCCTGGCTGTTCGGAGTTCGGCGCGACTGAGCGGGAAGAAGAAACCCGCCGGGCGTTGCCGCCGGGCGGGTCGTTGACGCAAGCGCGGCGCGCTTACTTGCGGCGCAGCTTCTGGATCGCCGCGAGCTGGGCCGCCATGGTGGCGAACTCGCTCTGCGCGGCGGCGAAGTCGATGTCGCTCTTGGCGTTCTTCATCGCCTCTTCGGCGAGCTTCTTCGCCTCCGTGGCCTTGGCCTCGTCGAGGTCGTGGCCGCGGATCGCGGTGTCGGCAAGCACCGTCACGCAGTTCGGCTGCACCTCGAGGATGCCGCCGGCGACGAAGACGAACTCCTCCTCGCCGTTGTCGGCGCGCTCGATGCGCACCGCGCCCGGCTTGATGCGCGTGATGAGCGGCGTGTGGCGCGGCAGGATGCCGAGCTCGCCGCCCTCGCCCGGCAGCGCGACGAACTTCGCCTCGCCGGAGAAGATGCTCTCTTCGGCGGAGACGACGTCGACGTGGATGGTGGCCATGGTGCTGGCTCCTTACTGGATCTTCTTGGCCTTCTCGAAGGCCTCGTCGATCGTGCCGACCATGTAGAACGCCTGCTCGGGCAGCGCGTCGCACTCGCCGTTGACGATCATCTTGAAGCCGCGGATCGTCTCCTTCAGCGGCACGTACTTGCCGGCCGTGCCGGTGAACGCCTCGGCGACGTGGAAGGGCTGCGACAGGAAGCGCTGGATCTTGCGGGCGCGGGCCACGGCCAGCTTGTCTTCCGGCGACAGCTCGTCCATGCCCAGGATCGCGATGATGTCGCGCAGTTCCTTGTAGCGCTGCAGCGTGGCCTGCACGGCGCGCGTGGTGCTGTAGTGCTCGTCGCCGACGACGTTCGGGTCGATCTGGCGGCTGGTGGAGTCGAGCGGGTCGACCGCGGGGTAGATGCCCAGCGCGGCGATGTCACGCGACAGCACGACGGTGGCGTCCAGGTGGGCGAAGGTGGTCGCCGGCGACGGGTCGGTCAGGTCGTCCGCGGGCACGTACACGGCCTGGATCGAGGTGATCGAGCCGACCTTGGTCGACGTGATGCGCTCCTGCAGGCGGCCCATTTCCTCGGCCAGCGTCGGCTGGTAGCCCACGGCAGACGGCATGCGGCCCAGCAGCGCGGACACTTCCGTGCC
>WBZV01001108.1_pt1 | contig 13165 bp, 12 predicted proteins | sample 5204221 | NCBI WGS metagenome assembly WBZV01 (sample SAMN12344360, study PRJNA552823) | activated sludge metagenome | biome: Activated sludge suspended growth; feature: Nitrification reactor; material: Wastewater; isolation source: activated sludge from nitrification reactor of wastewater...
GCCCTCGACGATGTCGTCCATCAGCAGGTCCATCTCGGCGGTGAGGATGTCGATGAGGTCGGTCTGCTCTTCGGGCAGCACCAGCTTGTGGCGCAGGGCGGGCTTGTATTCGTAGGGGTGGATGTCGGCCACGTGCACCCACAGGTAGTGGTGCAGGTCCAGATGAAACATGAGGATGTGGAAGTGCACCGGCAGCCGGGTGAACAAGCCCTTGGGTAGGGCCTTGCGGGCGTCTTCGGCGGCATCCTCGTCGATGTAGCGGGAGCCCTTGGCGGCCTTGCGCAGGTAGGTGCCGAGGATCTCGCCGGGGGCGTCGAGGGTCAGCACCCGTTCGGCCAGGATGCCCTCGTCGTTCACCAGGCGGGCGTCGCCGCCGCTCGATGAGAGGATGACCACGTCCTTGCGTGACCAGTCGGTGTCCCGGTGGCTGGCGGTGGGGTTCTCGGCATACAGGCCGGTGCCCCGGCCGGAGAACTGCTCGCCGTAGCGGGCACGCCAGTCGAAATAGCGGGCCTCCATCTCGTCATAGGTGGCGATGAGGGCGGCAGTCTCCCGGACCAGGCCCTTGGCCGCCAAAATCTCGCCCACGCTACGCCCGGCAATGTCGCCGGCCACGATGCGCACGGTGTGGGTGGCCACCTTGCCGCGGGTGTTGGCCTTCATCTCGATGAAAACCTTGCCCACCTCGTCATTGGACGACGGGGTGAAGTCCAGCCGGGTGACGACCCAGGCGGTGGGGCGGTCGGGGCTGGCGATGGAGAACAGCCAGCCACGCTCGGCGCCTTCGGCCAGATAGTGGGCGATGGCCGGCACCAGGACGTCCAGCTCGTCGGCGGTGAAGCGCGGGGCGTCGGTGCCCAGGGCCTGGCGCAGGGTGGCGATCTGGGCGGCGCGGGCACGCATGTGCGGGCCGGCATCGGCAAACAGGCCCTCCAGGAAGTGCAACTCGTCATGTTCGAGCTGGGCAAAGTCCACTTCGGCCCGGTTGCCGAAGCGCATCTGCTCCTGCAGCCAGGCCAGGCGGGGATGGGCGCCCACCAGCGCGTCGACAATCGGTTGCTCGATCTGCAGCTTCATCGGTATGGACTCCAGCGGATGTACTCATGTTGCGATGCAAGATCCATGCTGATCCGCCGAAAGACGCCAGGGCCTTGTTATGCAAGCCGTTTTTCACCCGGAGCCAGCAGCCGGGTATGTCGGAAATACGACGCGTCGCAGACTTTTCAGTCGGAGCGACGTGTAGGGGCGACGTGTAGGGGCGACGTGTAGGGGCGACGTGTAGGGGCGACGTGTAGGGGCGACGTGTAGGGGCGACTTCAGTCGCCCATCCACGCGTCGATCACAGACAAGCCCTTGATCGAAGTCCCGCCCTTGATCGAAGTCCGCGGGCGACTGAAGTCGCCCCCACGGTCCCTCCAGCCGGCGTCGGTGCATCCGAAGCGGAGTTGCATTCATTCACGCCCACATCCACCCCCACTCCATGCGACGCTATGGGGCTTGATCCATCGGGACTGTCTTTCATGCACATCGACCTGCGCGACCTGCGCCTGTTCATCCACATTGCCGAGAGCAAGAGCCTGACCCGCGGGGCGGAGCGCAGCCACCTGTCGCTGCCGGCGGTGAGCGCGCGGGTGAAGGAACTGGAGAGTCAGGCCGGGGTGCGCCTGCTCTACCGGGCGCCGCGGGGGGTGGCCCTGACGCCGGCAGGGCAGAGTCTGCTGCAGCACGCACGCATCATCCTGGGGCAGATCGAGCACATGAAGAGCGATCTGCAGCGCTTCGGCGAGGGCGTGCAGGGGCATATCCGGGTGTTTGCCAACACCACGGCGGTGACCGAGTTCATGCCCGAGGTGCTGGCCACCTTTCTGGCCGGCCACCCGCAGGTGGACGTGGACCTGCAGGAGCGCCTGACCGCCGAGATCGTGCGTGGCGTGCTTGATGGCACCACCGATCTGGGCATCGTCTCCGGGGCCGTGGACGCGGAGGGGCTGGAGAAGCATCACTTCAGCACCGACCGCCTGATCCTCGCGGTGGCACCGGGGCATCCCCTGGCGGCGCGGGCGTCGGTGTGTTTTGCCGACATGATGGACTACGACTACATCGGCCTCCACGAGGGCAGCACCCTGCAGACTTTCGTCAATGGCTTGATGCAGAACGTCCGCCACCGCCTGCATATCCGCGTCCAGGTGAGCAACTTCGAGTCGGTGTGCCGCATGGTCGAGGCCGGGGTGGGCATCGGCATCGTGCCCGAGTCGGCGGCCGTGCGGCACAGCCGCACCATGAAGATCGTGACCAAGCCCCTGGACGAGACCTGGGCGGTGCGTGAGCGCTACGTGCTGACCCGGCTTGGTGATTCCCTGCCCAGCTTCACCCGGGCGCTGATCGATACCATCATGGCCCATCCGGGACATGCGGAGAGCCGGGCATAGACCAAAGGCATTGCTTGCGGCACTCGCCACGCCCCGAGGCGGGCGCTAAGATCGCGTCCATGTCCTGATCGGAACCATCAAGGCTTGTGCTGCCGCACGGGTTGGGGGAATGTTGCTTGCGTGTGTTTCTTGGGCGTTTGCTGGTGTGGCTGTGCGTTCTGGTGCCCATGGCATGGGTACCTGCACACGCGGCCGAACAGGTGGTGGTGCAGCTCAACTGGAAGCATCAGTTCGAGTTCGCGGCCTTCTATGCGGCCGAGAGTCAGGGCTACTACAAGGAAGCCGGGCTGGATGTGCGGATCGTCGAGGGCGGGCCCGGGATCAATGTGGTCAAGGAGGTGGTGGAGGGCCGCGCCGACTTCGGTGTGGGCACATCCAGCCTGGTGGTGGATCGGGCGCGGGGCCTGCCCGTGGTGGCGGTGGCCACGCTTCTGCAACATTCTCCGGTGGCCTTGCTGGCGTCCAGGGCGCAGGGGGTGCAGAGCGTGCACGATCTGGCCGGGCGGCCGGTGTCGGTGGACCCCCATACCCGTGACGAGATCGAAGCCTTCCTGCTGGCCTCCGGTCTGCGACCGTCACAGATCAGGTTTGTGGACCAGGCCGACTGGACGCTGACCGCCCTGGAGTCGGGCGAGGTGGCTGCGAAGGCGGTCTATCTGTCGAACGAGCCCTTCCTGATCCGGGGGCGCGAACATCAATTCCTTTTGCTGACGCCCCAGTCGGCGGGCATCGACCTGTTCGGCAACATGCTGTTCTCGTCCCGGGCAGCCCTGGCTGCCCGCCCCGAAGTGGTGGTGGCCTTCCGCGAGGCCACCTTGCGCGGCCTGGTGCATGCCCTGGCCAATCCGCAGGCGGTGACCGACCTGATCCTGGATCGTTACAACACCCAGGGCAAGTCGCGGGCGCATCTGCTTTTCGAGGCGGCGCAGCTCCGTGAGCTGACCCGCCCCGACATTGTGGAGGCGGGCTACATGAGCCCCGGCCGCTGGCGGCATGTGGTTGATGTCTATGTGCGCCAGGGCAAGTTGCCGGCAGATTTCGAACTGGGTGATTTTTTGTACGACCCCAAGCCGTCGACCCGGGTGCCTCCGTGGCTGGTGGCTGCCCTGGTGGTGTCGGTGCTGGGGCTGCTGGTGGCCCTGCTGGTGGTGGCCAAGGTGCGTGGGCTCAATCGGGCACTGACGGTCGAGATCCGCGACCGTACCCTGGCGGAAGAGGCCCTGCAGACCCGCGAGGCCCAGTACCGGGAGCTGGTGGAGAACGCCAATGCCTTGATCCTGCGGCTGTCACCGGAGGGCACGGTGACCTACTTCAACGAATGCGCCGAACGCCTCTTCGGTTTTTCCGCGCGGGAAATCATCGGCCGCAGCGTGATCGGAACCATCGTGCCCGCCATCGAGAGCGGTTCGGGCCGCGATCTGGGTGAGATGATCCGGACCATCCTCGACGACCCTGCCAGCGGTGGGCACAACGAGAACGAGAACATGACCCGTGACGGCCGGCGGGTGTTCGTGCGCTGGTCCAATCAGGCGATCCGCCGGCTCGACGGGAGTGTGGCCGGACTCCTGTGCATCGGCCAGGACGTGACCGCCCGCCGGGCCATGGAGCAGGAGCTGGCCGCCCACCGCAGCCACCTGGAGGAGCAGGTCGCCCTGCGCACCGCCGAACTGGCCCAGGCCAAGGAGGCAGCCGAGACGGCCAACCTGGCCAAGAGTGCCTTTCTGGCCAATACCAGCCACGAGATCCGCACGCCCCTCAATGCCATCATCGGCATGACCCACCTGCTGTTGCGCTCCGGTGTGAATGACGATCAGGCGCAGCGCCTGGACAAGATCGAGACCGCCGGGCAACACCTGCTTGAAATTCTCAATGCAGTGCTGGATCTCTCCAAGATCGATGCGGGCAAGTTGAGCCTGGAGCGCACCCGGGTGGCGGTGAATGGGGTGGTGCACAACGTGGTGTCCATGCTCCATGATCGGGCAGTGGCCAAGGCGCTGGTGATCTCGGAGGAGGTGGCGCAAGGCCTTGCCCCGCTGCTGGGTGACCCGACCCGCCTGCAGCAGGCCCTGCTCAATTTTGGCAGCAATGCGGTCAAGTTCACCGGGCAAGGGGGACGCGTGTGCTTCCGCACCCGGGTGATGGAGGACACGCCGACCGATCAACTGGTGCGCTTTGAGGTGGAGGACACGGGGATTGGCATTGCGGCGGACAAGCTCGGTCAGATCTTCAGGGCCTTCGAGCAGGCCGACAGTTCGACCACCCGGGAGTACGGTGGTACCGGCCTCGGGCTGGCGATCACGCGCAAGCTGGCGCACCTGATGGGCGGTTCGGCGGGGGTGTCGAGTGAGCTGGGGGTGGGGAGTACCTTCTGGTTCACTGCCCGTCTGGCCAAGGGCGAGTACATGCCCATCACCGGCCTGCTGCCCGATCCCGACGCGGCCGAGAGCCTCATCGGCGAGCGCTTTGCCGGGCTGCGTGTGCTGGTGGTGGAGGACGACGAGATCAACCGGGAGATCGCCGTCGAGATGCTCGCCGAAACCGGCCTTCTCATCGATACCGCGGAGGATGGTCAGGTGGCGGTGGAGCGGGTACGCGAGGCCGACTACGCCCTGATCCTCATGGACATGCAGATGCCACGCATGGACGGCCTGCAGGCCACCCTGCAGATCCGCGCGCTGCCGGGCCAGGCGGACACGCCCATCGTGGCCATGACCGCCAATGCCTTTGCCGAGGATAGAGCGCGCTGCTTCGAGGTGGGCATGAACGATTTCATCCCCAAACCCGTCGAGCCGGGCCTGCTTCTGCGGGTGGTGCTCAAGTGGCTGGAGCGGCGCGCAAGCGGGGTGTAGCAGCCTGCCCGGCCCGACAGGCTGCCGTGCTTGCCGTCAGCCCACCTGGATGGGGATGCGCCGGGGCTGGGCGTGCTCCACTTTGGGAATGCGCAGGGTGAGCACCCCGTGGGCAAACTCGGCGGCGACCCGGTCGGCGTCGAGCTCCTTGGACAGGGTGAAGACACGCCGGTACAGGGGCAGCCCGACTTCCGAATGGATGGATTCCAGACCTTCCGGGGCGGGCAGGGCGATCTCGCCTTCAATGGTCAGCGTGTCGGCTTCCACGTGCAGGTGCAGCCTGTCTTTAGGGACACCGGGCAGGTCGGCGTAAAGGGTGATGCCGGCGCCGTCCTCGACCACATCCACCGGGGGCAGCAGCGTCTCGGTGGTGCGCGGGGCCGTCTCGGCCTGGGGGGTTTGGCGCAGGGCGGGATTGTCGCTCATGGTCGGCTCTCCTTACTGGATGTGGATACGGCGCGGCTGGGCTGCGGCCTTGCGCTGCACGCTGATGTGCAGGACGCCGTCGGTGTAGCGGGCGTCGACGGCGTTCGGGTCCACGTCGTCGGGCAGGGTCACGACCCGGCGGAAGCGGCCCGAGAAGCGCTCGTCGATATGCACGGTGGCCGGTGCATCCTTGGGCGGCAGCACGCTGGTGCGTTCGCCGGCCACAGTCAGGACGCCCTTTTCCAGTTGCACATCCAGGCTCGCCGGGTCGATGCCGGGAGCGAAGGCGTAGATCTCCACGGAGCGGGGCGTGCTGCCCACGTTCATGGCCGGGTAGCCGCCCCGGGCTGTACCGCGGATGTTCGGCGACAGGTCGCCGCCCCCTTGCTGCAGGCCACGCTGGATGCGGTCCAGCTCGGCAAACACGTCACGGGGAAACAGGGATCGGTAGAACATGCGGACTCCTCCTCATCGGACGCGGACGGCACACCATTGCCGCCCTCTGTCTCGGATATGGGAGTCGTTGTGGTGGGTTTCAAGAGCCCGGGGCTGGCGGTGTGCACGGCGCACCGATTCCGTGCAAGTACTGTACGAAGGTGGCTGCAGGGACTGTGGGGTCGAATGAACCTGATTTCGTCAGTTTGAAGTTCTCCGGCACTGCAGATTCGCCCTGGCGCCCGTCGCTTTCTGTTGTGGAACGTGACATTGGCCGGGTCTTTCCACGGCCGGGTTTGCACACCCGGCCGGCTGCGGCGGCGCGGAGCAATGCTCCGCGAAACCCCGCCTCCGCCCTTCCGGCAATGCCGGGTGGGGTCTTCGCAAACTCGCCCCTCGGGCTCAAACATGCGAAGCCCTCTTTCCGCCCGTCATCACCTCCAGTCGGCACGCCAGAGGGGAGAGGAAATGCAGGTGATCAACGGCCGGTGCGGCTGCTCTCCTGTGGTGCCTTACTGCATGAACGGGTAGTCGGTGTAGCCCTCGGGGCCGGGGGAGTAGAAGGTGGCGGGGTGGGGCTTGTTGAGGCTGGCGCCGGCCTTGATGCGGGCGGGCAGGTCGGGGTTGGCGAGGAAGGCGGTGCCGAAGGCCACGGCGTCGAGCTGGCCGCTTTCGATGGCGCTGGCGGCCTCTTGCGGGGTGTAGCCCATGTTGCCGATCAGGACGCCCTTGTAGTGGGCCCGGGCCGGGGTCAGCACGTCGCCCTTCTGCTGGCCGAAGAAGTCGCCGCGCATCACGTGCAGGTAGGCCAGCGGGTAATCGTTGAGGCGCTGGGCCATCCAGGTGATCAGCCCCACCGGGTCGCTGTCGAGCATGTCGTTGTAGCTGTTGAGGGGTGACAGGCGCAGGCCGACACGGCCTTCGCCCCACACGCCCACGCAGGCGTCGAGCACTTCCAGCATCAGGCGCGCGCGGTTCTCGATGGGGCCGCCGTAGGGGCCGCTGCGGGTGTTGCTGCCGTCACGCAGGAACTCGTCGAGCAGGTAGCCGTTGGCGCCATGCACCTCGATGCCGTCGAAGCCGGCGGCCAGGGCATTCTCTGCCGCGTGGCGGAAGCCGGCGACGATGCCCGGCAGCTCGTCATCGGCGAGGGCGCGGGGGGTGACGTAGGGCTTCTTGCCTTCGGGGGTGTGCACCTCGTCGTTGCGGATGGGCAGGGCGCTGGGGGCAACGGGCTGGGCGCCGTTGTTGAGCAGCGGGTGGCAGGCCCGGCCGCCGTGCCAGACCTGCAGGAAGATGCGCCCACCGGCTTTGTGCACTGCGTCGGTCACGTGCTTCCAGCCGGCCATCTGGGCGGCCGAGTGGATGCCCGGCTCGTGCCAGAAGGCGGAGTTGCCCTCGATCGCCATGGTGGCCTCGGCGATGAGCAGGCCGGCACTGGCGCGCTGGGCGTAGTGGGTTGCCATCAGGTCGCCGGGTACGTGGTCTTCCTCGGCCCGGCAACGGGTCAGGGGGGCCATCAGGATGCGGTTGGGCAGCGTCAGGGCGCCGACCTGGAGGGGCTGGAACAGAGCGCACATGGGTGGGGGGTCTCCGGAGTGAAGGGGGTGGTGGCAGGGGGCGGGTGTTGGGGTGGGGTGTCAGTGGCCGATCCACGGCAGGGGCGGCGCGACCAGGCGCCGGGTGCTGCCTGCGACGGCGCCGAAGCGCGGGTTGCCGGCCTCCCAATCGCGCTGGGCGGCGGCGATGGCCTCCCGGCCGTGACCGACGAAGTTCCAGGCCATGAGCACCGGCTGGGCAAAGGGCACGCCGCCGATGACGAGCACGCGGGTGTGGGCGGCGAGTTCCAAATGGAGGCTGTCGGCGCCGGGCGCGAAGCAGGCAAAGGCATCGCTGTCGAAGGTCTCGTCGCCGATACGCAGGCTGCCTTCCAGGGGCAGGATGCCGTATTCGAAGCCGGGGTCGAGGGGCAGGGTCAGCCGGGCTTCGCTGTTGCTGCAGATGTCCAGCCCGATCAGGGGCGAGTGGAGGCGCGCCGGTGACTGGTGTTCGCCGTGGCGCCCGGCCAGCAGGGTCAGGATGCAGCCGTCCTGCGCCCACCGGGGTAGGACCGGGTGATGTTCAAAGGCCGGCGGGCAGTCGGCCATCTCCGGCGGCAGGGCGATCCATAGCTGGGCGGCGTGCAGGCGGCGGGCGGCGGGCAGGGAGTCTTCGGTGTGCACGATGCCGTGGCCGGCGGTCATCAGGTTCACCTGCCAGGGGCGGATCACCTGCTCGCTGCCCAGGCTGTCCCGGTGCAAAACTTCGCCGTCGATCAGCCAAGTGAAGGTCTGCAGGGCCGTGTGCGGGTGGGCGCCCACGTGCATGCCGCCCCCCGGGGCGAAATCCACCGGCCCGGCGTGGTCGAGGAAGCACCAGGCGCCGATCATGCGGCGCTCGCGGGTGGGCAGGGCGCGGCGTACGTGCAGGCCTTCGCCCAGGTCGGCGCTGCGCGGGGTGATGCGTTCGATCGGCGGCATGGGGTGTCTCCTTCGGGCAGTCCGGTATGGAGGGGGCGATCGGGCTATTCGTTCCGCAGCAGGGGGCGGGTCTGCCAGTTGTAGCGGATGGTGAGCATGCGCACCACGAAGAACAGGGCGATGGTGGCCCAGGCGGCGGGCACGGTGGCCACGCCGAGGGCCAGGGTCAGGGCCAGGAAGACCAGGCTGGCCAGCAGCACCACCAGGGCGAAGAACTGGCCGGGCTGGAGGATGAAGGGAACGTCGCGGACGATCACATCGCGCAGCACGCCGCCGCCAACCCCGCTCACCGCCCCCACCAGCACCACACCGGGCAGGGGGATGCCGGCCCCCAGGGCCAGTTGCATGCCCACCACGGCAAAGGCCGGGGTGCCGATGGCGTCGATGGTGCTGACCAGCTTGTCCACTACCGGCAGGTTGGCGATGCGCTGGTGGAGCAGGGCAATGAGCAGGGTGGCCAGGGTGATCAGCGGTAGATAGACCGGATCGGTGAGCACCGGCGGGGTGCGCTGCAGGAACAGCCCGTCGCGCAGGATGCTGCCGCCCACCGAGGTGAGCAGGGCCAGCACGAACAGGCCGACGATGTCGCAGCGCTTGCGCAGGGCCACGATGGCGCCGGAGAGGGCCCAGCTAAAGGTGGCCAGGTAATCGAAATAGACCGGGACGTGAAACGCGGCGGCCATGGGCGTCGGATCCGCGCTGGCCTAGCGCCGCTGTCTCAGGTACAGGGCCTCGACTTCGGCGCGGGCCCAGGGGGTGCGGCGCAGAAACTTGAGGCTGGACTTGATGCTCGGCTCGAACTGGAAGCAGCGGATGTTCACCTGGTTGCCCAGGCTGTCCCAGCCGTAGCGCTCCACCAGTTCGGTGAGCATGCTTTCGAGGGTGATGCCGTGGAGGGGGTTGTTGGGCTGATCGGTCATGGCGGCGTGTTCGTGGGCGGGCGGCGGGAACTTTGATCCTGTTTGCACGCTCTGCCAAGGGGTGGCGACAATCCCCCGTTGATATTGCGAGTAGCCCTCTTGCTGCGGTCGTGTCCACATCCTGCTGCTGATGCCCCTGCTGCCTCTCCAGGCGATGGCAGGCAGCTTCGCGCCCCTGTGCCGGCACGTGGCCTTCTCTCCTTGCCCGTTGCTCCCGGCGCCGTTGCCCCCAGCCCTGTGTAATGCGTGGGCCTCCGGGCCGCGCCACCTGCCGTCCGCATGTTCTCCATCGTTTGTCTGCGAGGGCGTCATGCGACGCTCTGGCTCGCTGCAGGATTCCTGTGTGGTCCTTGTTGCCACGTCAGGGCGATGGCTTTACCGTGTGACGCGGTGTCCGGAAGGAGAAGAGGCATGGAAGTGCGCATGGCGTCCACGGACGCCGAAATAGCGGGCTGTTTTGCGGTGATGAAGGTGCTGCGTCCGGATCTCAACGAGGCCGGTTTCGTTGCCCGGGTCCGCCGCCTGGCCCTGGCGGGCTATGGTCTGGCCTACGGGCTTGAAGGTGAGCGCGTGGCGGTGGTGGCGGGGTTTCGCCTCGGCGACAGCCTGGCGCGGGGGCCTTTCCTTTACGTCGATGATCTCGTTACGGCACCCGAGCTGCGCTCGCGCGGCTATGGGGCGGCCATGCTGGCGTGGCTGCGCCAGTTTGCCCGGGACAGGGGTTGCACCCGGCTGCACCTGGATTCCGGCCTGCAGCGCACCGATGCCCACCGCTTCTATGAGCGCGAGGGCATGCGCAAGTCGGCCTTCCACTTCTTCGAGCCCTTGCCCCCTGCCGACGGGCAGGCCTGAACCATGGGCCTGCCGGTGCGCTCCCGCCGGGGCGCCGTCCTGACCGTAGTGGCGGCGGGATGACCTTCACGTTAACCCGGACAGTCCCATGCCTCCTCGCGTGCTAAGGTCGCCCGCTCGATTCTGAAAGGAGTGGGCATGCCCCCGAGTTTCCGGGACGGCTTGCGGGAGGGCTTCCTCGCCTTCCTGCCCCTGTCCGTCGGCCTCATCCCCTGGGCGCTGGTCACCGGTCTGACCATGTCCGGGGTGGGCTTCACGCCGCTGCAGGCGATGGGCATGAATGTGATCGTGTTTGCCGGCACCGCCCAGCTCGGCACCCTGCCGCTGATTGCTGCGGGCACGCCGGTATGGCTGATCGTGATCACTGCCTTCGTGCTCAACCTGCGCTTCATCATCTTCAGTGCGGCCCTCGCCCGCGGCTTCCGTGGCGTGCCCCTGGGGGCGCGCTGGCTGTCGGGCCACCTGCTTACCGACGGGGCCTTCGCCACCTGCCTGGAGAAGATGCTGTCCCATCCCGACCCGCAATGGCGCCTGGGTTATTACCTGGGGCCGTCCCTGTGGTCCTGGCTGCTGTGGCAGGTCTTTGCCTTCTGCGGGGTGATGGCGGCGGGTTCCATCCCGCGGGGCTGGTCCCTGGAGTTCATGGCCACCATCGCCCTGATCGTGCTGCTGGTGCCCATGGCCCGGGTGCGGCCGATGCTGGTGGCGGCCCTGGTGGGCGGCGGCCTGGCGGTGGCCCTGCGCGGCATGCCCCTGCGCCTGGGGGTGATCGTGGCCATCGTCGCCGGTATTGCGGCGGGCTTTGCCGCCGAGAGCTGGCGCGGAAAGGACCTGTCATGAACTACGACTGGACCCTGTGGGGCCTCTTTATCCTCCTTGGCCTGGCGACGACGCTGCCACGGGCCAGCTTCATCGTGCTGGGTGAGCGGGCGGCGCTGCCCGAGTCCCTGCAGAAGGCCCTGCGCTACGCCCCGGCCGCGGCGCTGGCGGCCATCGTGGCGCCGGACATCTTTGTGTCGGGTGGCGAGCTCACCGTGCTCAGCCCCCGGCTGGCGGCGGCCGCAGCCGCGGTGCTGGCCGCCCTGGTCTTCCGCAATCCCTGGCTGCCCTTCATTGCTGGGATGGGGGTGTTGTGGGGGTTGGAGAGGCTGCTTTCGGCTTGGATGGGGTGAGCCTTTGCTGGGTGGGGTGCTGGTGTTTGGCGTATCGTTGGCCGGGTCTCGCCCCGGCGGGCGACCTTCTTCTTTGTTGTACGACAAAGAAGAAGGCAAGAAAGCGTACCCCGCTGTCGCGCCCCCTTCGGGGGTTCCCTCTTTCCGGGCCCGTCAGGCGGGGTCTGCGCAAACTCGCCCTGCGGGCTCAAACATGCGCAGCCCTTTTTCCGCCTGCCGAACCCTCCAGTCGGCGCGCCAGAGGGGACAGGAAATGCAGGTGATCAACGGCCAGTGCCCGACTCGATTTCCGCAGGGGCTCGGTGCATCCGAAAAGCCCGTTCCGACCCCGCCGAGCAGCGCACCAGCAGGCGGGGCCTTCCGGCGCGGCTGTCTGAGCCCGCAGGGCGAGTTCCGCGCCGGCCGCCTGCTGGGAGCAGCGCAGGGCAGTCGGCCGAAGGCCGACCGGGGGTGGCGGGTCGCCTTCTTTGCTGACTTTCTTGGCGAAGCAAGAAAGTCAGTCGCCCGCCGGGGGCGGAGGCGGGGTTTCGTGGAGCATGCTCCGCGCCGCCGTAGCCGGCCGGGTGTGCAAACCCGGCCGTGGAAAAATCCCGGCCGATGTAACGCCAAGCAATGGAATGCCCGCAAATAAGGGCTCAAGCCTTGCCTGTCGAGGTGAAAACGCTTTTCACACTTAACGCGAACATCGCCTTGCGTAATGCCGGATCAATCTGATCCCGCTGCACGTTCTGGCCGGGGCCTGCCCGGTCAGGACCTTAGTCCTGCCGTTTCACCGCCCAGGCCGCCATGGCGACGCCGGCGAGGATCATCGGCAGGGACAGCCACTGGCCCATGGACATGCCGAAGGTGAGCAGGCCGAGGAAGTCGTCGGGCTCGCGGCCGAACTCGGCGATGAAGCGGAAGGCGCCGTAGCCGATCAGGAAGACGGCGGAGATCAGGCCGCGGGGGCGGGGTTTGGCCGAGAACCACCACAGGATCAGGAACAGGCTGACCCCTTCCAGTGCGAACTGGTAGAGCTGGGAGGGGTGGCGGGGCAGGGCGTCCACCTGGGGGAAGACCATGGCCCAGGGGACGTCGGTGACCCGCCCGACGAGTTCGCCGTTGATGAAGTTGCCCAGGCGCCCGGCGGCCAGCCCCAGGGGCACCAGGGGGGCGATGAAGTCGGTGACGGCCAGCCAGGGGCGATCCGTCTTGCGCCCGAACAGCCACATGGCCACCAGCACGCCCAGGAAGCCCCCGTGGAAGGCCATGCCGCCCTGCCACACCGCCAGGATCTCGGCCGGGTGGGAGAGGTAGTAGAGGGGCTTGTAGAACAGCACGTAGCCCAGACGTCCGCCCAGGATCACCCCCAGCACACCGTAGAACAGCAGGTCGTCGATCTGCTGGGCATCCCAGCCCAGTTCGGGCCTGCGCCGGGCGTGAACGCGGCCGAGGACCACGAAGAGGACGAAGGCGACCAGGTACATGAGGCCGTACCAGCGCACGGCCACGGGGCCGAGGGAGATCGCGATGGGGTCGAACTGGGGATGGACGAACATGCCTGGACTCACTGGAACTGTTTGC
>WBZV01001113.1_pt1 | contig 13145 bp, 9 predicted proteins | sample 5204221 | NCBI WGS metagenome assembly WBZV01 (sample SAMN12344360, study PRJNA552823) | activated sludge metagenome | biome: Activated sludge suspended growth; feature: Nitrification reactor; material: Wastewater; isolation source: activated sludge from nitrification reactor of wastewater treatment...
TTCAAGTGGTACCGGCAGTGGTCGAAGATTACGCCGCTGTAGGTGTGATAGACGCCGTCGTCGAGATAGTAGCAGAGCTTGCCGCCACGGACAGCCTTGCCGATGATTTGTGCGACGGCGGTGGCGGCAGAGGCGACCAGGAAGCGCCCCGGTTCGGCAAGAATCTCAATCGGCTCGGGGAAAAGGCGGTCCAGTTCGGCGTTGATTGTTTTGGCCAGGCTCTTGAAAGCAGGAACGGAGTCGTCGTAGTGGGCGGGGAAGCCGCCACCGATGTCGAGCAGCTTCAGATCGAAGCCGCGCGTTCTGGCCTCGGAGAAGATGCCGGCGGCCAGGTGCAGAGCCTGGCTATAGTTCTGCACGTTCGTGCATTGGCTGCCGACGTGGAAGCTCAGCCCCTCGACCACAAGCTTGTTGTTGTGAGCGAAGGCGATCAGGTCCACGGCCTCGCCCGGCAAGGCGCCGAACTTGCTCGATAGCTCTACCATCGACCCAGTGTTGGGCACGCTCAACCGCAGCACGAGACCCGAGTGGGGGGCGTAGCGGGCGATCTTAAGCACCTCCTCGTGGTTGTCGTAGGTGATCAATGGCTTGTATTGATCCAACTGCGTGAGCGTCTCGACTGCCTTGATCGGATTGGCGTAGATGATGCGATCCCAAATGAAGTCCTGCCGCTCCTGCGCCGGCAGGTGCTTGATCTTCTCGTGCACGATCAAGAACTCGGCCATGCTGGCAACGTCGAAGCTGGCCCCCACGTCGTAGAACGTCTGCACGATGGCCGGATCGCTGTTCGCCTTGACCGCATAATAGACCTGCACGCGCGGCAGGTGTTTACGGAATTGCTCGTAGTTCTCTCGCAGCACTTTATGGTCCACCACGACCAGCGGCGTGCTATGCATTTTGGCCAGTTGAAGCAGCGTCTTTTGGTCCACGTAACCCCCTTGAGTTTGCGATATCCTCTGACATCTGCGACACAATATGTCTCAGATGTATCAATCTCGTGCTGGCCGATTTAGTCTCCTTCCATAATCAGAAAATTTTTGAACTGCCATGGGTCGGACCTGTCGAGTTGGGGTTGGTTGTAGCCGCGGAAGAAGTTGGAGTAGTGTTTCAGCGGGTTCCAGTCTGTGGGAGCGGAGATGAACTTCCCCAAGTATGGCTTGCTGACTTTGAGCACATAGTCGTGGGGTAGGTTATCGGGCACGCACAACCCCCGGCTTGGGTTCTCAAGCATCCACAGGCAGGCGGCAACAACGGAGATGGCCACCTGCATGGTGGTGGCGTTCTGGTGCGGCACCAGACGACGCGACTCTTCGATGTCAAGGTGGGAGCCACACCACCACGACTGGTACGGGTGGCCCATCACCAGAACACCCAGAATGTCAGCCCCGCCGATAATTTCGTCGGTCATGATGCGGATACGCGGTTGCAGCCTGTAGTCGGAGCCCCGTAGCTCGTGGAGGGAAGCGATAGCGCAATCGCAGGGGCAATAGGCGTAGTGAACCGTGGGTCGGTAGATTGCCTTGTCGCCTTCCCAAACGGTCAGCTTCTCGGTAATGCTGAACGCTTCGCCGTGGCGGACGACCATACCGATAATGTTGTGGTCCGGCGGCACCCAGCTCGCCACGAACGTGTTCATGCCCATCCGCGCCAGACAGATCTGGCTCTTCGGCCCGTCTGGGTGCTCGTAGGCGAAGGGCGGTAGCTGTTTTTCATGGGTACCCCAGCCCATCTCAGCCGTGGTCGTCCCCTCTTCGCGAAAACCCTCGACGCTCCACGTATTGACGAACTCGTTCACCTGTTTGGGCTGATCAGTGATCTGCGTGTCGCGCTCGCTACAATGAATCACCTTGACGCCGAGCTGGTGGGCCAGGTGGTTGAACTCCTGCGCTTGGGCGTGGTGCGCGATCTTCTCCGCCTGTGTGTCGCTGAACTTCTTGTCCGCCAGAGCCTGCTGGGCGATGTCCAAAAGGGCATGCTTGGTGAAATGGCTGATCAGACCCGGGTTCGCCCCGTGTTCGACCACCGCCGTCGGCCCCGGCTCGCTCCACCTGGCAATCATCTTCCGCATATTCATGTGCCGCCAGTATAGTGTCCGCTCAGTAGGGTGCTTGTCGTCTGCCCCGCCGTAGGGGTCCCAGAGCTCCACCGATGTGTTGACATACAGCACGCCGCGGTCGTGGCACCACTGGAGGATTTCGCAGCAATCGATGTTCCATGCCAGGTCGATGATGAGGTCCCCGACCGAAGCGTGTTGGCCGAGTAGCGTGCCAAGATTCTCCGGCGTTACGCGATCCTTGACAAAGGTCACACCTTGCTTGATCCAAGGTTGCAAAGCCGCCTCGTTGGGCTCAAAGTCTACGATAGTTATGCGTTTGGGATCGACGCTGATGTGCTTCAGCAAAATCGGCAACGTGCATCGCGCGACAGCCCCAAAACCGACGAACAAGATGCGATTCGGAAATGCCAGCATCTGTTAACCTCCCAATCTCAGGATCTGTGGATATCGAGAACGCCGACGGGTGCCAGCGATAATAAGCTCCGACAATCATGGCTCCCCTTTTCAGGAGGGGACGTACTGTAGTGCAGTGAAGAAAATTTGCGCTTTCAATGTTGTTAAGAAATGGAAAACTTATTCCTCCGTTTGTGATGCTTCATGAAACCAAGCCTCTGTATGTAGTGCGGGTCTCCAAAACAGCACTCGGATGGGACCTGCTGTCACAAGGTGATGAGAATTCTCCTCAACAGCCCAGGACCACCATCTTTGACGAGTTCAACAATCATTGGGAATCGATCCATAAGGCAAACAATAAACTCTCATGCTGTAAGGTGAAGTGCGAACAATTTTAATCTATTCCTGGGGCGTGCAGATCGTTGCGGCCCTTCATGCGAATGCCGCGTAGCAACGACGGCCCGTCACCGAGTCACCTCTATCTCCTGCTCTGACTGGCTCCACGTTTGCAGCGTTCATTCCGATCTCGCTTCAGCACCTCCACGCTAAGGAAAGTCTGATCTATTGTCCGTTCGTGACACGAGCCCTGCGGCAGTTTGTGGGGATTGATCTGGGCCGCGAGCCATACCCGATGAGACTACGGTTTGCAAGTTTCGCCATCCGTTGGAACCCCACCAGCTGAGCGAACAGCTCTTTGCGCAAACCAGGGCGCATCTGACGAAGCAGAGCCTGCAGGTGAGCCGGGGGACCATCGTGGTCGCCATTGTTATGGCGGCGCCCAGTTCGACGAAGAATCGCACGAAGGAGCGGGATCCAGAGAGGCATCAGACGAAGAAGGGGGAGCCAGTGGTATTCCGGCATGAAGGCCCATATTGGAGTCGATAGCCGGACCAAGCTGATTCATTCAGTGGCGGCCACGGCGGCGAATGTGCATGACCGCCAAGTGTTGCCCAGTTGCTGCATGGACAGGAGACTCGCGTATGGGACGACGCGTGCCTGCAGTCGTATGAAGTCGAAAGTCCGTGCCAAAGTCGAGTATGTGTTCTTGGTGAGCAAGCGGATCTTTGGATGGCCCAAAGTCCGTTACCGCGGGCTGGCGAAGAATACCCATTGGGCTGTTCATCAGCTGCGGGTTGGCGAATCTGTACGTGGCTCGACGGCGTCCTGCCTACGATAGAATGGGTCCGTGAAAAAGCGAACGCCCAGGCACATTTTCTCTATGCCGCGGGGTGCGGGAAGGGGGACTCATCCTGGCCCGACTCCTCATCAAGCAGGACCGCCTGGCGGAAGCCCCTGTCCATCTTGAGGCCCTACTCCATATCGAGCACTCAGATTATCCGTATGCCTGGAGGCGCAGATTCCGTCCCGAAGCGGAACGATTGCTCAAGGCGCTTCCCTCTCCCGATTGACGCCGAGCGGTCGGTTCGCATGATGGCCTCGTCGTCGAGTGAGGGGGCACAGTGCTTCAGGAACGGCAGCGCTGGCTATGTGAGATGTCGAAACATCCAAAACAGCGATCCGGACAGGACGATGGACGCCGGAAGGGTCATGACCCAGGCGAGTGCGAGATTCCGGACCGTCTGCCACTGCAAGCCCGACCGATTGGCCGCCATGGTGCCTGCGACGCCGGAGGAGAGTACTTGTGTCGTGCTCACCGGTAAACCGAAGAGGTCTGCTGCGCCGATGGTCGTCATGGCAACCAATTCCGCGCTGGCACCCTGACCGTAGGACAGGTGCGTTTTTCCGATCTTCTCTCCGACGGTCACCACAATGCGTTTCCATCCGATCATGGTGCCCAGCCCCAGCGCGATCGCCACGGCAGCTTTGACCCATACAGGGATGTATTTGGTGGCATCATCCAGCATGGATTTATAGTGGAGCAAAGTGTCTCTGTCCGATCTTGAAAAGGCCGGTTCGCGGGTTTTGTCCATCCATCGCAGAGATTCACCCAGCAGGTACATGTCGTTGCGCACATTGGAAGTCTGTTCCGTCGGTATCTGGGCGACGGTGGCATAGGAGGCAATCTGTGTGCGAACAATGCCGCTTAACGCGCGAAGAGCCGGTAATGTGTCGGGGCGAACCTCGTGGGTGCGAAGGTATTCTGCGATGGTCTGCCGCGGGTCCGTCGGGGTGATGGTTGTCTTGCTGTAGCGCTGGAATACGGCTTCCGATTTGCTCGACGCCTCCACGAAGGCGGGTGTGTATGAAATGTCCACGGTGCGATTGAGCGCATAGACCGTCGGCACGGTTCCGATGAGGATCAACATGATGAGCCCCATGCCCTTTTGTCCGTCGTTTGACCCGTGGGCAAAGCTGACACCCGTGCAGGTGAGAATCAACAGACCCCGTATCCACAGGGGCGGTGGTGTCTTGCCGCGCGGCGGTTTGTACAGCTTTTCGACGGGGACGGCCTTCATGGCGATCAAGAGGAGGAACGCGGCGGCAGAGAATCCGATCAGCGGTGAAAAGAAGAGGGACTTGCCGACGCTGATGGCCTGGGTCCAATCGACGCCGCTGGTATTCGTGCCGCCCGCCGCCATCAGCTGGTTAGTGAAACCGACGCCGATCACGGAGCCGATGAGTGCATGCGAACTGGAAGAAGGCAGGCCCAAATACCAGGTCCCCAGGTTCCAGAGAATGGCGGCGATCAACAGCGCAAAGACCATCGCGAACCCGGCCCCGGCGCTCACCTGCAGAATCAGCTCGACCGGCAGCAGGGCGACGATTCCGAACGCGACGGCCCCGGATGCGAGCATGACGCCGATAAAGTTCCACAAGCCGGACCAGGCCACGGCGAGATGCGGCGGCATGGAATGCGTATAGATGACGGTCGCGACGGCGTTCGCTGTGTCGTGAAACCCGTTGACGAATTCAAAACCCAGCGCGATCAGCAGCGCAAATCCGAGCAGAACGAACGGCCAGACCGAAGGGCTGCGAACGTCGGACAAGTCTGAGGTCAACTCGCCGGCGACATAGATCCCGCCGATGGTGAGCAAGAGCAGGATGAGGAAAAGGCCGATTTGCGACGTGCTCCCTTCAAGGGTCGGCTCGAATGAATCGACGACGGCGGTTTCCACGGGGGGCGGTGTCATGCAGGGTTCCTTTCTGCGGAGAGCCGATACCAAACCGTTCACGGTCCGAATAGTCTGGCAGGGTGTGGTTACACGTCGCTACAAGACGGATTAAGATCGGGTTAACTGTGGAAGACGGACGCTCGCCTCCAGGCAGGGGTTTGTTTTATCATCCGACGAGAGAACCTCGGAGGGACGATGGAGTCGAAGCACATGAGGCTGGGTGTTCTGATCGGTGCGATCATGCTGGTTGGCTGGGCGACCGGCTGCGGGAGCTCGGCGAAACTCATGTCCGGGCTCAGTATCGAGGAGTTGAAGCCGGTGCCGGGCATCCTGCCCAGCGCGAGGTTGATCAGGGGCACGATCAGCAGTTTCTCCGGCGATCGTGTGGAGGTGGAGACCGGGGAACGGGCTCCGCGCTACCTGTCACTCGAAGCCGGCGGGGACGAGGCGCGTGGACTCCAGCCGGGAGGGGCCGTGGAGATCATGGTCAACGATCGCGACGAGATTGTGGCCTATCAGCGGCCCGCCGATCAGCCGCCCACGAAAGTTTTCCGCGGCTCGCTGGGGAGATCGTTCAACCCTCAGAAGGAACGGGTGACGATTCGCCTCGATACGGGGCGGGATGTGGGGTTCTATGCGCGCACGGTCGCCATGGAGAAACTGGCGGCTCTTGAGGTCGGCGAGACGGCCGATTTTGCCGTCGATCGGGCGTATCTCCTCGTCGATGTGTTTTCGTTGGGCAAGCCCCGGGAACTGGCGCTTGAGTCTTCGTCACGCGCGCCGCATCATCGCCTGGAGGGCGCATTCGTGACGATCGGTGACGGACGGATGCGTCTCAGGATGAAGATCGACGACATTCAGTCTTTTCCTGTGCGGCCGTTGCTGCAGCCGGCTATTGAACAGCTCGCTCCCAACGAGCTGGTATCGGTCTATCTCGACGCGCAGGGGCAGGTGATCGATATGGTCAGGTCGCCACGGCGTTGAGCGACGTCAGCGGCGGCGGGGGAGCTTCACGATCCGGGTGATCAGCCAGTCATTCAGGCGGTCCGGCAGGAGCAGGGCCAGGTAGGCACGGATGGCGGCGTCTGAGCCGACGAGATAGCGTGTTTTGGGCCACCTCGAACGCAAGGCATGCGACACGGCTTCGGCCACGACGCTCGCCGGTTGTGCCTGTTCACCGGCGGCAGTGGCCGCGTCCTTGATGCGAGTGAAGCCTTCCTGGTACATGCCCTTGAGCTCCTGCCCCCAGGCTGCGTCCCAGGCATCGACTTCTTTTCTGGTCTTTTTCCAAATGGGCGTGGCGATGGCGCCGGGCGCGATGAGTGCGACGCGGATGCCCCAGGGTTGGAGTTCCAGGCGCAAGGCATCGGTGATCGCTTCGAGCGCATGTTTCGACGCGGCGTAGGGGGCCATGAACGGCATGGAGGCCCGTCCGGCGATGGAGCCCATATTGATGATGCGTCCTCGCCCGGTGCGGATCAATGGGAGGAACGTTTGCGTGACCGCGATGAGGCCGAACACGTTGACTTCAAATTGCCGCCGCCAGTCGACGAGGGGCAGGAGTTCGATCGGCCCCGCGACGCCGATCCCGGCATTGTTCAGCAGACCGGCGAGACCGTGTTCTCCGACCATGGCTGCCACGGTATGACTGGCGGCCGAGATCGAGGCGGCATCGGTGACATCGAGGCGAATCGGCATGAGTCGAGGGCCGGCTTGTTGCTGGAGCCGTTCTCCGTCAGCGGGATGACGAACGCCTGCGAAGACACGATACCCCAGCTTGTCGAGCGCCAACGCGCAAGCGGCCCCGATGCCGGTCGAAGCGCCGGTGATGACGACGGAGTCGGATTGCGGCGATTGTGAAAACCAATTCAGCATATCGAGGCCGGTTCTTTCCGGCCGGTCGCGTACCCTATCATAATTTACGGCGCGACCCTACTCTCGGTTTCATCCGGCGGATGGTTGTCGGGGGGCACGCTCCGGTTCTTCAAGCTGCTCAACGGTGTGTGAATGCCATCGCGAGGCGTTCGAGACGGAAGCCCGCCGAGGCTGCTCGCACGTGAGGCCGACGCAGGCGTACGTGCAGTCCGTCGAGGAGGCCGAACGAGAACAGCCTCGTCGGGCGAGAGGATCGGACGCTAGAGCAGGCATTCATGAATAGTCCGGGTTAGAAGGGAGGAGACATGCGGAGACGAGGATGGCGTGCCGCGACGTTGGTGATGCTCTTGCTGGGCACAGCCGGCTGTGCCGATTCACTGAGCGGCCTGTCGGGGTCGGGGGTGGCGAAGGGGACCGGGCAGACCGTTACTGTTCATCCCCGTGAAATCGATGAGGTGCTGGACAACCCTGGAATGGGCTTTGCCGATTTTCATTTCGGGTTCGGACATCCGCCGGCACCGGAAGAGTATCCCCATACGACCGTCGCCTATTTCCGTTGGCCCTGGGCAGAGCTCGAACCGAAGGAAGGTCAGTACAACTTCGCTTTCGTGGATCGTGTGATCGAGCAGGCCAAGGCCAAGGGAGAGACACTCGCCATCCGCATCGTGTCCGAATACAAAACCGGCTCGCCCCAATGGTTGCTCGACAAGGGGGTCGGGAGTGTGAAGGAGTCCGACGGCATTTTCCCCGACTACAACCATCCCGTTTTTCTCGACTACCATGAGCGGCTGATCCGCGCATTCGGTGAACGCTACGGCCGCTCCGTCGATATCGATCATGTCGACATCGGGTCCATCGGATGTTGGGGCGAGTGGAATACGGTGTGTTGCGAAGGTGTGGAAGCCCAGTGTAAGGCATTCTTTCCGACCGAGGCGAATCAGATCGCCATCACGGACTGGTACCTGAAATATTTCGCAGGCACTCCGTTGGTGATGCTCCACGGCGGACAACTGAAGTATGCGGCCTCGCACGGCGCCGGTTGGCGCGGGGATTGTTTCGGCGATTACGGCTATTTCAGTCCTGACTGGAATCATATGGAACACGCCTACCCTCCGGTACTCGAAGAGGCGGTTATTGCGAATGCCTGGAAGCGTGGGCCGGTTCAGATGGAGGTCTGCGGGTACATTCACGAGTGGTACGATCGCGGGTTCGATCTCGACCGTATTCTGAATCAGGGCTTGGAGTGGCATCTCTCGGTGCTGAATGCGAAGTCGAAGCCGGTGCCTGCCGCCTGGCGACCGCGGTTCAATGAATTTTTGAAAAGGATCGGGTATCGCTTCGTCTTGCGCGAACTGACGCATTCAGCGGAGAGTCACCCCGGCGGGCCGCTCGTCCTTCAGTCGCGTTGGGAGAATAAGGGGGTGGCGCCGATCTACCACGCCTGGCCGCTGGCCTATCGGCTACGATCGAGCTCGGATCAGGTTGTGGCGCAGTGGACCAGTCCTGCCGATCTCAAGCAATGGCTGCCGGGATCTTCGCCCCGGGTCGAGGATACGGTGGTGGTGCCGGAGACCCTGTCCGCCGGTTCCTATGCGTTGGATGTGGCGATTCTCTCTGAAGATGCCCTCTCCGCCCATGTCGAGTTGGCAATCGAGGGGAAACGAGCAGACCGGTGGTATGCGCTGTCACGCGTGGAGATTCGTTGATTGCTCGGCCTGGTGTGAGTCTGTTCGTCCGGTATCGGTGTTATGAGAGGCGGATCGTTGTGGTGGGAGGCGTCGTTACGCGACCAGTGCCGGCGCGACAGTCCCAAGCTGAAGCGCCGTGATCACCTGGTTGCCGTTCCCGCGATACTCGATCTGATCGAAGCTGACTTTGTTGGCCATGGCGATCCCGCGGCCATGGGTGTCGAAGGCTCGCTCGGGGTCGAAGTTCAAATACTTCCGCCACTCGAATCCCTTGCCCTGATCGGTAATGTGCAGGGAGAGTTTGTCTGGATGGCGGACAAGCTGTGCCGTGGCCTCGCGGGACGAATAGAGGGGATCGCTCAACCGTCGCTCGATTTCATTGTCCAGCCGTTCCTCTTCGATGAGGCGTGATTTCTCTTTATAGCCGATATTCAAGTTGCCGTGTTCGATCGCGTTCAAGGTGAGTTCGAGGATGCCGGTGACCACCCGATTGGCATCGGGATAGGCATGCGCGAGCAGCATCGCCAGGTTTTTCGCCTCTTCAGGCGTTTTGAACCGGAAAGTTCCCGAGTTCAGCAGGCGCATGGTCGTGGTGGTCCGGCGCAGGTCCTGTCGTACGTCCAGGTAGCTGATGTGATCGCGGACTGCCGCGTCGACGATGGCTTGCAGGGTCGCTTTGTCGAACGGCTTTGCCAGGTAATAGTAGGCTCCTGCCTGGAGTCCTTCCAGGGTCTGCTGATGTGTGGAGGCCGCCGTCTGCATGATCACGGGAATCTGGCTCAAGACGGTATGATGCTTCATCCTGTGGAGGACTTCCATTCCGTCCATCTCGGGCATGATACGGTCCAGGAGGACGGCGTGGAATCGGTCCGGTTCTCGTTCCAGCATGTTCCAGGCTTGGACGCCGCTTTGTGCCGTGGTGCACGAATATTCCTTCTCGCGTAGGAATTCGAGCAGGATATTGAGGTTGAGTGGAGAATCATCCACGAGCAATAACTGCGTTCGCGGGAACAGCATGATATGTGGCACCTCCGGTTTGCCGGCCAGGCCGTCGGGGTATAAGGCATAGGTTGGGGGCCTCGCATCGGAATGCAAGGCACTGATAGCCCTATCGGAGGTCCACGAAGAATACTTAAGTGAGGGCTGAAAGAGAGGAAAACCGAAGGACTCCGCCGGGGGATGTGCCCCGGTAGAGTCCTTCCGGAAGGGGGCTACTGCTTGACGATGTCCAGCAATTCCACTTCGAAAATCAGGGTGGCACCCGGCTTGATGACCGGGGGTGATCCACGGTCCCCGTAGGCGATGCCCGACGGGCAGACCAGTTTGCTCTTGCCGCCGACCTTGATCAGCTGTACTGCTTCGGTCCAGCATTTGATGACCTGGTTCAGCGGGAAGGTGGCCGGTTCGCCGCGTTTGACCGAGCTGTCGAACACCGTTCCGTCGATCAGCGTCCCGTGGTAGTGGACTTTCACCGTATCGGTGGCCTTCGGGGTCGCGCCCTTGCCTTCCTTGATCGTCGTGACGATCGCACCCGATTCCGTTTTCTTCGCGCCCGACTCCGCCGCAGCCTTGGCCAGGAATCCTGCTCCGGCTTTCTTTTCGACCTCGGCCAGCGCCGTGGCGCGTACCTGCTGCATCTGTTGAATCTTCGGACCGTACACTTGCAAATCGACCTTTTGGGGATGTTTCAAGACACCATCGACCAAACCGGCTTTCACGAATTCCAATTCGGATTCGTTCAAAGTAAACGGGCCGAGCGATTGGCTGATGGCCGCACCGAGGGCATAGAGCGTTTTCTGCTCGTCGTTGGCCGGCTCAGGGGCGGCCGCCCAGCTGAGCGAGGATATGAGGAGCACCACTGCGGAGACGGCACCGGTCACATGACGCATAGACGATCCTTTCTGATGAACAACATGACTCTGCTCACCATATGCCAGGGAGCCCTTGCGGCTCAAGGAAATTCTTGGGCAGGCTGCTGAAAATGGTCTCCGGGTTCGTTCTCAGTCGCGAACTCTCGTTGCGACGTACCACCGAGGGTACGCCTCACTCGAGTCGCTCCTTGCGGCCTTGCCGGGCGACCATTTTGAGCAGCCTGCTAGTTGGAGCGGGCTTTCGCTGTGGGCCTTGCTCGTACATGGATCTTGTCCGATCGCAGGCAGGAGCTGCAAGCCGCCTGTGTTCAGGCTATCGGAAGCTATGTCAGGACAGTCCGCTTCGGCCGTGAGGGCTCTCCAGATCCATTTGTGGGCCGATGGGGACGATGCGGGTCGGATTGATGTCGTCATGGGTCACATAGTAGTGCCGCTTAATGTGATCGAAATCCACGGTCTCCGCGATACCGGTCACCTGGTAGAGGTCCCGAAGGTAGCCGTAGAGATGGGGGTAGTCGACGATGCGCCGGAGGTTGCATTTGAAATGCCCGTGGTAGACGGCATCGAACCGGAGCAGCGTGACAAACAACCGCCAATCGGACTCGACGAATTGGGCACCGAAGAGGTAGCGCCGGTCGCGGAGCCTCGTGTCGAGTTGATCCAGCGCAACGAAGACCGAGCGCGCGGCGCGTTCATACACCTGTTGGGAGGTCGCAAAACCGGCGCGGTAGACCCCGTCGTTCACGCGCTCGTATACAAAGTCGTTCATCTCGTCGATCTGCGGACGGAGAGCTGCCGGGTACAGGTCCAACCGGCTGGTGGTGAAGCGATTGAACTCACCGTTGAAGATTCGCATGAGGTCATCGTCGGAATTGGTCACGATTCGTTTTGTGACCCTGTCCCACAACACCGGAACCGTCACGCGGCCGTGGTAATTGGGGTCGGTGGCACGATAGGCCTCGCTGAGGAAGTGAAACCCATTGGTCGTATCCAGGGAGTGACCGGGGCCGTTGTGAAAGGCCCATCCGTGGTCGTCCCGGATCGGGTCGACCACGGTCATGCCGATCACCTCGGTGAGCCCTTTGAGCGCGCGGACGATGATGGTGCGATGCGCCCAGGGGCAGGCGAGGGAGACGTAGAGATGATACCGCCCGGCTGCGGCCGGATATCCGGAGCGGCCGTCCTCGGTGACCCAGTGGCGAAACGCGTCGGACTGCCGTTTGAATTCGCCCGTGTCGGTCTGTTCATTCGGAAACTGGGGTTGTGCCCTCATTGCACGATTCTCCTTGGGAGTTCTACCTTAGTCAGAATCAAGGGGGCTCGTCAATTGTCGATAGGGCCGCGCGATGTCGTGGTGCCTCGAATGTAAGGTCATTGTCGTTCGGTGTGTGCTGGGTGGTGGGGCGCTGCGAGGTCCCATCCGACGGAAAAGAGTACGAGGAGACCGGCGGCGGTGGTCTGCTTCGTGCGGGCCGTGGTTTCCCGAGGCGGCAGCGGCTCGTTTGCGATGAGTCCGTCGCCCAGGACTCGGGCATCGAGATCGAGCGTGCCGCCGATACCGACATTGAAACTGTATTGGTCCTGTCGATGCGGTCGGTATCCCATCATCAGGCCGAACCCCACGGCGTCGATGATCCGCGACCCCGGCGCGACCGTGAGAAACGGCCCCCAACTCCAACGTTGCTCGTCCCACCGGTCGATCCAGAGGTGCATTTCAGGCATGAAGCGCACCAAATCGTTTCGTTCATTGTCGATGCGGACGATACGGTTGACGACTGTGACGGAATCCACCCGTCTCGGGCCAAGGTTATGTGTCCATCCGAGGCCGAGCCCGAAGCCGAGGCGCTGAAACATCCATGGACGTTCAGCGTCCGTGTCCGGCGGATTCTCCTTCTTATCCGTGGCGGGGGCCGGGGGCGACAGCGGTGTGCGGTCAGTCGAGGGACCTGTCGCGCCTGCCTGCGGAGCAAGAGCTGCCGCAGAGGAGGAGTCGGCTGAAGCGACAAGCGGAGCGGAGTGAGGGCGCGTCGAATCAGTGGATGGAGTGAGCTGGGGCGGTTGCCGCGGTCTTCGTCTTTCCTCCGCAGACTCGATCACTGGTGTCCAGGTACGACGCTGTTGATCCGCCGACGGTGAAGCCGCAGGTTTGGTCTCCACCTGGGCGTCGACGGCGGCGATCAGTGGTGTC
>WBZV01001114.1_pt1 | contig 13141 bp, 17 predicted proteins | sample 5204221 | NCBI WGS metagenome assembly WBZV01 (sample SAMN12344360, study PRJNA552823) | activated sludge metagenome | biome: Activated sludge suspended growth; feature: Nitrification reactor; material: Wastewater; isolation source: activated sludge from nitrification reactor of wastewater...
GGTTACGCTATTCCGGCATTTCTGTTCGCGATTTTGCTGATCATCGTGTTCGCTGGCGGACGCTATCTAAATTGGTTTCCGCTGCGAGGACTCACCTCGGACAACTGGGCCGATCTGAGTGGGCCAGCACGGATTCTGGACTATTTCTGGCATCTCACCCTGCCGGTGACGGCGATGGTGATCGGCGGTTTTGCCTCGCTGACGATGCTGACCAAAAATTCGTTTTTAGATGAAATCAACAAGCAGTACGTGATCACCGCCCGCGCCAAGGGTCTAAGCGAGGGGCGAGTACTGTATGGGCATGTCTTTCGCAACGCGATGCTGTTGGTGATCGCCGGATTCCCGGCAACTTTAGTGGGCATGCTGTTTGCCGGTTCGCTCCTGATCGAGGTCATCTTCTCGCTGGATGGTCTTGGACTGTTGGGATTTGAGGCGGTGATCAAGCGCGACTATCCGGTGATGTTCGGGACGCTGTACGTATTCAGCCTGATCGGCCTGCTGCTGAATCTGGTGAGCGACCTGACCTATCAGCTGGTTGATCCGCGCATTGATTTCGCCACGCGGGAAGGTTGAGCGATGCTGGAGCGTTTCGGCGTTCACGTCACGCCCCTGACTCGCCGTCGTTTCGCCCAGTTTCGCGCTAACCGACGTGGCTGGTGGTCGCTGTGGCTGTTTCTGCTGTTGTTTGGGTTGAGCTTGGGCGCCGAATTGATCGCCAACGATCGGCCTCTGTTGATCCGTTACCAAGGCTCGCTCTATTTCCCGGTCTTTAGAGATTACGCCGAAACCGATTTCGGTGGGGTGTTTCCCAGCGAAGCGAATTATCGTGATCCCTTTCTGGCGCGACTCATCAACGAGCAGGGTTGGATGATTTGGCCGCCAATCCGCTTTCGCTACGACACCGTCAATTACAACCTGCCGGTCCCGGCGCCAGCGCCGCCTTCCGCCGAAAACTGGCTGGGCACCGACGATCAGGGCCGTGATGTGCTGGCACGGTTGATTTATGGTCTACGGATTTCGATTCTGTTCGGTTTGCTGCTGACCCTGAGTTCCTCAGTGATCGGAGTGGCGGCGGGGGCGGTGCAGGGTTATTTCGGTGGTCGGGTGGATTTGCTGTTCCAGCGTTTTTTGGAAATCTGGGGCGGGTTGCCGCAGCTGTTCATTCTGATCATCGTCTCCAGCGTGGTGACACCGGGTTTCTGGACACTGCTGCTCATCCTGATGCTGTTTGGCTGGACCTCATTGGTAGGGGTAGTGCGGGCCGAGTTTCTGCGTGCCCGCAATTTCGACTATGTTCGCGCTGCTCGCGCCTTGGGGATGAGCGATGGACGGATCATGTTCAAGCATGTCCTGCCGAACGCGATGGTGGCGACCCTGACTTTCATGCCGTTCATTCTGTCCGGTTCCATTGTTGCTTTGACCGCTCTGGATTTTCTAGGGCTCGGCCTGCCGCCGGGCTCGGCTTCCCTGGGCGATTTGTTGCGCCAGGGCAAGGACAATTTGCAAGCGCCGTGGCTGGGTATCGCTGGCTTCGCGGTGGTGGCGCTGACGCTCAGCCTGCTGGTATTCGTCGGCGAGGCTGTGCGAGATGCGTTCGATCCGAGAAAAAACAGTACCGTCTGAAGTAAGGCAGTTTCTTGTTTGACCAAAAATGGCTAATGGGCAGTGCTTTACAAAATTAATGATAATAATTATCATTCAATTGTCAATTGAATCGAGGTATTCTGATCCATGAAATCCACCTTTGCCACACTGGTGACGATCGCATTACTGGGGGGGCTGAACGGCCAGTCTGCTCTTGCGCAAGAAACCGGCACCTATACCTTGAGCATCAAGAATCATCAGTTCGAGCCAAGCGAATTGCAGGTGCCAGCCGGTCAAAAATTCAAGCTGATTGTGGATAATCAGGACTCAACTCCAGAAGAGTTCGAGAGTCATGCGTTGAAGCTCGAAAAGGTGGTTCCCGGCAAACGCCAAGCGACTTTAATCGTCGGGCCGCTACAGCCTGGCCGCTATGATTTCTTGGGTGAATTCCACGAAAAGACCGCCAAGGGGCGGCTGGTCGCTCAGTGAACTTGGAGGGATCGCGACATGATCGGAACGCTGGTCATCGTGTTTCGGGAGGTGCTGGAGGCGGCCTTGGTTATCAGCATCGTGATGGCGGCCACCCGTGGTGTTGCCGGACGTAGTTGGTGGATCGGTGGCGGTGCCTTGGCTGGCTTAGTAGGTTCCGCCGTGGTGGCCGGTTTTGCGCAGGTGATCGCGGATGCCGCCGCCGGCATGGGGCAGGAGGTATTCAATGCCAGCGTATTGTTCACGGCGGTGTTGATGCTGGGCTGGCATAACGTCTGGATGGGGCGGCACGGTCGGGAACTGGCGCTGCATATGAATGCGGTTGGCCGGCAGGTCAGCACCGGCGAATTGCCGTTGCTAGCGTTGGCGACGGTTGTGACCTTGGCAGTCCTTCGGGAAGGTTCGGAAGTCGTGCTGTTCCTATACGGTATTGCGGCTAGCGGTGATGCCGTTTGGCCGATGTTGATTGGTGGCCTGCTCGGTTTATCGGCCGGCGTCGTGGTTGGATCGGCTATGTACTTTGGTTTACTGCGTGTTCCTACCCGGCATTTGTTTGCGGTGACCAGTTGGCTAATTTTATTGCTGGCTGCCGGTATGGCCGCTCAAGCGGCTGGTTTCCTGATTCAGGCTGACTGGCTGCCAGCCTGGCAGCAACCGTTATGGGATACATCGTCGGTTCTAGCTGAACAAAGCCTGCTCGGGCAATTTTTGCACGTCCTGATCGGTTATAACGACCGGCCAGCTGGTATGCAGGTAGCGTTCTACCTAGCCACGCTATGTATCGTTGGCGGGCTTATGCGAGTTTTAGGCGGCGTTCCTGCGCCACGCCCTGCGCGCTCGGCGGCGGTTCAATCGAGTTAGATAACCTCGGTTCCTTCAGCGTTCGCCGCGCGCGCCGAGGGGTTCGACGATCATATGCTACGGACGCGAGTACCAGATTTGGTTGGAATTGTGCGAGACAAGGATGTTATGCGGCAAATAAAAATAATTAAAATTAAATACTTGGTTTTAATGGCAGCAAATTTGGTAGATAGACGGAAACTGTATAATCACTTGTAGTGCGGACGCTTCGCGCCCGCACTACGGGGCGGAGCTGAGCTACGCTCATCGCGAGTTGCAGGCGTCGCGCTGTGCGCTCCGCCTATCAACTCGCTGGAGCGGTAATCGGCCTAATCGCCTGCAAGCGCTAACACGCTTTCCGGCATTAGACCGATTCCGCTCAGCTCCGACCCGTTAGGCATCCAATTAATGGAGTCTGACCCCATCGATGCGATGTAACTTGTATGTTTTTTCGACTGCATTTGGGTTGGCGCAGTCGAGAATTTTTCATTGCCGACCTTTCAAAGGAGATACAATCATGACGAAGTGCGATACTCATGTGGAAGTCCTAGATAAAAAAGTTACAGAGCTTAGCGATGCGTTAGCTCATCTAGGTAAAGGTACTGATCTAAAAGAACCAATTAGAATTATTAGATTTCCAGGATGGACTACTCTGTCGCTAGCCACTAACAACATTGAGGTAATACCATGAAACTTCCCTCACCGGGTAACGGTGCAAATCTATGGGTAGTAGACGGAAACCACCCTAAATGGGATGCTTTGACTTGGATGGATCAGCTCATGTGGAATTACACAAAAAAAATATTTAACATCGATGATCTGATCAATGCGTGCGCTAATGATGTCATTGGAAATTCGAGAGCATTAGACTTTCTCGCTATTTTCGGACATGGAATGGCTGGATATCAGTCAATTGGCGCCGGTAAGAAGTATGAGTGGAGTGGAACGAAGTCGCTTAGGTGGAACGCCATCACCCGTCCGGGAGAAAGTCAACTAGCAGGACCAGCAGAAAAGGAATTGATGAAATTAAACGGGTTACTTTCTCAAAATGCTACAGTTTTTCTTGCAGGATGCAATGTGGGTGAAGGTGACTACGGTACAGGTTTGCTTCAGGGTGTTTCGACAATCTTAAACAACCGCCCTATTCAAGCCTTTGAATGGCAAGTCTTTTGGTGGACAGGTCTTCTGACAGGACCATTGAAGGAAGTGAGAGGAACTACAGTCGATTCATCTCTGAGTACATATAGCTTCTAGTTGGTCCGATGCACAGAAATCAATGAGGTCAAAATCAGTGGGGTCAATCAATGGCATAATCAATGGGGTCAGACTCCATTGATGTATAAATAAAGAAAAACGGGGTCAGAGAACATTAACGGTAGGATAATGCTACCTTTCCCCTAAGTACAGGACAAAAATTTCAGCAAGCGGAGGAAATCAACCCAGCGGTTGGCCCAGTTGAGGACGATGGACCGGATGAAGTCGAGGCCATGGCGGAAGATGGATTTGAGGGGGCGCTGGAGAGTTTTTTTAAGGGGATCGGTTGCTGTTCGGCGAGGGCTTGTCCGGTTCGATAGGTCCAGGCGAACGCCAAGGCCAGCAGGGCCAGGAGTTTGCCGAGCCGGTCGGGATGGGTCAGATGGGTGTCCTCGAAGTTGAAGCCACGGGATTTCAGGGCGCCGAACAGGGTTTCAATTTCCCATCTTCGAGCATAGGCCGCGAACGCCGCTTGCGGCGGCGCGCCGGAACTGGCGATTAACAAGAGGTCGCCGTCGTCCAGCCGCAAGGCGGAGAGATGGACGAAACAGCCCCACGCCGGCCGGCGCCCTTGGAGGCGGGAGGACTGGCCCGGTTTTAGGGAACCGAACAGGACATCGGCCCGCATCGGCACATTCCAGGCATTGGGAAGCAAAGTGTTGCGCTTGAGGCGGATGTGGAAGGGAATGCCCTGGGCCTGGAGCCAGGCGAACCAGTGCCCCCCGACGAATTCCCGGTCGGCCAGGAGCGCCTGGATTCGGGTTTGCCCGAATTGCTTCACAAAGCGTTGCAGGAGCGCGGTGCGCTCCTCGGTATCGGAATTGCCGGCTTTGTCGAGAACCGTCCACATCACTGGCAAGGCCATGCCTTGGTAGGCGATCCCCAGGACCAGGAAGTTGATCTCGGTCTTGCCGAATTTCCAGTTGGTGCGGTCTAGGGTCAAATACCAAGGGCCTTCGCCCACCGGAAACAGATGGACCAGCAGCCGGGCCAGGACATCGTAGTCGATCCCGAAAGAGCGAAAGAAACGCTGTAGGCGTTTGTAGTTGGAAGCGACCCGCGCTTTGCCGCCGAAACCGGTGGCTAACTCGGCCAAATTGACGCTGCGAACCTTGAACAGGGCCAGGAGGAACTGGGCCAGAAAGTTCAAGCGAGCGCCATGCCAGGGGAGGTGTTCGGCCAAGGCCGCCTGAAGTGCTAAAACGGATTCATTCATGTGGAGTGAGAGAGATTGCCAGAAAATCCTTGAGCATCATTATAAATCAATTGCTTGGATTTTTTTGTCCTGTACTTAGACTTACGTCACAAAATGCTCAACGCCGGTGCCGAGCTGGTGGATATCAAGGCGCTGCTGGGTCACGAGAGCATTGCCACCCCTCAGCTTTGCGCCAGCGTCGGATGGGAAAGGATGGAGAGGGTAGTGGTGCGGTGTCACCATTCCACCTTGAGCAAGCGAAATGATAACTTTTTACACGTATCCTGCACGTACCCAAACCACGCGGATCAAGCCGACTCCAGGCGAAAAAGCCTGCGACTTTCTCGCCTTTCGCGGCTTATCCACCGCCCCGTTAGGCCGTACCAAAAGCATATGAACGACGAACATATCAAGGCAGAGCTGACATCCTTAGAGAAGCGAGCTTGGCGGTCGCACCTTATTGCCTGGGTACTGGTGTTTATTATAACAAGCTCGGTTACTTTGCTAGTCATATTTTTCTATAAATACCAAGGCTCTGATTTTCTCGGCTCGGGTATTGAGCACGAGTGGTTAGGCTCGTACTTGCCGCATTACGAAATCGAGTCTTCACAAGATCCAGAACTTATTAGGAAACTAATGTTAGATTTCGATAGGTCGGCTATGGAAAAATACTATGAAACTCAAATGAAGAGATTGCAGATTCTGTCCGAACAGAATGCGAATAACAACTTCATAACATCGCTATCTATATCTGTCGCCAGGATTGGCTCGGTGGTTATTGTCTTATATTATATCCAAATATTGTTGAACTTGACGCGGTATCATTTTCGGATTGCTGATCATCTTTATATGGTTGTGCGAATTTTGAAGGTGCACGGCATGAACGGGATTTCGCTAGACCAATTGATAAGCATGCTTTCAATCGAACACATCGATATTGGTAAAGCGCCGCCCTCGCTAACTGATAGACTTATAAACGCCGCAGAAAATATCGCCTCAAAGAAAACCTAGTATCGTAGGTTGGTTTGACGGCTGTATCGCCAACCCAACATTCAATGATACCAAATGCAATTCAAAGAACGCATGCAATTGCCTAACATGCGCCTCCAGCCGACATCGGCCGTCAACGCCTTCAGCGTTTCCATCCTCGCGGCTTATCCGCCGCCCCGTTAGCACATGGGATAGGGTTTCCTTTTCGCGGCTTATCTGCATCTCCGCTAAAGTTCAGGACGCTAGCGCAGAAACGATCACGACGCGGAAGTGCCAGCCGGCGAACACCAGTAACGCCGCCAGCACGGCCAGCAGCAGTGTCCACGCTCGGAACTTGCCGGCTGGTGCAGGCCTGGGTGCCGGTAGCAGCTTGGTTTCCAGTTCGCGACGGGTCTGCTGTTCGGCCTGTAGAACCTGCTGGACGGTTTCCAATAGCGCCAGCAAACGGACCTCGCGTTCCCGTGCTTGTTGCTCCCGCTCGTTAGCTTGCTGCAACTGTTCTTGCAACACCTTAATCAATGTTGCATTGGCTGTGTGTTCAGGTGTTGCAGAATGTGGCAACGCAACGGTTTCGTCCTGCGGCATCTGTGGTAACGGCCCGAAAACCCGCAACAGTTCGGCTAAGTCGATGCCACGCTCGCCTGTGGCGGTTGTTGTGGCGGACAATCGGCCTGATTTGATGGCTTGATAGATCGTTGTGCGGTCAACACCTGTTGCGCGTGCCGCTGCGCTAATGCTGAATACAGTCATGTTGCGCTCCCTGTTGCGCGTTGTAGCATAGAACACGCTGCGCCACATGCCGCCTCAAACTCCTGTTGCGACACCTCGCGTGCTACGGGGTTTACCCCAAAACAGATTGACCGGGCCGATCGGCACGGTCTGTCTCATGTCACCGCGCAAAACGGTTCCATTTCGCGCGGTCGGCATCGTGGCTCTAATCTATTGATCCTACAGAATAAAAATCGGTGAAAGGGACAAATCGGAGCGAAACGCCGTTTTTGGCATCAGGTTGAGACACGAATTATCGATTCATTGATGTTGGTATATGACTTTATAATTCTCTTCAACGTTTCGTTAAATAATTGTTCTAAACTTGCTGTTTCTTGGTTTAAATCAAGTCGTTTGCAGATCGATGAAAACATCTCTTTCTTTTTGTCTTCACTTAGTAAGTGAGTACACATTACTCTAAAGTCATACAATACAAAAAATGGACATGCCAAATAGTCAGTATTTTGAATATTTAGAACATCATTGAGCCAAAGCTGAAAAAGTTTATTTCCCTTTAGTGATTTGGTGTCGGCGCTACTTCCTGACTCTTTGATGCTTTTACATATTTCTTTGGTATTTAGACTTTCAACAAATATCCTGTTCAAGGAATCTATGACGGGTGACACATGCTTTTCTTCCCAAAAAACAGGCTTGTCTAGATTCGCTAGAATCTCACTTACTTCTCCGTGCAACACATAAAGATCAAAGCCATAATTTTTTTTAACCAATTCATTTATTGTCTTTCTTTGATGAATGGATTCACCCAATGCTGATCTTTTCGAATATTTTACGTCTATTTGTGCGTCATAAAATTCTGAATGTATATCGTGATCTGAATCGACATTCTCGGATCGAAGATAATATTTTTCTTTATCTGGTAGATCGTCAATATCACCAAGCCACATGATTACTTTTTTAGATTTTGATATCCCAAATGATATATACCAATCATCTTGGTGATAAACTGTGCCATATGATTCACCTGCTAATTCTAGCTTGTAATCTGGATGTTGAGTATATTTATTTAGTACAGCCAAATTAAAAAAGACTGGTGTTAGGAATCCATTATTCCATGGACGTATTAAGCCCGGAATATATTCATAATCAATATGCGAATATAAAAAGTTAAACTGCTCCGAATATGGGTATCTAACCTGCCTCTCTTTTTGTTTGAGAGTAATTTCATAATCACCATCTTGAAAATATTTATTTGTATAATAATCTAGAAGTTCTTTTGTTTTGTTTGGGTAATAAATTTCACCTGTATCTGGATTTTTCAGTAGCGGAACACCTTCAAGAAAGGCTACAACACCGTTGAGTTCAACTTTGTGGCAATCAAAGCAAAGACTTAACGGCACTCCTGACTCTTCGTCAAAATATGTTTGTACGGTATCTAGGTCTAATTTAGTCATTGATTCTTGCTTCGCTAATGGAACAGTAGATATAGCAATATTTTCCCGGTCGTGGAATCTTTCTACGCCACCATTAATAATTAACTTATTAAAATAATGATAAATTTATCAAGCGTTTCGGTCGCAGCAAATACCTAATCTACAACCCGTAAAGGGGCGCTATAAGTGGTAAGCTCGGATAAAATGTGCCGAAACGTCCCAAATCTTGCGCACTACCCCTCAGTTTTAGGGGCTTTCTGCATCGTTGCGACCGTCCAAGACGGGACAAAAAGAGGGCAAGACTTTCGCTTAAAGGGCTCTTGGCAACTATATATGGGGTCTTCTAGGTCAGAGTTAACTCAACATATACCACCTAAGCGAAAGTCCTGAGAGGGATAGCCGTTACCCGCCACGACAATCGGAAGCCACCTCACGAATGCAAGGAGCGAATTGCCAGCTCGGGCGCGGTAGCGACGATCTTCAACAGGGCCAGCGCCGGGCCGGTCGGATAGCGGCGATCCTGCTCCCAATTCTGCAAAGTACGCACGCTCACGTGCAGCAAGCGCGCGAACTCGCGTTGAGACAACCCGACCCCCTCCCGCATGGCCTTCACGTCCAGCGGTTGACGGTCGAAGCGGCGCGAAGGCTCCAATTCGCCCTTAGCAATCGCCTGGGCCTCCTTCAAGCTCTGCACCAACTCCTCGAACAGCATCGTTTCCATCTCACAACCCCTTGACCAGCTCGCGCAAAATCGCGGTTTCTTTATCGCTCAAATCGTCCTTCCGCGACTTGGGATAAACCACCAAAAAATAGACCTGGTGGCGATCCTTCGCCCAGTAGTAGATCACCCGCACGCCGCCGCGCTTGCCGCGGCCCGGCAGCGCGAAGCGCAGCTTGCGAATCCCCCCGCCGCCCCGGATCAGGTCGCCGCGTTCCGGATCCTCCAGCAGTTCGTTCTGCAACGCCCGGTACTCCTCATCGGCCAGCAACGCCGTGACCAAACGGGTGAAGGTGGGAGTCTCGATGAATTCCATCGCCGCACGATATGCGCCAATGGCGTACAAATCAACCCATCCGCCCACCTTGCCAGCACGGCGGACGGGGCGCGTAGCTCAGAAAGCCGCAAAAACGGCTTCAAGGCGCGCGACGCGACGAATCTAGCCAAAGGTACCAGTCGAGGCCGAAAACGCCCGAAAACGGCCTTCTGGGGGGTTCTCGGGGCATCGGTGCGGGATGTTTGGAACTGGGTTGCGTCCTGGCCGGTCGGAAAGCGTCGAATCGATTCGGATAAGCCCCTTTATCGGACTTAAAACGGACTTGAAAAGCCTGGTTCGAGCGACGAGTCGAACGGTTCGATCTTTCCTCGTCCTTCGTAGCGTTGGAGCCTCTCCGAAGCGGTTTCGAGCGGGGCATCGAACGAGATCGCCGTCCCCTCTTTCCCCCGCTGGCTTCTTTCGGGTCGGTCGCCGCCGACCGTTCCCGTGGTTGCCGTCCGCTCGAACTCCTTCCTGGAGACCGTCTTTTGGGTTTTCGGCAATCGTGTTGCCAACCGTTCCCGTGATTGCTGTCGGTAGCGAACCTCATGGGGAGGGTTTGGGAGGGGGCTACTGCACCCCTCCCAATCGAACGCGCCGTGAGCGGAGCGAACTCGTTTTGGGAGGTCCGGAGTTGTTAAAACGCCTTTTTGCTGCATTGCAGCAGACAGTGTTTCGCGCGCCCACGCGTATCGTCGTTACTATCTGCAATAGCTATCTGCAAGGATATAAGGATTTGGGGTGGTGCTGATGTGCCATATTTTTTGGCTTTAAGTGGTGCTGATGTGCCATATTCGTGTGGTGCTGATGTGCCGTGGATAACTCTAAATGTCCCCATGTTCCGACAAGCCGTATGGGGATATTTTCTGTGGATAACTTTCGGCCTGTGGATAACTTTCAGACCTTGCCCTTGACCCATTTTCTGGCGAATCCCAGAAACGCCTTGTCGTAGTCACGGGGCGGTTCCTTGGCCTCCAACCAGCCATCAAAATCGTCCTTGCAGGCGTGTGGATCGATGCGGGGATAGAGCTTGCGGAACCGCTCGACGGTTGTGGGTGCGAGGTCCTTGATCGGGGGCGGGGCGGGCAAACCGGCGCGAACTTGACCGGCCAAGCCGTGCGACACCGCCACCGATTCGGGGTGAACCGGCGGCAAGGAGGGTTTGAGCAATAAACCGCCTGTGACTTCTTCCACTTTGGCGGATGGGTACACGACGAGGGCGGCACGAAGGGCGGGAATGAAGCGCTGCTTGAAGTTCCGCCAGTCTTTGAACTCGTGCCCAAACTGAGCGTGAAACTGGTGCCATGTGACTTTGACTGGCTGTTCCAGCGTGTACAGGCGGCGCGCAAAAAAGCTGTAAGCGTCCAGCGCCATCGCGGAATGCGCCAAGGCGCTGACCGCGCGAGTGTCGAGCGGTACGGCGTGCTCTAGCAGGCTGTCGAAATACTCCCGCGATAGCTCGATAACGCCGGGCCATAAGGTGGGCTGCCCTTTTTCGTGGGTCAGCCACGCCTCAAAGCGTCGGATCGGTTTCGCGTCCACGGTGACGGGGTGTTCCGCGTCGCCAAAGCCCAATGTCATCCGGCAGGCGGCCAGAGCTTTCATTTCCCGCTTGAACAGGTTGTAGGTACTGCCACCGTCCGTGTTAAGCCCCAAGCGTTCCATGAATTTCCGGGCGCTGCGGTCAACCTCGACGACCGGACACCGCGTTTTTACGGCTTCGCTGTTGAGGTGGCAAAGCGCGAGGCGCGGCTTTGGACCAGCGGGGAGCGGTTGCTCGATCCATCTCGCTCCGTCCCACAATTTCCCTGCTTCCAAACTAATCGACCCGTTTCGGTAAGCTCGCTCGAAGACACGCCCATCCGGTCGGCTGCGCGGCAGCACCACCTGACAGAACAGGCTGTGCTGGTAGACGATGCTGAGCGGGTCGTCCTGGTCGATTTCGACGGCGGCATCGATGATTCGATGTTGGACAGCCGGTAACTTTTTATCGTCGTCGTTCACGCGCGTACTCTCCATAACGCTGGATGGGATTTCAGTCTCGGCGAACGCCGTTCGCCTCGTCGGATTCAGGGTAGCTTAAACCTTGGGCGGAGCCGGTTGGGACGTTGCGGTGTCGGAGGCCTCCGGGGAAAAAGGCGGCGATTCTTGTGCGCGCCGCCTTTTTAACCGTTCGATGGCGCGGGCTTCCACGGCTTTCATTTTCGCGAATAGGGGGTCGGTGCGGGTCGGTGGTTCTGGCATCGCTTCGTTCTCCTAAAGCCGGGTTCTCGGCAGCGGGGGCGGCAGGGGTCTCTTCGGCGGTTCTTCGTGGGCCTTGACCAGCTCCCGCAACTGCTGGTCCAGCGCGACCAGCAGCGACTGGCCGAGCGCGGTGAAGGCGTGGCCGAAACCGGCGTTCATCTGGTCCAGAGAGCGGCGAAGCTCGACTTGGTTTTTTCGCATGTCCAACAGCGCGGCTTGAACGATGGATTCCGATTGCTGGAGCTTCGCGATTTCGTTTCGCAAATGGATTCCGTCTTGTTTGAGGTCGTCGATGCGTTGCTGGAGGGCGGCCACTTGCTTTTCGAGTTTGCTGGTCGGGGTTTCCGCCTGTCGCTCGCCGTCGATCCGATTCCGGGCCGCTTGTCGCAACCAATCGGGCGCGCTTTGCCCCGATTTTTGGATGGCGCCGACCACCTCGGCGTTGACGCGGACCGTCAGCTTTTCCACCAAATCCGAATGTTTCGTCTTCATGGTAACTAATTGATAAAATTAAACAAAAAATCATGTATGACAATGTGTTACAAATGGCGTCATTTGATGTCAATATTTTATATTGGTTTTCATCGGGTTGCAGCCGTTTGGTCATTTTTTGACCGCATCGCTAGATGCAAGAGGTGTGCAGCTTCCCCCTGCCTTCCGCCTGTGGATAACTACCGCGCATGATCCCCCGTGACCTTCGCTTGACCTTCCGCCCGATGGCCGTCCTGAGTCCGTCATCGGTCCATCCTGAGTCCGTCATCGGTTCGTCCTAAGTCCGTCACCGGCCCGTCCCGAGTCCGTCACCGGCCCTTCGTTTTCTCGCCATCGGCTCGTCGGCCTTCAATCGCTTTGTTTCGCCGTTATCGGTAGCCGCTACCAGAACATTGATCGGTCATTCCCGACTTCGCCGGGAATCGTGAATTTCGGGCGGGGAAAGCAGAGAACAAGCGGGTCTTCATCAGTCGCGGGCAGGGCCGGTGGGCGCTGCGAGCAGTGCGGGCCTACCTGCGGGGAATGCTCCAGAAAGCCGGCATCGAAAAGAAGGTTTCCTCACACAAATTGCACCATACTTACGTCCTAAGTACAGGACAAAAATTTCAGCAAGCGGAGGAAATCAACCCAGCGGTCGGCCCAGTTGAGGACGATGGACCGGATGAAGTCGAGGCCATGGCGGAAGATGGATTTGAGGGGGCGCTGGAGAGTTTTTTTAAGGGGATCGGTTGCCGTTCGGCGAGGGCTTGTCCGGTTCGATAGGTCCAGGCGAACGCCAAGGCCAGCAGGGCCAGGAGTTTGCCGAGCCGGTCGGGATGGGTCAGATGGGTGTCCTCGAAGTTGAAGCCACGGGATTTCAG
>WBZV01001115.1_pt1 | contig 13127 bp, 11 predicted proteins | sample 5204221 | NCBI WGS metagenome assembly WBZV01 (sample SAMN12344360, study PRJNA552823) | activated sludge metagenome | biome: Activated sludge suspended growth; feature: Nitrification reactor; material: Wastewater; isolation source: activated sludge from nitrification reactor of wastewater...
AGCAGTGGTACTTCAAGATCACCGATTACGCCGAGCAACTGCTGGACGGGCTGGAGACGATTGACTGGCCGGAGCGCATCAAGACGATGCAGCGGCAGTGGATCGGCCGCAGCGAAGGCGCGGAAGTCATATTCACCATCGGCGCGGAGCCTTTGCCCGTCTTCACCACCCGGCCCGACACGCTGTATGGCGCGACCTTCCTGGCCCTGGCCCCGGAGCACCCCCTGGTGGAGCGCGTCACCACGCCCGACCGCGCCGCCGAAGTGGCCGCCTATGCCGCCACGGCGCGGCAGATGACCGACATTGACCGCGCCGCCGCCGACCGGGACAAGACGGGGGTGTTTACCGGCGCAACGGCCACACACCCGCTGACCGGCGCGGCCGTGCCTGTGTGGGTGGCCGACTACGTGCTGCCCGGCTATGGTTCCGGCGCGGTCATGGGCGTGCCGGCCCACGACGGGCGCGACCTGGCCTTTGCCCGGACGTATGGGTTGCCGGTAGTGGAGGTGGTGGCAAGGACGGCCGACGGCCGACCGCCGACCGCCGTCGGAAAGACGACCGCGACTGGCGGGGTGATGGAAGTTGATAGACAACCGGGCGGCGCTGCTCCTCTGGCGGCGGTCGGCCGTCAGCCGTCAGCCGTCAGCGAAGCCTACGAAGACGAAGGCACGCTGGTCAACTCCGGCCCCTACACCGGCCTGCCCTCGGCCGAGGCGGCGGCGCGCATGACGGCCGATTTGGCCGCCCGCGGGCTGGGCCGGGCGCGCGTCGCTTACCGCTTTCGCGACTGGCTGATCTCCCGCCAGCGCTACTGGGGTGCGCCCATCCCCATCATCCACTGCCCGGCCTGTGGCGCGGTTCCCGTGCCGGAGAAGCAACTGCCGGTGCTGCTGCCTGAGGAAGTTGACTTCGCCCCTGGTGATGACGGCCGCTCCCCGCTGGCCCGCGTCGCCGGCTGGGTCAACACGACTTGCCCCCAGTGTGGCGGCCCGGCCCAACGGGAGACGGACACGATGGACGGCTTCGCCTGCTCGTCGTGGTACTTCCTGCGCTTTGCCAGCCCCCACGAAGCGGAGCGGCCGTTCGACCCGGCGGCCGTGCGCGCCTGGCTGCCGGTGGATACCTACGTCGGCGGCGCGGAGCACGCCGTCATGCACCTGCTGTACGCCCGCTTCTGGACAAAGGTGATGCACGACGCCGGGCTGATTGACTTTGATGAGCCGTTTGCCCAATTGCGCAATCAGGGGATGCTGCACTCGCCCGTGGATGGGCAGAAGATGTCGAAGTCGCGCGGCAACGTCGTCACGCCCGATGAGGTGGTGGCCGCCCACGGTGTGGACGCGCTGCGGGCCTACGTGCTGTTTCTGGGGCCGTTCGACGCCAAGGCGCTGTGGGATGACCGCGGCATTGTCGGCGTGGATCGCTTCCTGGAGCGCGTCTGGCGGCTGGCGCAAGAGTTCGCGAGCTTTCCCGACGGGCCGCATAACGACGCCTTCGAGCGCGCCCGCCACCAGGCCATCAAGCGCGTAACGGCCGACATGGAGCGCTTCCGCTTCAACACCGCCGTGGCCGCGCTGATGGAGTACGTCAACACGCTGTTCGCCGCGCGCGAGCAACCGGTGGCCGCCGGGCAGTGGCGCGAAGCCATTCGCTCCCTGGCGCTGCTGCTGGCCCCCATTGCCCCGTTCATCGCCGAGGAGGTGTGGCGCGGGGCGCTGGGCGAGGCGGAGTCAGTCCACCGCGCGGCCTGGCCCCTGTGGGATGAGGCGCTGGCCGCCGAGGAGCAGACGACGATCGTGGTGCAGGTGAACGGCAAACTGCGCGACCGGCTGACGACCGGCGTGGCAAGTGACGCGGCGGCGCTGCGCGAGATGGCGTTGGCCAGCGAGCGCGTGCGGGCAGCCGTTGGCGAGCGCTCGGTACGCGATGTGATTGTGGCCCGGCGGCTGGTGAATGTAGTGACGGAGTAAGCGCTGAACGGCCTTAACGGCTCGACAAAGAAGGAGGAACCACAGATTACGCAGATTACACAGATTTCCAAAGGTTAATCTGTGTAATCTGTGTAATCTGCGGTTTCTTTCTTAGTCTACGGGATGCACAGGGTCGTGCCCCAGAAGATCAGGTTCAGGTTCCAGATGTTGTTAGCCCGGGCGATGGCGAACGGGTCCGCGCCGTACCAACGACTGATCCCCAGCAACGTCTGGCCGGGCGTCACGTAATGCCAATAGCGGCAGGCCGGCGCGGGCGGTGGGGTTGGCGCGGGCGGCGGGACAGGCACCGGGGCCGGCGTCCAGCCGATGGGCACAACGATCACCTGACCGGGATAGATCCGGTTCATGTTCGTGATCTGCGGATTGAGGGCCAGGATGGCGTGAACCGTGGTGCCATAGTTGCGAGCAATGCGCGCCAGGTACTCGCCACGCTGGACAACGTGGTTGACAGTCGCCCCTTGCGCCTCGGCCGGGCTGGCGGCCATGAGGAACAGCGAGAGGACGAGGACGATGGCCGCCAGGATAACCAGGCGACCGGCCGACTTCTCTCTAGACAATACCCACTTCATGTAACCCTCCACAACACTGAAAAGAGATTGGCCCGCCGGTGAAGTCGCGCGGGGTTTAGACGCGGGTCAGATATTCGCGCGTCTCGGTATTCACGCGGATACGGTCGCCCGCCTGGACAAACAGCGGTGTCTTCACCCGCAGGCCGGTATCCGTTACTACCTCTTTAGTCGCCCCCGTGGCTGTGTCGCCGGCCAAAGCATTTTCCGCTTCGACTACGTCGAACTCCATCGTCTTGGGCAGTTCGTAGTCAATGACTTCGCCCTCATAGGACAGGAGTTCCAGCTCCATGTTGTCGCGCAAGAACGGGGCATCGTCTTCCAGCACACTGTGGGCGACCTGCTTCTGCTCATAGGTGGCCTGATCCATGAAGACGTAGAACGTGCCGTCGTCATAGAGATACTGGAAGGTGCTCTTGTCGAGGCGCACGTCTTCCACACGGTCGCCGGAAGAGAAGGTAACTTCCTTGTTGGTGCCGGTGCGCAGGTCACGGACGCGGACGCGGATGGTCGCCTTGCCGCGGCCGGGTTTGGTGTGGGAATACTCGTTTACTTTGAGAAGCGCGCCATCGTGAACAAATGTCACCCCGCGGCGCAACTGATTGACGTCGATCATCGCTTCAATTCTACTCCTAAATAACAAGACATAATGTCAACTACATCACAGTGTAGCATAGGTGTGGGTTACTGCGCAATGGGCAAGGGTACTTAGCGATGCAACACCTGACATGTGTTGCACCTTACCATTGCCCGTTCAAAATCTCCTCGACTACTATCCGCAATTCCAGCCTGTCCCCGACCGCCAGACCGGCTTCGACGGCCGCGGTCGGCAAGCCCATCCGGGCGATCTCCTCGTCAATCTCGACCCGCAACTGGTTGTCCAGCGCTGGCTGCGCCCGCGCCAGGCCATAGAGAGCCAAAGCCCTGGCCGTATCGCCCATCTCCGACAGGAGTTGCCCGAACAGGCAGATGGCCCACAGGACGGACGGTTGCGCGCCCAGTGAATGGACGAGGGCCAGCGCCTCACGCGCGCCACGGCGGGCGGCGGCGGTGTTGCCCAGCTTGATGTCGGCCTGCGCCCGATTGGCCAAGGCCATAGACACGCTATGCTGCTGGCCCAGCTCTTGAAAGCGTTCCAGGGCGGATTGGGCATGCTCAGCGGCAGCAGCGTAGTCGCCGCGCAAGTAGGCGGTGTTACCCAGATTGAGCAGCGCCAGGGCTTGGGCCGACAGGTGGTTGGCGCGGCGGGCCAGGGCCAGGCTTTGCTCATACATCTCCATTGCCCGCGACAGTTGGCGGCGGTCGCTGGCGATAATGCCCAGCGCGTTCAACGCCGCCGTCTCGCCCGACAGGTCGCCGGCGGCCCGGCTGGCCGACAGCGCCTCGGTGGCGTGAGCCTCGGCCGCTGCCAAATCGCCCCTGGCCCACAGGACTTGGGCCGCCTGTTGTTGGGTTAGCGCCAACAGCCGGCCGCCGCGCGCCCGCCCCATCGGCAAAGCCGCGCCGATCAGCGACCAGGCGCGGTCGTAGTCGCCGCGCCCGGTGGCGATGCGCGCCAGCCAGGTGAGCGCCTCGGTCTCGGCCGGTTGATCACCCGCCACGCGCGCCCCGGCCAGCCCGCGCTCCAGCGCCACCTCGGCCGTCGCATAATCGCCCAGCAACAGGTCTGCTTGGCCGATGCCGATCAGCGCGGCGGTGAAGGCCGGGACGTCTTGCTCGCCGGCTCTCTGGCGCAGAGTCAACGCCCGCTCCAGCGCCTGTCGCGCAACGGCAAACGCGCCGACACGCAGCGCCTCTTCGCCCGATTGTTGCAGCAACTCCGCCGCGCGCAGCGACTCGCCGGCCTGAACGTAGTGCTCGGCAATCAGCCCCAGATACTCGTCGCGCCGCTCCCCGGCGTGGCTCTCCAGCCAGCGGGCAGCGCGGCCGTGATACTGCACGCGGCGCTTGAGTAATACCGTTTCATAGGTCACATCGCGCAACAGGGCGTGTTTAAACAGGTATTCACCAGCATCGACAAAGGCGGAGTGTTCGCGCCGGAAGATCAGTTCGCGCCCACGCACCGCCTCCAGCGTCGGCACAACGTCGTCGCGCTCGGCCTCCAATAGCTCGGCTACGGCGTCGTCCCAGAAGACGCGGCCGATGACCGAAGCGCGTTGCAGCGCCTCGCGCTCCGCCCGTGGCAGCCCATCGAGCCGCGCCTGCAACAGCGCCGTCAGCGTGGGCGGGACTTTGAGGGCGGCCAGCTTGTCCGTGCGCACGCGCCAAGCAGGGGCCAGGTTCCAGGTTCCAGGTTCCAGGGAAGAGGGTTCTTCCCTGGAACCTGGAACTTGGAACCTGGCCCCCTCTTCCCCGCGCTCAATGACCCCCTGCTCAATGAGCATCTTCACCATCTCTTCGACGTAGAACGGATTGCCCTCGGCCGCTTCGGTGATCAGGTCGCGCAACGTGTCGGGCACGTGCTCGGCGCGCTGCAAGATTTCGTCCACCAGCGCCCGGCTGGCCCGTTTGGACAGCGGCGAAAGGGTAATGCGTTGGAAAGCCGCTTGCCCCTCGCCCCAGTTGGGTCGCCGCTCAAAAAGGCTGGCCCTGGTGACGGCGACGATGAGCAGCCGCGCTGCAGGGACGGCCGTCGCCAGATAGCTCGCCAGGTCAAGCGATTGGTCATCGGCCCAGTGAACGTCTTCCAGCAGGATGACCACCGGCTTCTCCGCCGGGCTACCGGCCACGGGCGAGGCCACGTTGGTCATGGCCCGCCAATAGCGCGTCAGATAGGCGCGGGCTGTGGCCATGAAGCCGGGCGCGTCCAACAACCGGCTCACCGCCGCGCTGGAAGAAAAGTCGAAGCCCAGCCAGTGACCGACTACGTCGGCCAAGTCCGGCTCCAGCGCCCCGTCCATGCCGCGGCGGAACTTTTCGAGCGCCACGGCCACGCTGTCGCTGTCGAGAATCCCAAAGCGATTGGCAAACAGGTCGCGGAAGAGGCTATTGGATAGGTGTTGGGCGTTCGGCGTGGCCCGCCCCTTGAAATAGAGAATGCGCTCCGGCCTTAGCTCCAGCCAGTTGTCGAACTCATAGAGCAGACGCGACTTGCCCACGCCGGCCTCGCCGACGATGGTCACAACGCGCGTTTCGCCGGCCTCGATAGCGTCTTCGTAGGCCCCCTGCAAGGCCAGCATCTCCGCCGCGCGGCCGATCATCCGCGTCTCGATGCCCTCCAGACCGCGTGTGGGCATACGCAGGGCGCGCGACTTGGCCTGTAGGACGAGGTAGGCCGCCACCGGTTCGGCCCGGCCCCTGAAGTCCAGCGTCGCATGGGGCTGCACGTCGAAGATGCCGCGCACGTGGCGGTAGGTGTCGTGGGCAATGAGCGTGCCGCCCAGCGGGCAAGCGCGCTCCAGTTGCGAGGCCGCAGTGACGGCCTCGCCGATGGCCGTGAACTCGCCCACAGTGCCAACCTGACTCAACAGCACCGGCCCGGTGCTGATGCCGATGCGCATGGCCAACCCATTGGGCGTGGTCTTGGCGGCCGCCGGCCCGGCTGCGTCAAACGCCCCCAGTGCCGCCTGCATGCCCAGCGCCGCGCGCACGGCCCGCTCCGCGTCGTCCTCGCGGGCGGCCTCGGCCCCCCAGATGGCCATGACGGCGTCGCCGATGTGCTTGTCAATACGCCCACCGTGGTTGATGATCACCGCATCGAGCATCATCCATAGCTCGTTCATGATGCGGGCCACATCTTCGGCGTCTATCATCTCCGCCAGCGCCGTGAAGCCGGACAGGTCAGCCAACAGGATGGTAACCTGCTTGCGCTGCGGTTCGGGCGGCTGGCCCTGGAGCGCCTGGAGCTTGTGGTTGATGGAAGCGACCAGCGTCGCGACGACGTCGTGGCCCAGAATGGCGCGCTGCGCTTCCAGCGCGATGATGCTGGCTTGCAATTGCGCGATTTGTTCGGCGGCTGATGGCATGGGCTGTCTGTCCGGCAACTCTTCTCTGGAGTATAGCAGATCGGCCGGCGTATTCTAACTTCGTCGCTACGGCTCTGAAAATCCGCGCTATCTGTGGATGCTTTTCTATAACAGAAGAGAAGGTGCATCGCCCGGCGAGGGTGCTACAATGGGGGTCGAGGCTCAACAGTATGGACGAGACGACAGTCGCCACGCAACTGCTTTGCCAACAGTGTTCCGCGCCCCTGATGGTCGAGGCAGGGGCCAAGTACGTCACCTGCGAATTCTGCGGCACGGTCAACTTTGTTGACAAAAGCCAGGCCGTGCTCCACTACGCCGTGCGGCCGACACTGGACGAGAAGCAGGCCGCCGCCGCCCTGCGCCGCTGGATGGCCGGCAATCAGACAGTTAAGGGGCTGGACACGGCGGCCCAAATCGAGTCACAGACCTACCAGCTTTTCCCGCTGTGGATGGTGCGTTTCGTTCGCAATGAAAAAGAGACAGTCGTGCTGAAACCCGCCGCGGCCCTGTCCATCGTCGAGTTGGGCAAGCTGCGCGTGCCGGCATCGGACCTGACGCCCTACGACAGCGCGCTCGACGCCGCGGCCGTCAGGCCGACAGTGCCGGTGACCGCCGTTCATAGCTGGCTGGCCGAGAAGGAAGGCATCGCCGCCGGGGCTATTGAGGAGTTGTCTCTCGTCCATGCGCCCATCTACCAATTCAAGTACCGCTACAAGGATGAGACCTACACCGCTCTGGTAGATGCCGCCGCCGGCGAAGTGTTCGCCGCCATCTACCCGGAGAAGTTCGAACTGCCCTACGTCTCCATCGGCGGGCTGGGCTGCGTGGCCTACTTTCTGGCCGCGCTCATTCCGGCCTTCGGCCTGTGGGTGTTCGACGACATCGGGCTGGGGCTGGGCCTGCTCATCTATCTTGGCGTGGCCGTCGCCCTGGCCATCCCCATCTTCATCGCCGCCGCGTCGGTTTCGCGCCGCTTTTAGAGGTTCGCCACCATGACGACCGAACCCCCGCCAACCAACGTACCGCCGGCCGCGCCCCTGCCGCCGGTTGCCGCCCCTTTGCCACCCACCGCCGCGGCCTCCACCGCCGCGGCCTCCCCCGTCGCGCCCCGCCCCGGGCCGCGCGAAAGTTCACAGGGCCTCATCTGTCCCAACTGCGCCGGCGTCGTGCCCGTGGCCGAGGGAGTGCGCATCGTCCAGTGTCCCTATTGCAACATGCACTCATTGGTGCAGGGGGAGCGCGGCGTGCGCCGCTGGCAGGTGGCCCGGCAGATTGACCGCGGCCGGGCCGAAGAGGCGGTGCGCGGCTTTCTGGGCGGCATGCGCAAGGCGCGCGATTTGCGCCGGCTGGCGACGATTGACGAGATGGTGCTGGCCTATTTGCCTTTCTGGCGCGTCGAGGCCACTGTGGCCGGCTGGCTGTTCGGCCGCGTGCGCAAGGACGACGACGAAACCAAGCCCGACGAGCACTACGTCTTCGAGTCCATGCACTGGAACGACGCCGCCGTGGACGTGTCGGAGTTCGGCGTCCACCGCATCGTCGTCTCGCGCGCCGACCTGGCGCCCTTCGACAGCCAGGCGCTGCACGCCGAAGCGATGGTCTTCGAGCCGTCGGAGTCGCGCACAGCGGCGCTGGATGAGGCGCGCAACCACTTCGTCAGCCGGGCGCGCAAGGACGCGGCGCAGAAGTCCACCAGCTATGAAAACATCCAGCTCTTGCGGCCGGAGTTCGCGCTGGTCTACTTCCCGGTGTGGATCGGCCGCTACTCCTACCGCAACCGCACCTACCAGGTCGTCGTGGATGGCGCCGGCGGACGGGTCATGTATGGCAAAGCCCCCGGCAACATCCTCTACCGGGCCGTCTCGCTCGTCGCCGGGCTGGCTGTGGGCAACCTGGTGCTGGTCAACGGCACCATCCTGGCCGCGCTGGCCCAGACCGATGACGACAGCCTGGGACTGTTGCTGCTGCCCATCGTCGTTGGCATCGGCCTGATTCTCTACGGCTATCGCCAGTTCCGCTATGGCGAAGAGGTGGAGGACAAGCCGCGCGACTTCCAGAAAGCAGACGCCGGGGGCGGCTTGCTGGGCGGGGCCATTCCGTCCATGGGCGACCTGCCCAAGATGATGAAGACGGGCATGACCGTGCTGGAAGACCTGGAGAAGATGAGCCGCCAGAGGCGCTAGCGTATGAAACTCCTACTCCTCCGCTGTCCCCGCTGCAACCATGCCCTGACGCCGGGCAACGACGACGTGGTCGTGCAGTGCGCCAACTGCCGCGCCGCCGTGGCCATCAACGAGGGCGGGCTGCAACTGTCGCCTGCGCAGTATGCCGCGCCGATCCAACCGCAGCCCGAGACGTGGCTGCCGTTCTGGGTCTATCGCGGCCAGGTGACCATCACCTCGCGCCGGATACAGGGCGGCCGTTCGGCCACGGACGAAGCACAGCAGTTCTGGGGCCAGCCGCGCCGCATCTACATCCCCGCCTGGGCCTGCGAATTGGCCGATGCCCGCGATATGGTGGCCGACCTGCTGGCCAAGCAGCCCGTCCTGAGCGCCATCACGCCGCCCGAAGATGCCGCCTTCTTGCCGGCGGCCATCACCACCGAGGACGGCCGCAAGCTGCTGGAACTGGTCATCGTCAGCCTGGAGGCCCAGCGCAAAGACTGGATGGAGTCGCTGAAGTATGACCTGCGGCTGGACAGCGAGGCGCTGTGGCTGCTGCCCGCCCGGCGCGACGGCGACGGCTGGGCGCTGCTGATCAAAGGCGTCTAGGGCAGGGGCGGCTCACTCGCCACTCAGCCCGGCGACGATCTTGGCGATGCGGCGCTGTCGCGTCTCGACCGCCTTGGCCGTTTCCACTTGCCGCACGTGTTCCTTGCGGGCTGAGTAGGCGAGAGCGTCAAAGGCGACGCGCAACCCAGGCCGTTCGGCCAGTGCCGCGGCCAGGTCGTCGGGCACGTTTACGGTGCGTAGCTCGGTGTCCAGTTCAAGGGTGACTTCCACCGTCTGCCGCGCCTCGACCCCGGCCGCGGCGCGGCGTTCCTGACTCAATGGCAGCATGTAAACGTCGCCATAGGCGGCGACCGTGCTGCGGTAGCTGTGGCCGCCGACGGTCACAACAACCTTCGGCCGCTTGCCCTGGCCCAGTGCGGCGACGATCTCGGCCGGAACGGGAATGCCGGTGGCGTTCTTCTCGTCATCTTTCGTGATCGTGGTCATATAGATCACTTTCATTCGTCACACTCCTGCGTTTCTTTTGTAGCGCGGGATGGTATCCCGCGTTCTGAGCCGCCGAAGACGCGGGATACCATCCCGCGCTACAAGGGGGGGCAACGAATCATTGCCCCACTATTGCCACCCACCCACGAAAGGACTATAAACGAAGTTACAGAAACCTTACACTTTCTACACAATCCCCGCGGATTGTTCATCTATCCTGTTGGCAAAAGGAGCGCGCATGGACAAGCAACGCATTCACAGCAACAACGCCCCGGCGGCCGTCGGCCCCTATTCGCAGGCCATCCGCATCGGCGATTTCGTCTTCACCGCCGGGCAGGTGGCCCTCGACCCCGTTGGCGGCGAGTTGGTCGGCGACGACGTGGCCGCGCAGACGGAGCAGGTGTTCCGCAATCTGCGCGCCGTGTTGGCCGCGGCCGGCACCGACCTGGCTCACGTGGTCAAGACGACCGTCTTCCTACAAAGCATGGGCGACTTCGCGGCCATGAACGCCGTCTACGCCCGCCACTTCCCGGAGCCGTTCCCCGCCCGCTCCACCGTCGAGGTCGGGGCGCTGCCCAAGGGGGGATTGGTTGAGATTGAGTGTGTAGCGACTATCAATTAGGGATTAGGGATTAGGGATTAGGGAAGAAGGGCGCGCTTTTCTTCCCTAATCCCTAATCCCTAATCCCTAACACCTAATTGACAATGCCCGATACGATTCTCATAGCCGACGACGAAGCCAATATCCGCGACCTGGCCCGGCTCTATCTGGAGAAAGAGGGCTTCCGCGTGCGCACGGCCGAACACGGCGCGGCGGCGCTGGACGAGGTGCGCCGCGACCCGCCGGCCCTGCTCATCCTCGATCTGATGATGCCCCAGATGGACGGCTGGGAGGTCTGCCGCCGCGTGCGCGCCGAAAGCAACCTGCCCATCCTGATGCTGACCGCCCGCGACCAGGACATTGACAAAATCGTTGGTTTGGAGATGGGGGCCGACGACTACCTGACCAAGCCGTTCAACCCGCGCGAACTGGTGGCCCGTGTGCGGGCCATTTTGCGCCGGGTCGGGGCCGCGACGCCGGTCGAACGGCCGCGCCGCTTCGGCCGGGTGGAGATTGACCCGGCCAGCCGCGAAGTGACCGTTGACGGCGAAGCAGTCGCCCTGCGGGCCAAGGAGTTCGACCTGCTGCTGACGCTGGCCGAACATGCCAACCAGGTGCTCTCGCGCGAGCAGTTGCTCGACCGCGTCTGGGGCTACGAGTTCTATGGCCAGACACGGACGGTGGACGTTCACGTGGCCCACCTCCGCGACCGGTTGGCCGGCAGCGGGCTGGAGATCGAGACTGTCTGGGGACGGGGCTATAAGCTGGCCGCGCGCGAGGAGAAGTAGCGTTCCGATGACGACGGTCTATCTGGTGCGCCACGGCCTGGTGGAGAACCCCGACGACATCTACTACGGCCGGCTGCCCGGCTTCGCTCTGGCGGCCACAGGACGCCAACAGGCTGCCGCCGCCGGGCGCTATCTGGCCGGACGGTCGATCGTCGCCATCTACCACAGCCCCATGCAGCGCGCCGCCGAGACGGCGGCCATCTTGCGCGACCACCACCCTGCTTCGCCGCCGCTGGTCGAGTCGGCGCTGCTCAACGAAATCTACTCCCCCTTCGACGGCACGCCGGTGGCGGAGATGGAGCGCCGCGGCTGGGATTTGTATAGCGGCGTCGGCCCGCCCTATGAGTTGCCGCCGGACATTCAAGCGCGCATGGTGGCTTTCTTCGACGCCGTTCGGGCCGCCCATCCCGGACAACACGTGGCGGCGGTCAGTCATGGCGACCCCATCCTGTTCGCGCTCTGTTGGGGGCTGGGGCGGCCGATCGCCAAGGACCAACGCCCCTTCCTGGCCGAGTGGGGCATCGCCAACGGCTATCCCTTCCAGGCTTCGGTGTCTACCTTTACCTGGGCCGACACAAGCCGGCAGCAACCCGATTGCGCCTACCACGTGGCCACGGAGGTAGTGTGATTTCCGCGCATAGAACACGGATGACACAGATTTCACGGATTGGCAGGGATAAAAACCAGACGATTCTTATCCGTGTCAATCCATAAAATCTGTGTTATCCGCGTTCCATTCTTTGCCCGGCCCACGTCCAACGAGCTTGGCAAAGCCGCGTAAGGGTTATATGATAATGGTTGCCACGCGCCCCACTCCCCATCACGCCGAGAAGACCGGAAGGTCGCGCGGCACTTTGTCATTTCAGTTCAAGTTGAGACTGGAGGAAAAGAATGAACGTTCGTAAATTGTCCCTGTTTGTTGTGCTCATGCTCCTGCTGGCCCTGGCCGTAGCGGCTTGCGGCGGTGGCGGCGCTGAGACGGCGGCCACCGTCGAACCGGCGGCCGAAGAACCCGCCGCTGAGGAGCCGGCGGCCGAAGAACCCGCCGCCGAAGAGCCGGCGGCCACCGATCTGGGCACGGCTGAGAACCCCATCATCATGTCCTTCGTGCCCTCGGGCGACACCCAGGACATCATCGCCAGCGGCGACACGCTGGCCACCATGCTCAGCGACGCAACCGGCCTGGTGGTCGAGTCCAACGTCGGCACCGACTTCTCGGCCGTGCGCGAGGCCATGTGCGCCGGGCAGGCCCACATCGGCTGGCTGAACACGTTCAATTACGTGATGGCCAACGAGCAGTGCGGCGTTGACGCCGGCATGGTCACGGCGCGCTTCGGCGCCACGACCTACTCCGGCCAGATCATCGTCCGCGCCGACAGCGGCATCGAGACGCTGGCCGACCTGGAAGGCAAGGTCATGTGCTGGGTAGACCCGGCCTCGACCTCCGGCTACATCATCCCGCGCATCATGCTGGCCGCAGAAGGGATTGACCCCGACACCGCCTTCAGCCAGACCATCGAAGCCGGTTCGCACAACAACGTCGTGACCCAGGTCTACAACGGCGACTGCGACGCCGGCGCGACCTTCGCCGACGCTCGCACCGGCATCGAAGAGGAGTTCCCTGACGTGCTGGAGGTTGTCACCGTGCTGGCCACCACCAGCGAAATCCCCAACGACAGCGTTTCGTTCATCGCCGACTTCCCGGCCGAGATGCGGGCTGAGATCATCGCCGCCCTGCTGGACATCTCCGCTTCGCCGGAAGGGCAGGAAGCACTGAACACGCTGTACAACATCGAGGCGTTGCAGGAGTCGGACGACTCGTTCTACGACACCTTCCGCGCCGACCTGAGCCGCGCCGGCCTCAATATTGAGGAACTGGCGCAGTAGTTGAGTAATCAGTGAGTCAGTAGGTCAGCGAGTCAGTAGGTCAGTGAGTCAGTAGGTCAGTAGATCAGTAAACAGATTAGCGCCACTGACCTACTGACCACTGACCTACTG
>WBZV01001117.1_pt1 | contig 13090 bp, 9 predicted proteins | sample 5204221 | NCBI WGS metagenome assembly WBZV01 (sample SAMN12344360, study PRJNA552823) | activated sludge metagenome | biome: Activated sludge suspended growth; feature: Nitrification reactor; material: Wastewater; isolation source: activated sludge from nitrification reactor of wastewater treatment...
CGGGAACGGTACGCCGAGTTGCCGGGTCGTTCGCCGGATACGAGGTCGCTGCGGGCTGGGCGGTGTCTGTCATGTCATCTCCGAAACGGGTGAATGTTCCCCTGAAGGTAGCAAGAATCCACCCCCTTCGGCACCCCCAATGGGATGATCAGGCTTCCCAAATCGTCCATCTGCTGGCGCTTCGACCACTGAATCAGGGGTGAAAATGGGCATCCTGCTTCGGTACGCGTAGGTGGCAAGGGGCGTAAGGTCTGCGTGTGGACTCCGTGCGGATCGACGAGGTGGACCCCCGGGAACCGGTCGCGCAGAGGGCTTTGACGGCCTATGCGCAGGAAGTGCGGGACGCCGCCGGCCTGGCTGCGCTCGATGTGGATGCAGCGTTGAAGGATGTCGACGGATTCCTGGACCCGCGCGGGTTCTTCCTGGTGGCCACCTGCGCCGGCGGGGTCGTCGGCTGCATCGGTGTGCGGGCTCACTCCGCGCCGGATGCTGAGATCAAGCGCATGTGGGTCGCTCCGGATCGCCGGGGTGGGGGGCTCGCGGTCGAGTTACTCACGCAGACCGAGCAGCGGGCTATGGCCCTCGGCTATGCGCGAATCGTGCTAGACACCAACGGCGCCTTGACTGCGGCTCTGCGCTTCTACGACCGTCACGGATACCGGCCGATCGAGCGGTACAACGACAATCCGGACGCGACGCATTTCTTCGCCAAAGACCTCGTCTGACCCGCTCTTCCGTGGTCAGGATCACAACAGTCAGCACGCAATCGGGAGCTTGTGAATCCGTACACTAAGTACATAAGCCACAACTCGACATCGGAGTGTCATGAGCCTCATCGGTACCGAAGTGTTTCCGTTCAATGCGACCGCCTTCCACAAGGGTGAGTTCGTTCAGGTCAGCGACGCGGATCTGCGCGGCAAGTGGTCGGTCGTGTTCTTCTACCCCGCAGACTTCACGTTCGTCTGCCCCACGGAACTCGGTGACCTTGCGGACAACTACGCGGAGTTCCAGCGCCTGGGTGTGGAGATCTACTCGGTGTCCACCGACACGCACTTCACCCACAAGGCCTGGCACTCATCCTCGGAGACGATCAACAAGATCGAGTTCCCGATGGTCGGCGACCCGACCGGTGCGATCACCCGGAACTTCGGCGTGATGATCGAGGCCGACGGGCTGGCGGACCGGGGTACCTTCGTGATCGACCCGGACGGGAAGATCCAACTCGTCGAGATCAACGCCGGCGGGGTTGGCCGTAACGCCACGGAGCTGTTGCGCAAGATCAGGGCGGCTCAGTACGTGGCTGCGCACCCGAACGAGGTCTGCCCGGCGAAGTGGGAAGAGGGCGAAGAGACCCTTGCGCCGTCATTGGATCTCGTCGGCAAGATCTGAGTCTCGGTCGTCGGGAGGATCGGCCGCTCTGGCCCCTCCCGGCGACATCCGTCTCTTGGAGGTGACCTCATGCTCGATCCGGCACTCGCTGCGCAACTGCGCAGCCATCTGAGCAACCTCACGATGCCTGTGGCATTCGTGATGTCGTTGGACGACAGCGCGAAGTCGCGGGAGACCGAGTCGTTGCTCACGGAGGTCGCCGCGATGAGCGACTTGATCACTGTCGAGCGCAGGGACGATGACGACCGCCGGCCATCGTTCGCCATGGAGCGCGTCGGCACCGATGTCGGCGTCCGGTTCGCGGGGGTGCCGCTGGGCCATGAGTTCACATCCTTCGTCTTGGCCCTGCTGCAGGTCGGTGGCCATCCACCCCGGGTCGACGAGCAGACTGTGTCGCGGATCCGTGAGCTGCCCGGTGGGCACCACTTCGAGACCTACTTCTCGCTGTCCTGTCAGAACTGCCCGGACGTCGTGCAGGCCCTCAACCTGATCAGCATCCTCAACCCGCGGATCACCCATGTCGCCATCGACGGCGGGGTCTTCCCGCACGAGATCGAGCAGCGCGGGGTGATGGCGGTGCCGACGGTGTTCCGGGACGGCGAGTTGTTCGCCTCCGGGCGCATGGGGCTTGCGGAGATCCTCGCCGAACTCGATGCCGCGGGCGCCTATGCGCACGTGGCCCAGATCAGCGAGAAGGACACGTTCGAGGTCCTCGTCGTGGGCGGCGGGCCGGCCGGAGCGACTGCTGCCATGTATGCCGCGCGAAAGGGCATCCGCACAGGGCTGGTGGCCGAGCGCTTCGGCGGGCAGCTGCTGGACACGCTGGCGATCGAGAACTTCGCCTCTGTGTCCTACACGGAGGGACCGAAACTGGCCAATGAGCTTGAGTTCCACGTTCGGGAGTACGACGTGGATCTGATGCTCGCGCAGCAGGTGGAGACGCTGCATCGCGCGGACGGCGTGGTGGAGGTCGGGCTGGCCAGCGGTGCGACTCTGCGGGCCGAGACGGTGATCCTGGCGACCGGCGCCCGATGGCGCACACTCGACGTCCCCGGCGAGGCGGAGTACCGCAACAAGGGAGTGACATTCTGCCCCCACTGCGATGGTCCCTTGTTCAAGGGCAAGCGTGTGGCTGTCATCGGTGGCGGAAACTCGGGCGTCGAGGCAGCCATCGATCTGGCCGGTGTTGTGGGCCATGTGACGCTCATCGAGTTCGACGACTCGCTGCGCGCCGACGAGGTGCTGCAGCGCCGCCTGGGCACCCTGCCGAACGTCGACGTGGTGGTACAGGCGCGGACCACACAGGTGCTCGGCGACGGGTCGAAGGTCACCGGGCTCGCGTACGAGGACCGGTTGACAGGGGTGGGACACGAGGTTGCACTCGATGGTGTGTTCGTCCAGATCGGCCTGCTGCCCAACACCGAGTGGCTTGCCGGCGTCGTTGAACTGACCGATCGTGGGGAGATCGTGGTTGATCAGGCGGGGCGAACGTCATTGCCGGGGGTGTTCGCTGCCGGGGACTGCACGACGACGCCCTTCAAGCAGATCGTCATCGCACTCGGTGCCGGGGCGACCGCGTCCTTGAGCGCCTTCGACCACCTGATCCGTTCCTGAGGGTGCGAGGTGGGGACGGACGCGAGTCCATCCCCACCTGTCCCCCCGAGACATTTCAGTCTGTCAATGGCTCCTGCACCTTGAACCGGGCCGACGCGTAGGCCTGGGAGGCGGCGGCAGTGCTCGTGCCCTTGTACTCACCGACGATCGCGTAACGTCCCACGCTCGGCGGCCGGAACTGGACCGTGGCGCGACCGTTGTTGACCGCGACCCGGTAGCGGCGGGCGAACTGCCAGCCGTCGATCGGGTCGAAGCGTGACAGGACGATGACCCCGCGGCCCGCCACAGCTGGACGGACGATCAGGTTCAGCCGCACGGTGGAGCCTGGCGACATGGTGGCGGTGCGTTTGCCGTTGACACGGACCTTGGACGACGTGATGGTGCGGGAGATCCGTTTGAGCGTGTACTTGCCATCTCCCTGCACAGCGGCGTAGTAGCGGCCCGCACTCACATTGCGCTCGATGTACTCGCCGCGACTGACGGCAGAGCCATCCTCACGGACCAGGCGCAGGCTCGGTCCACCGGTCACCGACAGCGTCAGGGTGCTGCGGCGCACCACATCGAAGCGGTACAGATCCCGGAAGTCGATGCCGCCGTTGACCTTGCCCTGAACCTTCGAGTTGTTTCCGATGAAGATGCCGGGAGTCGTGTCGTCACGGTTCGCGGTGGCGACCCGCAGCCGGTAGGGCTGCTTGTCACGGCTCTTTCCGGCCCGGACCACCAAGAAGTGACGCCCGGACTCGGTGGGGGTGAACAGGCTGTACCCACCGCAGGGGAGGCTCATGACACCCTCGCCACCGAACCCGCTGCTACCGGGCCCGTAGACCTGCAGTGAGGTGCACTGGTTCACGCGCAGACTCAACCGCATCGTGCGCCCCTCACGCATGTACGTGTGGTACGCGTCGCCCGGGTTGACCAGGCGATCCACCGAGTTCTTCTCGCCTTTGGCGGGCAGGTCCTTGCCAGGCGGTTCGGGAGCGGGACTCGGGATCAACACACGCAGAGCGAAGGTATCGGCCACAGACCCCCATTCCTTGCCCACCCGGATCGCGTAGGTGGCGCCAGGTTCCAGGGACTCGTTGTCGATGGTTGCCACACCTTTGCTGTCCGTGTCGTCACAGTCGGTGTACTCGTACTTCGAGCGGGTCTGGCGGAAGAGGTCGATCGTGGCGTCCATCTCCCCTGCTGCATCGAGTTGCACGATGATCGCCCCCCGCTTGGGCGCGGTGAAGCGGTACCAGACCGATGCGTCAGTGTTGGCGCAGTAACTGGTATCGGTGCCCGTCTCAAGTGTCGCGTCCACCAAGGTGCCCTGCAGTTCCTTGGGCGGTTCGACGAGGATCGCATCTACGCGATTGTCGTTGCTTGGTGGAGCCGCCCACGCGGGCTGTGCCCCCAGTCCCGTGGCGATCAGCAATCCTGCCCCCAGCAGGCTCACGGTCGTGTGTCGAATCATGACAACCACCCCAGGATCAACGCTACGCCTGTAGCGGTGAAGTGCACAGTCCTCCGAGGACGTGTGGCCGTTTCGTGATCCGATCTCCGACCGGTCACCCGTTCGCCCAGTGTCGGCCGAAGTCCCACCACTGGGGCCGTAAGAGGACTACTGTCCCCTATGGCTCGATGATCAAGGAGGTCACATGGCTCACGTCGATGACGCAGCGCCCATCGGATTCCCGGAGGTGGCGGAGGAGAAGGGTCTCAAGACGGGCGCCCTGGGCTTGGTCTCCAGTGTGGTGATCGGTATGGCCTCCACCGCTCCCGCGTACTCACTGGCGGCGAGCCTGGGTTTTGTGGTTGCCACCGCGAACGGCGATGGGATCGTCGGCGAGAAGGCACCGTCGATCATGCTGCTCGCTTTCATCCCGATGCTGCTCATCGCCATTGCGTATCAACAGTTGAACCGCGCGGAACCGGACTGCGGCACGACCTTCACCTGGGCCACTCGGGCGTTCGGGCCGCGGGTGGGGTGGCTCGGTGGGTGGGGCATCATCGCCGCGGATGTCATCGTCATGGCGAACCTCGCGCAGATCGCGGGTGCGTACACGTTCCAGTTGTTCGGGTGGGACGGACTGCTGGAGTCCACCTTCTGGACGACCTTCGCCGGCGTGGTGTGGATCGTCATCATGACCTACATCTGCTACCGCGGCATCGAGGTGTCGGCGCGCCTGCAGTACGCGCTTCTGGGCATCGAGGTGATTGTGCTTATCGCGTTCTCGATCATCGCCCTGTTCAAGGTCTACTCCGGTAGCGCCCCGGAAGGTTCTCTGACTCCCAGCCTGTCGTGGCTGTGGCCGTCCGGGATGACTGTCAGCGCCCTGGTGACCGCGACTCTGATCGCGGTGTTCATCTACTGGGGCTGGGATACAGCTGTTGCCGTCAACGAGGAGACGGAGAATCCGGAGAAGACGCCTGGTCGCGCCGCGATCATCTCGACGGTCCTGCTGCTTGTCACGTACGCGACAGTCAGCGTAGCCACGGTGGCCTTCGCCGGGACCAGCGATACCGGTCTGGGACTGGCCAATCCCGACAACGCAGACGATGTGTTCGGGGCGCTCGGGCCGACCGTGTTCGGGGATTCCGCGGTGGGCAAGGGTCTTGAGATCCTGCTGATCCTCTCGGTGCTGTCCTCGGCCGCCGCATCCACCCAGACCACGATCCTGCCCACCGCCAGAACCTCGCTGGCCATGGGCGCGTTCAAGGCCCTCCCCTCGTCGTTCGCCAAGATTCACCCGCGGTACCTGACGCCGACCGTCTCCACGATCTGGATGGGGGCGGTGTCGATCGCCTTCTACGTGGGCATGACGCTTGTGAGCGAGAACGTCCTCGGTGACACCATCGCCGCGGTCGGGCTGATGATCGCCTTCTACTACGGCTTGACCGGATTCGCGGCGGTCTGGTTCTACCGGCACAGCCTGTTCAACAGTCTGCGGGACTTCCTGATGAAGGGCCTGTGGCCGTTCCTGGGCGGTGTGATGCTGCTGACAGCATTCGTGATCGCGTCCTATCAGTACGCGCAACCCGACTACGGGTCCACAACGCTGTGGGGCATTGGCGGGGTGTTCGTCCTGGGAATCGGGTCGTTGCTGCTCGGCGTGGTCCTGATGATGATCTGGAACGCCATGGCGCCCGCCTTCTTCCGCGGCGAAACCCTTCCGAAGCGCAGCGCCAGCGATCTCATCCTCGAGATCCCAGCCGAGGAGGGCACCTCCCTGCGGCTGCCCGATTCCGGTCTGCCCGACCTGATCATCGCGCCGGACCTCTCCAACCTCCCCGAGGGCGCCGTGGCGTTGGACCTGGAGACGGGCGCGGAGATCGACTCGCCGGAGGATCTCGAGGAGTTGCGCGAGGAGCAGGAAGAGTTGGCAGCCGATCGGGAGGCTGCCGACCCCGCCGAGGATGAAGACCCCGAGGCCCCGCCACGGGATTAGGTTCGGCGGGACATCCCAGCGGCCGCCTCGAGAACGCAGAGGGCGACGAGTCGTACCGTGCGACCGTCGGGGGCGTCCGCCGCGGCGTCCACCTCGGTGAGGTCGATCCCGATCACACTCGGAGCCCGGCCTGCAGCGCGTGCCGCGCGCCGCAACTGGTGCGCGCTGAGGCCGCCCGGGGTCGACGCCGGGCACGCGGGGGCCACGCTACGGTCACACACGTCGACATCGAGATCGACGTGGACCGGACCTCGGTCGGGACCCGACGCGATCTCGATCGCCTTTGCCATGACGGCCTCGACCCCGAGGTCTTCGACCTGGTCTCGGTCGATGATGGTGACTCCGTACTCCTGCGCACGCCGTGCATAATCCCGGGAGTTGGTGAAGTCCCCGATCCCGATCTGGACGATGCGGCTGCCGTCGAAGCCGTCGGCGAGCAGTCGCTGGACCGGTGAACCGTTGGACATTCCGTCGCGCAGATCGTGGTGCGCGTCGAGCGTGACCAGGCCGGTGGCGCGCAGACCGGTGGTGACCGCGTAAGTGATGGAGTTGTCGCCCCCGATCGCGATGAGCAGTCGGCCGGACCAACTGGACAGCACGGACATAGTCCGGGCCTCCCCATCGGGGCCGTCCGGTTCTTCGATGTCACCGAGGTCGATCGCCGGGAGTCCTCGGAGGTCCACCTGCTGCGAGTGGGACCAGGTCGAATAGCGGTTCAGGGCATCGCGGACCGCCCGCGGGGTGAGGTGGGCGGTCGTCGAAGACAGTGAGGTGATGTGGGCGGGGACGCCGAGTAGCCCGAAGACCGGTGGTTGCCCAGTCGTCGCCAAATGCCTGGTGCTGTCAGCGAGCCAGGTTCCGGCCCGTGGCCATCGCGGGTCCTCTGTCATCTGACGCGGCCGATCACGCGGCGTCCGGCCCGCCACACGCCGGCCACGAGGTTCACACCGGGTCGGTACGCCAGATGGATGTGGGAGGGCGCGTCGAGCATCACCATGTCAGCTCGTCCACCGATCCGGAGGCGTCCGACGTCTTGACGCCGTAGCGCCGTCGCTCCCCCCACCGTGGCGGCGAGAACCGCCTCGGCCACCGTCATGTGCATCTCCCTGACTGCCAGGGCGATGCAGAAGGGCATGGATGTGGTGTAGCTGCTGCCAGGATTGCAGTCGGTGGCAAGGGCGACGAGCGCGCCTGCGTCGAGCAGCGCGCGGGCATCGGGGTAGGTGGAGCGGGTGGAGAACTCGGCGCCGGGCAGCAGGGTGGCCACTGTCGGTTCCGCTAGTCCCGCACTCGCGGCGAGTGCGTCGACGTCCCCGGCGCTCAAGTGGGTGCAGTGATCGGCCGACGCCGCCGATAGCTCGACGGCAAGGGAGACACCCGGGCCGGCCTGCAGTTGATTTGCGTGGACTCGCAGTCCCAGCCCGGCACGCCGGCCCGCGGACAGGACCTGGCGTGATTCGTCGGCGTCGAACGCGCCCCGGTCGCAGAACACGTCGACCCATCGGGAGTGGGGGGCACAGGCGTCGAGCATGGCTCCGGTGACCAGATCCACGTACGCGGCGCGGTCGTGGGCGAACTCCGTCGGAGTCACGTGGGCGCCCAAGAACGTGACCTCAGGGGTGAACTCGCCCGCGATGCGTACCGAGCGTTGCTCGTCGTCGACCGTGAGTCCGTAGCCGGACTTGATCTCGAAGGTGGTGCTGCCTGCCCCGATCAACTCGGCGACCAGTCGGGCCACAGTGCTCCGCAGTTCCTGGTCGTCGGCCTCCCGAGTGGCCCGCACGGTGGTGCCGATGCCGCCCGCGGAGTAGGTCTCGCCTGCCATCCTCGCGGCGAACTCCGCGGCGCGATCGCCTGCGAACACGAGATGGGCATGACTGTCGACGAAGCCGGGAAGGACCGCCGCTCCCAGGGCGTCGATCCGCTCGTCGGCCTCCGGGGCCACGGCGCGGGGTCCGATCCAGGCGATCTCAGTGTCTTGGATGACCACGGCGGCAGCACTCCGGACTCCGAGGGGATCATCCGGCGGGCCGTCGCACGTCACCAACTCGCCGATGTTGTCGATCAGTGTCGAGGTCACGTCTCTGCCTCGCCCATCGGGATCCGGACACCTGTCCGTTCGGCGACGGCGATGGCCTCCGGGTACCCGGCGTCGACATGTCGGATCACGCCCATGCCCGGATCGTTGGTGAGCACGCGGGCGAGCTTCTCGGAGGCCAGGGCGCTGCCGTCGGCGACGGACACCTGACCGGCGTGGATCGACCGTCCCATGCCGACCCCTCCCCCGTGGTGGATCGACACCCAGGAGGCGCCGGACGCCGTGTTCACAAGTGCGTTGAGCAGGGGCCAGTCGGCGATCGCGTCGCTGCCGTCCAGCATCGCCTCGGTCTCCCGGAAGGGTGAGGCCACAGAACCGCAATCAAGGTGATCGCGGCCGATCACGATGGGCGCAGACACTGTGCCGTCGGCCACGAGTTCGTTGAAACGCAGCCCGGCCTTGTCGCGTTCGCCGTAGCCGAGCCAGCAGATGCGGGCCGGCAGTCCCTGAAAGGCCACGCGCTCCTCCGCGGAACGAAGCCACCTTGCTAGGGGTTCGTTCTCCGGGAAGAGCTCGAGAACCGCACGATCAGTGGCGGCGATGTCTGCGGGGTCCCCGGACAGGGCGGCCCACCGGAACGGACCCTTGCCCTCGCAGAACAGGGGACGGATGTAGGCGGGGACGAATCCGGGGAAGTCGAAGGCGCGGCCGTATCCAGCCAGTTGCGCCTCCCCACGGATGCTGTTGCCGTAGTCGAACACCTCGGCGCCGGCGTCCTGGAAGCCGACCATCGCCTCCACGTGGGTCGCCATCGACTCCCTCGCCCTGGCGGTGAACCCCTCCGGATCGCGTTCGGCCTCGGCATGCCATTGGTCGAATTCGATACCCAGAGGCAGGTAGGACAAGGGGTCATGCGCCGAGGTCTGGTCGGTCACAATGTCGACGGGCACCCCACGTCGCAGCAACTCCGGCACCACGTGGGCGGCGTTGCCCACCACGCCCACACTCCACCCGCGTCGTTCGCGTTTGGCGGCGAGTGCCTTGTCCACGGCGTCGTCGAGGTCGTCGGTCCATTCGTCGAGGTAACGGTCCTTCACCCGACGCGCGAGTCGTGTCGCGTCGACATCCACGATCAGGCAGGCACCTTCATTGAGGGTCACGGCGAGCGGCTGCGCACCACCCATGCCGCCGCAGCCCCCGGTGAGGGTGAGGGTACCGGCCAGCGTGTCTCCGAAACGCTTGTGCGCGACGGCGCCGAAGGTCTCGTAGGTTCCCTGCAGGATCCCTTGCGTGCCGATGTAGATCCAGGAACCTGCGGTCATCTGTCCATACATCGTCAGCCCCAGGGCCTCGAGGCGGCGGAACTCCGGCCACGTGGCCCAGTCCCCCACCAGATTCGAGTTCGCGATGAGGACCCGCGGCGCCCACTCGTGGGTGCGCATCACGCCGACTGGCCTACCGGATTGCACGAGCATCGTCTCGTCGTCGCGAAGAGTGGTCAGAGTGCGCATGAGGGCGTGGAAACTCGGCCAGTCGCGGGCCGCACGACCCGTGCCACCGTAGACGACCAGGTCGTCGGGATTCTCGGCGACCTCCGGATCGAGGTTGTTGGCCAGCATCCGCATGGCGGCCTCCTGCGGCCAGCCGAGCGCTGTGCGCGTTGTGCCGCGTGCGGCGCGCACCGCCATCGGCGCGCCGATCTCATGTGCCATGTCCCTCACCTCTCCTGCGTCGTCAGTGCCGACTCGACGGCATCGAGGATCGCCCGGTCTTCGAGCATCCCGACCACGGCTTCCATCTGGGCGGATACCCATTCGTCGGGACCGGGCCCTCCGACAACGCCACGGACGACGTCCCGAGCGGCTCCGGTGGCGGCGGCCGGGCGGAGCGGTGCACGCAGGTCCAGCGCCCGGGAGGCGACCAGGATCTCGATCGCGAGGACTCGACGCAACCCGTCGACGGCATCCCGCAGTTTCAGCCCCGCCGCCCACCCCATGGACACATGGTCCTCCTGCATCGCCGAACTCGGGATCGAGTCCACGCTGGCCGGCACGGCCAGGCGTTTGAGCGACGACACGACGTCTGCGGCCGCGTACTGCGCGATCATGTATCCCGAATCCACTCCGGGTTCGTGGGCCAGGAACGGCGGCAGGCCCTGTGAGCGGGTCTTGTCCAGAAGACGGTCCGTTCTGCGCTCGGAGATCGACGCCACGTCCGCGCACGCGATGGCGAGGAAGTCCAGGACGTAGGCCACAGGTGCCCCGTGGAAGTTCCCGTTTGACTCCACGCGTCCGTCGGGCAGGACCACCGGATTGTCGATCACTGACGCCAACTCCCGCTGGGCCACCGTCCGTGCGTGGTCGGCGGTGTCCCGTGCGGCGCCGGTGACCTGCGGGCTGCACCGCAGCGAGTACGCGTCCTGGACGAGGTGCTCGGTGTCCTCCCGGTGGCTGGCCACGATGTCAGAGTCGGCAAGGAAGGCACGCAGGGCGGCGGCCGACGTCGCCTGGCCCGGATGCGGTCGCAGCGCCACCAGGTCTTGGGCGAACGCACGGTCGGTGCCCAGCAGCGACTCGACCGACATGGCTGTCGCCAGATCGGCGGTCATGAACAGGTCCTCGAGATCGGCCAGCGCGAGGATCAGCATTCCCAGCATTCCGTCGGTGCCGTTGATCAGGGCCAGTCCCTCTTTGTCGCTGAGCACGACCGGCTCGATGCCCGCTCTTGCGAGGGCCTGGTCCGCAGGCATGGGGTCGCCGGCGTCACTGATGACGGTCCCCTCCCCCATCGCTGCAAGGGCGACGTGCGACAACGGAGCGAGATCGCCGCTGCACCCCAGTGAGCCGTATCTGCGCACTGCCGGCGTGATCCCCGCATTGAGCATGGCGGTCAGTGTCTCGACGACGACCGGGCGCACGCCGGTCAGCCCTGAGGCGAGCGTGCGCAAGCGAAGGAGCATCATCGCCCTGACGACGTCGGGGGGCACGAGCGGACCGGTGCCCGCCGCATGACTTCGGATGAGGCTGGTTTGCAGCGCGGCACGCCGTGGTGCCGGGATGGACACCGTCGCCAGTGCGCCGAAGCCGGTCGACACACCGTAGGTCGGGATCGATGACTGGGCCAGACGATCCACGACGTCGCGTCCGCGAGCGATCCGACCGAGGGTGTCACCGTCCACCTGGACGGATGCACGGTGACGGGCGATCTCCACAACGTCGTCGAGCGTGAGTTGTGCGATCGAACGAGCCATGCCCGATTGAATCAGTCGATGGTACGCGGAAGCATCTCCGCGTCCGGGGGGTCTAGTCCTGCTGGGTCAGAGATGCGACATGCGGACACGCACTTCCGACGGTCTTCTGTCGGGTGACCACGCTGCCGTCCCACCCGACGATGGCCACGTCGGATCCGGCGTCGGCCAGGTATGCCGGATGGTCGCCGGCGTACCAGTCGGAGACCGCGCTGACCGTGAGTCCTTCCACATCGACCACTGACGCGATGCTGAACAGCGAGGCCGTTTCCTCGATGGCGTCGTGTGTACCGGCACGGATCACCACGGGGACACCGGCTGCCAGAGCCCGCGCTGTGATGGAGACCGCGACGTTGTCCAATTCGTTGCTGCCCACCGCCACCACCGCAAGACTCCGGTCCACCCGCAACTTCTTCATGGTGCGGCGCATCCCGCCGTCGCCGATGAAGACGGGGATGTCGGCAGCCCGCGCGATGGGAAGATTCGGGCAGTGCTCGGAGCGCTCGAGGCCGACCACGGCAAGGCCGAGGTGCTGCAGTTCTTGGCACAGCCGGAAGCCCACCTGGCCGAGGCCCACGACGATCACGTGGCCTGAGCGCGGCATGGCGCGGCGTCCGAACAGCCCGATGTAGCGCCCGGACAGCAGGTGTTCCACCATTCCAGCGGTGAAGACAGCGAGGAAGATGATGGCCGCGAGCATGGCGATGATGGCGAAGACCTGGTACCAGGCGTTCGTGCTCTGCGGGGCGGGACCGACCGTCGACAGCACCGCGACGGCGTCGAGGGCCGCTTCGAGGAACGGCTTGTCCTTGAACGTCATGAGCAGGACGGTGTCGAGCACGATGATCGCTGCCATGCCGATGAGGCCGGTGAGCAGGATGGCTGAGTTGCCGTCGTGTGGTCGGAACTGGCCCTGCAGACGTCCGATGAAGCCGGCCCGCCGTATGTGGTCGGGTACCGAGAAGGGACCGACTCGCAGGAAGCCGTCGGAGCGTGTCAAGGCGCTGCGTTCCGCTCTGTGGCTGTTCACCAGTGCGGGGCCGACCGCCACGACATCCGGGCCCATGACGGCCCCCAACAGCGTCGGGAGGGCGGCATCGGCCGGGGAGATGATGGTCACGTCGGGCACGACGGAACGCAACTGCTCAGCGGCGGTCCGGTCGAACAGCGCCACGTAGATGCGCATCCCGGGTCGTAGATGCTCTACTGCCAGGACGTATCGGATCGCTGAGGTGTCGTCGTGCAGAAGGACGGCCACCGCAGAGACGCCACCGTCGAGGGCCGCGGACAGCTCGCGGTCGCCGGCCTTGCCCAAGTGCGTCACCGAGTGCCCTTCGGAGGTCAATTGGCGACACGCGCGACCGGCCAAGG
>WBZV01001119.1_pt1 | contig 13084 bp, 10 predicted proteins | sample 5204221 | NCBI WGS metagenome assembly WBZV01 (sample SAMN12344360, study PRJNA552823) | activated sludge metagenome | biome: Activated sludge suspended growth; feature: Nitrification reactor; material: Wastewater; isolation source: activated sludge from nitrification reactor of wastewater...
TCGCCGGGACTGGGAACGAGGTTTTTCACCCGTTTCCCTGCGTCGTTCCCCCATGTCAGAAAATATACGCTCGAATCCGAGTACAGGCTGTACTCCGGGTTAAACTGCTCCTGGTCCGGATCGGCGTACAGGAAGCGGTCGAGCTCGCCCCGGTTTTTGCGGCCGAAAAATTCTATAAAATCCGTTGCGCCAAGGGGGCTATCCCCGGAGGAGACATACAGCGGCGTTTCTTCACCCAGCCGGAAAAGCTGATACCGGCCGCCTTCGATTTGGGCTGCCGGAATACCCGCCGCAGTCAGGACGTCGTACCCGATCCGGTACACGCCATCTTCCCCTACCTTGAATTTGAAATATGATTGGTTCTCCCGGATCCATTCGTTGCCGTACAGGGTATCCCGCCCGTTCCACATTTGGGCAATGGCCATTTTGTAGAAGAAAACCAGGGAGCAGAGGAGTAAGAATCGATGCATGGGAAAAAGTTGCGAAGTTGCGAAGGAATTTGTAGGTAGAGACGCAATATTTTGCGTCTGTGCCCGGAAGTTACGAGGGAATTTGTAAGTAGAGACGCAATATTTTGCGTCTGTGCCCGGAAGTTACGAGGGAATTTGTAAGTAGAGACGCAATATTTTGCGTCTGTGCCCGGAAGTTACGAGGGAATTTGTAAGTAGAGACGCAATATTTTGCGTCTGTGCCCGGAAGTTACGAAGTTGCGAAGAAAGTAACGAGGTAGCGGAGTAACGGAGTAGCGGGAAAAATTGAGTAGTTGGGTGGTTGGGGTGGTTACAGGATCAGGTCGCTGACGTTGACCTGGATGGAAAAGGGCGACAGGGAGAAGGTTTCTCCAGGTTGGAGGATTTCGGAAGTTTGGTATTCGCCGTTTTCCGGATTGCGGTAGCGTTCGATGCGACGCTTGTCGAGGTTGACAATCCAGGTTTCCGGGATGCCGGCTGCTGCATAAAGGGGCTGTTTGACTTCCCGGTCATACGGCAAAGAAGAGCCGGCGACTTCGATAAGAAAGAGCACGTCTTCCGGCTGAGGGTGCCGTTCGGCGTAAAAATGAGGGGCCGGCTTTAAAACGGCGATATCCGGCTCCGGTTCGGAGTAGGCGTTGAGTTGAAGGGGGTTCTGGACGTTGATCAGGGCCAGATCCTGAAGGATTCGATGGAGGAAAGCGCTGATTTTCAGCACGGTTCCTGCATGTTGGCTATTAATGGGGCTCATGAAAACGATCTCACCTTGAATAAGTTCTACCCGGTCTCCTTCCTGAAGAATTCCCGCCTCCTGCATTTTGGAATATTCGTCCAGGTTGAACAGCCGTTTTTTTGCAAGAATGGCCATAACAATACTTTGCGCAAAGGTAAGGGAATTTGCCTTGGGGCGCAATGCAAGTTTAAAGAGTAGCGGAGTAACGGAGTAACGGAGTAGCGGAGTAGTGGAGTCTCCATCCCCGTTACCTCGTTACTTCGTTACTTTCTTCCCTACTTTTTACCGCTTCCCAAACCGCACCGCTTCCGTCCGCCCATCATGAAAAAGGCTCAGCACGAACAACCCGGAAGGGAGGGACTGGATGGAGATCGTTTCCTGGGCGCTTTGTGCCGGGAAAACGCCCCGCAACACCACGCGGCCCTGGAGGTCGGTAATGGTATATATAGCTTCTGTCTGGAACGGGGCGGCGAGGCGCACCTGCAAGGCATCCGTGGCAGGAGAGGGGAATGCGGTCAGCTCCTTTGCCGCCGCGCCTTTCGGACGGAAATCCACCGCCACCACCTTGTGGTATTCCATCGTGCCGTCGAAATCCACCTGCCGCAGGCGGTAGTAGTTGATGCCCGGCAGGGGTTGGGCGTCGGTAAATTGGTAATCCTGAGGCTGCTCGGTCGTGCCCTGTCCTTTCACCCGCCCGATCTCCTGGAATTCGACCCCATCGGCGCTGCGCTCCACCGCGATATAGTCGTTGTTGAGTTCGGAAGCGGTGGTCCAATACAGGGATATGAATGAATTTCCTGCCCTGGCTTGAAAGCTGGTTAGCGTGACAGGTAGGGGGCCGAGGTTGGTGAACCCTCCAGTCAGATTGATCTGATCAAAGCTGTAATTAGAGGAAGCGCCAACGCAACTAGCCACTGTTGTACCAATGATGATGCGTTTGGCATTGCTACAGGGAGAATCAGTGCTAATACGGCCGCTGCCGTCTAATCTCAGGATCGCGTTGGCAGGCAGAATGAAGTCTTTGTTTGCCGTAAAGACTAAGACGCCCTGGATGATCAACTCTGTGATGGGAATCTGGCTTACATTGTAATCCTTATCAATGGAAAACGTGCCCGTAACAGTTATTTTACCGGAACATCCTGTAAAAGGATAGTCACTGGCTTTGATGTTTTCAAAGGTGGAATCGGCTAGTGCAAAGGCCGCGGAAAGGCTGAATACGACAGCCATGCACACGCGAACTGCGGATGCGTTCTTGTAGGTTCTCATAGCCCAAGGATAGTTTCCGCTTGGCTTTATCTCCAGCGGTGATTTGTTATAGCAAAAATAAATATAAGAATATTTTCATATTTTGACGGAACTATTTTCAGTTCGTCACCCGATTTCGTAAAAAATTTATTTGTTACAGTAAAAGCTATAACGACGCGAAGCGTTTGGGAAATTTCCCAAACCGCTTCGCGTCATGTATGTTCGGATTGGCTTATTTGGGAGTGAAGAAAGTTGCGAAGTAACGGGGTTGGAGACCTCGCTACTCCGTTACCCCGCTACCCCGCTACTTTTTACCGCTTCCCAAACCGCACCGCTTCCGTCTGCCCATCATGAGAAAGGCTCAGCACGAACAACCCGGAAGGGAGGGACTGGATGGAGATCGTTTCCTGGGCGCTTTGTGCCGGGAAAACGCCCCGCATCACCACGCGGCCCTGGAGGTCGGTAATGGTATATATAGCTTCTGTCTGGAACGGGGCGGCGAGGCGCACCTGCAAGGCATCGGTGGCAGGAGAGGGGAATGCGGTCAGCTCCTTTGCCGCAGTGCCTTCCGGACGGAAATCCACCGCCACCACCTTGTGGTATTCCATCGTGCCGTCGAAATCCACCTGCCGCAAGCGGTAGTAGTTGATGCCCGGCAGGGGCTGGGCGTCGGTAAATTGGTAATCTTGAGGCTGCTCGGTAGTGCCCTGTCCTTTCACCCGTCCGATCTCCTGGAATTCGACCCCATCGGCGCTGCGCTCCACGGCCATGTAGTCGTTGTTGAGCTCGGAGGCGGTGCGCCAGGTGAGGAGGGCGGAGGATTGAACAACTTCCGCTTTGAAGTCAAGGAGTTCGATGGGAAGCGCGCCTCCGCTGCTTACGGTAAAGGGCGAAAGACTGGTAACCCCGGAACGGCTGAGATTATAGGGCTCTGCGTCGCCCGCATCCCCAATAGGGCCTAATTCCCAGAGCCCTTGATAGTGAGAGACATTGGAACTGGAGCGCGTAAACCCTGGTTTTTCGTCTCCGCTGTACCATTGGAGCTTTACGGTGAGGGAACCGACGGTATTGATGGCGGCGACGTCCCATGTGCGGCCGACAACCCCGAAGGTCACCTCGGGGCCCATGGTTCCGTCTAACAACACCTGATCAGAAACGGAAATACCATAGTTGTCTGAACCGGAGGCCCGGGTCAGATAAGCAGGGTTAAACGAAGCTTTTCCAATAGGAAACTGGGTTTCGAAGGTACTCACGGCGAGAACGAGTTTGCCGGCGCCATTGGTTTGGACGTAGGAGGAAGTGGAAACGCCTCCAAAAGAGGTTCCGGATGCCGTCATGGTAAGGTTGTAGGAGTTCAGTTTCAGCAGGCCGGAGGAGAGGGTCAGGGTGGTGTTGGAGGGCATGGTAAGGTTGCTGTTCAGGGAAACGCCGCTTGGGTTGTCGACTTCCACGTTCACCCGGTTGCTGATCGTCCCGAAGGAAGCGGTTTGAAGGGATGTTCCATTGAACGCCAGGGTGGAGCCGGTACCGCTGGTGGATTCGGTGATTGTTCCGCTGCCGGTGAGGTTGCCTTTCAGGTTGACAAAGCCGTTGCTTGAGCTGCCATCCATAAAATTGAGGGTTCCTCCAAGGCTGAGGTTGCCATCGATATTCAGCGTGGAAGTAGCGCCTCCATTGCCTAATGCCAGTGTGGCGCCTGATGCGATCGTTACATCGCCGCCTACATTTAAGGTGTTGACTGTACTTCCTGTAAGCCGGAGACTACCTGTTCCGGTAGTGGAAAGGGTGAAATTGCCGTTGATCGTTTCCAGCGCGCCTACCAGGTTAATATTACCGGCTCCATGGTTGGAACTTGCCCATGTAAAGTGATGGTATGCCTGGTTGAGATTTCCAGGTTCGGCTGTCGCTTTGGAAATCTCACAGGTAGCGCCGGTATTCCAGGTCATGGTAGTGATGCTCCCTGCTCCAGAGGAGGGGTTGTGTTCGTATTTGCCCCCGTTATCGACTACGATGGAAGCGCTGGGATTTACTGTGAATGCAGAGGTAGTAGAGTTTCTGAGTATCCCCTGTACGAGCAGGTCTGTTCCGCTCCCATTGGCTATGGTGAGGGTACCTCCGGTGACATCCAGGGTTCCTCCGCTTTCAACGGTTACCTGGTCGATGGTTACGCTGGCGTTGATGGTCACTTCGTTTCCGCTGCGGATGGTGATGGTTTGGTCATACGACGTGGGGGTGGTCGCCGCTTCATTCCAGACGCTGTTATCTTCGGAGGAATCCCAGGTTGCCGCCTCGTTCCAGGGGCCGCTGGTGCGGGTGCGGAAGTACAACGGAGGCGCGGTGACCGAACCGCTGCAGGTGACGTTTTTTGTGGCGGCGCCCCCGCCGGAGTTTGCAATGGCTTCGCTGTTGTAGGTTCCGGCAGAGAGGCCGGCTTTGAGGCGCACGTAGATGGTCGTGGAGCCTAAAGTGCTGCCCGTGTAGGCGACGTTGACCGAACCGGAGAAGGTGGAATTATCCGTAGACACTTCGTAATTGGCCGACCCGGTGACGGTGAGGTTGTCGGCGGCGGGGCTTAGGTTGGTTGCGCTCAGGGTATAGCTTTGGGACGAGGAAGGGCCCGATCCTTGCAGATAGGTAAATCCCGTTCTGCTGGTGGGGCTAACCGTGATGGTTGGCAAGGCTACGCTCCCGCTGCAGGTGACGTTTTTTGTGGCCGCTCCTCCGCCGGAGTTGGCGATGGTTTCGCTGTTATAGGTACCGGCGGAGAGGCCGGCTTTTAGGCGGACGTAGATAGGCGTGGAGGCTAAAGCGCTACCCGTATAGTCGACATCGACCGAACCGGAGAAGGTGGAATTATCTGTAGACACCTCGTAATTGGCCGACCCGGTGACGGTGAGGTCGCCGGCGGCGGGCGTTAGGTTGGACGCGCTGAGGGTATAGCTTTGGGAAGCAGAAGGCCCGGAACCCTGGTTATAGGTGAAACCGGTAAGCGCCGTTGGGCTTACGGTAATCGTAGGCCCGGCGCTGGTCGTGGCATTGCCGGTGAGTTTATCGCTGTTTCGGTAGCATTCGCTGCCTGCGGCGCCGTCGTATTCGTACACGGCAAAATGGTAAGCTGTGGTGGCGCTTAACCCTGTTATGGTTATGTTTCCCGAAGCGTTTCCGGCGCCGCTGGCGGTTCCGTTATAGACCACATAATTCCCCGTTCCGATCTGGTCGCCACTGCCAAAAGCCGCATTGGCGGTATAGGTAGTACTTGCAGCCGGGTCGGCACTCACCGCCGAGCCCGCTTTGGCGAGCACCAGGACGCCTCCGGTGCCGTTCCCCCGCGTAAAGGAAATGTCCATCTGGTTGTACGCGATATTGGCCGAGCCGAAGGAAGAGGCTTGGTTGGTGGGGGGCGTGCAGGAGGAGGAATAATCGGTTAGGATTATATCGTCAATATTTAATCTGCGATTAGCTGTACCACTTTCTGTAGCCCTTTTTATCCTAATCCGAATATTCCCTGTAATATTTACCGCTTGAGAGAATGTTTGAATATTATCATTTGCCGGTGCAGTGAAGGACAAGCCAATTTGAGTCCATGAACTTCCACCATTTATGCTGTATTCAACCTTCCAGTCAACTTGTGTGTCTGTACCATACCGTTTATAGGAAAAAGAAATGGTGCCAAGGCCATTGGATTTATCAGCCAACATAGTCATTGCGGAAGTTCCATAACCTCTAAGTCGCGCGGTTCTGGATCCACCAATTAATTCCCCTGCTTCAGTTCCAATCAGGGTTTCAGTCAGGTCCCAGTTTTTTCCGCTTAGGGAAACTGTAGCTGATGCATACCCGATTTTGGTTTCCCCTGTTCCTTCAAAATTTACCGAATACTGTCCCCACAGCCCTCCATTTCCCCAACTCATCGCTAAAACAAAGCCCAAAGCCAGTACCCATTGTAGTTTTCCGTTTTGCATAACCCCTGAAACATTAAGTTTAAAAAATAAAAATAGCCCGGTCGGCGGGTCCCGGGAAAAATTTGATTTTTGGATCGGTTGAGGGATGCAAGAAAAAGACCCGCACAGAAGAATGCCACACTGTATTCCTTATCTGACGGTGTAGTGGTTGAATTCAAGGTATCGCACCTGCTTCATTTCAAAGCAGGTACTCTCTGGGGGGCACAATAGAGCCGTTAAGTTAGCTATTTTTGTAATCAATCAACTGGAGCGCCTGAAAAGATGTGCGGCGCAAAATAGACAGGCGCTACCGCCTTACTCCGCAAAGATACCCTCCCCGGTTTCGTTATCCACCTTGGTAGATCAGATTTAATAAACAGTTAACATCAGATGCTCCAACGCCTAAACGACCCAACCACCTAACCACTCAACCACTCAATTCCGTATCTTTCCCCCCAAAATCCGACAACCATGCTTTTCCCTATTGGCGACGACAACATCAAAGGCGGGCATTACCCGTTGTTCAGTTACGGGTTGATTGTAGTGAATGTGCTGGTCTTTGTCTGGCAGATGAATCAGGGCGCTTATGCGGAGCAGTTCGTGTATACCTTCGGGGCGGTGCCCGCCGAGATTGTGCATGGGCAGGATTTGTACGCGCTGTTCACCAGTTTGTTCCTGCATGGAGGCTGGGCGCATATCGTCGGGAATATGCTATTCCTCTGGATTTTTGCGGATAATATCGAGGCGACGATCGGCAACGGGCGCTTCCTGTTGTTTTATCTGCTGGCGGGGCTGGTAGCCCATGCGGCCCATATTTTTTTCAATATATACAGCCAGATCCCGACCATTGGCGCGAGCGGCGCCATTTCCGGGGTCATGGGCGCCTACATGGTGCTGTTTCCCAGCTCCCGGGTACGGGTGTTGTTCTTTATTTTTCCGTTCTATTTGCCGGCTATTTTGTTCCTCGGCTTCTGGATCTTTTTCCAATTTCAAAGCGGGCTCGGCGAGCTCCAGGCAGCGCCCGGCGAGTCGGGCGGCGTCGCCTATTGGGCCCATATCGGCGGGTTTGTGTTTGGGGTGCTGGCGGGGTTTTATTATAGAGGCATAAGGTATAGGGCTTGAGGCGTAAGGCTGGCTTTATCACAATGGAAAACCCCAAGCCCTTGCGCCTCACACCTTGCGCCTTGCGCCTAAAATTCAACACTCCGGCACGCTGATCGCCACATTCACGGCCAGGCCGCCGAGGGAGGTTTCCTTGTATTTGTGGTTCATATCCTGGGCGGTTTGCCACATGGTTTTGATCACGCCGTCGAGGCTGACTTTGGCTTTGGAGGGGTCGCTTTCCTGGGCAATTTTGGCGGCGGTAATGGCTTTGACGGCGCCCATGGAGTTGCGTTCGATGCAGGGGATCTGGACGAGACCGCCGATGGGGTCGCAGGTGAGGCCGAGGTGGTGTTCCATGGCGATTTCGGCAGCCATAAGACATTGACCGGGGCTGCCGCCGAGGCGCTCGCAGAGGGCGGCAGCGGCCATGGCGGACGATACGCCGATCTCAGCCTGACAGCCTCCCATAGCGGCGGAAATGGTCGAGCCTTTTTTGAATATGGAGCCGATCTCGCCGGCAACGAGGAGGAAGCGGACGATGTCGTCCGGCCCGGGTTCCGGATCGGTGAAGCAGAGGTAATACATCAGCACGGCCGGGATGACACCGGCGGCGCCGTTGGTCGGGGCAGTGACTACCCGGCCGAAGTTGGCGTTTTCTTCATTGACCGCCAGCGCAAAACAGCCGATCCATTTGATGACCTCTGAAAATCCGAATTTGCTGTTCCGGATCGCGCTGATCCATGCTTCAACAGTATCATAACGAGCGTCGGCCAGGAGTTTTTTGTTCATGGCGCCGGCCCGGCGTTCCACCTGGAGGCCGCCGGGAAGGATGCCTTCGGTATGGCATCCGCGGTAGATGCAGTCGCGCATGACCGCCCATATCCGGAGGAGTCCTTCGTCAATGGATGCTTGGGAGCGCCAGTGTTTTTCGTTTTCGTAGACGATATCGGAGATGGTTCTGCTGCTTTCCTGACAGTATCGGGTGAGTTCTTCTGCGGTAGCGATAGGGAAAGGAAGGGGTTGTTTGGTTTCTTCAGCGGCGCCGGTATGCTGTTCGCCCTCTCTGACCACAAAGCCTCCTCCAATGGAGTAGTAGGTTCCTGTAAACCGGCAGACGCCGTCCTCGTCGTAGGCTTCGCAGATCATGCCATTGGCGTGAAAGGGGAGGGCCTGGGAAAAATGAAACACCAGGTCTTTCGAAGGGGAAAACGCGATCGTATGGCAGCCGTCCAGTTGCAGGAGGTGGTTTTCCATGACGGCGGCAGGCAGGGTTTGGACTTCCCCAAGAGGGACCGTCACCGGGTCTTTTCCGCTCAGGCCCAGGAGCACGGCTACGTCGGTACCGTGGCCTTTGCCGGTAAGCGCGAGCGACCCATACAAATGGACGCGCACCCGGGCGGTAAGGTCCAGTACGCCGGCGGATTTCAATTCTGCTACGAATCGTTCGGCAGCCCGCCAAGGCCCAAGGGTGTGGGAGCTGGAAGGCCCTACCCCGATCTTGAGCATATCGAAAACGCTTATCTTTTCCATAATTATAAAAACCGCACCAAATACAATCGGTTCTCAATCAGCGGCGAAGGCGCCTCAAAAATAATAAACAGATGGATCATGCCCCGGCCTTCTTTGTAGATCGACAGCATTTGGCAGAAGGGGGCGCCGTCGCCAAATTCCGGTTTGGGAGGGAACAGGTGTACTTTGCCCCAATCGGCGTTGAAGAGTTCTTCCCGTTCCATGTCGGTGAGATCCCGGGCGGTGATTACGGCGTTTTCGTCGTTGCTGCACAGGTGGAGCGCCAGGCGGCGGGCTTCGAGGTGGGGCGGGGTTTGGGCGGAGGTGTCGGGCTGGAATACATAGCGGATCTCCAATTTTTCAGAAGAAGACCGCAGCAGGTAATGGGCAGGGAAAAACCCGGGGCTTCGCGGCAGGGGAACAGCTTTATAGCCCCCGTCGAGGGGAAAGAGAAGCTCGGCGCCCAGGGTGTCCAAAAAGGCGCGGACATGGCTGGGGAGGGGTTCCTGGGCGCTGCTGAGCGAGCAGACCCCCATTAATCCAAGTACCAGAACGATTGGCATCATCCGGAACATAACGGGCCGTTGATTAGATAAAACACACACGCTGCCTTTTGGGGTCAACGGCAGGTATCGGGAGCGGAGCAATAGATGTTGGATAATTCGCGTGCCTGAGGGGAGGTCATCCCTTTTGGATCAGGTGTAATATAGATTCCCTTAGGTCGGGAGAAGGCGTTTCCCGTTTATAATGGCGCTTGATCAGGTCTTTAATGGGATTCCCCGAATCGGGGGTAAGTGGAGTATAAGCCAGAGGGTTTGTATGGTTGGGTAAGTCGTGGTCCGGGGTTTCCTCAGTGGGTCGTTGCGTCCGCTCTGCGGCATAGGGAAAATGGTCTGGCGCCGGCATAAGGTCGTAGATTTTAGTTGACCCGTTCACCTCGTGGGCAGTCGATCTTGGCATGGCTGGAATTTTTTCGGTTACCAAAGGATTCCCGACATGGCCAGAAAACGCCTGTGCTCCGGCCGGACATGGCGCGCTGCGTTCTGCCTTCGCAGCAGGAACAAAGCGCATCGATATTCGGCAGGAGCACAGGGCGCATAAGCGTATGTATTGGATTAGCTTGGATTAATTGGCCAAAGTAAGGAAGGCAACCAGGTTAAGTAATTAAAAAAATTAATTATTAGGCCGGTATCCCCGGGAAATCGCGTAAGATAGCAGTTTTTTCTCCAATACCTTCTTTGCCCGGTGGAGGCGCGAACGCACCGTACCGACTGGCACCTTGAGGATCATGGCAATCTCTTCGTACTTGAAGTCTTCCAGATAGGCCATGATGACGACAGCCCGCTGCTGGCGTTCAAGAGAATTCACCGCCCAGGTGATTTCATCGCCCATGCTGGATTGAAAAGGCGTTTCAGAAAGGCTGCCTGCCCCGGAAGAAGGCATTGCGGCGCTTTTCATTGCTTCTTCCAGTTCGACCTGGCGCGGGCGGCGCCCCCCATACCGAAGTTCGTTGACAAAGGTATTGAAGAGAATCCGGAACAGCCATGCCTTCGCATTGGTTCCCTGCTGGTACTTGTCCATGGACCCAAGCGCTTTTTTGTAGGTTTCCTGCACGAGGTCTTCGGCCTCTACCTTGTTGCGGGTAAGGTGAACGGCATAGTTGTACAAGGCCTCCATTAAAGGCAAGAATTCCTGTTCAAAAACGTGCTTGTGGTTCATCCTTTTTGGATCTTCCAGTAAGTCAACCTGATACATGGCGATTTCCGATTGATGAAGATAAGCATTTTACTGCAACAGTGAAAAAACCGGAAGCCGCGAAAAAAAGTTCCTTAGGGTGGGAAAAAAATCAAATCAAAAATCGACCACTTCAATCCCTTCGAAATGGTGTTCAAACCATTTCAGAGGGGCCTGGTTTTTGTCGCCGGTGCGGGTGTCGCATTTGAAAAACAGGTAATACAATTGTAGATGCGTTCCCACGCGCTCCAGAAGGTGTTGAATACGCAACCGCCCGGAGACGACATTCTGATGGAAGAATTCCATGCGCCAGGCGTAGTAGGCTTCGTCGTGTAGTTCGGTAATTTCCAGCACGATCTGGTCGGAGGTGTATTGCTCCAGAAATTGTCTTGCCAGAACCCCGTGATGGCGGGACCAGTCTCTTGGGTATCCTTTGGCTTCTTTGTATTTGAAGGTGTCGTGGGCATAGGCGATCAGCCTGAGTTGCTGCCGTTCTTTGGGGGCAAGCTGGAGTTGATCCACATTTTCCAGCACTTCCCGAATGTGTTTATAGACTTCTCCTTCCGGGTGCCCATACCTGGGTATTCCCCAGCCCAGCCCTGCCGTGAACTCCGGATCCCGCAGAAGCAAATATTCCAGTTCCGTTTCCGGTTGTAATTCCTCCAGGTAATCCGCCCGGAGCGGCAACAATTCTTTCATTCATATTGAAAATTCGAGGATCAAGGTTTATAGACATAAGATGCTGGCTGTTAGACCTTAGAGTAAAACGACTAAAACCGGCATGAGCTTAGCCCGGCCCAGAGTGTAAGGTACTCCCGCATCCCCCGTTTTAAATCCAACCTCTAACCTCCAACCTCCAACCTCTAACCTCCAACCTCTAACCTCTAACCTCTAACCTCTAACGTCTAACCTCTAACGTCTAACCTCTAATTTTGTTAATTTCCTGTTAAAAAGAAAAACGGCGCGTAACAATCTCAGGAACTCGGGAGTTTCTATTTCATAAATTAAGTGCTTAATCAACAAAAAACCAAACTAAAAAACAGGTCTTTATGAAGCAATTTTTGAACTTGGTTTTAGCCGGCATGGCAGGCGGATTGATCACTTTCGCAGGTATTCGGTTGACGGACCGGAAGGTTTCCATGGAACAGCCGGTTTCTCTGGCACGTTCGGTCAATTATGTTGCCCCGCCGGGCGCCGCGATTCCGACCTTTGATTTTGCGGAAGCGGCTGACAAGGCTACTCCCTCTGTCGTTAACATCAAAGCGACGATCAAGGGAACCAATGCGGGCAACCGCGGGGAATTCCGCTTTCCACTGGACGAATTTTTCGGTCGTAATTTCGGGGGAGACATCCCGCGCGAAGGGACCGGCTCCGGAGTTATCTACAGCTCCGACGGCTACATCCTCACCAACAACCACGTGGTGGAATCGTCTTCCGAGCTGGAGGTTACGCTGGTTGACAATCGCAAGTTTAAGGCCAAAGTGGTCGGCACAGATCCTAAAACGGACCTGGCGGTGATCAAAATCGAAGGCAATGACCTGCCGGCTATCTCGATCGGCGATTCGGATGCGGCAAAAGTCGGCCAATGGGTGCTTGCTGTTGGAAATCCGTTCGACCTTACGTCTACCGTTACGGCCGGGATAATAAGCGCCAAGGGCCGCAATATCCAATTACTGGGAGGCGGAAATGCTATTGAGTCCTTCATTCAAACCGACGCTGCGGTTAACCCCGGCAACAGTGGAGGCGCGCTGGTGGATGCCACCGGCAAGCTCATTGGCATCAACACGGCCATCGCTACCCGTACGGGGGCGTTCTCCGGGTATAGTTTTGCCATTCCTATCAACCTCGCCCGCCGCATTGTCGATGATATCATCGAATACGGGACCTACCAGCGCGCCTTCCTGGGCGTGAGCATCAGCGATCTCGACAGCGATTATGCCCAGGAATTGGGCGTTGATCTCAGCCAGGGCGTCGTTGTGGAGGAACTCGTCGATGGCGGCTCCGCCCAATATGCCGGCATCCAGCCCAAAGATGTGATCACCGAAATCGATGGCCGCCTCGTCAAGACCGTCGCCGAGCTCCAGGAAGTGGTGGGCCGGGCTAAAGTCGGCGACATCGTCAACCTAACCCTCTACCGAAAAGGAAAACGCGTTGAACTGCCCGTCCGCCTGCGGAAAAGCGGTTCCTAAACGCCTGCAATAAGATTTGTATAAAGTTGGTTTTTCGTTTTGTTTTGACGCGCCTGTTTTGCCCTGCATTACAGGCGTTTTTTTATTACGTCCCCTTCGCTGGTTCAAGCCCTTCGCTGGTTCAAGCTGGTCCGCTGGTTCAAGTTGGTCCGCTGGTTCAAG
>WBZV01000989.1_pt2 | contig 13081 bp, 10 predicted proteins | sample 5204221 | NCBI WGS metagenome assembly WBZV01 (sample SAMN12344360, study PRJNA552823) | activated sludge metagenome | biome: Activated sludge suspended growth; feature: Nitrification reactor; material: Wastewater; isolation source: activated sludge from nitrification reactor of wastewater...
CAGGCCCGCGGGCGGCAGATAGTCGAGCAGCGACGCCGGGTTGGCGTAGATAAGTGGCAGGTAGTACTCCAGGTTGGGGAAGGCGCGGCCGAGGCGCAAGTTGGCCAGGTCGTCGCGCCAGGAGGGCAAGCTGTCTTCGTCCGGCTCCGGCTCATCGGTCCAGACCTCGGCGAAATCGCGGGCCGCGCCGGGCAGGGCCTCGCGCGCCGGCGGGATGACGACGCCGGCCGGGACGTCGCTGCCGTCGCCCAGGACGGCCGAGCGTTGCGTCGTCGGGTCAAAGGCGCGCAGGGTATCAACCTCATCGCCGAACAGTTCAATGCGCACCGGGTAGGGCGCGGCGATGGGGAAGATGTCGAGGATGCCGCCGCGGCGGCTGAATTGGCCGGGGGCCTCGACGACGCTGGCGGACTCATAGCCGATGTCGAGCCAGGCGGCCAGGCTCTTCTCCAGGTCGAGCGTCTGGCCGACACGCAGCACGCGCGTGGCGGTGATGAAGCGGCGCTTGGGCAGCGTCTTCTGCAGGAAGGCCCGCGCCGAGGCAACGATCAGCGGCGGCATCGCCGCGGCGGGCACGAGCGGATGCTGCCCGGCGATCAGGTCGGTCAGGGCGGCCAGGCGTCCGGCGCGCGTCCGGTCGCTCCACGGGCCGCGGTCATAGGGCAGGGGCGTCGGCTCTGGCAGGCGGTGGAGGCGGCTGCCCTCCGGCAGCCACGTCTCCAGGGCCTGATGCCAGAGCGTGGCCATATCGACCCGGCCGCAGAGCAACAGGATGGGCGCGCGGGCGGGCGTGCTCAGCCGCCGGTAGAGCTGGGCGACGACAGGCGCGCGCGCCCCACGTGGCAAGTCCAGCGGCAGCAGCGGACTGCCTTCGGCCTCGCTCAGGGCGGCCGTCAGTTGCCCAAAGGCGGGAATCTGGTCGAACAGATCGAGCAGTCCGGAGACGTTCATGCTTCTCTCTCTTAGAAACCGAGTTTCTCAGAAGAAACCCGGTTTCTACGCCTGCGTAGCTCCGTCCACCGGCCCGTTGAAGCGCGACATGGTCAGGTCGATGCCGTCGCGGACGAACGACGCGATGGCCTGGCCGGCTGTGGCCAGCATCTCGCTGACCAGCGGCAACTCGTCGCGGCCGAAGTCTTGCAGGACGTAGGCGGCCGGGTCCATCCGTCCCGGCGGCCGGCCGATGCCCAGCCGCAGCCGCGGGAAGTCGTTGCCCAGGTGCTGGATGATGGAGCGCATGCCGTTGTGGCCGCCCGCGCCGCCTTTCTCGCGCAGCCGGATGACGCCGAAGGGGATGTCTAGCTCGTCGTAGACGACCAGCACAGCGCGGGGCGGAATGCGGTAGAAGCCGGCCAGCGCGCCGACGGCCTCGCCGCTCAGGTTCATGAAGGTTTGCGGCTTGGCCAGGATGACCGCGCGCTCGGCCAGCCGGCCGTTGCCGACGATGGCCTTGCTCTGGACGCGGCGCAGGTCGATGCCCTGGGCCAGCGCCAGCCTGTCGACGGCCATGAAGCCGACGTTGTGGCGGTTGAAGGCGTGGTTGCGGCCGGGGTTGCCCAGCCCGACGATCAGGAACCGCTCATCGCGATCAGCGCTATCCACGTCTACGAGCCTCCCACCGTCATATCCAGTTCAAAGGCATTCCACAATTCCGACGGCTGCGTCGGGTCGAGGCGAAAGTTGAGCACGTCGGCCGTTGTCGCCGCCAGCCGCAGCCGGGCGAACAGGGGCACGGCCGGCAACTCGGCGGCGAAGAGGCGCAGCGCCTCCTGATGGGCCTCCGCGTAGCCCTCCTCACCCGGCAGCAGCGCCAGCGCCCGGCCGCAGGCGGCGTCATAGGCTTCGTTCGACCAGCCGGAGACATTGATACCCTCCCAGCCGTTGTAGCCTAGCTCAACGGAGCCGGGGATATTGGCTGTCAGGTACATGCCGCAGTCGGGCGGGATGCGGCTGAGCCAGGCGAATTGAGCCAGGTCGAACTTGCGGCCGAAGACCGCCCCGGCCGGCCCCGGCGCAAACCACGCCCCGGCCTCCATCGTGAACGGGTTAACCTGGATGCCGCACTCGGCCAGGTCGTCGCGCACGCGCTCATTGAGCTGCTGGCGCAGCGGGTCGCCGGCGACCGTGCCCAGCGTGACCGAGAAGGTCGTCGTCGCGCCGAGCGCCTCGCGGACGCCGTCGCCGTTGTTGTCGAACAGGCCGGCGTCGTCCAGCAGGGCGTTGGCCGCGGCGGGGTCATAGGGCCACTGCACCGCGTCGTCGGGGTGGAGGGCGTGGTCGTTGGGCACGAAGGTGTCCATGACCTCGGCCCGGCCGCCGGTGAACTCATCCACCAGTGCCTGGCGGTCGATGCACTGCGTGACGGCCTGGCGCACGCGCGTGTCCGCAAACCAGGGCGCGTGCGTCTCGGCAAACGCGCCGGCATGGTCGATGCCGAAGATGATCTGCTCGATGACGCCGTTCGTCGTCACGTGCTCGACCAGATCGCCCTCGGCCGCGGCGGCGTCCACGGCCGCCAGCGTGTCGAACGGCAGCAGGTCGCTGGTCAGGATGTGGCACTCTTCATAGCCCTGCGGCAGGCTGCCCGGCGCCGGCGTCAGGAAGCGGAAGGTCAGCGAGGTCAGGTAGGGCAGCCCCTCGGCGGCGCGGTCGTAGGTGGCGTTGGGAACCAGGCGGATGGCTTCGCCCGGCGTCCAGCTATCGACGACGAACGCGCCGTAGCTGAGCGGTTGGCGGGCGGCTTCGTCCCGCGCCGGCAGTTCCGCCGGGTCGAATTCGCCCAACTGGTGCTCCGGCAAGGGCGCCCAGACGTGGGTCATGAAGGTCGGGTCGTGGTAGCCGGGCAGCCCTGTCCAGCGGACGGTGCGCTCGCCGACGGCCTCGTAGGCGGCCGTATAGCGCGAGGGCACGTCGGCCCGCGGCGCGGAGCGATCGCTGGCCAGGCGGAAGCTATAGACGGAGTCTGAGGCGGTGACGGGCGTGCCGTCGGACCAGACCAGCGGCCGGAAGGTGTACTCGACGACAAGCTGGGTCATGGTGATGGGCTGGCCGTCATAGGTGACCGGCTGGCCGTCCGCGTCCAGGACGGTTGTGCCCTGGCCGAGCGGGGCCAGTTCGCCGGCGGCGGTGACGACAAGATCGCCCTCGGTAGCCTCGACCGTTTGTATCTGCGCGTCGCCGTCGGCCAGGCTGGGCAGCTTTTCCAGCGCCAGCGGCTGGTACTCGTAGCCGAGCGAGGTGATGGGCGACTCGTAGAGGGCGTGGCGCACGGCCGTGGCCGCCGCGGAGTTGTCGCCGTAAAGGTAGAGGTCGGCCGGCTCTGCGCCAACGCAGACGACAAGGTCTTTGGGCGGGCGGGGCGTGGGGGTGAGGGTCGGGGGCGGCGCGGGCGTGGTCGTCGGCGCGGCGGTGGCCTCGGCCACGGGCGTGCCTGTGCCGGCGGCCGCCTGCGGCGTGGCGTCCACGACAGGCGTGGCGTCCGCGGGATCATCCTGCCGGCAACCGGCCAACAGGCCCGCCAGCAGCAAGAGAAGAAGCAGCTTTCGCATCAGCAGATTGGTTCCTTTTCGGGTTTCGTTTTGCCGGCGCTAGGCCGTGAAAAGCTCAATAGGCTAGTCTAGCACAATTCCGCGGCGAAGGCGACCGATGATGATTTGTTAAGAGACGCCGCCGGGCTGGCCCTCATGGGGCGGGCGGGGTTATACTTGAGCCATCCAACCGCGGACAGCGCCACCCCCGGCAAGGCCGGCGTGCGGCGTTCCGGGACACACCGATGAATCGACCCACCAAGCATACCCTTTCGTTGTTCATGCTCGTTACCCTGTTGCTGGCGTTGGCGGCCTGCGCTTCGGCCGGCTCCGGCGAACCGGCGGACACCATCCCCTTCATTGGCCTGACGCCCTCGGCCGGCGACCAGGCCGAAACCGTCGCGGCTACGGCCGTCCCGGTGGCCAGCGTCGCCCCGACGCAGCCCACCGAGACAGACGCCAATGGCCTGCCCGTTGGCTTCACCGCCGGAGGGCAGCCCTATCGCGGCCGCCTCGACGCGCCGGTGAAAATGGAGGCCTTCTCCGACTTCCAGTGTCCCTACTGTGGCCTGTTCAGCGAGGAGACGCTGCCCAGCCTGTTGGCCGCCCAGGTGGCTGCGGGCGAGGTGGTCTTCATCTTCTATGACTTTCCCTTGAGCAGCATCCACCCCTATGCCCAGCCAGCGGCCAACGCCGCGCGCTGCGCCGGGGAGGCGGGCGCGGCGGCCTATTGGGGCATGCACGACCGCCTCTTTGCCGACATCGACGCCTGGGCCAACGAGGGCGCGGCCGATGTCTTTCGCGCCTATGCCGCCGAACTGGGGTTGGACGCGGCCGGCTTCGGCGCGTGCCTGGACGAAGACCGCTATGCCGAGGCCATCGCCGCCGATCAGGAACTTGGTCTGAACCGCGGCGTCAACAGCACGCCCAGCTTCTTCCTGAACGAGCAGCTCATCGCCGGGGCTTACCCGTTGGAAACGTTCAACGGAGCCATCACCGCCCTCCTGAACGGCGAGACGATCGATGCCGCGCCGGCCGGAGATACGGCCGCGGCCGCGGCCACGCCGCAAGGCCCGGCCGTGGCCCCGACGCCGGCGACCATCGTCATGGACAACATCGCCGCCGCGCGCGGCGAGGCCACCGCCGGCGTGACCATCGTCGAGTACACCGACTACCAGTGCCCCTACTGCCAGCGCCACGCCGCCGAGACGCTGCCGGCGATGATCACCGAGATGATCGACACCGGCCGGGTGCGCTACGTCATCAAGGACTTCCCGCTGGACAGCATCCACCCGCAGGCGCGCGCCGGGGCCGTGGCCGCCCGTTGCGCCGGCGAGCAGGACGCCTATTGGGAGATGCACGATAGCCTCTTCACACGGCAGGCGGACTGGAGCGGCCAGACGACGGGCCTGAACGATATTTTCACCGGCCTGGCCACCGATCTGGGGCTTGACGGCGACGCCTTCGCCGCCTGCCTGACCAGCGGGCGCTTCGATGACCTCATTCAGGCCAACCAAGATGAGGGCTTCGCGTTGGGCGTCAACGGCACGCCGGCGTTCTTCATCAATGGCTTCCCCATCAGCGGCGCGCAGCCATTCGAGTTATTCGACTATGCCGTTGGCCTGGCCGAAGAGGGCACGCTGGCCGACGCCTACGTGCAGCAGGAGCAACCGACGCCCACGCCCAGCGGCCCGGTCGATGTGGACACCAGCGGCGCGATCAGTATCGGCGCGGCCGACGCGCCGGTGGTGGTGGTCGAGTTCACCGACTTCCAGTGCCCCTATTGCAGCCGCCACTTCGCCGAGACCTACCCGCAGATCGTGGCCAACTACGTCGATGCCGGCCAGGTGCGCTACGTCTTCATGGATTTCCCGCTGACGAGCATCCACCCGCAGGCCCAACTGGCGGCCGAGGCGGCCCGCTGCGCCAACGACCAGGATGCCTATATCGAGATGCACGACATGCTGTTCAGCCGGCAGGATAGCTGGAGCGGGCGGGGCGACGCGGCCAACATTTTCACCGGGTTCGCCGGCGAGCTGGGCCTGGACGAGGCCGCCTTCAGCGATTGCCTGTTGAGTGGCCAGCACACCGAGGTCGTGCAGGCCGACGTGGCGCATGGCGAGAGCCTGGGCGTCAATGGCACGCCGGCCTTCTTCCTGAACGGCCACTTCATCTCCGGGGCGCAGCCCTACAGCGTCTTCCAGGGGGCCATCGACAGCCTGTTGGCCGAACAGGGTTAGGGCGCGGGCGGCGCGCCAACCCGGCGCGCCAATTTGGGCATCCGGCGCGAATTGGCTATAGTTGACGCGGAGAAAAAGCGCATGTGCGGCGCAGCCGGTTGCCTATCTGCGGGCAGCCGAAGCGGGTTCCTTGCCAACAGCACTGGCAGAGTGGCACTGGGAGTGGATCATGAGCCGAGACGGAAAGAAGGTAGTTGGTTTTCTCATTGGGCGCGAGCGCGACATGCCCGAGGCGGTCATGGCGCGCATCAACGAGCGCGGCGTGGCCGAGGCAGAGTTGGTCAAGCTGGGCGGGACGTTCCTCGACGAGCCGGTCGTCTATGACATTATCATCGACCGCATGTCGCACGAAGTCCCCTATTACCGCAACTACGTCGAGTTCGCGGCAATCAAGGGTTGCTACGTTATCAACGACCCGTTTGTCTGGTCTAACGACACCAAGTTTCTGTCCGCGTCCGTGTTGCAGCGGCTGGGCATTAAAACGCCGCGGACGATCATGCTGCCCAACAAGGACATTGACGCCGAGACCGTGCCCGATAGCTTCCGCAACCTGGACTATCCCATGAACTGGCAGGCGATCATCGACTACATCGGCAGCCCGGCCATTTTCAAGGATGTGCGCAGCGGCGGCCGGCGTTTTGCCCACCGCGTGAACAACGTTGACGAACTCATCCAGCGCTACGATGAGAGCGGCACACGCACGATGATCCTCCAACAGGTGATCGAGTCCGATGTTCACTTCCACTGCATCGTCATCGGCGGCAATAGGACGCTGCTGCTGCCCTATTCGATGGAGCAGGCCCACTACCACGAGCGGGCGGTCAAGCTGGCTGGGGCAGTGGCCGAGCGCATGACCGAACTGTCCCAACAACTCAGCCATGTCTACGGCTACGAGATCAACATGTCCGAATTCGTCATCCAGGGCGACGACATCTATCTCATCAACGCCACCAACCCCTCGCCGCTGATCGACCGCGAGCTGATGACCGCGGCCCAATTCGAGTGGATTTGCACGGAGATCGCCGAGCTGATCATCCGGCGGGTGGAGGAGCCGCCCGTGGTGCAACTGCCGGTGCATTTTTCGCCGTTGTAGGTCGCCGGCAGACCGCGCCGACAGACCTCAGAGGTCTTCTGAGACCTCTGAGGTCTTACTCTGCCCCGTTTCGCGCGTGCAGCGAAGTCACTCTATGCTATAATGCGCCCCAGGCATTGTTGACCTTTCAACGACGCACTCCAATCGAAGAACCCCCTGAGACCATCCAACAAAAGCCCAGGGAGCATGTGGAGCATCATGAACGAACTCACCGAACGCATGCCCGAGAAACTCCGGCGACTGCCGGAGTTGGCCTTTAACGTCTGGTGGAGCTGGAACGCCGACGCTCGTGATGTCTTTCGCCGCCTCGACTTTCCCCTGTGGCGGCGCACCCAGCACAACCCGGTCAAAGTATTGCGCCTGATCAGCGACGAGACGCTGGCGGCGCGCGCCGCCGATCCGGCTTTCCTGCGCCGTCTCAACAAAGTACTGCTGGACTTCGACCGGGCCATGGCCAACGGCCATAGCTGGTTCCACCGCACCTATCCCGAACTAAAGGACAAGACCATTGCCTACTTCTCCTTCGAGTTCGGCCTACATAGCTCGCTGCCGATCTACTCCGGCGGCCTGGGCATTCTGGCCGGCGACCACGCCAAGGAGGCCAGCGACCTGGGCCTGCCGTTCGTCGGCGTGGGCTTCTTCTACCCGCAGGGCTACTTCCGCCAGCGCCTACCCTCGCACGGCTGGCAGGAAGCGATCTACGAGCCGGTCTACATGGCCGACGTGCCCATTCATCCGGTGGACGACCACGACGGCCGCGAACTGCGCATCGAGGTCTGGATGGGCAACCGCATGGTGCAGGCGCGCGTCTGGCGGGTGCAGGTCGGCCGTGTGCCCCTCTACCTCATCGACACCGACGTGCCCGAAAACGAGCCGTGGGACCGCGAGTTGTCGGCCCGGCTCTACTCCGGCGACAGCGAGGTGCGCATCCGCCAGGAGATCATGCTGGGTATCGGCGGCGTGCGGCTGCTGCACAAGCTGGGCTACAAGCCGGCTGTGCTGCACATGAACGAGGGCCACTCCGCCTTCCTGCTGCTGGAGAGCGTGCGCCAGGAAGCGGCCAACGGGCTGGACTTCGAGACGGCCTGCGAACTGGTCAAGGGGCGCACCGTCTTCACGACCCATACGCCTGTGCCCGCGGGCCACGACGCCTTTTCCTTCTCGCTGATGGATAAGTACATCCCCGGTTTCTGGAACGAGTTCGGCATCGACCGCGAGAAGTTCCTGAGCCTGGGCCACCACGCCGAGCCGTGGGGCGACGCCTTCAATATGACCGTGCTGGCGTTGCGCCTCTCCGGCCGGCGCAACGGCGTCAGCCAACTCCACGCCGAAGTCTCGCGGCAGATGTGGCAGCCCGTCTGGCCCGACCGGGCCGTGGCCGACGTGCCCATCGTAGCCATCACCAACGGCGTCCACGTGCCCGGCTGGACGGCGGGCGAGATGCGCCAGGTGTTCAAGGAGTACCTCGGCGCCGACTGGGAGGATCACCACGACGACCCGGCCCTCTGGGAGCGGCTGGCCGACGTGCCCGACGAGATTCTCTGGCGCACCCACGCCACCCTGAAGACCAAGTTGATGGACTATCTGCGTATGCGCGCCCGCCATTCCTGGGTGGCCGGGCAGTGCGACCCGACCGAGGTGCTTGTCGGCGGCACGCTGCTCGACCCCAACGCGCTGACCATCGGCTTTGCCCGCCGCTTCGCCACCTATAAGCGGGCGACGCTGCTGTTCCAGGACATGGAGCGCTTGCAGCGTATCCTACTGAACATGCACCGGCCGGTGCAGATCGTCTTCGCCGGCAAGGCCCACCCGGCCGACGAGCCGGGCAAGCACCTCATCCAGCAGGTCTACAACTTCGCCAAATCCAACTACTTCGGAGGGCGCGTCGCCTTTGTGGAGAACTACGACCTCCACTCGGCGCGCTACTTCAAGCAGGGCGTCGACGTCTGGCTGAACACGCCGCGCCGCCCACGCGAGGCCAGCGGCACCAGTGGCATGAAGGCGTCGCTCAATGGCATCCCCAACCTGAGCATCCTCGACGGCTGGTGGGCCGAGGGCTACAACGGCGCCAACGGTTGGGCGGTGCCGGATCGCGAGTTCAGCGACTCCGACGCGCAAGACGCTTTCGACGCCGACATGGTTTACCAGCTGCTGGAGCAGGAGATCGTGCCCCTTTTCTACGACCGCGACCGCGACGGCACGCCGCGCGGCTGGGTGCAGGTCATGCGCGAGGCCATTCGCTCCAACGCATGGCTGTTCAGCACGCGGCGGATGGTGAAGCAATACACGACCGAGCTATACTTGCCGGCGATGATGGCCGAGCCGAAGGTGGCCGTCTAGCGCCGGCGGCGTTGGTTGGTCGCCCGCCGTTGAGGGGAGCGCCTATGAGAGTGTGGTCGCGCCGCTTGCTGATCCTGCTGTTCATCCTGTTCTGGCTGGCGGTGATGTTGTTTCCGACACTGGCCGTTGTGCTGGCGCGCAACGGCCAGGTGCAGGTTGGCGACGCCGACGGGCGACATTGGCGGCTATTCCTGTTGCAGGAAGCCGATTTTGAGGGGCTGGGGCTGGAGCGGGCGCGATCAGTCGCCCCGCCGCTGAGCGCGCCGTCGGCCAGCTGCACCCAGACGACCGTATCTTACTGGCTCTGGGCAGGCGAGGGTCAGGGGGCCAGCTATTGCCGCTGCATCGACCCCGACAGCGGCGCTGACTTGCCCGACATGCCGCCCGCCTGCCAGGCGCCCTAGCCGCATACGCATAAGGAGATTCTGTTGAGCAACATCGCTGTCAAGTGGCTGGAAGAGGGCAGTCGCCTCTTCGCCTGCCGCGATTCCCACGGCAACATGGTCTTGGCCGGTTCCTGGCCGCGGGAGGAACCCGGCTGGCAGGAGTGGAAGGCGGCCAAGCCGTCCGATCTGCTGCTGATGAGTCTGGCCTCGTGCGCCGCCCACGACGTGGTCGCCATTCTGGAGCGGCAACGGCAACACCTGACCGGGCTGCGCATCGACGTGAACGGCCAGCAGTTGCCCGACCCACCCTACGCTTTCACTGATATCCACCTGCATTTCACGTTGGACGGGGACGGGCTGGAACCCGACAAGGTCGCCCGCGCGGTGAGCCTGTCGGTCGAAAAGTATTGCTCGGTGGCGGCGACTCTGCGCGGCGTGGCTACGATCACCTACAGCCACACGATCACCACCCCCGTGACCCCGGTTCGCCCTTGAAGGGGCCGACCACGTCCGCGGTGATCCAGCCGCCGTAGAAGTTGCCCGGCTGGGGGCGCACGCGCTCGCCATCCACGAAGCAGCCGTCCATCGGCCCGGCGTAGAAGGCGACGTGGTCCTTGATCGCGGCGAAGTCGGGCGTAGGGTTGGGGTAATACCAGCCGACGTTCTCGGCGCGGCGGCCGGCGACTTCCACGGTGACGTAGCCCGCCGCCCCCTTCCACTCGCAGTAGGAGTGGCCCTCGCCCGGCCGCAGGGCTTCGGTGCGAATATCCTCCGGCGGGATGTAGTAGACCGGTGGGTGGCTCGTCTCCAGCACGCGCCACGCCCGGCGCGTCTCGGCAATGGTCACGTCGTTAAAGACGATGCGGATGTGCTTGTTCGTCGGCTCCAGGCGGGGCGGCCGGGGGTAATCCCAGACGGACTCCTGCCCGGCCGCGGGCGGGATGGGTGTTGGTCGCATGGCGGTCTCCTTGCGCTCAATATCGACCGCCGATTATAGGCGCACCTATCGCGCCGGCCACAAATTGCCCGTCCTGCCCGTCGCCTCTATACTAATGTTACGCCTACCCGGGCGCGGCGACTTCAACAGCATCACAGGAGGCAACGGTGACAGACCTGGCGGCGCTACGGCGCTTCTCCTACCCCAAGACGTTCATCATCGGCTTCGGATTCCTGGGCATCAGCATCATCTGGCCCATCTTCAATCAGTTTGTGCCCATCTTCTTGCAGGCGGGCAATCCTGAGTTCACCCAACAGTTGTTGGCCGAAGGGCGGGCCGTGCCCGACGTGGTTGGCTTCGGCCTGGCCCCGTCGCTGGCGCTGTTCATCATGACCTGGGACAACCTGATCAACATCTTCGTCCAGCCCTGGGTGGGCGCGCGCAGCGACCGGACGTGGACGCGCTTCGGCCGGCGCAAGCCGTGGATTCTGGTCGGCCTGCCCATTGCCGTGCTCGGCTTCACGCTGCTGCCCTTTGCGCCCACGGCGCTGGCCCTGGCCGTCTTCATCCTCATCACCAACTTCGGCATGGCTCTCTTTCGCTCGCCGACAGTGGCCTGGCTGGGCGACCTGTTCCTGCCCGACGACCGTAGCAAGGCCAACGGCATCATCAACCTGATGGGCGGCATCGGCAGCCTGTTGGCCTTTCTGGGCGGCGGTGTCCTGTTCAATGCCCTTGGCCGGCCGGCGCCCTTTATCGCCGGGGCCATCCTGCTCATTGTGGCCATGATCGTCGTTCTGGTCGGCGTGCGCGAGCCGGAGCAGCGCGTCGCCGACGCCGACGACGCCCACAGCTCCGTGCGCGATAGCCTGCGCGTGCTGATGAAAGACCCGCAGCGCAGCGGCATCTACGTGCTCCTGGGCATCCTCTTCTGGTTCATCGCCTTCAACGCGCTGGAGGCGGGGTTGTCGTCCTTCGCCGTGTTCACTCTGGGCATTTCCCCCGGCACGGCGTCGATCTATGCCGGGGCGATCAGTCTGTCGTTCCTCATCTTTGCCTGGCCGGCGGGCATTGCCGGCACGCGCTACGGCCGCCGCAGCGTCATCCTCGTGGGCCTGACCGGTCTGACCATCCTCTTCGCCGTGGCCTACTTCCTCATTCAGGGCGCGGCGACCTTCGTCATCGTGCTGGTGCTCGGCGGCCTGTTCTGGGCGATGGTCAACGTCAACAGCCTGCCGCTGGTCTACGACCACGGCGACGAGCGCCACATCGGGGCCTACACCGGGCTGTACTACTTCTCGTCGCAACTGGCTGCCGTTCTCGGCCCGACGCTGGGCGGTGTGCTGGTCGATGCGCTCGGCAACGAATATCGTTGGCTGTTCCTGTTCAGCGCGGCGTTCATGGCCGTGGCCTGGGTGGTGGTGACGCGCATCCGCCGCGAGCCGGCGACGGCCGCGGTGTGAATAGCGGCGCTCAAAGTTCTACGCGGCCGGCAGCCAGCGTCATGACAAAGCCGTCCCGCGCCCGCCACCAGCCCAGCAGCGGCGGCAGCGCCCGCGCCGGCGTTTCCCAGCGATAGCTGAGCGTCCGCCAGCCGTCAGCGCCGGCCGCGTTCTCCGGCAGGCACGTCACTAGCCGCGTATCCTCCGCCAGGCCGCGGCGAATGGCCTTCAGGGCCGCCTCCTTGCCGCTCCAGATGGCGTTGGCCAGCACTGGGTGTTGCGCCGCCGGCGTGGCCGCCATCAGGGCGCGTTCGTCGGCGGTGAAGTAGTCGGCCACAAAGCCGGCCGAGCGCGGCTCGATGAATTCCAGGTCGCAGCCGAGGGGCCGCGCCGCCCAAATCAGCGCGCAGAAGGCGTGGTCGTGGCTGTGGCTGATGGAGAGGGTCAGGGGCAGTGCGTCCGGCCCCAGAGTAGGCAGCAATACTTGCGGCCAGCCGTCGGCGTGGCTGAGGATGGCGATCTCATCGAGGGCGAGCGTCTGGCCCGTGCGGGCGGCGATGCTGGCCTGGACGAGGTGTTTGGCGACGCGGCGGCCGAGCAGCCAGTCGCGGCGGCGCTTATCGGTGCGCAGGGCGGCATAGGCGGCGGCCTCCGCGGGCGAGAGCAGGGCGGTGTCGTCATCTGCCGGCGCATCTTCGCATAGCCAGAAGATATTGGCGTCGGCGTAGACAAGCTGCCCGAACCGAGTCAACGCCTGCTCCACTGCTGATGACGCGCCATTCGCAAAGCCTGCGCGGGACTGCGCTCCATTCCACTTAGCATAGCGCTATTATACGACAGCCGACCGCCCGCCGGATCAGGGGAATCCGGCGGGCGGTGGCCACAGGTTAGGAGGGAGAAAACGGAGAGCTACGACAGGGTAACACTTCCCGGTAGATCAACAGTGCGATAGCCTTTCAACTCGACGTAGACACGGCCGGCGTCGTCGACCACGCGGGCGTGGTAGGCGTCGCCGCCATCGATGGCTTCGACGAGGGCGTAGAGCCGCCGGCCGTCGGCCTCCGTCGGCTGGCGGTAGGCGGTCACCGACACCAGACCGAGGGGCAGGGCCATTGT
>WBZV01001123.1_pt1 | contig 13072 bp, 17 predicted proteins | sample 5204221 | NCBI WGS metagenome assembly WBZV01 (sample SAMN12344360, study PRJNA552823) | activated sludge metagenome | biome: Activated sludge suspended growth; feature: Nitrification reactor; material: Wastewater; isolation source: activated sludge from nitrification reactor of wastewater...
CCGCCCGTTGGGTGTCACGGCTGCTCGGCGATGAAGGCATCAACGTCGTCACGCGCCTGACGGGTTTCCTGCTTATCTGTATCGGCATCCAGTTCATCGGTTCGGGGGTCCGCAGTTTCATTGCGGGCGCCTGAGCCCCGCAACACGCCCCTCCCATGACGACACCCGCCACCCCGCCCGCCACCGAAAGCGCCCCACCGGCCGCAGGCATCCTGCCGCCCTCCCGCTCCCTGTCCCCCAACCCCTTCATCGTTGCCGTCATCCTGCTGCTGATCGGGCTGATCGGCTTTGGCGGCTACCGGGCCAGCGAGTACCAGGGCATGCAGACCCTGCGCACCGACGCCGGCCACCGGCTGGACCTGTTTGCCGCGGCGGTGGACGGCATCGTCAATCGCTACGCCCACATCCCTGCCACCATCCAGCTCAGCGAGGAGGTGCTGGGGGTGATGCACCAGCCCCAGGGCGCCACCAGCGTCCTCGCCGCCAACCGCTTCCTGCAACGGCTCAACGGGCACATCGGCAGCATCGCCATCTTCGTGGTGAACGAGCGCGGCATCGTCATTGCGTCCAGCAACTGGAACGACCCGGACAACAGCTTCGTCGGCGAGGATCTGTCCTTCCGAACCTACTTTCTCGAAGGGCTCGCCGGCCGGGTCGGGCGCCACTTCGCCATCGGCATCACCCGGGGCGAGCCGGGCTACTTCGTCTCCCACCCCATCCGCCAGGGCAACCGGGTGGTGGGGGTGGCGGTCATCAAGATCAGCCTGGGCCAGCTCGACAAGGCCTGGGATCTGCTCGGGGCACCCGCCCTGATTTCCGACAGCAACGGCGTGGTGATCCTCTCGTCGGTGCCCGAGTGGCGTTACACCGCGCTCTCGCCGTTGCCCCTCGACACCCGCGTGGATATCTCCATGAGCCGTCTCTACAACGGCGGCCCCATCGGCGATTTCCCGGTCAGCGTCAATGCGGCGCCGGGGCCGGAAGGGCAGATCGTGCACATGAAGCTAGGCACGCCGCCGCCCGGCGTTGCCCGAAGCCGCAATCACGTGGATGCGGGCGGCAGCTATCTGGTACATGGCCGCGGCCTGCAGGACGTGGGCTGGCGCCTGCTGATCTTCTCGGATCTGCGCCCGGTGCGTGCCCAGGCCTTCGGGCACGGCGCCCTGGCGGCGGTGGCCACCGGCTTCGTGCTGCTCCTGTTGCTGGTGGTGGCCCAGCGCCGGCGCATCGTCCGCCAGAAGCTGGAGGCCAAGGAACTGCTGGAGCAGGCCAACGCCCAGCTCGAAAGCAAGGTGGCGCGGCGCACCAAGGCCCTCACCGACACCAATGCCCGCCTGCGCAAGGAGGTGGCCGAACGCCAGCAGGCCGAACAGACCCTGCGCGCCGCCCAGGACGAGCTGGTGCAGGCCGCCAAGCTCGCCGTGCTCGGCCAGCTGGCCGCCGGCATCACCCATGAGCTGGCCCAGCCCCTCGGCGCCGTGCGCACCCTGTCGGGCAATGCGGTGGAGTTCATGAAGCGCGGCAACCTGAGCACCGTCGAGCAGAACCTGGGCATCATCGCCCGCCTGGCCGACCAGATGGGCCGCATCATCACCCCCCTGAAAACCTTTGCCCGCAAATCGCCGGCCATCCCGGCCCCCACCGACGTGGCTCATGCCGTAGGCGCCGCCCTGTTCCTGCTCGACCAGCGCCTGAGTACGTCAGGGGTCACCGTGGACAATCGCTGCGAAGCCGAGCAGGCCATTGCCTGGTGCGACCAGAACCGCCTGGAACAGGTGCTCATCAACCTGATCCGCAACGCCGCCGACGCCATGGCCGACAGCGCGCACAAGACGCTCACCATCGAAGCCACCCCGGACGCCGATGGCAGCCTTGAGCTGAGCATTGCCGACACCGGCTGCGGCCTGCCCGATGCCGGCGCCCTCTTCGAGCCCTTCTTCACCACCAAGCCCGCCGGCGAAGGCCTCGGCCTGGGGCTCGCCATCTCCCGCGACATCGTGCGCGAGTTCGGCGGTGACCTGCGCGCCGAGAACCGCCCCGAAGGCGGCGCCCGCTTCATCCTGAACCGGCCTGCCGCACCGAAAGAACAGCCATGAACCCCGAACTCCGCGCCCTCATCATCGAAGACGACCCCGACGTGCGCCTGGGCTGCGAGCAGGCCATGATGCTCGCCGACATCCCCGTGGAGGGCGTCGGCTCGGCCGAGGAAGGCTTCCAGCGCCTCAAGCCGGGTTTTCCCGGCGTGGTGGTCACCGACATGCGCCTGCCCAAGGCCGACGGCATGGAGGTGCTGCACCGCTGCCAGGCCATGGATGCCGACCTGCCGGTGATCATCATCACCGGCCACGGCGACGTGACCCTGGCCGTGGAGGCCATGCGCGCCGGCGCCTACGACTTCATCCAGAAGCCCTTCTCGCCGGAGCTGCTGGTGGACGTGGTGCGCCGCGCCCTGGAAAAGCGCGCCCTGACCCTGGAGGTGCTCGACCTGCGCCGCCGCCTGGAACAGCGCGAAGGCGCCGAGGCCAAGCTCATCGGCCGCTCGCCCCAGATGGCCCGGGTGCGCCAGCTCGTCACCGATGTGGCCAGCACCCGGGTGGACGTGCTGGTGCGCGGCGAGACCGGCACCGGCAAGGAGCTCATCGCCCAGTGCCTGCACGAACTCTCACCCCGCAAGGACGGCCCCTTCGTGGCCCTCAACTGCGGCGGCCTGCCCGACAACCTGCTCGACAGCGAGCTCTTCGGCCACGAGGCCGGCGCCTTCACCGGCGCCCAGAAGCGGCGCATCGGCAAGATCGAATACGCCAACAAGGGCACCCTCTTCCTGGACGAGCTGGAGAGCATGCCCATGGGCGTGCAGATCAAGCTGCTGCGGGTGCTGCAGGAGCGCGTGGTGGAACGCCTCGGCTCCAACCAGCAACTGCCGGTGGACTGCCGGGTGGTGGCCGCCACCAAGGACGACCTGAAGGACCGTGCCGAGCGCCAGACCTTCCGCGCCGACCTGTACTACCGCCTCAACGTGGTGACCATCGACCTGCCGCCCCTGCGCGAACGGCGCGAGGACATCCCCCTGCTGCTCGAGCACTTCCTGCTCCTCGCCGCCCACCGCCACGAACGCCCGCTGCCGGCGGTGCCGCCGGAGCAGATGCGCAAGCTGATGGCCCACACCTGGCCGGGCAATGTGCGCGAGCTGCGCAACGTGGCCGACTGCATCGTGCTCGGCGTCGGCAAGGACATCCTCGGCACTGCCACGGGCGAAGCCGCGCCCGCGTCCCTGGCGGAATCGGTGGAGAGCTTCGAGCGCAGCCTCATCGCCGCCGAGCTGCGCCGCCACGGCGGCAGCCTGGCACGCAGCGCCGAAGCCCTGCGCATCCCCAAGACCACCCTGCACGACAAGATCCGCAAATACGGGCTGCAGGGAGGCGAGGGCTGACACAACAAGGACAATGGGATAGGCGCTGAGAAGTAAGTCACATTGCAGCGCAACATCCGATCACAGGAAATCAACATTCCATGCTGCATACTGCCGCCATCAGAAATTACGATGGGGAGATAAAAATGCACACGGAGATTTGGCGGCGATTCGGCTGCCTGCTGTTCATTGCGCTACTGGGATCAGGGCTGGCGCGGGCCGACACGGTGGTGATCGGCCAGTGCGCCCCCCTCTCCGGCAGCCTGGCCTCCACCGGCCAGGCCATGGCCCTGGGGGTACGCATCGCCATCGATGCCGCCAACGCGGCCGGCGGTGTCAATGGCCACACCCTGAAGCACGTGCTCAAGGATGACGGCTACCAGACCGCCGAAACCCTGCGCCTGACCCAGGAACTCATCCGCAAGGACAAGGCCGCCGCGCTGATCGGCTATGCCGGCACCGGCAACATCGCCGAACTGCTCAAGCAGGGCGTGCTGTCCACGGGCGGCATCGCCCTGGTCGCCCCCTACACCGGCGGCGAACCCCTGCGCAGCCCCTTCAACCCCTGGATCTTCCACATCCGCGCCAGCTACGGCGACGAGACCGAAGCCATGGTGCGCCAGTTTGTCGGCACCGGCCTCACCCGCATCGCCGTGTTCCACCAGAACGACCCCTTCGGCCAGGCCGGCCTCGCCGGCGTCGAAAAGGCCCTGGCCCGCCACAACATGAAGATCGTCAGCAAGGGCAGCTACGAGAAGAACACCGAAGACGTAGCCCGGGCAGTCGAAGACATCGCCCGCGGCGTACCCCAGGCCGTGATCATGATCGGCGTGGTGCGCCCCACCGCCGCCTTCGTCAAGGCCTACCAGACCGCCCACCCCGGCACCCAGCTCTTCAGCATCTCAGTGGTGAATGGACGCGAACTGCACCAGCTCGCCGGCGGCGACGCCGCCCGGGGCGTCGGCATCACCCAGGTCATGCCCTCCCCCTTCAGCGGCGTCACCCGCATCGCCCGCGACTACCACCAGGCCCTCAAACGCTTCGCCCCCGAAGACACCCCGTCCTACACCAGCTTCGAAGAATACGTCGGCGCCCGCGTCCTGATCGAAGCCATCCGCCGCAGCAAAGGCACCCCCACCCCGGCGGCGGTGATGCAGTCGCTGGAGAACCTGGATCTGGACCTGGGGGGATTCAAGGTGCGCTTCAGCCCGGGGGAACGGGTGGGGTCGCGGTATGTGGAGGTGACGCTGCTGGGGAGGGATGGGAATCATGTGCGGTGAGGGGCGGCTCCGGGATAGGCGATTGCCGCGCATCGGGTAAGAACATTTCGCGATGAACGCGCGCCAGATCACTGGCTGACGCGTTCTGATTGACCGGCTCCATCAGAGCCAGCATCACCGCTGCAGCAGTTCCTGCTGCGTCGTACCCCTGTGTTTCCTTCTGATGCCATCACGGACCAGCTCGGCCCGGGGCAACGGCGAAGGCACGTGCTTGGGTTTGTATGGCCGCACTTACGTAGCGCCATTTGCGGGCCAAGAACGACGACCTATATTGAATTTTTTTATGCCTTTCAACTTTCACTTGCCAACAAGCAAAACGCAGCCTTTACTCCATAAACATACTCTGTCGTCAAACGCTGCTTCCATTGCCGTACTGGTTTGAATAGCGTGGCTTTTGCATATATTAATCAAGAATAACTTGCCGACCGTGTTATCCGGCATTTCGATGTAATGCGGCAGAACTGTCGGCAGAAAAAAGTTGGGCGTCAGGAAGGAGCCGTGAGTGGGAAATCAGCACGACAAAGAGCCTTGGAAAGAAATATTGGCCGAGCTTTGGCGCAAAGCGACCACCGGAAGAAAGTGGTTAGCCGTCTCGCTCGTGCTGCTAATAGTAGTCACCCCCGGAATCTTCGGCTTGGTGACCTTCTATGCATCCACGTTTAAAACCCTCAGCTCGATGTTTTCGCCGAAGACAAGCACCCTCTCGAAAGACGAGGAGAATCTTAGAAATGAGTGGGTGTCCGTCGTCGCGTACTTCCCGTCCGAGCAAGCGGCTCGTGAGCAACAAACTCTATTCAAGGCGTTATACGAAAAATACGAAACCCTTCAAAGAGAAGGCGCGAATGGACCATATGCTCTATGGAGAGACGATATCGTAGTAGCTCGCGATCCGGAAATATCGGGCAGGTGGATCATCGCCGTCGACATGTTCTACGGATCTTCAAGTGCGCCAGTTGTCTCTGCGGAACTCGCAAGGGTGGCGCGCCTTGGAGGCCCTGACAGTGAAGCACAGAACACGTACCAACGGATGTTTGTTTCAAGCAAAGTGCTTTGTTACTCCCAACGAATATTCGAGAAAACTTACGGGGGTATAAACCCAACGCCGATTCAAAAGCGCGATCCGAAGGGCATTCCCTATGTTCCATGCGATGGTTCTGACACCTAACAGGCCGATGCAAAACACTGAGAAGCCCCGCCAGCCGGTCCCCTTGCTATTTGATTTCTCATGACTTCATTCCCGGAATTGGCTTCCCAATCCCGTTTTGATGCCCATCAAATGGGCCGGGGAATGGGCTTTCGCCCAATTCCGGGTGCCGCTTCATGCCGCACTCCCCGCGCTCTGCAATTTCGCAATTCGCAGCAGGTTGTACGCCGCCGCCGACAGGTAGGCGGCGATCTGGGTTCGGGCTTCTCCGATGAAGCGGGTCTTTCTCATTCCGCCCACTGTCTTCAGCCACCCGAAGATCTCTTCAACACGGTTTCGTTTCCGCTGGCTGATCTTGTAGCCCTCGGTGCAGCTTGTCCGTCCATCGAGCCCCGGTGTCTTGCGCCCGTCGATTCGGGCAATATGTGGCTTGATCCCGTGCTCATGCAGATGCTGAACGAAGTCCTTCACGTGATAGCCCTTGTCAGCACCCAGGGTCTTCGGGTGAATCTTCCGCCGCCGCGCACGAAGGGAATCCGGGGACAGACCACAGTATTTCCATATAAGGGAATCCGGGGACAGACCACAGTATTTCCACGCCTATTGAAAAGCGCAGCACATTTCACTCGCCGCAAGCACTTCAGCAACCGCTGAAACTATGCCACTGACTGAAACCCTTCCCGCAAGCAAGCTCGGCAGGCCGCCCTTGTTTTTGACACGCTCGGATTTCATCTGCGGAAATCCGAGGGCACGACATTGAAAGCCCCCGTCCCCACGATCTCCACGCAGACCTACACAAAAGGCCACTCAAGTATCGATTGATATAACGTACGCAAATACGTACCATACCGACTCTCACTGGAGAGCAACCATGACCACCCTCACCGCAAGCGAAGCACGGGCCAACTTGTATCGCCTCATCGACCAGGCTGCGGAGTCCCATCAGCCTATCCACATCGCGGGCAAGCGCACGAGCGCGGTCCTGGTGTCAGCCGAGGATTGGCAGTCCATTCAGGAAACGCTGTATCTCTTGTCGGTTCCCGGCATGCGCGAGTCCATCAAGGAAGGCATGGCTGAACCCCTTGGCGAGAGCGTCAAGGAACTCGACTGGTGAGCTGGCAGCTTGTCTTCTCCAAGCACGCGGGGAAAGATGCGAAGAGGTTGGCGGCAGCGGGATTGAAGTCAAAGGCCCAGGAGTTGCTGGCCGTTCTGTCGAACGATCCATTTCAGAACCCGCCGCCCTACGAGAAACTCGTTGGTGATCTCGCAGGCGCATACTCACGGCGAATCAATATCCAGCACCGTTTGGTCTACGAAATCTTTGTCGAAGAACGCGTTGTTCGCGTGCTCAGGATGTGGTCGCACTATGAATAGGAGCGGCCTGCCGATTGCACGAAAAATAGAAAATAGGGAGAAAATAGGGGACAGACCACTATTTCAGCACCGAACAAGCCAAAGCCAATCGCGGCCAATCCGCTGTTCTGCTGTATTGCCCACGTCGGGATAAGCGGCAGGGCCATTGCACTTACCTGTCATCCGCACCCCCGCATACTCAAACAACATTCCACGACACTAAAACCCGGTCACACTCAACAGCTTGCGCAAGCATCTTGTGAACCTCTTTCAAACGGCGCCTACTCTCGTCTTTTGGATGATGAGCATGGAAACGCCCACACCGATGTCGTTGATGAGTTGCCTCTTCCTGGCCGACGACCCCCGCCGTGCCGGCTATGCGCGCCGGCATGATCTCCAGGAGATCCTGACCATCGCCGTCTGCGCGGTGCTGTGCGACATGAACACCTTCGAGGAAGTCGCCTTCCGGGCACCGCCGAGGAGCGATACCACGCCGAAGCCATCAACACCCAGATCAATGCCGCTGATTTCGCCATGACCGACTGTCACCGACCTGCGGATTCATGATCTGCGCCGGACCCTGGGGAGTTGGCAGGCGAAAACTGGCGCCTCGCTGGCGATCATCGGCAAAAGCCTGAACCACAAAACCCACCAGGCCACCGCCATCTATGCGCGCCTTGATCTTGATCCGTTTCGCCAGTCGGTGAACACCACCACTGCTGCGATGCTGGAGGCGGCCGGCCTGAAGGAAGGTACCCAAGTGCTGCCACTACCCAAGAAAAGCCGCGGTGGCGCATGAAGTCGGCTTTCCTTGCCGTCTATACAAAAATTTATATAATGACTCCATGAAGCCGATTTCCTTCCGTGGCAACTCGCTGGATGACCTGCGCCAGTTTCCGCTCGATGCTCGCCGTGAAGCCGGGTACCAGATTGACCGGGTGCAGAACGGGCTTGAACCGTCCGACTGGAAACCGATGAACAGCGTCGGGCAGGGCGTGAAGGAAATCCGGATTCGGGATGCTGACGGGGCTTTCCGTGTCATCTATCTGGCGAAGCTGGCGGATGCCGTGCATGTCCTGCATTGCTTCCAGAAGAAGAGCGAGAAAACCACGGAAGCCGACATTGAACTGGCCCGGAAGCGATTCAGGGCACTGATGGGGGAACAGCGATGACCGAACAGACTTTCAGCAACGTGTGGGATGCGATTGAGGACACTCCGCAGCAAGCCGTGAGCATGCGCGCCAAGTCCGAACTGATGCAGGCCCTTGAGCAGACCATCCGCCTACGTGGCATGACGCAGCAGGATGCGGCCGCTCTGTTTGGCGTGACTCAACCGCGTATTTCCGACCTGATGCGCGGAAAGATTGGCTTGTTTTCGCTGGATGCGCTGATGGACATGGCTGCCACCGCCGGCCTGCATCCGCACATCGTCATTGAGCACGACCCCATCGCCACCTGAGAGGGTGTACCCAAGATGATCACGCTGTTTTGTTGTATTGCCTGCGTCGAGATCCCCGGAGCAAAGGCCATGCAACACCTAGCGGACCGTCGCCAAGGGCAAGAACAGCGTTAGAGGTGATTCAGGAAGAGCAATGAAACCATGATGCCGGTAAAAGGCTGCTGCCTCGTCACCCTTGGCGTCCACCATCAAGACGAAGGCCGCGACTTCGGAACGCGCGGCGCGGTCAAGGGCATCAGCCAGCAGAGCGGCACCCAAGCCTTGCCCCTTGAAGTCCTGATCGACGGCCAGACGACCCATGCGTACCGCGGGCACGGCAGGATAACGCGGCAGTTTCTTCGCAGTTTCGGGCGGTAGATCGATTATTGGCACACAGGCTGAAGCCAAAGTGTAATAGCCAGCGACACGCTGTGTATCGGTCAACGCCACGAAACACGCGGCGACCCGACGGCGAGTGTCTTGTGTGACCTGTTCGCGCAAGTAGCGGTCCAGTGGCAGGGTGCCGCAGTTGAAGCCGCTGCGGTCGTGAACACTATCGAGCGGCGCAACCCGGAACGGTGCGCCACTCATTCAGTACGCAGCAGCGTGTCACGTCGGGTAAAGGCGCGCTCCAAAGCGGGCGAGGGACGCGGTGGCGATAGCAGTGCCTGGGCAAAGCACTCCTGATCGGCAAGCGATAGGCGGAGGACTTCTGCCTGTTCGATGGCGCGCTGGGCAGCATCTTGTACAGCCGACACCACGAAATCGGTCATGGTTCGGCCTTGCAGCTCGGCTGCGCGCTTGAGCATCGCGTGCAGATCAGTGCTGATCCGGGCTTCAAGTCTGGCAGTGGAAACGGCTGGTGGCATGCTCTGATCCTCCTGAACACCCATCGTACGGCAATCCGCCGTACGCCGCAAATCCGTGACAGGGCTTCACTCCCCGTCCCTCATCACCAGCGCCCTCTCATACAGCGCATTCTTCGACGCCCCCGTAATCGCCGCCGCCAGCTTGGCGGCCTGCTTCACCGGTAGCTCGGCCAGCAGCAGGCCCAGCACCCGCTCCGCCTCGGGCGACAGGCCCTCAGCCACCGGCGCGGCCGACACCAGCAGCACGAACTCCCCCCGCGCCCGGTTGGCGTCGGCGGCGAGCCAGGCGGGGCCTTCGGTGATGGGCATGCGCACGATCTGCTCGAACATCTTGGTCAGCTCGCGGGCCACGACCAGTTCCCGCGCCGGCTCGAAGACGGCCGCCAGATCGTCGAGGGTTTCGGCGATGCGGTGGGGTGCCTCGTAGAACACCAGGGTGCCGGGCACGCTGCGCAGGGTTTCCAGGCTGGCGCGGCGGGCGGCGCTCTTGGTGGGAAGGAAGCCGTGGAAGTGGAAATGCCCGTCGGCCAGCCCGGAGGCCGACAGGGCGGTGATCACCGCGCTGGCGCCGGGCACCGGCACCACCGGGAAGCCGGCGTCCTGCACCCGGGCCACCGCACGGGCGCCGGGGTCGGACACGGCCGGGGTGCCGGCATCGGTGATCAGGGCCACCTGCTTGCCCTCCTCCAGCATGCGGATCACCAGCCCGGCGGCAGCCTGTTCATTGTGTTCGTGCAGGGCCACCAGGCGCGTCTTGATGCCGAAGGCATCGAGAAGGCGCTGGCTGTGGCGGGTGTCCTCGCAGGCCACCGCATCCACCGCCCGCAGCACGGCCAGGGCGCGCAGGCTCATGTCCTGCAGGTTTCCCAGGGGCGTGGCCACCACATACAATGACGATGTCTTGGAGAGTGGGGAAGCCGAAGATGCGTCGGACGGTGCAGAAAGCATGGCAGGCGTGGTGCGGAAAGGCGGGGGAGCCCGATTGTGGGGGCGGGGGCACGCCGACGCAAGCCGAACACCTGCGGCGTGGGGCGTCGGCGGAAGCCCTGGCCGCAGCACACCTGGAAAGCCGGGGCCTGGTGATCCTGGCCCGCAACCTGCGCTGCCGGGGTGGTGAAGTGGACCTGATCGCCAACGAACGCGGGTGCATCGTCTTCATCGAAGTGCGCCTGCGCAGCAATGGCCGCTTTGGCGGCGCAGCGGCCAGCATCACCCCCGCCAAGCAGCGGCGTGTGATCCTGGCCGCCCGCACCTGGCTGGCGGGCGCCGGCCGCGCCCACGCCAATGCGCCCTGCCGCTTCGATGCCATTCTGCTCGACGACCTGGACCCGGCCCGCATCGACTGGCTGCGGGGTGCCTTCGATGCGGAGTAGGCTGGCTGCCATCGCCCTCCTCTTCTGCCTGCCCACCAGCGCCCAGCAGGTCCGCATTCTGGTGCAAAGTTCTCCGCTGGCCGGCTTCCAGTACTACGGCGGCAAGATCCTGTGGGACGAGATGCGCGAGGGCGACCGCCTGGCCCTGATCCGCGAGCCCGACAATCCCCACGACGTCAAGGCCGTGCGCGTCGAGTGGCGCGGCACCAAGCTCGGCTACCTGCCCCGCGCCGAAAACCGGGATGTGGCCGAGGCCATGGACCAGGGCGCGCCGGTGAGCGGCCGCATCGGCCGCCTGGTGACGCACCCCAACCCCTGGAAACGCCTGCGGGTGGACGTGCTGGTGGGTTTGTAAGCGGATCTCTCGCAGCCGGCGGGCACTGCGGACGCAATGCTAGAATCGCGGGCACTTTCCCCGGAGTTCGTGATGGATCTCGTCGCCCGCATTGCCCAGCAGTTTACCGACAGCGCCCAGACCAAGCTGGCATCCCTGGAGTTCATGGCCGAACCCATCGCCGCCGCCATCGAGGCCATGACCCACAGCCTGATGGCCAACGGCAAGATCCTGGCCTGCGGCAACGGCGGCTCCGCCGCCGACGCCCAGCATTTTGCCGCCGAGCTGGTCAACCGTTTCGAGATGGAGCGCCCGCCCCTGGCCGGCCTGGCCCTGACCACCGACAGCTCCACCCTCACCTCCATCGCCAACGACTACGACTTCACCCAGATCTTCTCCAAGCAGGTGCGCGCCCTGGGCCAGCCCGGCGACGTGCTGCTGGCCATCTCCACCAGCGGCAACTCCCCCAACGTGATCGAGGCCATCCATGCCGCCCACGAGCGCGAGATGCGCGTGGTGGCCCTGACCGGCAAGGGCGGTGGCGCCATGGCGGAACTCCTTGGTCCCGACGACATCCATCTCTGCGTTCCCTCCGATCGCACGGCCCGCATCCAGGAGGTCCATCTGATCACCCTGCACTGCCTGTGCGACGGCATCGACTGTCTCTTTCTCGGAATCGAAGAATGAACCCCATCCGCAAAACCCTCGCCTGGACGGCCCTCGCCATCGGCACCCTGACCGCAGCCCAGGGCTGCATCCCCGTGATCGTCGGTGGCACCGGCGCCGCCGTGGCCATGGCCACCGACCGGCGCAGCTCCGGCGCCTACGTGGAGGACGAAGGCATCGAATGGAAGACCGGCAACCGCATCAACGAACGCCTCGGCGACAAGGTGCATGTCAATGTCACCTCGTTCAACCGCAAGCTGCTGCTCACCGGCGAGGCCTTCAACGAGGCCAGCCGTGAAGAGGCCGGGCGCATCGCCGCCGTGGTCGAGAACGTGAAGGAAGTGATCAACGAACTGCGTATTGCCCCCACCAGTACCCTCTCGGCCCGCGGCAACGACAGCTACATCAGCTCCAAGGTGAAGGCCCGCTTCGTGGATCAGAAGGATTTCCGCATCCAGCAGGTGAAGGTGACAACCGAGGCCGGCACGGTGTATCTGATGGGTCTGGTCACCGAAAAGGAAGGCAACGCTGCCACTGAAGTGGCACGTACCACCAACGGGGTACAGAAAGTGGTGCGGGTTTTCGAGTACATCTCCGAAGAGGAAGCCCGGCGACTCGACAATGTCACCGGCTCATCCGCCAAGTAAATACATCAGGAAACTCCACCATGAACCGTCGTGACGCCCTCTTCGCCACCGGCGCCCTGCTTGCCGCTGGCGCGGCCTCTGCTGCCACCGACCACAGCCACCACCATCACGCGGGCCCCCACCCCTGGCAGGCAGTGCTCGACACCGCCGGCATCTGCATCGAAAAAGGTGAGGTGTGCCTGACCCACTGCATCATGCTCATGGGTGAGGGCGACAAAACCATGGCGGCCTGTGCCAGCAGCGTGCGCGAGATGCTGGCCAGCTGCCGCGCCCTGATCACCCTGGCCGGTGCCGAATCAAAGTTCGCCCCCAAGCTCGCCGCCCTGTGCGTGGACGTATGCAAGGCCTGTGAGGCCGAGTGCAAGAAACACGCCGACAAGCACAAGGCCTGCAAGGAATGCATGGAGAGCTGTACCGAGTGCGCCAAGGCCTGCAAGGCCAAGGTGGCCTGAGATGGTGTGAATAAATCTACTGCGCGGCCCGATTTCGCCCCTGCGATGCTCACCGTACTCTTGTACGGCTGCGCTTCTCCGGGCGAACTCGAACCGCTCGCTACGAT
>WBZV01001125.1_pt1 | contig 13058 bp, 10 predicted proteins | sample 5204221 | NCBI WGS metagenome assembly WBZV01 (sample SAMN12344360, study PRJNA552823) | activated sludge metagenome | biome: Activated sludge suspended growth; feature: Nitrification reactor; material: Wastewater; isolation source: activated sludge from nitrification reactor of wastewater...
ATCACCGGCGTGCCCAGCGCGCCGTAGGCTACCGGCGCGGTGTTGGCGATGAGCGAGAGGCCGGATGCAGCCAGCGGCGAGAAGCCCAGGCCGATCAGGATCGCCGCGGTCACCGCCACCGGCGTGCCGAAGCCGGCCGCGCCCTCGAAGAAGGCGCCGAAGGCGAAGGCGATCAGCAGCAGCTGCAGGCGGCGGTCCTGCGTGATGCCGGCGATCGAATCCTGCAGCACCTTGAAGCTGCCGTTCTGCTCGGTCAGCTGGTGCAGGAAGATGATGTTCAGCACGATCCAGCCGATCGGCAGCAGGCCGGTCAGGCCGCCCAGCAGCGCCGCGTTGCCGGCCATGCCGGCGGGCATGCCGTAGGCGAAGATCGCGATGGCCAGCGCGGCCAGCAGGCCGAGCGCCGCGGCGATGTGCGCCTTGATGTGGAAGAACCCGAGCGCGGCCAGCATCACCACCACCGGCACGGCGCCGAGCGCCGTGGAGATGAACATGTTGCCGAAGGGGTCGTAGACCTGCTGCCAGACCATGGCTTGTCTCCTTGATTTGAAGTCGTGCACGGGCGTGCGCAGCGGGCCGCCCGATTCTTGGGGCGCGACTGTAGAGGCGCGATTCAGTGTGCGCGTGAAGAATCTTCAGCGCCAGCGTGAGCGTTTTTCAGCCCGTCAGAAGCCTGTCAGGCCAGGGCGAGGCGCAGCCAGTCGACGAAGGCGGCGCATTCCCAGCGCTCCAGCACGCCCGGCTTCCAGCACAGGAAGTGGTGGTTGGGCGAGGCCACCTGGCGCGGCGAGAGGCGCACGAGCCGGCCGTTGTCGAGCCAGGCGCGGCCCAGCTTCAGGCGCATCAACGCGACGCCGAAGCCGGCCGCGGCGCCGTCCAGCATCAGCCCGACGTCGTTGAACTGCGCGCCGGCGCGCGGCTCGGGCAGCGCGATGCCGCAGGCGCGGAACCAGGTATTCCACGATTCCAGCGGGCTGCGGATCAGGCGCGCGCGCGACACCTGCTCGAGCGTGTCGAAGCCGTCGAAGGGGCCGGCCTCGTTCAGATAGTCGGGGCTGCACACCGGCACCACCTCGTCGCTGAGGATGCGCAGCTGCTCGACGCCGGCATAAGGCCCGGTGCCGTAGCGGATCTCCAGATCGGCTTCCTCCGCCTTCACGTCGAGCAGCGGGATGGCCACCTGCAGGATCAGCTCGACGTCGGGGTAGGCGTGGCGGAACAGCGCCAGGCGCGGCAGCAGGATCTGGCGCGAGAAGGTCGGCGTGACCGCCAGGCGCAGCTTGGCGCTGCGCGGCGCGGGTGCGCTGCCGGGCAGCTGCTGCAGCGCCTGCAAGCCCTGGCGCACCTGCGCGAGGTAGGTGGCGCCGTCGGCCGAGAGCGTGAAGTCGTTGCGCGCGAACAGGCGCACGCCGAGCTGCGATTCGAGCTGGCGCATGCGGTGGCTCACCGCGCTGGGCGTGACGTTGAGCTCGTCGGCCGCCAGCGTGACCGAGCGCAGCCGCGCCAGCGCCTCGAAGCTGAGCAGGCAGTGGATGGGCGGGATGCGTGGCGGAGGCATCAGGCCCGAAACACCGTCAGCACGCCGGTGTAGCCGTAGACATGGTGGCGCGCGATCTCGCCGCCGGCGAAGAAGCCGGCCAGCGGCACGTCGCCGAGCGCGCGGCGCACGATCTGCAGCTCGGCCGAGGGCGCGCCGAAGTGCGGCCCGCCGCGGCCCGAGCAGCTCACGTACACCGCGCCGGCGATGCCCGATTCCGGCGCCTCGCCGGCGCCGCCTGCGGGCAGCGTGGCCGACAGCGGCAGCTCCTCGGGCGCGAGCTCCTCGCGGATCTCGGCGCAGATGCGCACCAGGTCGCGCCGCGCCGCCTCGGCATGGCGCTGGCAGAAGGCCAGCTCCAGGCCCTCGGGCGCGAGGTCACTGACGACCACGCCGCGGCGCGCCGGATCCAGCCCGACGAGGTGGCGCACGCGCGTGTCGGGGCCGAAGGCGCCGCGCTGCGCGCTGCGGCTGCCGTCGCTGCGCTCGGCCGGGTCGGTCAGGCCGACCAGCGTCTGGCGCAGCTGCGGCAGCACCTCGCGTGGCTCGCGCCCGGCCGCGCCCAGATCGGCCAGCAGGCAGTCGAGCGCCGGCTCGCCGTCGAGCGCCGTCACCACGTTGTCGGTCGAGGCGCTGATGCGGCGCGTGCGGCCGACCGGCTGGCAGCCCTGCGTGACGCGCGAGACCAGCGCCACCTCGCTCGAGAAGGCGACGCCCGACAGGCCGCCCTGCAGCACGCCGTCGGCGATGTGCAGTGTGCGCGTGCGCGCCGCGGCCAGGCCGCCGAACAGGTAGCCGGTGGCGGTGCGCTCGGCCATGTCGGCCACCAGCTCGGCCAGATCGGGCGTGGCCGGGTCGGCATGCACCTGCGCGGTGTGCGCCGCAAACCGGCCCAGCGGCCTGGCGCCGGAGAAGACGCGGAAGTCGGCCGCCGGCAGCTCGGCCAGCATCACCGACAGCGCCGGTTCGTCGAAATACTCCACGCCGCTGGCGGCGACGCCCACGCCCACCGCGCCCACCCAGGCCACGCCGGGCCAGTGGCGTTGCAGCTCGGCGAGCAGGGCCTCGGCCTCGCTCGCGTAGTGATCGGTCAGGTAGAGCCAGCCCAGCGTGGGCTCGCAGGCGGGCCGCCCGCCCGCGCCGAGGCGTTGCGCCTCGAGCTGCGGCTGCACCATCGCCAGCGCGAAGCGCCAGTCGGGGTGCGTGGCATGCGCCTGCAGAAAACGCTTCAAGGCGCGCCCTTCTTCTTCGAGATCGACTTGCGCGTGGCGCTGCGCGTGGCATTGCGCGCTACGGCGCCGGCGCCGCGCGCCACCGCGCCCGGCACCGAGGCGGCCTTCTTGAGCGTCTGGCCAGCGGCGTCGAAGCTCTGCTTGACCATCGTGCCGGCGAGGTTCTTCGCCGCATCGGTGGCGCTGTCCTTCATCGCGCCGGCGGCCAGCTCGGTGAACTGCTTGGTGAGCGCGCCCCACCACTGCATCGGGTCGACCGCCTGCGCCGGGGCGGCCTTCGCGGCGGGGGCCTTGGCCGCCGCCTTCTTCTTCGCCGGCGCGGCCTTCTTCGCGGCCGCCTCGGGGGCGCCCGCCGCCTTGGCCGCCGGCTCGGGCATCCGCAGCGTCATGGCCTCGCGCAGGTCGTCCATCTGCACGTTCATGGTCTTGAGCGTCGAGAGCGTCATGCGCTGCACCTCCAGCGCCTGGATGGTGGCGCCCAGCATGCGCGCGTTCTGCTCGAGCCAGAACTGCACGGTGCGCAGCTCCTCGATGCGCTTTTCCAGCTCCTCCGGATTCAGCGTCGGCGCGACCCACTGGCCGATGTTGGGCAGCGCGGAGCCGGCGTTCTTCACCAGGCCCTGCAGGAAGTCGAAACCGGGTACGAGCTTGGCGAAAGCGGTGGCGTCGGCCATGGGGTCTCCTCGTTGTGGGTTCTGGGTGGGGTCGATGGTAAGCCGCGCGCCGGCTGTGCGGCTCAGCGCGACAGCGACAGCAGCCGCGCCAGGTGGGCCTCGTCGGGGCGCTCGACGGTCTCGAGGCGCGACAGCTGCGCATGCGCGCGGGCGAAGTAGGGTCGCGCCTCCTCGGCCCGGCCGAGGGCGAGCAGGTTCTCGCCGATCTCCTCGGGCACGAAGCCGTCGCTCTCGCCGGCGCTCGCCAGCTCGGCCTCGAGCGGGCGCAGCAGCACCAGCGCCTCGTCGTGGCGCGCGAGCGCGCGCAGCTCGCGCGCCACCGACCAGCGTGCCTCGCGCAGGCGCGCCGGCTTGGCGCCGTCGCGCTCGCGTGCCACCAAGGCAGCGCGAAAGCTCTGCAAGGCTTCCTCGTGGCGGCCGGCATCGTGCAGGTGCCAGCCGATGTTGTGGTTCAGCGAGGCCTCCCAGCGGTGCGCCTGCGGGTCGGCGGCGGCGCGCGCGGCGGCCAGGGCCCGGCGCGTCCAGTCGAGCTGCAGCTCCGGATCGGTCTGCACCAGCGCCACCATGTGCAGCGCGTCGACGTGCAGGAACTCCAGCTTCGCAGTGCGCGCCAACTGCTCGGCCTGCAGGAAGAGCGGCCGCGCCCGCGCCGGCTCGCCGGCCGAGCGCCAGCTGCGGCCGCGTTCCAGCAGCGTGCGCACGCGCGGTTCCGCGCTGGCGCCGGCGAGCTCGGCGTCGACCGCATCGAGCTCGCGCTGCGCCTCGTCGAAGCGGCGCCGCAGGCTGAAGCTGCGCGCGATCTGGGTGCGCAGCGACAGCGCGGCGTCGTGCGTGGCCTCGTTCGTGGTGTCGGCCAGCGCGGCGCGGAAGCGCGCTTCGCTGGCGGCCGGGTCGTCGTAGTCCCACAAGCCATCGATCATGGCGTTGATGTCCGGCCCGGGCGCTTCCAGCGCGATGCGCTCGACGCGGTAGCCGCGCTGCGCCATCAGCGCCGGCAGGCCGCGCGCTCCGATCATGTGCAGGCTGCCGACGGCGGCGAATACCGGCTGCCCGCCGCGATGCAGCGCGTCCAGCCGCGCCGCCATCGCCGGGTGGCGCGCTTCGAGCAGGCGCCGCATCGCCGCCGCGTCGGCGCTGCCGTGCTGGCATTCGCACCACTGCGCGTAACGCTCGAGCAGGGCGTGGTCGCCGCTCGCCCACATGCGCGCCATGCGCGCCAGCAGGGCCTGGGCGCGGCCGCTGTCGAGCTCGTCGAGCGCGCCCTTCACCAGCGCGGCGAGTTCGGCGCGCGAGGGCGCGCTCATCGCGCGCAGCTGGTCCTCGGCCGTTTCCAGCGCCACCACCGGCCGGCCCTCGCGGCGCGCCAGCGCCGCGAGCGTGGCGTCGATGCCGTAGTCGGGTTCGAGCCCGAGGCGGCGGCCGGCCAGCATGGACAGCGCCGCCACCTGGAACTCGGGCTTGAGCGGCGCCAGCACCGCCGCCGCGGCGCATTCGAGGCGTGCGCGGCGTTCGATGCGCGCGCGCAGTTCGGGCGCCAGCGCCGCGCCCGCCTCGCCCGGCCGGGCGGCGCTGCCGGCGGCGAGGCGGCGCTGCGTCTCGGCGTCGAGCAGATCGAGCTCCAGCGCCAGCATGCGGCTGGCCGCCAGCGCCTCGCGCACGCGCGGTCCCGGAAAGGCCCATTCCAGCCGCGCCAGGTGCAGCGTGCCGTACAGCCAGGAACTGCGGCCGTCCTTCTCCAGCCGCCACAGGAAGCCGCGGTCGCGCGCCGCACCCTGCGCCAGCGCCAGCGTCTCGGCGCTGGGCGGCGCCGGCGGCGGCGGGCAGTCGTCTTGCGCGGCGGCGAGCAGCGGCCAGGCGGTCAGGGCGGCCGCCAGCAGGCGGCGGGCGCGGCGGAGTGGGTGCATGGCGTCAGCTTAGCGGGCGCGCCCGGCCTCGATGCGCAGCACGCCGTCGACCTGCTGCCAGTGCAGCCGGCCGAGCACGTCCATGCCCAGCAGCGGACGCTCGGACAGCCCATCCAGCGCGAGCACCCGCAGCCGCTCGGCGCGCACGCCCCCGCGCAGCTCGATGTCGGCACGCATCACCTGTCCGGTGACGACGCCGCCGGCCGTGTCCGACTGCACGCTGTCGATCGGCTGCAGCCGCAACTCGCGCGCCAGCCGCGCCGGGATGGCCGTGCCGGTGGCGCCGGTATCGATCAGGAACTCGACCGCGCGGCCTTCGATGGCACCCGGCCAGTGGTAGTGGCCGTCGGGCCCGCGGCGGATCTCGATCGCCTCCATGCCGGCGCTGAAGCGCATCTGCTGCGCTCGGTGCTGCCACCACTGCACGCCGAGGAAGACCACCAGGCCGATGAGCAGCCAGACGGTGGCGAGTTTGAGGCTGCGCGGCAGGTCGGAATCCATGCCGCAACGATGCCACGACCGCGCAGCGCTCGTGCGTTGCGCAGCGGCCCGCGGGCGTGGAGCAGGGAGTGCATAAGTCGCAGCTTGGGGCCGGCGATGCCGTCAGAAGTGGCAGTGGCGCAAAGAAAGTGAGATCGGCGCCGATAGGGCAGAAGCGAGCCCGAGGCATTCGGGCGCCGTGTTTGCCAGGAAGTCCAGATCATGAGCCGTACCTCTCCCGCCACCGTGCGCGGCCGCCTCGTCGGCGTGCTCGCCCTTTGTGCCGCCGCCTGCGCCCTGCCTGCCGCGATGATGGCCTGGAGCCGCATCGAAGACGCCCGCATGGCCCGGCGCGAGACCGCCGGCCTGGCGCCGGCGCGCGAGCTGCTGCAGGTGATCCGCCTGACGCAGCAGCACCGCGGCATGGCGGCAGTCTGGCTGGGCGGCAACGAAGCCGCCGCGGCGCAGCGCGAGGCCAAGAAGAACGAGCTCGAAGCGGCCATCGCCGCTTTCGATGCCACGCTGCGCTCCGACGGCGCCGAGGCGTCGCGCCTGGGCCGCTCCTGGAAGCGCGACCGCGAGGCCTGGCAGGCGCTGGAGAAGGCGGTGAGCAGCCGGCAGATCGACGGCAGCCAGAGCTCCACGCAGCACGGCGCCGCCATCGCCGGCATGCTCGGGACGCTGAGCGACGTGGGCGACCGCTGGGAACTGTCGTTCGACTCGCATGCCGCCACGTACTTCCTCGGCATCGCCGCGCTGCACGACGCGCCGGCCATGATCGAACTGATGGGGCAGACGCGCGCCCGCGGCGCCGGCCTGCTGGCCGCCAAGGCCGCGCTGGACGGCGCCGACAAGGCGCGCTTCGAGGCCCTGCAGGTGCGCATGAAGGCGACCTTCGAGGGCCTGCAGGCGACGCTGGACAAGGCGGTGGACGCCGATGCCGAGGTGCGCGCCGCGCTCGACCCGTCGGTCAAGCGCCTGGGCGAACTCGGCCAGGCCGGCATCAGGCTGGCGCAGGAGCATGTGCTGGCGCCGGCCGTGCCCAGCTTCCCCTCGGCCGAGTACTACACGCAGACCACGGCCGTGATCGACGGCATGTACGAATCGCTGGCCGAGTCGCTGGCGGTGCTGGACCGGCGCCTGCAGGCGCAGGCCCGCGCCGAGACGACCCAGGCCGCCGCGGCGCTGGCCGCGGTGCTGGTGCTGTTCGCGCTGGCCGTGTGGCACGGCCTGCGCACCGCCGTGGCGATCCGCCGCGAGCTCGGCGCCGAGCCGGCCGCGCTGCGCACCCTGGCCCAGCGCGTCAGCCAGGGTGATCTCGGCTCGCGCCTGCCGCTGGCCAGCGGCGACAACAGCAGCCTGGCGGCCGCACTGCAGGCCATGCAGCAGCAGCTGGCGCAGACCGTGCAGCAGGTGCGGCTGAACGCCGAGAGCGTGGCCACCGCCAGCACGCAGATCGCGCAGGGCAACCAGGAGCTTTCCAACCGCACCGAGCAGCAGGCCAGCGCGCTGCAGCAGACCGCCTCGACGATGGAAGAGCTCGGCGGCGCCGTGCAGCACAACGCCGCCAATTCGCAGCAGGCCGATCGGCTGGCGCGCGAGGCCTCGGGCGTGGCGCAGCAGGGCGGCGAAGTGGTCGCGCAGGTGGTGCAGACCATGCACGGCATCAACGACAGCAGCCGCCGCATCGCCGAGATCACCGGCACCATCGACGGCATCGCCTTCCAGACCAACATCCTGGCGCTCAACGCCGCGGTCGAAGCCGCGCGCGCCGGCGAGCAGGGGCGCGGCTTCGCCGTGGTGGCCGGCGAGGTGCGCACGCTGGCGCAGCGTTCGGCCGAGGCGGCGCGCGAGATCAAGGGCCTGATCGGCGCCAGCGTCGAGCGCATCGAGGCCGGCTCGCGCCAGGCCGAAGCGGCCGGCCAGACCATGCAGCAGGTGGTGCAGGCAGTGCAGCAGGTGTCGGCCATCGTGGGCGAGATCGGCACGGCCAGCCAGCAGCAGAGCGGCGGCGTGCAGCAGGTCGGCCAGGCGGTGAACGAACTCGACCAGGGCACGCAGCAGAACGCCGCGCTGGTGGAAGAGACCGCCGCCGCGGCGCAGAGCCTGCAGCAGCAGGCCGGCGAGCTGGTGCGCGCGGTGGCGGTATTCCGCGTCGAGGCGGGCGCCGCGGCGTGAGCGCTGCCATGCGTCGCGCTACGATGCGCCGACCATGAAAGCGCTGTTCCACCTCGCCTACCACGTCACCGATCTCGAGGCCGCGCGCCGCTTCTACGGCGGCGTGCTGGGCTGCCGCGAAGGCCGCAGCACCGACAGCTGGGTCGACTTCGATTTCTTCGGCCACCAGCTCTCGCTGCATCGGGGCGAGCCGTTCAAGACCACCAACACCGGCCATGTCGGCGAGCACCTCGTGCCCATGCCGCATCTCGGCCTGGTGCTGCAGCGCGCCGACTGGGAAGCGCTGGCGCAGCGCCTGCGCGCGGCCGGCGTCGAATTCGTGCTCGAGCCGCAGCTGCGCTTCGCCGGACAGCCCGGCGAGCAGTGGACGATGTTCTTCCGCGACCCCTGCGGCAACCCGATCGAGGTGAAGGGCTTCGAGTCGCTGGACAGCCTCTACGACGCCTGAAGCGGCACCACCTTCTGCTCGATCGCGCCGAACAGGCTCTGCCCGTCGGCGCCCTTCATCTCGATGCGGATGCTGTCGCCCCAGCGCATGAACTCGGTCTTGGGCGCGCCGCTCTCGATGGTCTCGATGGCGCGCTTCTCGGCGATGCAGCTGTAGCCGCGCGACCAGTCCTTGTTGCTCACCGTGCCGCTGCCGACGATGCTGCCGGCGCGCACGTTGCGCGTCTTGCAGATGTGGGCGATCAGCTGGCCGAAGTGGAAGGTCATTTCCTCGCCGGCGGCACACAGGCCGACGCGCTTGCCGTTCCACACCGATTCGAGATTCAGGTGCACGCGCCCGCCCTGCCAGGCCGCGCCCAGCTCGTCGGGCGTGCAGGCCACCGGGCTGAAGGCGGTGGCCGGCTTGCTCTGGAAGAAGCCGAAGCCCTTGGCCAGCTCGGCCGGGATGAGGTTGCGCAAGGAAACGTCGTTGGCCAGCATCAGCAGGCGAATGCCCTCCAGCGCCGCCTCGGGCGTGCTGCCCATGGGCACGTCGGCCGTGACCACCGCCACCTCGGCCTCGAAGTCGATGCCGAAATCCTCGCTGGGCGCGACGATGTCGTCGGTGGGGCCGAGGAAGTCGTCGCTGCCGCCCTGGTACATCAGCGGGTCGCTGTAGAAACTCTCCGGCACCTCGGCGCCGCGCGCCTTGCGCACCAGCTCGACGTGGTTGATGAAGGCCGAGCCGTCGGCCCACTGGAAGGCGCGCGGCAGCGGTGCCATGCACTTCTCGGGCTCGAAGGCGAACGCGTGGCGCGCCTTGCCGTGGTTGAGCGTCTGGTAGAGGTCTTCGAGCTGCGGGCTGAGGAAGTTCCAGTCGTCCAGCACCTGCTGCATGCGCGTGGCGATGCCGCTGGCATAGTGGGCGGTGGAGAGGTCACGCGAGACGACGACGAGCTGGCCGTCGCGCGAGCCGTCCTTGTAGGTGGCGAGTTTCATGCGTTGGGGCAGGAACACGGTGGGCGAAGAGGTGATTGTCGATGCTGGCGGGCCGGGTTGAGCTCAGGCATCGCCGCGGCCTGCTGGCCCTGGTGGCGTTGACGCTGGCCGCGCACTTGGCGCTGCTGGGCGGCATCGACGTTTCGCTGCCGCAGCGCGACGCGTCACGCACGGCGGCGCTGCAGGTGCGCACGCTGACCGTGGCGGCGGCTGCGCCTGCAGACGCAGCGCCGCCTGCTCCCGTGCCGGCAACACCCGAACCCGCGCGCAAGCCCCGGCCGAAGCAGGAGACTGCGCGTGCAGCGCCGCCCGCGCCGGCTCCGGCGGCGGCCATGCCTGTCGCAGAGGACGAAGCGCCGGTGCAGCACGGCCGCCGCGAGCCGGATCCGGAGGCCGTGCCGCAGGCGCAGATCGAGGCGGTACCAGCCGAGCCAGCCGCATCGGCAGCGGCGCCCGCCGGCGATCCCGAAGCCGTACCGCCGCCGCTCTACGCCACCCGCCTGCCGCCGCCGCTGACGCTGCGCTACGAACTGCGCCGCGGCCGCCTCAGCGGCAGCGGCGAACTGCTGTGGCGGCCCGCGGGCGGGCGCTACAGCCTGCGCCTCGAAGGCTCGGTGGTGGGTCTCGCCGTGCTCACCCAGGAGAGCACGGGCACGCTGGAGCCGCAAGGCCTCGCGCCCGAGCGCTTCACCGACCAGCGTGCGCGCCGGCCCATGGTGGCGGCCAACTTCGAGCGCGAGGCCGGGCGCATCCGCTTCTCCGGGCCGTCCACCGAACTGCCCTGGCAGGGCGGCGTGCAGGACAGGCTGAGCTGGATGATGCAGCTCAGCGGCGTCGCCGAGGCCGAGCCGCAGCACCTGGCCAGCGGCGAGCGCATCGTCATGCAGGTGGTGGGCGCGCGCGGCGACGCCTCGATCTGGGCCTTCCGCAGTCTCGGGCCGGAGCCGCTGACGATGTTCGGCGACACGCTCGCCACCGTGCACCTGCTGCGCGAGCCGCGCCACCCTTACGACACCCGCGTCGAGGTCTGGCTGGATCCGGCGCGCCACCATCTGCCCGTGCGCGCGACGATGGGCAGCGGCGACGAGGACCGGCTGGAACTGCGCCTGCGCGAGCTGATTCCTTGACGTGGACAGGGTCGCCGGTCGGCGCAGGGCTTGAATTGGGCGTTACAGGACTCAACTGCCGGTGCAGGAGAGTCCCTTCATGCAGATGCTCTACAACTCGGACAGCTTCGCCGTCGTTTCCTTCGACGTCCCCGCGGACGAAGGCGAGGGCGCGCTGACGCGCGGCGGTTACGAGATCGTCGACAAGTTCGCGCGCAAGGAGATCTACATCCAGGGCGCGCTGGCCGAGAGCTTCAAGCAGGGCGTGCAGGCGCTGGTCGAGACCGGCCCCTCCGAGGAGGAGATGGACGCCTTCATCGAGCGCTTCGCCGTGCTCTCGCGGCAGCCGCTGGTGCTGCACTGAGCGGGGGCGCCCGCCGCTGGCGGGCGCGAACTTCACCACGACGCCGGTGGCGAAAGCGGTCGACGCCGCACCGCCTTCTGCGTTATGGTCCCCGTGCGCCGAGGTGGCGCCACCCAGGAGGTGGACGATGGTGAAGGCTAGCCGCAGCACGGGCGAAGGCCGCGCGGTCCTCTCGCCCGGCCTGAACGAGGCGCCGGTGCTGGACCGCATGTGCTCGCACTTCGTGCTCGCGCTGACGCTGGCCCAGGCCGGCCGCTTCAACCCGCGCCGCGACTGGAACAGCCTGCTCTCGCTGACTGGCCGCCACCTCGTCTGGCCGGCCGCCGTGCTGCGCCGCGTGCGCGATTTCCTCGACAACCGCTGCCGCGCCAACGAGCAGTGGCGCGGCCACGAGGCGCTGTCGGATGCGGCCTTCGTCGAACGCCACGGCGCCTGGCGCGGCCCCTACGAGGAAGGCACGCTGTTCTTCTACCTCGACGAATACGTCAAGGACGCGCCCAAGGATCTGCTGCTGATGCTCGGTGCCACCGCCGAGTGGCTGGAGCGCAGCCTGAAGAAGCAATCGACCCTGGTCGAGAAGAATATCGACGCGCTCGCCGGCCTGCTGCAGCTCAACGCCGCCGAGCGTGCGCTGCTGCTGTACGGCACCCTGGCGCGCTATCAACGCGATCTGCGCGGCCTGCTGGTCGAGTTCAAGGTCAGCAACGCGCGCGAGGCCTATGCGGCGATCGCGCGCGTGGCCGGCGTCGACGAGGGCGACGTGGCCGAGGCGCTGCGCGCCGGCTCGCGCCTGGAGCGCATCGGCATGGTCGAGAACCTGATCTCGGAGCACAACATCACCGACCTGGCCGACCTGATGAAGGTCAGCGAGCAGCTGCCGCCGGTGCTGATGCGCGAGTACAAGGGCCCGGCCGACCTGATGGCGGTGTTCACGCGGCCGGCGGTGCGCAGCGAGCTGACGCCGGCCGACTTCCATTACGTGGCCGACGACTGCCGCATGATGAGCGCGCTGCTGCGAAGCGCGGTGGCGTGCAAGGAGCCGGGCGTCAACATCCTGCTCTACGGTCCGCCCGGCACCGGCAAGACCGAGCTCGCCAAGGTGGCGGCGCAGGCGGCCGGGCTCGAGCTCTACGAGGTCGAGTACGCCGACCGCGACGGCAATTCGCTCTCGGGGCGCGACCGTTATCGCTCGCTGCAGATCAGCCAGGTCTTCCTCAAGGGCAGCGAGCGCGTCGCGCTGCTGTTCGACGAGGTGGAAGACGTCTTTCCGCCGATCTCCACCGACGCGGCGCAGCTGATGGCGCGGCTGGACAGCGGCGACGGCGGCGCGCCCACCGGCAGCGTCAGCGGCAAGGCCTGGGTCAACCAGATCCTCGAGAGCAACCCGGTGCCGGTGATCTGGGTCACCAACCGCATCGAGCAGATCGACCTCGCGTTCCGGCGCCGCTTCCAGTACCACCTCGAACTGAAGAGCCCGCCGCCCGGTGCGCGCGAGGCGCTGGTGCTGAAGGCGCTGCAGGGCGTGGCCGTGGCCGAGGGCTTCGCCGCGCGGCTGGCCGAACGCAAGGGCCTGACGCCGGCGCAGGTGCGCACCGCGGTGAAATTCGCGCGCCTGGCCGGAGCGGACGCCGGCGAGGGCGGCGTCGACGGCGCCGAGGCGCTGATCGAGCGCCAGCTGCTCAACGCCGACAAGGCGCTCGGCCAGGGCGAGCGCGAGCGCGGCGCGCGCCGCGTGGTGACGCACTACGACCTCTCGCTGGTCAATACCGAATCGCGCTTCGAGATTCCGAAGATCGTCGAGGCGCTGCGCCGCAAGGGCTTCGGCACGCTGTGCTTCTACGGCCCGCCGGGCACCGGCAAGACGGCGCTGGCCGAGCACATCGCCGCCGAGCTGCGCCGCCCGCTGATGATCCGCCAGGCCAGCGACCTGGTCAGCAAGTTCGTCGGCGAGACCGAGCAGAACATGGCCAAGATGTTCGAGGAGGCCGAGGCCGAGCAGGCCGTGCTGCTGCTCGACGAGGCCGACAGCTTCCTGCGCAGCCGCCGCATGGCCGAGCGCAACTACGAGGTCAGCGAGGTCAACGAGATGCTGCAGGGCATGGAGCGCTACGCCGGCGTCTTCATCTGCACCACCAATTTGTTCCAGGAACTCGACGAG
>WBZV01001126.1_pt1 | contig 13054 bp, 9 predicted proteins | sample 5204221 | NCBI WGS metagenome assembly WBZV01 (sample SAMN12344360, study PRJNA552823) | activated sludge metagenome | biome: Activated sludge suspended growth; feature: Nitrification reactor; material: Wastewater; isolation source: activated sludge from nitrification reactor of wastewater treatment...
GGTGGCCGATACCCTTGGCTATGACGCCGGCCTGATCTACTACACCTACCCGGGCGGCAACTGGACGGACTCGGTGTTTGCCGGCTACAACCGCTCCAACAGCCTCAACACCATGGAGGCCTACATTGCCCTGAGCTACGAGTGGCTCACCTTCAAGACGGGCCGCAACCTCACCGAGTACTTCGGCTGGAGCACCAATAACTCTCCCACGAACGGTGGCTTCTTCGGCGATGCCAGCGCAGGCGTCACCGGCAACACCCGGGGTTCCCACTTCTATGAGCTGAACGCGGCCTACGACGTGGCCGAAGGCTGGAACCTCAGTGGCCAGATCGGCCGTCAGGTTATCGCCCACGCCACCGGCCTCGACATCAACTACTACAAGGTCGGCATCACCAAGGCCCTGCCCGAGGGCTGGAGTGCCGGCGCCTTCTTCTCGGCCACCAGCGAGCCCGATGCCTACCGCAGCTACTACAGCCTCAACAACGGCACCTCCAAGCACGACATCGCCAAGGAGAAGTTCTTCGTGAGTGTCACCAAGGCGTTCTGAGCGCTGCAATGAAAGAGGCCGGGGGGTGCCCGTGTGCGACACGCCCCGGCTTCTTGCGTGCGAAGCGGGGCTTGCTTCTCGATGAGGGCGTGCACGATCACTTCGTCGGCGGGGTCGCCAATGCGTTTGTCCAGCATGGCCGGCGGTCCTTGAGCATGGCAGCGCTGTTGCAGATCATGGCCCGGTCCACCGCAGGGGCCGAGGGGGCGAACCAGATCCGGCCTTCCGGTAAGGTTCATCGCTTTCCTGATCGTGGTGACCTGCCTGCTTAGGACACAGCGTGTTCACCCGGCACAACCCGTCACCGCCGATCATGGTCGGACCCCGGCCGCCAGCAGCGCGTCCACACGCTTTCAATGTGATGGACGCCTTCGCTGCCCGGAAACGAGATCCCGTGAAGAAAGCACGTACTTCCTGCAGCATTGCCCGGGGGAAGATGGACGGCAACCGGGATGGGGTGCCGTGGGAGGAACAGTGGTGTGGAGGTTCGGCGCGCCAAGTGAGCGCCGAATTTGCCTGATTGCATGAACCACGAAAGCCATTCGGGTAATATTTCCTGATATGTTTCATGGAGCAGACATGCCCCTGGTTCAACTGATTTACGTGAGCTCGGCCTGCAGGGAACTGTCCGAAGACGAGCTGTACGACATCCTCGAATCCTCCATTCGTCACAATACGCAGCAGGGGATCACCGGTGTGCTCCTCTACAAGAATGGCAGCTTCATGCAGGTCATCGAGGGTGAAGAAGCGGCCATCGAAGAGACTTATAGCCGGATTTGCGATGACGATCGTCACAAGGACATTTTCCTGCTGTCCAAGGAGGTCATTACCAAACGGGACTTCCCGCGCTGGGCCATGGGTTTCCGTCGCCTGAGCAGAGGGGAGTTTGAGTCTCATCCGGCGTATGCCCCCTTTCTCCCGGACGGTTTTGATGCCGAACGGATTGGGGCTCAGCCTGGGGTTACGACGGAGATGCTCAGGCAGTTCAGTGGGGCCTAGCCCATCTTCTCCCGGTACATACCGCCATCCGCATGCTTCAGCAGGGCTTCGGCGTGGGCGCCGTCGTCCGGGTAGATGGCCACGCCGATGCTTGCCTCGGTGTGCAGCATGCGTCCACCCAGCGTGATGCCCTCCCGCAGCGCGCTGCGGATCTTGTCGGCGACCGCGTCGGCGTCCTTCGGGCCATGGACCTCCTCAAGGATCACCACGAATTCGTCGCCGCCCAGGCGGGCGACGGTGTCGGCCTTGCGGACACAGGCTTCCAGGCGACGGGCAATGTGCTGCAGCAGCACGTCGCCAGCGGCGTGACCCAGGGTGTCATTGACATGCTTGAAATCGTCCACATCGATGTATAGCAGTGCCATGCGGCCGCGCTTGCGCTGGCTGCGGGCCAGCGCTGTGTCGAGGCGGTCGTGGAAGAGGCGGCGGTTGGGCAGGTTGGTGAGCTCGTCGTACTGGGCCGCCCGCAGCAGTTGGGCCTTGAGCTGGCCGTGTTCGATGGCGGTGGCCACCTGGGCCGAGACAAAGTGCAGCAGCTCCAGGTCGGCGTCATCGTAGCGGGCGCCGACCGGGGCCTGCAGCGCCAGGGCGCCGAAGGTCTCCTCGCGGATGACCAGGGGCAGGATCAGCCAGGAGGCATCGCCAGGGTCATGGCCGATGGCGACCTGGACCAGGGCGTCGGAGGCGACGTGCAGTGCGGTGCCGTCAGCCATGACGCGGGCGCACAGGTCCCGGGCCCGGGTGTCGTCGAGGATGGGGGCGGAGCCCTGCTCGCCGCACTGGTAGGGGAAGTCGAGTTCTCCGCTGCGGGGGTCGCGTATGGCCACGGCCAGACCCGCCAGCGCTACCCGCCCGGCAATGATGGCGTGGATCCACTCGAAGAGGCTGTCCAGGTCCGTAGCCTGGTGGGCCGCTTCGGAAACCGCGTAGGTGGCGATCTGGATGGCTTCTGCGCGTTTCTGCCGGGTCACGTCCCGGGCGACGCCGATGCGCAGGCCGTCGGCCTCGGACCAGCGGGCCGACCACATGATGTGGACCACCCGGCCGTCCTTGTGGCGGTAGCGGTTCTCGAAGCCGACCCGGGGGTGTCCGGCCATCACACGGGCGGATTCCCGCTCCGTGCTGGCACGATCTTCGGGCAGCACGAAGTTCACCATGGCCCGGCCGATCATTTCGTCCGGGGTGTAGCCGAGGATGCCTTCGCAGGCGGCATTGACGTAGACGATGTATCCCGCTTCATCGACGAGGAAAACGGCGTCGAGGAGCAGGCCGACACACTTGAGGAGTCGGCTTTCGAGGTGCTGTTCCATGCTGCCGGGGGATTCCTGAAGTGGCGCTTCGAAGGTGGCGCCTCGCCCGTAGAGTGGCTGATTCCGGGGCTGCACCGCAAGTGCTTCGCGCGCTGGAGCGCACCGGCCGTGTGTTGCATCACGATGCGGGGGGCGGAAGAGAAAACGGCGACCGGATCACCGGCCGCCGTCGAGACTCCCAGGGGACGCATCATCCCCGTGCCGAAGCGAGTGCTGGATGGATCAGGGGATCATCCAGGTGAACACATAGGCCTGCAGGGTGGTGATGATGCCCACCATGGTGGCAAACATCAGGCTGTGCTTGACGGTGAAGCGGAACAGGTCCGATTCCTTGCCCACCAGACCGACCGCGGCACAGGCCACGGCGATGGACTGGGGCGAGATCATCTTGCCGGTGACGCCGCCGGTGGTGTTGGCCGCCACCAGCAGGGTGTCGGACACGCCGATCTGGTGGGCGGTGGTGGCCTGCAGGGAGCAGAACAGGGCGTTGGACGAGGTGTCGGAGCCGGTGAGGAACACGCCCAGCCAGCCCAGGAAGGGCGAGAAGAACGGGAAGAGCACGCCGGTGCCGGCCAGCAGCAGGGCCAGGGTGGCGGACAGGCCGGAGTAGTTGGCCACGAAGGCGAAGGCCAGCACCATGCCGATGGAGTAGATCGGGCGCTTCAGCTCGGACACGGTCTCCTTGAAGGCCTTGGCGGCATCGCCGCTGCGCATGCCCAGCACGATCATGCTGATCAGGGCCGACAGGAAGATGGCGGTGCCGGTGGCCGAGAGGATGTCCAGCTTGTACACCGCGGCGTAGGGCGTGGCCTTGGCGACGATGGGTTCCATCTTGATGACCAGCTTGTCGAGCATGGGCACCGGGAACTGGAATACCAGCGAATACAGCGGGCCGTCCTTGGCAAACAGGGCCTTGAAGGGCTTCAGGCTCCACAGGGTGACCATGATGGTCAGGATCACGAAGGGCGACCAGGCCTTGGCGATCTGGCCGAAGCTGTGGTGATCGTCCGCACCCTGCACGGCGGCGGGCTGGTTGTCGAAGCGGAAGATGCGCTTGGGCTTCCAGTTTTTCAGGAAGATGGTCAGGCAGATCAGGCTGACCAGGGCGGAGGTGATGTCGGGTAGTTCCGGTCCGATGTAGTTGGCGGTGAAGAACTGGGTGACGGCGAAGCTCAGACCGGCCACCAGAATGGCGGGCCAGGTTTCCTTGATGCCACGCCAGCCGTCCATCATGGCGATCAGCCAGAACGGGACGATGACGGACAGCAGCGGCAGCTGGCGGCCGGCCATTTGGCCGATCTTGAAGGGGTCGATGCCGGTGACCTGGCCGCCCACGATAATGGGGATGCCCATGGCGCCGAAGGCCACCGGGGCGGTGTTGGCGATCAGGCACAGACCGGCGGCGTAGAGGGGGTTGAAGCCCAGGCCGACGAGCAGGGCGGCGGTGATGGCCACCGGGGCGCCGAAGCCCGCCGCACCTTCCAGGAAGGCGCCGAAGGAGAAGCCCACCAGCAGCATCTGCAGGCGCTGGTCATCGGTGATGGAGACCACCGAGGCGCGGATGATGTCGAACTGGCCGGTCTTGACGGTGATCTTGTAGAGGAAGACCGCGGCGATGATGATCCAGGCGATGGGCCACAGGCCGTACAGGAAGCCGTAGCCGGCCGATGCAAGTGCCATTTCCACCGGCATCTTGTAGAAGAAGATGGCCACGGCCAGGGCAATGGCCACGGTGATGGTGCCGGCCACATGCCCCTTCATGCGCAGTACGGCCAGTGCGACGAAGAAGAAGATGATTGGCAGGGCGGCGACCAGCGAGGACAACCAGAGGTTGCCCAATGGGTCGTAAATCTGCATCCAGGGTTGCATTCGTATTTCCTCCTTGGTGAATGCGGGTGAGGCTCGGGGCGGGGTGAGTCGCCCATGGCGGGGGTGGGTCGGTGTTCAGCGGGCGGGGATCGGGCGGATCCGACCCCTCGGGGTGGTCAGCAGGTGGCCAGGCGGGCGGCCTCCTCGCTGCACTCGTCAAGCAGATGGACGATGGAGCGGTAGGGCAGGCCGGTGGCGTGGGTGAGGCCGATCTCGCAGGTCTGGTTGCTGGAGTAGCCGCCGCAGCAGCCGGCGGGTACGTCGGCGTGGAGCTTGCGCAGGGCGTGGGCGTTGAGCTCGGGCACCACGAAGCCCCGGTCGCCGCCAAAGCCGCAGCACTTCACTTCGGCGGGCAGCACCACCTGGGTGGCGCAGGCCTCGGCGAGCTTCTTCAGCTTGGCCTCGGCACCCATGCGGCGGGCGGAGCAGTTGAGGTGCACCAGCACCGGCGCCGCCTTCTTGTGCAGCATCAGGCGCGGCAGCAGGGCGTCGTGGGCAAACTCCACCAGGTCGTACACCGTCAGCCGCTCGGCCAGGAAGGTTTTCATGCGCAGGGAGCAGGCGCTGGCGTCAAGGATCACCGGGTATTCGCCGTTGTTGCTGGCCTTCATCAGGGCGGCTTCGAGCTCGGCCGACTTGCGGTCGGCGTCGGCTTCCAGCCCCTTGCTGGCGAAGGACTGGCCGCAGCACAGGCTGTTGACCTCGTCGGGGATGATGGGGGCGTAGCCGGCCCGTTCCAGCACCCGGATGACGGTGGCGGAGAGGGCCTGCTCGGGGCTGTCGGCACCGAACATGCGCCCGGCGCAGGTGGGGAAGTACACCACCTTGTCGCCCTGCTGGCGGGTGGCCCGGCCCAGGGGCTGGGGTTTGGGCATGCCTTCCTTCCAGGCGCCGCCGCTGAGGCGCGCCAGGGCACGGGTGCCGACGATGCTTTCGGCCAGGTGGCCGGCCTTGAGGGCGGTGCGGGCCAGGGCCTGGGTGGCGCCGAAGTGGTTGGCGGCCACCTGGCCCAGACTGCGGGCCACGCCGGAGAGCTTCTCGCTGCGCACGGCGCGGGTCAGCGCGCCGGTCTCGATGCCCACCGGGCAGGCGGTGGCGCACAGGCCGCAGGTGGCGCAGGTGTCCAGGCCCATGTAGAGGTAGTCCTCGCCGAGCTGGCCCGGTGCCTCGCCGGCGGCCTGGCGGCGCGACAGTTCGCGCCAGCCGACGATGCGCTGGCGCGGCGACAGGGTGAGGCCGTGGGACGGGCACTGGGGCTCGCAGAAGCCGCATTCGATGCAGCGGTCCACCGGGGCGTAGAGCTGGCCGGCGGCAGGCATGGGCTTGAGGTGCTTGAGGTGGGCCTCGGGGTCGTCGTTGATGATGACGCCGGGGTTGAGCAGGCCTTCGGGGTCGAAGAGCTGCTTGATCTCCTTCATCAGGGCGTAGGCCTGGGTGCCCCATTCCAGCTCGACGAAGGGCGCCATGTTGCGGCCGGTGCCGTGTTCAGCCTTCAGGGAGGCGTCGTACTTGGTGACCAGCACCGTGCACAGTTCGTCCATGAAGGCGGCGTAGCGGGCCACCTCGGATTCGATGCCGAAGTCCTGGGTGAAGACGAAGTGGACGTTCCCCTCCAGGGCGTGGCCGAAGATGATGGCCTCGTGATAGCCGTGCTTGGCAAACAGGTGCTGCAGGTCGAGGCAGGCGGCGGCGAGCAGGGGTACGGCCACAGCCACGTCTTCGATGATGACGGTGGTGCCGGGCTTGCGCACCGCGCCGACGGCCGGGAAGGTGCCCTTGCGCACGTTCCACAGGCGCTCGATCTCGGCCGGGTCGGTGGTGAAGGCGGGGGCTTCGATCAGTGGGTAGGCGCCCAGTTCTTCGAGCACCGAGTCAATCCGCACCTGCAGATCGCTGGCCGACGGGGCGCGGGTTTCGATGAGCAGGGCGGTGGCGCCCTCGGGCAGGGTCTTCAGCAGCGGCGGCATGCCCGGCTTGTGGGCGACGCAGCGCAGGGAGGCACGGTCGAGCAGCTCCACGGCATCCACCGGCCGCTCCTTCAGGCCCACCACGGCGCGGCAGGCGCTTTCCATGTCCGGGAAGAAAGCCAGGGCGCTGGCCTTGTGGGCGTAGTCGGGCACCGTTTGGTAGGTGACCCGGGAGATGAAGCCGAGGGTGCCTTCGGAGCCGATCATCAGGTGGGCGAGGATGTCCACCGGGTCGCTGTAGTCCACCAGGGCGTTGAGGCTGTAGCCGGTGGTGTTCTTGATCTTGTACTTGGCGCGGATGCGGTTGGCCAGAGCCTTGTCGGCGCGCACGTCGGCGGACAGGGCGGCAAGGCGCTCCAGCAGGCTGCGGTGACTGATCTTGAAGGCGGCCATGCTGCTGCTGTCGCCGGTGTCGAGCACGGTGCCGTCGGCCAGCAGCACGCGGATCGCGGCCAGGGTGTTGTAGCTGTTCTGGGCGGTGCCGCAGCACATGCCGGAGCTGTTGTTGGCGGCCATGCCGCCGATCTTGGCGGCGTTGATGGAGGCCGGGTCGGGGCCGATCTTGCGCCCCAGGGGGGCGAGGCGGCGATTGACCTCGGCGCCGATGATGGCCGGGCCCACCTGCACGGTGCTGCCGTCGGCGCTGATGGTGCAGGTGGCGAGGCCTTCGCCGAGCAGCACCAGAACCCCATCGGTGACGGCCTGGCCGCACAGGCTGGTGCCGGCGGCGCGGAAGGTGACGGTGCGCTGGTACTGGCGGGCCAGCTCGACCACGCCGCGCACCTCGTTTTCATCATTGACGACGACGACCGCTTCCGGGATCAGGCGATAGAAGCTGCCATCGGTGCCATAGGCCAGACGGCGGAGTTCGTCGGTAATGACGTGGTCGTGGGCAAAGCGGTTGCGCAGGGCGTCGACGAGTACGGACATGATGGGTCTTCCCGGGCAGGGATGGGTTGGGATTCGGAGGTGAATATCTAGGGGCGACTTCAGTCGCCCATCCGCGCATTGATCACAGGCATGCCCTTGATCGAAGTCCGCGGGCGGCTGCAGTCGCCCCTACACACGAGGGCGCTAGCGTCGGTCTTTGACCATGTCTCTCAACCTTCGTGGGGCGGGTTGCAGGGGCATGCGGGCCGCCGTCCAGCCGCCCTGCCGTTTGGGCGTGAAGGCGCGGAAGCGGGTGGCCAGCCAGCTGAAGGCCCGGTAGCTGCCGGGGCGGGCATGGACCCGCGCCCACATGCGCCACACGAAGCTCGTCAAGGCATTGTGCCCGGCGCCCTGGCCCACCATGGCCGGGTTGGCGTGGGGCTCGCTGTTGGCTTCGCCGCGCAGGCGGATCAGCAGTTCGGGGATGGGGATCTTCACCGGGCAGACTTCGCCGCAGGCACCGCACAGGCTGGAGGCGGTGGGCAGCAGGTGGGTCTGCTCAAGCCCCATCATGTGGGGCGAGACGATCTTGCCGATGGGGCCGGGGTAGGTGGTCCCGTAAGCGTGACCGCCGATCCGGGTGTAGACCGGGCAGTGGTTCATGCAGGCGCCGCAGCGGATGCATTGCAGCGTCTTACGCAGTTGTTCGTCGGCGTAGGCCTGGCTGCGGCCGTTGTCGAGGAGCACCAGGTGCACTTCCTCGGGGCCGTCCTTGTCTTCGCCCCGGCGCGGGCCGGAGATCATGTTGAAGTAGGTGGACACGGCCTGGCCGGTGGCCGAGCGGGTGAGAATGGAGAACAGCGGGGCCACGTGCTCCAGCTTCTCCACCACCTTCTCGATGCCGGTGATGGCGATATGTACCTTGGGCACGGTGGTGCACATGCGGCCGTTGCCTTCGTTCTCGACGAGGCACAGGGTGCCGGTCTCGGCTACGGCGAAATTGACGCCGGAGAGGCCGATGTCGGCGATCTCGAATTTCTCGCGCAGCACCCGGCGGCCGATCTGGATCAGGGCGTCCACGTTGTCGGTGTAGGTGACGCCGGGGATGTGCTCGGCGAACAGTTTGGCGATCTGCTGCTTGGTCTGGTGGATCGCCGGCATGATGATGTGGGAGGGCTTTTCGCCGGCGAGCTGGACGATGTATTCGCCCATGTCCGATTCGAGGGCGCCCACGCCGGCGGCTTCCATGGCGTGGTTGAACTCGATCTCCTCGCTGACCATCGATTTGCCCTTGACGATCAGCTTGGCCGCATGGCGCCGGGCGATGTCCAGCATGATGGCGTTGGCTTCATCGGGGGTCTCGGCCCAATGCACCTGCACGCCGTTGCGGGTTAGATTGGCTTCGAGCTGTTCGAGCAGGTCGGGCAACTTCGACAGGCTGTACTGGCGGATCGCTTCGGACAGGCTGCGCAGGGAGTCCAGCTCGTCCGCATCGGGAAACTGGGCGGAACGCTTGGCCATCAGGAAGTCCATGGCGCCGCGGAAGCTGGTGCGCAGGTGGGGGTCGTTCACCGCGTCATGCATGCGCGCCCGCAGGGCCTGGGCGGAGACGAAGGCGATGGGCTGGCCGGCGTCCTTGCCGGTGGTGCTGGTGTGGGCGCTCATTGCATGTCTCCTTCTGCATTGATGACCAGCACGATCAGCTCCTTCGGGCCGTGGGCGCCGTAGGCCAGGGTCTGCTGGATGTCGGCGGTCTTGGACGGGCCGGAGATCAGCAGGGCGTTGGTGGGCAACCCGGCCGCCCAGTTCTCGCTCACCAGGGCGTCGTAGAAGGTGGGGTGGATGTGGGCCGCGTCCAGCAGGGCGAAGTGGATCGGCGGCACCAGGGACAGGGTGCGCGGCTCGTCGGCGGACGACCACAGGATCAGGCTACCGGTCTCGGCGATGGCGCCGCGGGTCTGGGTGAAGCCGGCGTCCACCGTGTGGAACAGGTCGGCCTTGATGTCCTCCACCCGGCCGGCCCAGGGGCGCAGGGTGGTGCCGGCAAACGTCGCGGGATCCAGGCGACGGCCGGCCGGGGTTTGCGCCCCGAAAAGAAGTGTACCCACGCCCTTGTCGGCGCACAGACGGGCGAGCAGGGCAGGCCAGTCGGCTTCGGTGGTGACATGCACGTCGGCGTGGAAGCCTTCGATGCCGGAGCGGAAGCGGGCCAGGCGCTCGGCCTTCGATTCGTTGCGGGCCCGGGCGGCGTAGTGGGGCGCCGGGTCGGGGTGGGCCACAGGCTCAGCGGGGCGGGCGCCGCGCAGCTTGGCGAGGATGCGGTCGCGGGCGCTCATGCGTGCTCTCCACTGGGCTTTCCGCCGGTGCGGCGGAGCAGGAAAGTGGCCAGGTGTTCGCCCGGCAGCGACGCGCTGGCGCGGCCGGCGTCCTGGTCTTCCCGGGCGGCGCGCTGGGTGATGTTGAGCATGCAGCCGCAGTCGGCGGTCACCATCTGGCAGGCGCCGGTGGCCTTGATGGAGGCGACCTTGTCGCTGACCATGGCGGTGGAGACGTCCGGGTGCTTGAGGGAGAAGGTGCCGCCGAAGCCGCAGCATTCCGACTCGTGATCGTGAATGGCCAGGGTCACGTTGCCCAGGCGGGCGAGCAGCTCGCGGCCCACCAGCAGGGTGCCCATCTCGCGGCGGGCCGAGCAGGAGGTGTGCAGGGCCACGGTAAGCGCAGGGCCCTGGTCGGGGCGCTTGAAATCCAGAACATGCACCAGAAACTCGGCGAACTCGAAAGTGCGCTCGGCGATGGCGGCCGCCCGGGCCTTGAGGGCCGGGTCGCCGGCGACGACCTTCTCCCAGTTCCAGCGGATCATGCCGCCGCAGGAGCCGGAGGGCACCACGATGGGGTAGTCGCCGGGGAACAGGTTGAGCTGGGATTCGACGACCTGGCGGGCTTCGTCGGGGAAGCCGCTGGTGTAGGCAGGCTGGCCGCAACAGGTCTGGTTGTCGGGGAAGATCACGCGGATGCCTTCGCGCTCCAGCAGGGCGATGGCGTCCATGCCGGCCTCGGGGACAAACATGTCCACCAGGCAGGTGCCGTAGAAATACACCGCAGCGGGGCGGGGCGGGTAGCTGCGCGCGGCATGTCCGGCGCCCGCAGCCTCGGGGGCTTTGCTCATGTCTCCTCCAGTCCTGCCGGCGGGCGACGGGGGCGTCGCTGCGGCGATCGGCTATCAGTATTTGATTGATTCCGATAAATTGGTAAGACCAATTGATCGGATGGGTGAAAATTTACGCTGTGGCTCGACGCACGTCAATCCCGGGTTTACCTCAAGGGACTGATTTCATGAGTTTCCACGGGTAAACCTCTAGCGCTGGGGGTGCGCCATGCTTGTGATCGGCCCCGAGGACGCCGTAAGATCTGGTCTTACCAATTTGAGTGTCAAGCCCATGGCCAACGGCAAGCTGGCGGTGCAACGCCTTTCCGACACCATCGCCCATGAACTCGAGCGGCGCATCCTGGATGGCGCTCTCAAGCCCGGTGACCGCCTGCAGCCGGAGCGCGAGCTGGCGGTCGAGCTGGGCGTATCGCGCCCGTCCCTGCGCGAGGCTATCCAGAAGCTTGTCTCGAAGGGCTTGCTGCACAGCCGCCAGGGCGGCGGCACCTACGTGACCGATCGCCTTGATGCGGGCTTCATCGACCCATGGCAGGAGATGTTGCGCCAGCACCCCAACATCCAGGGCGATCTGCTGGAGTTTCGCGGCATGCTGGAGTGCGAGGCAGCATCCCTGGCCGCACGCCGCGCCACCGACGCCGACCTGCAGCGCATCGACGAGGCCTTTGCCCGGGTCGAGGCACTGTTTGCCCAGGGCACTTCGGCGGAGGTGCTGGAACAGCAGGTGAAGGCCGACCTGGCCTTCCACCAGGCGATTGCCGAGGCGGCCCACAACGTGATGTTCGGGCACCTCACGGCCAGCCTGTTCCGCGTCATCAATGACCACATCGACCGCAACCTGCGGCACCTGCGGCGTACCGAGGACGACTGGAGGGAGCTGCGCGACCAGCATCGCGCGATCTGGGAGGGCATCCGCAGCCGCGATCCGGCCCTGGCCTCGGCGGCGGTGCGCCGGCACATCGATTTTGTCAGCGAAAGCATGGTGGCCCGGGCACGCCACGAAGAGCGGGAGACCCGCGCCCGGGTGGCCCGCAGCCTGGTCCGGTCGGCACCCCTGAAGGGCGAGGCGGCCGAGGTGGAGAGCGGATCGCAGTAGAATCGGCATTCCTTCGCCGACTTTCCGCGCCGTCCATGCATTCCCTTGAAGACCTGCGCGCCGGGCGCCTGAACGGTGCGCGGCAGCTACGCCTGTGTGCCGGCCTGGGCGAGTTTCCCCGGGAGATTTTCGATCTTGCCGATACCCTGGAGGTGCTCGACCTTTCGGGCAATCAGCTCAGCACGCTGCCGGATGATCTGCCGCGTCTGCACCGGCTGCGCATCCTGTTCTGCTCGGGCAATCCCTTCCGGGTGCTGCCCGAGGTGCTGGGGCGCTGCCCGCAACTGGAGATGGTGGGCTTCAAGTCTTGCCAGATTGAACGGGTGCCCGCCGAGGCACTTCCACCCCGTCTGCGCTGGCTGATCCTCACCGACAACCAGGTCGAGGCGCTGCCGGCCGCCATCGGGCGCTGCGGCCGCCTGCAGAAGCTGATGCTCGCCGGTAACCGCCTGCGCAGCCTGCCGCCGGAGTTGGCCGCGTGCACCCGGCTCGAACTGCTGCGCATCGCCGCCAATCAGCTCACCGGGTTGCCCGGCTGGCTGCTGCGTCTGCCCCGCCTGGCGTGGCTGGCCTATGCCGGCAACCCCTTCTGCGCGGCGGTGGAGCAGGCGAGGCAGGTGGCGGATCTGACCGATCCGGTGCCCTGGCACGCGCTGAGCGTGCAGCAGGTGCTGGGGGAGGGGGCTTCCGGAGTGATCCACCAGGCCGCGTGGCAGGACGGTGCCTACTGCCGGGATGTGGCGGTGAAGCTGTTCAAGGGCGCGGTGACCAGCGACGGCCTGCCCCTCAACGAGATGGCCGTGTGCCTGGGGGCCGGCGATCACCCCAACCTGATCCCGGTGCTGGGCCGCATCGCGGGTCATCCGGCAGAGGGGCACGGGCTGGTGATGGCCTTGATCGACGCGGGCTTCCGCAGTCTCGCCGGGCCGCCCAGCTTCGAGTCCTGCACCCGTGACGTGTATGCCCCGGAAACCCTGTTCGGCCCGGGCGTGGCTCTGCGCATTGCCCGGGGCATGGCCTCGGTGGCCTGCCATCTGCACGCCCGGGGCATCAACCATGGCGATCTGTACGCCCACAATATCCTGCACTGCGGTGAGGGGGTGGCCGTGCTCGGCGATTTCGGTGCAGCTTCCTTCCATCCTCCCGGTGGTCCCGAGGTGGCGGAGGCCTTGCAGCGCATGGAGGTGCGGGCCTTCGGATGCCTGCTGGAGGAACTGCTCGAGCGCTGCACGG